>Ga0209476_10003668_pt1 | contig 10088 bp, 12 predicted proteins | sample KloWWTrecipitate_FD_187179 | JGI IMG/M metagenome (GOLD analysis project Ga0209476, IMG submission 187179) | Active sludge microbial communities from Klosterneuburg, Austria, studying microevolution and ecology of nitrifiers - Klosterneuburg... | ecosystem: Engineered > WWTP > Aerobic digester...
CGCCAAGAACCGGATGCACATCGACATCCGGGTGGCGGGAGAGCCGCCGTGGGACATGGTCTCGCGTGAGGCGCTGATCCGTGCGAAGGTGGCCGCCCTGGCAGCTGCCGGCGGCACCGTATTGCGTGAGGAGCGCTACGACGAGCACCTCGGCCACGTCGTGATGCTCGACCCGGAGGGCAACGAGTTCTGCGTCGCGTGATCGCCGCGGGTGCGGCATGTCACGCGACGGCGGGCTCCAGGAGGCGGAACGACCCGACAGTGCTGTCGAGCTCGGCGAGGATGCCCAATGGAAGGATCCATTGCGGGTCGGTGTGGCCGAAGTCCATGTTGCTGACGATCGTGAGATCGGTGGCCCCGAACTGCCCGACGACGGTGTCGAGGATCATCGTGTCGAGCTCGGCCTTCTCCGCGTCGGTGTACGCGCGAGCTCGTCCGATCAGCAATCCGGATGCTCGATCGAACGCGCCCTGCACGCCGTAGTTGAACAACCAGTACCGCACCTGCTCGATCGTTGGCTTGTCCTCCGAGGTTTCCAGGAACAGGATTCGTTCATCCCAGAAGTCCTCGGCCGGCCAGAAGCGTGAGCCCTTCAGGAACTCGAGCACCTCGATGCACCCGCCGAACAACCTCCCGGTTCGGGTGCCCGAGCCGTTCAGCCAGTGCCAACCGTCGTGCGGTCGCAGCTCGCCAACGTTGCGTGCGTTGCCGGGTTCTCGCCAATCCGGGTACGAGTCGACCCACAGCGGAGCCGGCCGGTAGTGCAAGGTGTCGGTCGGCTCGAACAGCACCGCTCTGAGGTGGGCCTCGGCGAGCGGAAACTGCCCGAGCTGGGCCAGACCGGCCATCACCGACGGCCCGTTGAACGTGACGAGGCCGAGGTTGTGGCAGAACACCAGCTGGGCGGCCGTGTCGGAGTAACCCATGAGGACCTTCGGATTGGCCCGAATCAGATCTGCGTCGAGGTGCGGCAGGATGCGTGCCGAGTCGTCGCCACCGATGGTGGCAACGATCGCCGCCACCGCATCGTCCGCGAATGCGGCGTTCATGTCCGCAGCGCGCAGCCTCGGGTCGACCTGCGCACCGTTCGCGCTCGCCCGGGTCGTCGGGTACTCCTGGACGCGCAGCCCGAGGCGGTCGGTCAGTGTTGACACTCCGGCCTCGAACACATGCGGGAACGCTGCCGCCCCGGCCCACGACATCGAGAGCACCGCCACCGTGTCACCCGCGTGCAGTCGTCGAGGCTTGGTGAACTCCATTCGCCAAGTCTCGCTCAGCCGTCAGCGCCAGAGTGCGTACTCTTCGCAAGGTGCTGATGGTCCTGCTCCACGCGCTTCCGTTCGACGACAGGATGTGGAGCGAGGCCGACCGCGCGGTCGGCGAGAAGGTGCTTGCTCCGGATCTGTTCGGGCTCGGTGGCTCCATCGTCGAGTGGGCGTCCGCGGTCGTCGCGATGGCCGGCACCGAAGAGCTGATGGTCATCGGTTGTTCGGTGGGCGGGAGCTGCGCCCTCGAGATCGCACGGCTCGTGCCGGAACGAGTTGCCGCCATCGTGCTGATCGGTGCCAAGGCCGGGGTACGGCCCGACTCAGTTCTTCGAGACGAGTCGATTCGAGTCGTGGAGACCAAGGGCATGGCCGCCGCCTGGACCGCCTATTGGGAACCGCTGTTCGGCGCGACAGCATCATCCGAAGTCGTCGCGGCGGCGCGAGATCTTGCGCTCTCGCATGACGTGACCAAGGTGGCGAACGGACTGCGTGCATTTCATGATCGTCGCGATCACACTGAGTTCGTCGCACGCTGGAGGAAGCCGTTGGTAGTGATCAGCGGCGCGCAGGATCGCACGCCGCCGGTGTCGGTCACTCGGCCACTCGGCGAGGGCCAGAGCCGCCAGTTCCACCTCATCGACGACTGCGGCCACTACGTCAATCTCGAACGACCTCACCGTTTGCGGACCATCGTCGCCGACACCGCCGCGATGATCCGGCGCCGGGCGTGAACGAACGCTCCGGTCAGCCGTGCTGCGTCAACTCGACGATGTTGCCATCATGGTCGCGGTAGCGGGCCGACGTGCCCCACGGCTGATGGTGTGGCCCGTGGAGCACGACGGCTCCTGCGGCCACAGCTGCCTGGTGCGCCGATTCGAGATCGCTCACGCGGAAGGCGATCTGCGCGCCCGTGGTCGTCGCGCCATCCTTGGATTGGTACAGCGCGAAGTGCATGAACGCGCCGTCGGTCCAACTTGTGGCGGCGTGCCGACCGCTGATCCACGGCTCGCCACCCTCGTGGTCGTCAAAGTGAAAGTGGAGTCCGAAGCCGTCGCTGTAGAGCTTCACGGCTTGATCCAGATTCGACACGGTGAGGACGACCGTCACCAATCGTTCAGTGCGGCTGGTCATTGGGCGGACTGTACGCCGCAGACGAAGACGAACTCACTCCCTGGGCGATCGGGCGCATCTCGTACCTCGACGACGGCGAAGCCCGTCGCCGAGAGCGACGAGACGATCTCGTCCCGCTCGCGAAATCTCAGGGTCGAGTCTGATGTGAGCAACGACCCGTCCTCGAACTGGTAGTTCTGCGTGAACGACACCGTAGGGAGCGAGACCTCGGTCAGCTCCACCCAGTACTCCACGCAGCCGAGACCAGCGATTGCCACTCGGGACGTGGAGTCGGCGCGGTTCCAATGATCCCAACCCCGCCGTGCCGGATCCCGAACCTCGAAGACCAATCGCCCAGTCGGTCGCAACGCACGGCGAATGCCGGCAAGGTTGGCCAACCAGTCGGCGTCGCTGAGGAACACCTGAGCGACGTTGCCGGTCATCGTCGCCAGATCGGCTTCCAGCCTGGGCAGCGTGCTGGCGTCGCCCAGGATCCATCGAACTGCACTCGCTGCAGGTTTGCGCCGGGCAACGGCCAACGACGCTGCTGCCGGGTCGACGCCAGTGACCTCGATTCCCTTGTCCGCGAGACGGCAGGCGAGCGCGCCTGTTCCGCATCCCACGTCGAGCACGCGACGCGCTCCGAACTCCTCGACCATCGCCACGTAGTGATCGAGATCGCCGCGGTCAGCCTCGAGATCGTCGTACATGGCCGCCAGCCGTGGATTCGCGAAGCACTCGTCAGGCACATCGTGACCATACGTCGAGCGCCCCTCGGCGATCTGCGAACCGGCCAACCGGTTCGGCTAGAGGTGGCGCAACCAAGGGTGGTCGGGCAGCGTCGTGGCCAGCGCCACCCCCAGCCAGGCCCTCGCACCACGATCAAGTGTCGGCCGTGCGACGTCGAAGTCGTGCTGGTTCTTCGCGTCGGTCGACGTCGCCATGTACAGCAGCTGGATCTCCGGTCGCACGACCGGCACCCCCGATGCAGTGAGTGCGGTCACCTCCGACGTCGGACGGCCGATGCGAACGTCGCGGCGGAAGCACCAGGTTGCGTCGTCGACCGTCTCGGTGAAGATGTCGAACTCGAGCGCCGGCGAGCGCGCTTGCAGCTGGAACGCCGGCTGCTCGATGGCCACACCGGCCCATGGCCGCCAGCCGCCGCCGGGAGGGTCGAGGCACGCGAGCTGGAAGTGACCGGCGAGCGCTGCGTGAACGACTGGCTGGTCGCAACGACGCACGACGACCTCCACGTCATGGTGGTCGCGAGTCTGCTCTCCCAACCACAGATCGATCGCCCAACCACCTGCTACGGCCCACCACACCCCCACTCGACTCATCACGTCGGCAACCATGAGGGGTGCGAGCACGCACTCATTCTGGCTCGCTCACCGGGCTGGTCAGAGCGACTCCGTGGTGATCGAGTCCGCACCAGGGGGTCGCCGGACGACCAGCAGCAGAGTGGCCAGCCCACACATGACGTAGAGCCCGGCTTGAACGTTGAGCAGCACCTTCACGTTGTCGTGGCTGATGAGCAGGCCGACGAGGACGGACCCTCCGATTGCACCAACCGCCCCGGTTGCCGACGCAAGCCCTTGGAAGCGTCCTAGCAGCTCGGGTGGGCACAGGCGCTGCGCTGCGCCGACGGCGCCGACCTGTGAGGTCATGTTCGGGAGGCCGCTGAGCGCGAACAACCCGAGGAACAACCACAGCGATGTCGACACCGAGCTGACGTTGACGAACACGAACGCCACCAACCCGAGGCCGGTGTACCCCCACATCATCAGCAGCGTCGGGTCGACGTTCTTCGCGCGTCGCCCGACGAGGTACGACGCGGTGAGGCCTCCGAACGCCGCCATCCCTCGAATCAGCCCCACGGTCGCTTCATCACCGCGCAACACATCGATGACGAACGCGATGAACAGCACGGGGAACATGGCGAACGTCCAACTGGCCATGGTCTGCACGGTGAGATACCCGACGAGGCGCGGGTGCTGCCGGATCCGCCGCCAGCCGCTGCGCACCCCAACGCCTTCGTCGGCGCTGGTGTCGTCGTGCAGGCTGGGCGTCGGAGTGCGCACCAGCCAGGTCGCGACCGCAACCGCCAGGAACGTGGCTCCGTCGACGATCACCACCAGCGGCAACCCGCCGGCCGCCACGGCAAGACCGCCGATCGGCGAGCCGATGAGGCGGGCCAGCGAGCCGCCTGCGGCGTTCGCCGCGTTCGCTGCGGTCAGTTGCTCCGCGGGCACGATGCGCGGCACCAGCGCGAACGACGCCGGGTCGTTCACCTCGCGCAGCAACCCCTGCACGGCGGCCACGATGAACGCGGGCCACACGCGATCGGCTGTCACCGCCAGCAGCGGCACGAGGCAGATCGCCTGCAGCACGTTGGTGAGGATCACGGTGCGCCGCAGATCCCACCGGTCGACCAAGCTGCCGCCGTACGGGCCCCAGACGATGGCCACCAGCAACTCGATGACGACGATGGCAGCAGTGGCTCGACCGGAGCCGGTCTCGATGTACACGAACGCGGGGAGCGCGACCGCGAGCAACCAGTCACCCACGTTGTTGACGAAGCCGCCGCCCAGGACCAGGCGGAAGTCGCGATTGCTCCACACGCTCAACGACTCGCTCACCGTCACGGCACGGACTTTGACACATCGGCGCCGTCGCCCCCGGAGGAATACGACGCACGGCGGACTTCGCGCGGTCGGGAACCCGCGCCTGGCGCGCTCGCGCACCCGTTCCGCATATCGGAACGAGTTCATTTACCCCGCCGGGTGACGAGGCGCACTGTGCGCAAGTGGGGATCGAGGGGGTGCCGCAACCGATCGGATTCGATACGTCTCGCACGTTCGTGCGAGTCGTCGAACACCGGCCGGACGGCTTCGTCGAGTTCCATTTCTCGATCGGCGAGCCATCGCTGTTCGTGGAGATGCTGCTCACCGAACCGGCCTTCGCCGAGTTCTGTGCACTGCACCGCACCGAGTTGCTCGATCCGATCGTGCACTCGGACACAGAGAACGAACCCGACGTCGACCACGTGGTCGACGACTGGGACTGGACGATGCGCGATGCCGCGCAGCGTCGATTCAGGTAGCTCGCAACCGCGAGCGTGACACGCAAGGAGACACGATGCAGATCGATCTTCGGACAGTGAGCATCAAGCCGATCCGGCAGACGTTCACCCACATCGCCGACCGGATCGGGCCGGACAAGGCCGCCTCCCGCTACCAGGAGGCCACGCTCAACGTCCAGGCCGATGCGAACTTCCACTACCGGCCCACGTGGGACCCGGATCACGAGATCTTCGATGCCTCCCGGTCGAAGATCGTGATGGCCGACTGGTACGCGTTCAAGGATCCGCGCCAGTTCTACTACGCCACCTACACCACCACTCGAGCACGCATGCAGGAGACCACCGAGGCCGACTTCGAGTTCGTCGAGCGCCGCGGGTTGGCCGAGACCTACGCCGCCGACGCGAAGCGCACGGCGCTCGATGTGCTGGTGCCGCTGCGCCATGTCGCGTGGGGCGCCAACATGAACAACTCCTCGATCTGCGCATACGGCTACGGCACTGCGCTGACCGCGCCGTGCATCTTCCAAGCGATGGATCAGCTGGGCATCGCCCAGTACCTCACTCGCTTGGGCCTGCTCTTCGGCGACGTGGCCAGCCTGGACGAGGGCAAGCGGGCATGGCTCGACGAGCCGGCATGGCAGCAGCTGCGCCGCTACGTGGAGGACACGTTCGTGCTCGCCGACCCGATCGAGCTGTTCGTCGCGCAGAACCTGGTGCTCGATGGCCTGCTCTACCCGCTGATCTACGACAAGTTCGACAACCTGCTGGCGGCAGAAGCAGGCCCCACGGTCTCGATGCTGTTGCGCTTCCAGGCGGACTGGTTCGCCGAGACCAGCCGCTGGGTGGATGCAACCATCAAGACCGCCGCCGGCGAGAGCACGGCCAACGCGGCACTGCTCAACGGCTGGGCGACGGCCTGGCGCGACCGAGCGGTCACGGCGTTGGCTCCGCTGGCCGACCTGGCGCTCGGCGCCGATGCCCCGGCCGCGTTGACCGAGGTCGTATCCGCATTCGAAACCCGGGCCGCCAAGTGCGGCCTGGCCCTCTGAGCCGGGAGTTCACCGTGTCCACCGTGTTCATCGCATTCCAGACGAACGAGACGAGCCGCGGCATCGTCGAGGCCATCACCGACGACAACCCCACGGCGGTCGTCAACGAGCAGCCGGCGATGGTGAAGGTCGACGTGCCCGACTCGATGACCATCTACCGCAGCACCATCGAGGAGAAGCTCGGGCGCCGCTTCGACCTCCAAGAGATGCAAGTCCACCTGATCACCCTGTCGGGCCATGTCGACGAGTCCGACGACGAATTCACCTTGAGCTGGAAGCAGTGAGGAACGAGCCATGACCGACATCGCCAATGCACCGAAAGCAGCGACCACGAAGAAGCCGGGTCTCAAGGAGCGCTATGCGCTGATGACCCGCGGCCTCGATTGGGAGACCACCTACCAGCCGATGGAGGAGGTGTTCCCGTACGCCACGTACGAGGGCATCAAGATCCACGACTGGGACAAGTGGGAGGACCCGTTCCGCCTCACGATGGACGCCTACTGGAAGTACCAGGCCGAGAAGGAGCAGAAGCTCTACGCGATCATGGATGCGTTCGCGCAGAACAACGGCCACCTCGGCCTCACCGATGCGCGCTACCTCAATTCGCTGAAGCTGTTCCTCACCGGTGTCTCGCCGCTGGAGTACATGGCCCATCGCGGTTTCGCCCACGTCGGCCGGCAACTGCCCGGCGTCGGTGCACGCGTGGCGTGCCAGATGCAGTCGCTCGACGAGCTGCGCCACGCGCAGACGCAGATCCATTCGATGTCGAACTACAACAAGCTGTACGACGGCTTCCACAGCTGGCGGCACATGCACGACCGTGTGTGGTACCTGTCGGTGCCGAAGTCGTTCTTCGACGACGCCATCACCGCCGGCCCGTTCGAGTACATGATCGCGATCGGCTTCTCCTTCGAGTACGTGCTCACCAACCTGCTGTTCGTGCCGTTCATCTCCGGCGCCGCCTACAACGGCGACATGGGAGCGATGGCATTCGGCTTCTCGGCCCAGAGCGACGAGTCGCGGCACATGACCCTTGGCCTCGAGGCGATCAAGTTCATGCTCGAGCAGGACCCCGACAACCTGCCGATCGTGCAGCACTGGATCGACAAGTGGTTCTGGCGTGGCTACCGCGTGCTCACGCTGGTGGCGATGATGCTCGACTACATGCTGCCCAAGAAGGTGATGAGCTGGAAGGAAGCCTGGGAGATCTACGCCGAGGAGAACGGCGGGGCGCTCTTCCAGGACCTGGCCCGCTACGGCATCCGCCCACCGCTGGGCTGGCAGCAGGCGTGCGACGACAAGGAGCACCTGTCGGCGCAGGCCTGGAGCACCTTCTACCAGTACCAGGGCGCAGCGCCGTTCCACACGTGGATGCCCAGCGCTGAAGAGATGGACTGGCAGAGCGAGAAGTACCCCGACAGCTTCGACGAGTACTACCGCCCTCGCTTCGAGCACTGGGCCGAACAGGAAGCTGCCGGCAACCGCTTCTACAACGGCACCTTGCCAATGCTGTGCCAGGTGTGCCAGATCCCCATGCTCTTCACCGAGCCCGGCGACCCCACCCGCATCTGCTACCGCGAGAGCGAGCACAAGGGCGAGACGTACCACACGTGCTCCGACGGCTGTAAGAACATCTTCGACTACGAGCCGGAGAAGTACGTGCAGGCGTGGCTGCCGGTGCAGCAGATCTACCAGGGCAACTGCTTCGGACCCGACGCGGACCCGACTGCCGCCGACTTCAACCCGTTGCTGGAAGTGATCAAGTGGTACCGGATGAACGTCGGCGTCGACAACAGCCCCTACGAAGGCTCGCGGGACCAGCAGAACTTCCAGGCATGGAAGCAGCAGACCACGAGCAACGCTCCGGCCGGCGGCTCGCCGGCCGGCGCCTGAGAACGAAGGAGGACACACCATGGCTGTTGCAGCTGTGAAGGAGTACGTGGGCGTTCCCAAGGACACCCAGGACAAGTTCCACGGGGCCCAGCTCACCTTCATCGGGTGGCTCGACCACCTGATGTTCTGCGCGCCGTTCGCGGTCCCATTGCCGCCCGACATGCCCTTCGGGGCGATCATCGAAGGCGTGCTGCCGGGGGCCTGCGGCTACCACCCCGACTTCGCCAAGATCGACTGGTCGACGGTGGAGTGGACGAAGGGCGGAAAGCCGTTCAGTCCCGACCCGGCCAAGTCGTTGACGGAGAACGGGATGCGCCACAAGGACAGCATCACGTTCCGCACTCCTGGCCTCACCGGGATCAAGGGCTCCTCCACCTGAGGTGCGGCGCAGATGACGTACGAGCTCACCATCGAGCCCCTGGGGCAGACCATCGAGGTCGAGGAAGGTCAAACCCTTCTCGACGCCAGCTTGCGCGCGGGCGTGTACCTGCCGCACGCCTGCGGGCATGGCCTGTGCGGCACCTGCAAGGTGCAGGTGCTCGATGGTGAGATCGACCACGGGCCCATCTCCAGCTTCGCCTTGATGGACTTCGAGCGTGAGGAGGGTCTGTGCCTCGCCTGCTGCGCGACGGCGGAGACCGATGTCACGATCGAAGCCGACATCGACGACGAGCCCGACGCGCTCAACCTGCCGGTGCGGACCGTGACGGCAACGGTCAGCCGCCTGCAGCAACTCACGCCCACGATCAAGGGCGTGTGGGCACTCGTCGACGAGCCCGATGGGCTGCCGTTCCAGGCGGGCCAGTACGTGAACGTGGAACTGCCCGATGGTGCCGGCCACCGACCGTTCTCGTTCGCGCAGGCCCCGTCCAACCCCCGTGAGGTGGAGCTGGACGTGCGCTACCTGCCGGGCGGGGTGGCAACGACCTGGATCCATCAGCAGCTGGCCGTGGGGGATCGTCTCCGCCTGTCCGGCCCGTACGGTCGCTTCCACGTGCGCAGCTCGGCGCAGTTGCCGATGCTGTTCCTGGCCGGCGGTTCTGGCCTGTCGAGCCCGCGGTCGATGATCCTCGATCTCATCGAGCACGACTGCATGCTGCCCATCACGCTCGTGTACGGCGCCCGCAACCGCGACGAGCTGTACTACGCCGACGAGTTCACCGAGCTGGCAGCTCGGGTGCCCTCGTTCACGTATGTGCCGGCGTTGTCGCACGAACCCGACGACAGCGATTGGGCCGGTGCTCGCGGCTTCGTGCACGAGGCGGCGGCCGCACACTTCGCGGGCGACTTCCGCGGCCACAAGGCCTACCTGTGCGGCCCGCCGGCGATGGTCGACGCGTGCATCACCACTCTGATGCAGGGCAGGCTCTTCGAGCGCGACATCTATCAGGAGCTGTTCATCTCGGCCGCCGACTCGTCGCGGGTACGCAGCCCGCTGTTCAAGCGGATCTAGCCATGGCCGTGCACACCATCACCGTCGAGCCCACCGGGCAGCAGTTCCTCTGCCCCGACACCAAGAACGTCCTCGTCGCCATGGAGTACCTCGGCTGCGATGGCATCCAGGTGGGCTGTCGCAACGGCGGGTGCGGCGTCTGCCGAGTACAGGTGCTGGCGGGTACCTACACCGCCAAGAAGATGAGCAAGGCGCACGTCGACGAAGCCGATCTCGCTGACGGCGTCGTGCTG
>Ga0209476_10003669_pt1 | contig 10087 bp, 9 predicted proteins | sample KloWWTrecipitate_FD_187179 | JGI IMG/M metagenome (GOLD analysis project Ga0209476, IMG submission 187179) | Active sludge microbial communities from Klosterneuburg, Austria, studying microevolution and ecology of nitrifiers - Klosterneuburg... | ecosystem: Engineered > WWTP > Aerobic digester >...
CCGCGAGCGCTCCACCTTTCTTCAGGCTTTGCGCGCGCGCGCGCGTAGCGGGGCGGTGTTCATCGTCTCGATCGAGAATCTCGCCCGCGAGAAGTTGCCCGAAGAGTTCCAGGATCTCGTGGGCTACCAGTTCTGGCGGCCGCTCGACGACGGTCGCACCACGCGTCCGCTGCGGGTGGATTTCGAAACCGAGCGTCAGACCTACTACGACCGCCTCTGCGAACTTGTCCAGAACGTGGCGGATCACCTGGAGTCGCTGGCGGCGCGTACCGTCGCTGCGCCGGTCGCGCTTAGTGACGCACCCCGACTCGTGCTCGCCGAGGTGACCGACGACCTCGTCCACCAGCGCGAAGACGTCAAGTCCTACCTCGAACAGCTTGGCTTCATCGTCTTGCCCAAGCGGCGCTACTCGCGCGACGACCTCGTACTTCACCGCACCCAGCTGCGGGAAGACCTTGAACAGGCACGCTTGTTCGTGCAGTTGCTCGGCCCGCTCGCCGGCGACCGCAGTGACGAACCCCGGGGGATGGCGTGGCTACGCTGGTCGGTGGCCGATGCGGTGTTGAGTCACGAATGCATCATCCAGTGGCGCGATCCGCAACTCGCGATCGACACGGTCGGCGACGCCGACACGCAGTCACTTTTGCACCTGCCCACGGTGCGCAGTTGCGGCCTCTCCGAACTCAAGCGCTCGATCGCGGAAATATTGCAACGACCGAAGCGCACGGTCGCGGCATCCATACCGAAATGCGTATTCGTCAACGCGGAAGGGGCCGACCGCGCCTTTGCCGATCAGATATCGGCGTGGCTCGCAGGCCACGGCTATATCGTGCTCGACCCCCCCACCGCCAGCGATCCGACCGAATGGCGCGAGGCCTGGGAGAGCAACCTCGCGCACTGCCAGAGCCTGATGCTTGTCTATGGGCAGACCAAGCCCGGCTGGATCACGCAGCAAGTACTGCAGAGCATGAAGGTGAATGCGCGCCGCAGCGAGCCCATCGAGCTGTGGTCGGTCTGCATCGGCCCGCCGCCGGTAGAGCCGGACAAACTGGCGCGCCTCGGCCTGCGCTTCGAGGCGCTGCGATTCCTGCGCTGCGAGCGTGGTTTTGACGAGGCCGAACTGCGCCGCTTCACCAACTGGCTGGAGGCGCCGGATGATGTTACGTGATCCGATGCTGCCCGAAGGTAGTCCCTACCCCGGTCTGCGGCCCTTCGAGGCGTCCGAAACGCATTTGTTCTTCGGTCGTGAAGAGCAGGTCGATGCCTTGCTCGCGCGCCTGCACCGCTCGCGTCTGGTGGCGGTGGTCGGCGAGTCGGGCGCCGGAAAATCCTCGCTGGTCAGGGCCGGTCTGCTTCCGGCACTCGAAGCTGGCTTCCTGGCCAACGCAGGCGTTGATTGGCGGATCCTGCTCATGCGCCCGGGCGCCGCCCCGCTTGAAGCGCTGGCCGAAGCCCTGCTCGCGCCCGGGGTGCTGAGCCCGGATGGCGGCGTGCCCCCGCACGCCTTCGCTGCAGCCGAACTCCGCCGCGGGCCGCTGGGTTTGCTGCAATTGATGCGCGACACGCGTCTGCCGGCGCAAACCAATCTACTGCTGGTCGTCGACCAGTTCGAAGAACTCTTCCGTATCCGAAGCGCAGCCCACCGCGACGAAGCCGACGCCTTCGTTGATCTGCTGCTGCACTCGGTCGCACAGCACGAGCTGCCGCTGTATCTGGTGCTGACCATGCGCTCGGATTACATCGGCGCCTGCGCACGCTTTCGCGGTCTCCCCGAAGCCCTCAACGACAACCAGTTCCTCACCCCGCGACTGACGCGCGAACAGCTCGGCATGGCGATCGACGGACCGGCCCGCGTCTTCGGCGGAGGGGTCGATGCGGAACTGGTGGCCACGCTCGAGAACGAGGTCGGCGACGATCCCGACCAACTCCCACTATTGCAGCACCTGCTGATGCGGCTGTGGGAGCAGGCGTCGCGGGAAGGCCTGCCGCCAAAGCTCACGCTCGACCTCCTTGGCAAGCTGGGCGGGCTGCACGGCGCGCTCGAGCAGCATCTGGAGGAACTGTTCAGCAAGTTCACGCCGGAACAGCAGGCGATTGCCGCAGGGCTCTTCAAGGCGGTGACCGGCAGTGACCACAATGCCCGCGACCTGCGCCGCCCCGCCTGTCTCGACGAGGTCGCAGCGGCCATCGGCATCGATACGGCCATCGGCACCGATCGGGCCAGGCTCGACGCGGTGATCGAAGTGTTCCGCGCGCCGGGCCGAAATTTCCTGATGCCTCCGCCCGCGATCGCGCTCGCCCCCGATACGCGGCTCGACATTTCGCACGAATCGCTGATCCGTCAGTGGCCGCGGCTGCGGACATGGATCGACGAGGAAACCGGGGATGCGCACACCTTCCTTGAGCTGCGCGCGCGCGCCCGGCGCTGGGCGCAGAGTGGCCGTGACAGCGCCGAACTTGCAACCCGCAACGATCTGCGACGCGCCCTCGCCTGGCGCGCACGTGGCACCACGAATGCGGCATGGGCCGCGCGCTACGCGCTGGCCGACACCAGCACCGACTACGCCCTGACGCTCGACTTCATCGAGGCGAGTGCGGCAGAGGACCGCCACCAGCGCAATGAGCGTAATGTTGCGCTCGAACGCGAAGCTGCGATGGCTCGAAAGCTCCTGCGCCTGTCGGGCGTGCTCGGGGTGCTCGGCGCACTGGCAGGGCTGTTCGGCGTATTCGCCTTTCTCGCCAAGGCGCAAGCGGACACCAGCAGGGCGCAGGCGCAAGCACTCAAGCTCGCCTCGGAGGCGCGTGCGGCCTACTTTACCGGTGCGCCCGACGCGCTGAGAACGTCGCTCGAAGCAGTCCTCGCCGACCGGAACAACCCCGACGCCATCATCACGCTGCGGCGCACCACTGGCTCACCGGTCCGCGTCCATACGACCGAACTCCGCACATCGGGGAACGAACAGCCGCGCTCCGCGGGCGATACCTTTTCGCATCGCTTCACACTCGGCACGGCGAGCTTCGACCAGCAGGGCACGCGAATCGCAATTCCCGGGACGCAAGGCACCGAACTTCGCCGGCTCGACACGGCAGAACCGGGAGAGCCGCTCATCGTGCGCGGCGATAGCGACCCGAGCGTGCGCGCGGCGCGTTTCCTGCCGCCCCGGGACGAACGGATATTCACTCTCCACGCCGACGAGGTCGTCCGTATCTGGCGCACGCTCGATCGCGAAGCGCTGCACACACTCGATCATGGTGGCGGCCGGATCAGTGCTGTCGAACCGGACGCTGAAGGCGTGCGTCTGGTGACGGCGGGCCGCAACGAGCAGGGCGATGGTGAAGCCCGGCTGTGGGCCGTGAGCAATGGCCAGCGAATCGACATCCTCCCCCTCAGGTATGCCGACGACGCCATCCTCCATGCGGTATTCAGCCCGGATGGCAAGCAGGTCCTGACCCTGGCCGAGGGGGGCTATGCCACGGTATGGGATGCGACCAGCGGCGTCGCGGTAAAGGAGCTGACGTTCGAGCGCGTCGTCGGTGAATCCGGCCCACCGTCAGAGCGGCGCGCCTCCAGTTGCAGCGAAGCGGTCAAGGCTGGCATCCGCTTCAGCCCCGATGGACATACCTTCGCTGTTCTCGACAGCGCCGGCCGTGGCACGCTTTTCGATGCCGCCGCATACGCGGTTGGTACACGCACAGGCTGGCAGTTACCGGCACACGAGCGCTTCTGCTCAATTGCCTGGAGCCACGACGGATCGCGCCTTGCGGTCGCGACCAGCGAAGGGCGAGTCAGGGTCTGGGACGCACTTCGAGGCCGTCGCCTCCCGGCCTTGCCGAGAAATGCCGACTGGGCACAAACGGTCGGCTTCCATCCAGGCGACGCGGATATCCTGCTGACGGCGGGCGGTGATCGCGGCGTCGTCTTCTGGCAACTCGGGAATGACGGCACGCAACGCGCACCGATTCAGATCGACCTGCTGCGCGACCCGAGCTTGATCCATGAGGCCGTGTTCTCACCCGACGGCGGGCGCTTGCTCACGCTTGCGGACGACGATGCCCTGCGGCTGTGGCAAATCCCCGATCACGGCGAGCGCAGCGCCGCCTTCGAGAACCTGGCGCCACAGGCCAGCGCCGACGCCATCATCACTGCGCTGGGTGCGCGTGCCGACGGTAGCGCATCCGCGGCCTTGCGGCAGCAACTCGGCGATCTGCAGGCGGGCTGCCATCCGCTGGCGCGCACTCCCGATGGCAGGCGCTTCGCCCTTGCGTGCACGCAGAGCGAGGTGCAGGGCCGTGCGGTGAGCCACGTGCTGAGGCTGGTGGTCGGGGGAAAATCAACGGTGGTGTGGTCGCCCGCGCAGCCGATCGCGATGGCAGCCTTCGACCGGAGCGGACAACGCATCGCCCTCGCGCTCGAAAACAGCATGCTTCATGTGCTCGACCTGGCCGGCACTCAGAGCCGGAAGATCGGCACCAAGTCTCCCGAGCCCGAGCGCCGGCGCAGCGAGCATGGTGGGCGGATTGTCGACCTGCAGTTCAACGGCGACGGCACTCTTCTCGCGACCGCCGCCAGCGACGGCACCGTTCGGGTGCTCGATGGCGGCACGCTTCGTCAACTCGCCGTCGCTTCGTTGCCCGGTGCGCCCGATGCATTGAGTTTCGCCGACGGTGACCGCCGCGTCCTCGCCATGATCGGGGACCGGGTTGTCGCGTGGCGCTGTCCTGTGTGCGGCTCGGTGGACGACCTCATCGAACGCGCACATCTCCTACTGGGAGAAGGCCCGTCGCCAGCGCGCGAGTCCAGTCGTTCGCCGCCATGAATCAGCGCGATGCGTTTCAGAACTCGGCCGCGCGCTGACCGGCGACGTTCTTGGCCACCTCGATCCGAAGGCAGTGCGGCTCGCGGCTGGCGGCCTCGACAATGGCGGGCTTGAAGTTGGGTTCCTTGCCGCTGCGCAGCATGGCGTGACGGTCCTCGTGGCCGCGGGAAGACACAATCGCCGAGTGGCCGGCCTTGCTTGCCGACAGGAAGCGGTGCGGCGCCTGTGCGGCCTTGATCGCGTCGAGGAGCTTGATCCGGTCACCGAATACCGCGCTGCGATAGCGATCCCGCAGTGCCTCGACCAACTCTTTGCGTGTCGTCATGCTGATTTGCCTTGTCACGTTGTGCCGCTCCCGCCCGACGACCCGACGGGTAGCAAACTACGTGAGGCAACGGGTCAACACGGGTAACAGTTTTGATGAGTCAATGCGCACGTCGGTCAGGTCAACTGTCGTCGGCCCGCAAGTCGACTTGCGCCCAGCAGACTAGCCATCAAGCCGCCGCGACCGATAAAATTTCACAGGTCAAGGGCGTTCGGATGCCAAAAACCCGTGGCATACCTGCCACCATCCGGTTGAGCTTCCCACCCGTTATGCGTTATCCCTATCATCTCCTCTCCGTTCATCCGGCTCATGAAGATATTCGCGCTGCTGCCCTGGAGTGACTGGCTGGCGCTGGCCGCCTTTCTGGCTTCATGGGTGGGCTACGGGCGCTTCTCCCGCGAGCTCGGCAAACGCCGCACCTCGCTGGCCTCCACCACCGACCGCGCTACCGAGATGATGAAGGCCGCTGCCGAGAGCTTCTATGACGGGCTGCGGGCCTACTATTTTTCGTTTGCTGCCATGGCCTGGTTTCTATCGCCTCTGGCCATGGTGTTGGCATCTTTTGTGGTGGTGGCGGTGCTTTACGGTCGGGAGTTTCATGGCGATGTGTCAAAAATCCTGGGCGAAGACAAAAAGCCGCTCGCCTGAGGCACTTCGCTTTCGACCTCGGCCACGGTGCTGTCCGTGGCAACCGCTTCGTCGCGTCTACCCAGATCAGAATTCCCTTGGTACGAGCAGCCCAAACACCGCAGCGTCGGCGAGCGGCAAGTTGTACAGCCCTGACTTAACGGCCTTGCATGGCATCGCCAACAATGCGCTCGAAAATCGGGTCCAGTTCAGCCGCCAGCTTATCGAGTTGCGAGTTTTCGTAGGGCGCGAAGACAACACTTGGCGTGCGATAGCTGACCGAGGTCGTGCCGTCGGCATTCTCGGTGACGTAGATGCGCAGCGGTGCCTCAATGCCGGCGGCCACACTGGCCTGCAACATGCGCACCGCGAAATCGGGGCGGAAGACCATCAACAAGGCGTTGCCGGGAATCTTGATGCCCTTGCTGGCGGCACCCTTGCTTGCGCTCGCCTGCGCAACCAGGCCCATCTTGTTATCGGCGATCGATTTTTCCAGTTGCTGGACCACGGTATCGAAGGGCTGTGGGCTGTTGATGGTCCTGAGCTCAGGTAGTGCGCTGTCACCGGCGGCCGAAAATGCTGCAAGGCCGAAGGCGAGGCTGACAGCGACGCTGCGCAAGGTATTGAAGCAGGCCATGGAAAACTTCCTTGTCATTCCGACGGGCGGGGTTGCCTGCCGAGTTGAAAAAACGGGAACGATCGCTCCCCGGTCACGGTGCCGGGCAGCCCCTGGCGGGCCGCCGGTCGATCATTTCTTCTCTTCCCATACTTGCTGGACCCGCATATCGCGTCCGCAGCCGGAGCGGTAGTAGGCATAGCGGATCGGGTTCTTCTTGTAATAGTCCTGATGGTATTCCTCCGCCGGCCAGAAGGTCGTGGCGGGTAGCACTTCGGTGTAGATCACCGGGAAACGAGCGCTTTTCAGCAAGGCATCGCGGCTGGCTTCGGCGACTTTCTGCTCGACTTCGCCCTGCCAGTAGATGCCGCTGCGGTACTGGCTGCCGACATCGCAGAACTGGCGGTCCTTGACCGTGGGGTCGATGTGGCGCCAGAAATACTCGACCAGTTGGCCGTAACTGACTTTGTTCGGGTCATAGAAGACACGGACGGCTTCGGTATGGCCTGTGCTGCCGGCGCTGACCGTTTCGTAGCTCGGGTTGGTGGTTTGTCCGGCGGTATAGCCTGATTCGGCCTCGATCACGCCCGGGAGTTTTTCGAAGTCGGCTTCGATGCACCAGAAACAGCCGCCGGCGAAAATGGCACTGGCCTTGGTGGGGTTGGGGTTGGTCGTTGAGTCGGCCGCAGGCGCCAGAAAACTCGCAGCACAGAGCCCCATTGCGACGCCCAAGCGGGAAAAGTGAGCAGTTTTCATGTTCTTAACGCCGGTAATGCATCGCCCTCAACGACGAACTTCAGGGTGAGCGCCATGGAGCGGGTGGGTCAGCCCGTGGTGCTGTCACGGATTATCGACGCGAATACGCTGGCGCAGATCGCGCAGGAACACGAGGACGAGACGGTACGTGCCGAGTTGATGAGCGTCCGCGCCGTGCGCGGTGCCGCGCCGCCTGCCGTGACCATTGCCATCCGGGTGGCGCCCCAGCCCGGCGCCGTGGTCATCGGCGCCTTACCTGCGGAGGGTGTTGCAGACGTAATCGAACGGATCGAAGGCGGTTGGGAGCTCGTGAACTATCAGGGGGTAGTGGGCTGGATTGAACGCTAGGGAAACGCTGATCTATTCGATCGCCACTGCCCGGTCGATGGCATGCCTTTGAGACAATAGGCCCGTTGCCCCACCACCAGGCTGAGACCGATGCAATCGAGCCTTTCCGACCCGGAGTATGCCGCCAGGAAGAAGCAAACGCGGCGTGATCGATTCCTCGCCGAGATTGAGGCGGTCACGCCAAATCGTATCCATGTTCATATTCTGTTTCCGGAACATGGGGTTGCCTGCCGTGAGTCGCTTCACTGACCCTTCCCGGCAGTCTGCAAGTGCACTGGAGTGAGGGCCTGGTTCCCAATGTCCAAGCGGAGGGCGAGCGGCGTCCCGATGGGCTGAAGTTGATTTAAGCCGGCGAATCTGGCCGCCTCTACGACCGGCGACCACAGCGACCGAATTGCTGCCTTGCCCTTCAGATCGAGCCTTGATTCACCCGCGCGGACAGTTCTTGCGCGCTCTCCTTACGCTCGCTGTAGCGATCGACAAGATACGGCGCGATGTCGCGGGTGATCAGGGTGAACTTCACCAGCTCCTCCATGACGTCCACGACGCGGTCGTAGTAGGCGGAGGGCTTCATGCGGTCGTCGTCGTCGAACTCGAGGAAGGCCTTGGCCACCGAGGATTGGTTGGGGATGGTGAGCATGCGCATCCAGCGCCCGAGCACGCGCATCTGATTGAGTGCGTTGAAGGACTGTGAGCCGCCGCTGACCTGCATCACCGCCAGCGTCTTGCCCTGGGTTGGGCGCACCGCGCCCATTGCCAGCGGTATCCAGTCGATCTGCGCCTTCATGATGCCGGTCATCGCGCCGTGACGCTCGGGTGAGCACCACACCATGCCTTCGGCCCACTGCGTGAGTTCGCGCAGTTCCACCACCTTGGGGTGCGTTTCAGGCGCGTCATCGGGCAGGGGGAGGCCGCTGGGGTTGAAGATGCGCGTCTCTGCGCCCATTGCGTGCAGTAGGCGTGCTGCTTCTGCGGTCAGGAGACGGCTGAAGGAGCGGGGGCGTAGCGAGCCGTACAGCAGCAGGATCCGGGGCGGGTGTGTGGACGATGTTTTCGGATGCAGTCGCTCCGTATCCGGCACCTGGAAAAGCGCGCCGTCGACGTTGGGCAGATCGGGTGTGAGCAGGGCTTTGCGCAGGGCGCCGCTGGGCGGCTTGTGGAGAGGTTTGATGCCGCTCATGGATGTCCTCGTTAAAAATTTTCTGCGCTGGCCGTGCGCGGAAACCAGTGCTGGGTGCGGTTGACGATCGCAACCAGGGACAGCATCACCGGCACTTCCACCAGCACGCCGACCACCGTTGCCAGCGCTGCGCCGGAGTTCAGCCCGAACAGCGAAATCGCGACCGCCACCGCCAGCTCGAAGAAGTTCGAGGTGCCGATCAGGCAGGCCGGACCGGCAATGTTATGCGACAGCTTCATTGCCCGTGCCGCGAGGTAGGCGATGAGGAAGATGCCGTAGGTCTGCAGCAGCAAGGGCACGGCGATCAGGCCGATCACCAGCGGTTGATCGACGATGGTCGGCGCCTGGAAGCCGAACAGCAGCACCACGGTGGCGATCAGGCCGACGATGGACCACGGCTTGAGGCGCGCAACGAAGTCACCCACCGCAAGGCTGGAACGGCGCTCGAGGACATGCCGGGTCGCCATGCCGGCCAGCAGCGGCAGCACGACGTAGAGCACGGTCGACAGCAGCAGCGTCTCCCAGGGCACGGTGAGGTCGGTCAGGCCGAGCAAAAAGGCGGCCAGCGGCGCGAAGGCGAACACCATGATGAGATCGTTCACCGACACCTGTACCAAGGTGTAGTTGGGGTCGCCCTTCACCAGCTGGCTCCAGACGAAGACCATCGCAGTGCAGGGCGCCACCCCGAGCAGGATCATGCCGGCGATGTATTCGTTGGCTGCCTGCGGATCCACCCAGGGTGCGAACAGGTAATGGAAGAACAGCACGCCCAGCGCTGCCATGGTGAAGGGCTTGATCAGCCAGTTAACCACCAGGGTCAGGATCAGGCCCTGGGGTTTCTTGCCGACGTCCTTCACCGCGTGCCAGTCGATCTGGATCATCATCGGGTAGATCATCACCCAGATGAACACTGCGACCACCAGGTTGACCTGCGCGAACTCGAGGCCTGCGATCGCCTGAAAGGCCCCCGGTGCGGCCAGACCGAGGCCGACGCCCGCCACAATGCCCAGCCCGACCCATACCGTCAGGAAACGCTCGAACAGCCCCATCTCAGCCCTCCGTGCCCGTCAGCGCAGCCCGGCGCGCTGCAAACGTAGCTGCAGGGCAGCAATTTCATCGAGCAGATCGAGGACGAGGCTGACACCCTGCGGATTGACTTCCATGTCGCGGGCGAGCCATCGCGCCTGCTGCGCGCGCCGCAGTGAAGGGCCGCTGAAGCGCCAGTCCTCGGGGGCTTCGCCACTGGGCGCCAGCACGCCCTCGTAGACCCATGCGACCACATAGTCCTGCGATACGTTGCAGGCCTGGCAAAGCTCCACCAGCGTCAGCTGGAGTTCCTCTTCGACGACAAGCGCCGCGGCAGTCTGGATAGTGTGTGTGCTCATGCGGGATCAACCTTTCGCGAGGGCGCGGGGTTC
>Ga0209476_10003670_pt1 | contig 10084 bp, 10 predicted proteins | sample KloWWTrecipitate_FD_187179 | JGI IMG/M metagenome (GOLD analysis project Ga0209476, IMG submission 187179) | Active sludge microbial communities from Klosterneuburg, Austria, studying microevolution and ecology of nitrifiers - Klosterneuburg... | ecosystem: Engineered > WWTP > Aerobic digester...
AAGAGTGTGTGTTGATGGCGCGGTGGGAATCTATAGGTGACCGGGCGGAAATCTATATGATGCGAATCATACGGCTTCGGCCGCCGGGTTGGGACGGGCCATATTTGGCGCAAAAACCGAGCATTCGAGCTGGCAGTCTTCGCAGCTTGCAGCGTCCTGGATCTGCGAGACATCGAGTATTTCGATGATTTGTGCTTCCGTATGAATGACGCCGCGTTGTTGCATTTCGGACATTACACGAATTGCCGTTTCGACTGTGACGCCAGAACGATCGGCGATATCTTGCCGAGTGAGGCGGTAGTCAATCCGGAGTGCGTTGCCGCAGCGCCGGCCGAACTGGAGCGAGAGCTGGAGCAGGGCGCAGCTGATACGGCCGCGAGCATCCTTGAGGGCAGCGATTGCGGTGGTGATGTCCCGCTGGCGGACTTCCAGGCAGAGCAGGTCAATCGCATTGCGGACGGTAATCGGGTAGAGCCGGCCGAGTTCCTGCAGAAGGACGCGTGGCACGAAGACGAGTTCCGATTCCTCCATCGTGGTGGCCGTGGCGATATACGGCCGGCCATCGAGGGCCGAACTCAGGTCGAGGGCGGTGGTGGGGGCGCGAAACCCGGCGACATGCTGGCGGCCGTCGGCCATCAGGTGGTGCAGGCGCACACGCCCGGCCGTGAGCACCCAGAGCCCCTTGGAGCGTTCGCCTTCTTCGAAGACGCGCTGGTTGGGGGCGATGCGGAACATCGTGCACTGGGCGGCGATCTCCGCGATCTCATCACGCGACAGCCCCGCGACAAGCGGGAAGCGTTCGAGGGCCGCGATCGTCCGATCATGGCCTGCGGCCAATGGCTCGATAGGACTTCCCGATGCACGGGACATGGTTGCCACCTCTATGTTCCGATGCTGAGTCTGCGCCTTTCGCGGTGCTGTGACATTAGTCACTGGTACGACTCAGTGTGGGGCGGCCGCTCGGGGACACCCCGCCATGATACAGCGCATGGTACCGCTTCGCGATGATGTTGTGATGCCTTCGGAAAAGTTTACCCGTCCCGCCATGAGGCCACTTGCCCAGCGTGACTTCCGGCTCCTGCTCGCCGGGTCCGCAGTGGTGGGCGTGCTCTTCCCGCTGCACCTGATGACGCAGGTGTTCTGGGTGAGCAAGCACTTCTCCGATTCGGCCGTGGTCTATTCGAGCATTCTCTCCGCGAGCCGGGGGACCGGCATGGTCACCTTCAGCCTCCTCGGTGGCGCCTTCGCCGACCGGTTCGACCGAAAACGGGTGCTCCTGGTTTGCGAGACGCTCTCGTTCGCGGCCCACGGCCTGATCGCCGTCCTGATGCTGACGCGGCCGCTTGGCGAGGGGAGTGTCGGGCTGGTCGCGGTGGTCACGTTCCTTGCGGCGGGGATTCAATCCATCGACACCCCGGCACGGAGCGCGAGTGTGCCTGCCGCCGCCGGCCGGGAGAACATTGCCGCCGCGATCGCGCTCCTTGCGATCTCGAGCCAGATGTCGATGCCGCTTTCGCTACCGCTCGCGGGCTTCCTGAACCAGGTGATGGAACCCGGTGCGGTGTACGCCATGTCGCTGGTGGCGTGGCTCGCGATCATCCCGCTCATCATGCTCCTGCGGCTGGATGGGCAGGCGCCACCGTCCGTGCGGGGCAGCACGCTGCGCGCCATCGGAGACGGGCTTTCCTACACGCGCGCGCACCGTCCGATCCTGGCGATCGTTTCGCTCGTTGTCGTGGTTCAAGTGGTCGGTATGCCCGTTGCGACTCCATTGGGGCCGATGTTCTTCATCGATGTCCTGGGGTTCAATTCGGCCCAGGTGGGGCTCATGGGGGCGACCTGGGGCCTCGGCGCGTTCACGGCGACGATTGTGCTGGCGCGGGCGAGCCACCTCGCGCTGCGCGGCGGGTCGCTCGCGACCGTGGCGGTGTTCTTCGGGTTGGCGATGATCGGCTTCGGCTACTCCCGCTTTATCCCGCTTACCGCGGTGATGGACTACGGCATGGGGTTCGCGTTCACCGGTACCAGCCTTGTCGCCAGTACGCTCATCCAGCACCTGGTCTCGGACGAAATGCGTGGGCGCGTGCTGAGCTTCTTCCCGCTTTCGACCGGGATCGCCCAAGCGGCGACAGCGGTGGCAGGTGTCGCGGGCCAGCAGGTCGGGCTGGGCACGCTCATCCCGGTCCTGGGATGGATCATGCTGGCGCTGGCCGTGTTGCTGGTCCTCCGCTATCGCGCTTATCTCAGCTCACGTGTCGAGTCGCGAATCGCGCCGGCCACTGGCCGCGCCCCGTGACCTCAGCCGGTGGAAGCGAGCTCCCCGGTGGAGTCCGGCACTGACGGAGGTGGCGCCTGCCACGGCTCGGCCGGGTCGCTCTCCAGCAGGCGGGTGAGTTCGGGACCCTGGAGCGTCTCAACCTCGAGCAGCGCTCCGGCGAGTTTGTCGAGGAGCGCCCGGTTCTCGGTGAGGACCCGCCGCGCCCGGTCGAGTTCCTCACCCACGATGCGGCGGACTTCGCGGTCGATTGCGTCAGCGGTTCCTTCGCTGTAGTTACGCGTCTCGGAGATCTCGCGGCCGAGGAACACGAGTTCTTCTGAACGGCCATAGGTCAGCGGGCCGAGCTCTTCGCTCATACCCCAGCGCGTCACCATCGCCCGGGCCAGGCGGCTGACCTGCTCGAGGTCGTTGGATGGCCCGGTTGATGCCGTCCCGAAGACGATTTCCTCGGCGGCATAGCCCGCAAGTGCCGCGCAGATCTGGTCGTGGAACATCGCCGGGGTCTTGAAATGCTCTTCTTCCTGCGGCAGGAAGCGCGTGTAGCCGGCTGCGACCCCGCGGGACACGATGGTGACCTTCTGCGGACGGTCGTGGTTGAGCATGAAGTGCCCCACCACCGCGTGCGCCCCTTCGTGGTAGGCGACGATGCGCCGCTCGCGCGGGGACATCAGGCGGCTCTTGCGCTCCGGACCGGCGAGGACCCGGTCGACCGCTTCGGTGAAGTCGTCCATGTCGATCTGGCCCTTGTTCCGCCGGGCCGCGAGGATGGCTGCCTCGTTGACGAGGTTCGCGAGGTCAGCGCCGGTGAACCCGGGTGTACTCCGGGCGAGGTTCTCGATGACGATGCCTTCAGCCAGGGGCTTGCCGCGAAGGTGGACGCGGAGGATGGCGATGCGGCCCTTCAGGTCGGGTGCATCGAGGATGACCTTCCGGTCGAAACGGCCGGGCCGGATGAGGGCGGGGTCGAGGATATCCGGACGGTTGGTGGCGGCGAGGACGATGACGTTTGTACCGGGCTCGAAGCCATCCATCTCGACGAGGATCTGGTTGAGCGTCTGTTCGCGCTCGTCGTGGCTGCCGCCGAGCCCGGCGCCGCGCTGGCGGCCGACGGCGTCGATCTCATCGAGGAAGACGATGCAGGGCGCGCTCTTCTTTGCCTGGTCGAACAGGTCGCGGACGCGGCTGGCGCCCACCCCGACGAACATCTCCACGAACTCCGAGCCGGAGATGCTCAGGAAGGGCACGCCAGCCTCGCCGGCGACGGCCCGCGCGAGGAGCGTCTTGCCTGTTCCCGGCGGCCCGAGGAGCAGGACGCCCTTCGGGATCTTCGCGCCGAGCGCTGCAAACTTGCCCGGGTTGCGCAGGAACTCCACGACTTCCCGCAGCTCTTCCTTGGCTTCATCGACTCCGGCGACGTCTTCGAAGCTCACCGCCACCTTGCTCGCGCTGAAGAGGCGGGCGTGGCTCTTGCCGAAATCGAGCGCCCCCGACGGTGGCGACTGCGCCCGGCGCATGATGTAGACGAAGAAGCCGACCAGTAGCAGGAGCGGGAGGACGCTGAGGAGAATCCCCAGGACGCCGGACCACGCACTACTTTCCTCTTTTTCGAAGATGAGATTGACGGCGGGACTGTGCGCCGCTGCGCTGCTCCGGCTGAGCGCGACGCCTTCGTCCCGGAGGAGCGCGGCCAGGTCGACGTTTTCGGGTACGACGGCCTGTTTGACCGCCGGGGTGAGCCCCTCGGGGGCGACGTAGGTCACCTCGGCATCGCTCCCGGCGACGCGGATGGTATCAACCTTGCCGGCGGCGGCGTCCGCGACCACCTGGCCGAGGCCTATCTCGGGGATCTCAGACTCGGAAGAGGGGAGGAACGAAAAGGCCACGACGATGGCGACCGCGGCCACCAGCCCCGCCACCATGATGGTACCAATGGGGATTCGGCCCGGTTGTGGTTCTGGGGCGGCGTTGGTCATCGGCCTAACCGTGGCGCAAATGCGGGGCGGCCGCAACGGCCATCAGGCGGATTTCTCGCCGCCAAAGGCCGCTGGCGGACAACTCCACGGTTGCGGTTCGGCAGCGAGGGCGACTCGCCGCGGGGGCAGGCTGTGTTAGGATTCCGCCAACCCTGCAGGAGCGATGTCTTCGTGGCCCTGGTTATCACTCTCGTCATCATTGCCGTTGTTGCCCTTGTCCTGATTCTCTGGGTCGTCGGCATCTACAACGGTCTCGCCCGCGCGCGCATCCGCGTGAAGGAAGCGTGGTCGGGCATCGATGTCCAGCTGAAGCGGCGGTCGAGCCTTATCCCGAACCTTGTTGAGACGGTCAAGGGCTATGCCGCGCACGAAAAAGAAGTGCTGGAAAACGTGACCCGGGCCCGGGCGATGCTGGACCGGGCGGCGACGCCGGGCCAGGCAGCACAGGCGGATAACATGCTCACGGGGGCCTTGCGCTCGCTCTTTGCCGTCGCCGAGGCGTATCCCGACCTGAAGGCCAACCAGAACTTCCTCGAGCTCCAGCGCGAGCTGACCGACACAGAAGACAAGATCGCCTACGCCCGCCAGTTCTATAACTCCAACGTGCGCGACTACAACGAGCGGACGGCAACGGTGCCGAGTTCGATCATCGCGGGGATGTTCAACTTCGAACCCGCGGAGTTCTACGAAGCGGAGGAGGCCGCGCGCGAGGACGTGAAGGTCAGCTTCGGCCAGTAAGTGCGAGCGACGAAGTTCGAAGTTCGCGAGAGCTCTACGACCTCCATGAGAGCGAACGACCTGAAAGGCCGAACCATGGCATTCGCGGTGTCGATTGCCCGGCTGACCACGAGTCTCCCACGGTCGCGGGAAGCCGATGTTTTTGGGCGGCAACTGCTCCGCTCCGGGTCGTCGGTGGGTGCGAACTACCGCGCCGCCGGGCGAGCCCAGAGCACCGCCCACATGCTCTCGAATCTGGCAATCGTTGAGGAGGAGGCCGACGAGTGCATCTACTGGCTCGAGCTCCTCGTCCAAACTGGCATCGTTCAGGCTGAGCACGCGGCCCCACTGCTGAGGGAAGCGCCAGAACTCGTTGCCATCACCGTGGCATCCAAGAAGACCCTTCGCGCCAGGCTGCAAACCTCGGCGAGCCGAACTTCGAAATTCGAAGTTCGCACTTCGGAGGAATCGTGAATCGTGAACCCCCTCCCCCCGGGCCCGTCCTGATCTACGACCGCATCTCGGCCAACAAGCGGACGACCTGGCTGATGATGACGATCTTCGTGGCTCTGCTTACCGGGCTGGTTGGGGTGATCGTGCTGGCCATGGGCGGCGACATCGGCATTGTCGGAGTCGTTGGCATCGGGCTCATCGTCTACGCGCTGGTCAGCTACTGGATTTCGACCAATGTGGTGCTTTCCATTTCTGGCGCCCATGAGGTGACCAAAGAGGAGGAGTGGGAGTTCGTCCGCCGCGTAGAAAACCTGTCGATCGGCGCCGGGCTTCCCATGCCGAAGACGTGGGTGCTGGAGGACTCCGCCCCCAACGCCTTCGCCACCGGCCGCGACCCCAACCACGCCCACGTGGTGGTTACCCGCGGGCTGCTCGATAAGCTTGAGCCAATAGAACTCGAAGGCGTGCTCGCCCACGAACTCTCGCATATCGGCAACTACGACATCCGCGTGATGACCGTTGCGACCGTGCTCGTCGGGCTGGTTGCGCTGGTGAGCGACCTCTTCCTGCGCTACACGATGTTTGGCTCGGGCCACCGCAAGAGCAGCCGTGATAAGGGCGGGAACGGGGGCATGATCCTCCTGGTGATAGCGATTGCCGGCGCCATCCTCGCCCCCATCGTCGCCCAGGCGCTGCGCATGGCAATCAGCCGCCGGCGGGAGTACCTGGCCGATGCGAGCGGCGCGCTCCTCTGCCGCCATCCCGAGGCGCTCGCCCGCGCGCTGGAGAAGATCTCCAACGACCATGAACCCCTCGAAGCCGCGAACAAGGCTACCGCCCACCTCTACATCTCCAACCCCCTCCGCGAACACCAGAGCTTCCTGAACAACCTGTTTAGCACCCACCCGCCCATCGAGGAGCGCATCCGCCTGCTGCGGAGCATGTAGCGCTTACTCCCGGTGTCTCCCGCGCCACTCCCGCCGGATGAACGCAGGCGCGTTAGGCAGGTACTCCCGCTGCCGTGCCTCCGAAAGCCCGAAGAAGCTCCCTTCGACCCTTCCGGTGCAGCTCGGGGCGCCGCATAGGCAGTCCCACCACTCACCGTCTCCGAACGCGTTGAGCCGGTAGTCGATGGTGACTTCATCGCCCGCCTTGATAGGCCGCCAGGCAAAGACCTTAACGCCACTCCGCATCGCGTTTGGTCCGCACGAGTGGTTCAGATAGCACCCCGGAGATAACAGGACGGCGCTGTGGTCGAAGTCGAGTTCACAGAGGTGGCGCAGGTCGTCTTCGCCGAGCCGGGCGAGCTCCGAGTTGCGCACGACTCGACCATGCCGCCGGCGAAAGATGAACTCGCCTGGCTCAAAGGCCCGCAGGGCGTATACCCCGAGCCCTTTCGCCCACGCTTCGCGCACCTCGATGTCGCCGATCAATCGGGATTTGTCCCACTGGGCATTGCGCGCAGTTTACGGCCGCACAGTCCCCCCTGGATTGCCCTATCCGGCCCACCCCGGGCGATGCCCGCGGGCTTACTATGAGTACAGATGAAAGAGACCACCGGGCGGGGGTCACGGGAAAGGAGGAAACGGGAATGAAAACCATGAACGGTCACCGTCTCCACGCCCTCTACGGAGTCTGGATCGTGCAGATCTAGGGTGCGGTTCCAGTCTCCATCTCATCCGGAGGTCAGAATCATGAAGCTCAGGATTCACGCCTTCTACCGGCGGTGGTTCGGTCCGATGCAAGGCTCGCGCAGCGAGCCAGGCACAGCGTCCCAGTCCCGGCTGCACCAGCAGGCATAAACGCTTAGCGGCGCCGCCTCACAAAGGTGCCCGCGGCGCTCCCCTCGGGAGAAACAGCCAGGGAGCGGAACCGGGACTGAAGGACGGAGCAAACACAATCGACAGGCCTCGCGCATGCGGGGCCTGTTCCGTTTCCACCGGGCGCCGGGCCCCCGGCTAGAATGAGTGGGCCAACGGTATTGGCCCGAGGCAATCCAACCGGAGGACGCTCCCGAAACTATGGGACTCCGCACCCCCCAGCAGTACGTTGACTCTCTCAAGGACGGGCGGACCGTGTTCTATCGTGGCGAGCAGGTGCCCGATGTCACGGCCCACCCGATCATCAAGAAGGCCGTGCACCACGCCTCCATCGACTTCGAGATGGCGGAGGACCCGGCCTACCGCGACCTCGCCGTGGTGGCCGAGGGCGCCGAGCAGTACAGCCGCTACTACAAGATCCCCGCGAACACCGATGACCTGCTCAAGCGGAGCCAGCTCATCGAGGCGGCGACCGCACTGGGGAAGACCCTGGTGGTCCTGGTGAAGGAGATCGGCACCGATGCCCTCTTCGCGCTCCACCGGGTATCGCGCCAGGTGGACCAGAAGTACGAGACCGATTACCTCCGGCGGGTGGAGGCGTTCTACCGGCACTGCCGCGATAACGATCTCGCGGTCTCGGTCGCGCAGACGGATGTGAAGGGCGACCGTTCGGCAGGGCCGCGCAACCAGTCCGACCCCGACATGTACACCCGTATCGTCGAACGCCGGCCGGATGGCATCGTGGTCCGCGGGGCGAAGCTCCACACGAGCTGTACGACCAACGTGAACGAGCTCATCGTGTTGCCCACGCGGGCGCTGGGTGAGGGCGACCAGGACTACGCACTGGCGTTCGCCATCCCCGTGGACACGCCCGGCCTGAAGCTGGTGGCCAGCCCTTACGGCGGCAGCCCGAAGAGCGAGTTCGATGCGCCATTGAGCGCCGAACACAAGATGATGGAGACGATCACCATCTTCGACGATGTGTTCGTGCCGTGGGAGCGGGTTTTCATGGCCGGAGAGCACGACTTCGCCGGGCCGCTCGCCCTTGGTTTCGTTGAGTACCACCGCTTTACGGCGGTCAGCTACAAGCTCCCGCTGGTGGATGCGCTCGTTGGCTCAGCCCTGCTGATGGCAGAGATGAACGGCATTTCGAAGGCGGCCCACGTGCGCGACAAGCTGATCTGGCTGATCAGCTATGCGGAAACCGTTCGCGCCCTGACGGAGATGGCGGCCATCCGCGGCCGGGCCGACGAAAACGGGATTTTCGCGCCCGATGCCCTGACGACGAACATGGCCAAGTACCACTTCGCTCACCACTACCATGAGGCGCTCCAGCACGTGCAGGATGTTGCCGGGGGCATGCTGGTGACCGGGCCGGGGGTCGAGGACTTCGCCAGCCCGGAGACCGGGGCACTGCTGCGGAAATACCTCGCAGGGCGTGCCGGGGTGGATGGCGAAGCCCGCACACGCGCCATGAACATGGTGAGTGACCTGACGACCGGGGAGTTCGGCGGGTACCACGCCGTCCTGGCCATCCATGCCGAGGGTTCCCTCGAGGCCGAGAAGCTCATGATCTCCCGGGCATACGATGGAAAGCGCACACTGGAGTACGCGAAGCGGCTCGCGGGTCTCGCGTAGGAGGCGAATCGCATGGCGACACAGGACGAGGCACTGGCGGCGCTTGACGAGGGCTATCGGCGGTTCCGTGAGCCTATCGCAGGGCTTGATGATGGGGCGTACAGCGAGCCATGGCTCGGCACGTGGAACCTCTCGGAGTGCCTTGCCCACATGGCCGGCTGGTACCGGGAGATGACCAGTGCGATCGAACGCGTGGGGCGCGGCGAACGGCCCGCTCCGGAAGGTGTGGACTACTCCGACGCCGACGCGTGGAACCGCACGTTTGCGCCCAACGCCGTCCCCGGCAGGGCGGCGCTCGACGATTGGGATGCGGCCTACCGGGCGTACCGGGCGGCGGCCGCCGCGCTGCCCGGCTCGCTCTACGGCGAGGACCCACAAAAAGGCCGGCCGCTCATCGGCAACCGGCTGCTCGATGGGGCCGGGGTGCACCACTTCGATGAGCACCAGCCCGAGCTGGAGCACTGGCTGAAGTCCCGGACGTAACACTCCCGGAGAGGTCGCGTGGAACTGCCGCTCTTCCCGCTGCGCACGGTCCTCTTCCCGGGGATGGAGTTGCCCCTCCGTATCTTCGAGGACCGTTACCGTGCCATGGTCAGCGAGTTGCGGGATTCCGGCGGGGAGTTCGGCGTGCTGCTGATCAGAGAGGGCGAGGAAGTCGGGGGTGGGGCGGTCCCGCGCGAAGTCGGCACGACGGCCCGGATCGAGGAATGCGAGGAGACCGGAGGCGGCCGGTTCCGGCTCACGGCGCGCGGGGTGCGCCGTTTCCGTCTCCTGCGCATGTTGCCGCCGCGGCCGTACCCCTACGGCGAAGTGGAGTACATCCGGGATGAGCCTGAGCCGCTCACACCGAACCTGCAACTGGCGATGGAGACGGTCCGGACCACGTTTCCGCCGTACTTCCGCATGGCGCTTTCGCTCACGGACCAGTGGGCGCAGGGGATCAAGCTGCCGCGCGGCCCGCACGAACTGGTCAACTTCCTCGGGCCGTGGCTGCAGATGGACGAGGAGGCGAAGCAGCGCTTGCTCGAAATCGAGCCGGCTGCCGAGCGGGTCGCCCACCTGGCAGAACTGCTCGACGATTTGGTGGCCCGGACCAGGGAAGAGGTGGCCGATCACCGGCGGAAGAAGTACGGGGCGCTGGGCGCCGGCAACTGAGGCTGCCCGCTCTGGCCGCGTGATGCCTCAAAAGAAACGGTTACCGAAGA
>Ga0209476_10003674_pt1 | contig 10075 bp, 7 predicted proteins | sample KloWWTrecipitate_FD_187179 | JGI IMG/M metagenome (GOLD analysis project Ga0209476, IMG submission 187179) | Active sludge microbial communities from Klosterneuburg, Austria, studying microevolution and ecology of nitrifiers - Klosterneuburg... | ecosystem: Engineered > WWTP > Aerobic digester >...
CCGGCCAGTACGGTTTCGCCCTGCGCTACCTGGCCGAAAACCTCAACAACACCGAGTTCGGTTTCTTCGCCATGAACTACCACAGCCGCGTGCCGCTGATCAGCGGCATCTCGGTGACCGGGCAGGCGCCGAACACCGGTTCGTTCTTCACCGAGTATCCGGAAGACATCCACCTGTTTGGCTTGAGCTTCAACACCCAGCTCGAGGCAAGTGGCATCGCCCTGCAAGGTGAATTGAGCTACCGGCCAAACCAGCCCTACCAGGTCGATGACGTGGAACTGCTGTTTGCCGGCTTGTCGCCGCTGAATGTGCTCATTCCGCAGCCTTACCTGCGCTTCTACAGCCAGCTGGGCCAGTATGGGCCGGGCCAGGAAATCCGGGGTTACGAGCGCCACAAGACCTCGCAGTTGCAGTTCACGGCAACCAAGGTGTTCGGCCCGGGCAACTGGTTCGCCGCCGATCAGATTGCCCTGGTTGGCGAAGTGGGTTTCAACAATGTCGATCTGCCGGACAACCTGCGCTTCAATGGCGACGGCACCGACACCGGCGGTGGCGCTGACGTCACCAATGGTGGCGGTCGCAACCCGATCACCCAGGTGGGTGGTTTCCCGACGCGCTTCTCCTGGGGTTATCGCGTTGCTGCCCGGGCAACCTACGAGAACGTCTGGGGTACGCCGTTTTCGCTGGCACCGCGCATTGCCTTCAACCACGACGTCAACGGCACCACGCCCGGACCTGGAGGCAGTTTCGTCGAGGATCGCAAGTCGGTCACCGTCGGTGCCGAGGCGAACTATCTGAGCAAGTGGGTATTTGACTTGTCCTACACCAATTTCTTCGGTGGTGGTTCGTTCAACCTGATTCACGACCGCGACTTCGTGCAAGTCGCCGCCCGCTACTCTTTCTGAGGGGACGATCCATGACATTGATGAAGAAAGCAGGCCTGGCCACACTCATCGCCGCTGCCATGCTGGCAAATGCGGCGATGGCCAAAGTCGGCGCCGATCAGGCAAAGAACCTTGGCCTCACCGGAACCTCCCTGACTCCACTCGGAGCGGAGCGTGCGGGCAATGCCGATGGCAGCATCCCGGCATGGACCGGGGGCATCACCCAGCCACCGGCCAGCTACAAGGTCGGCATGCACCATCCGGATCCGTTCGCCGCTGACAAGCCGGTGTTCACGATCACCGCGAAGAACTACAAGGACTACGGCGACAAGATCTCCGCCGGCCAACGCGCGATGTTCGAGAAATATCCCGATTGGCGCATGATTGTCTATCCAACCCGGCGCTCGGCTTCCAACCCGGCCCGCACCTATGAGATGACCATGAAGAACGCCTTGACCGGGGAACTGGTCGGCGATGGCGATGGCGTGACCAATGTCGCCGAAGGCATTCCGTTTCCGATCCTCGACAAGGATCCGAAACTGGCCGGCATGGAAGCGATGTGGAACCACAAGCTGAAGTACAAGGGTGTTTCCGCTCGGCGCTGGGCCGACCAGGCACCGGTGACCGCCAGCGGCAAGTACGTGATGGTGCGCATCAAGGAAGAATTGCTCGGCCTGTACTATCGACAGGGCGCCACCCTCGCCGAGATCAACAACATCCTCATCTACTTCTACCAGGAAGTCGTCTCGCCGCCACGCCTGGCCGGCCAGGTCCTGCTGGTCCACGAAACGCTCAATTCGGAAATCGGACCGCGCCAGGCCTGGGTCTACAACCCCGGACAACGCCGCGTGCGCCGCGCGCCGAACATTGTCTACGACAACCCCGGAACCGCCGCGGACAATCTGCGCACGACCGACATGACCGACATGTTCAACGGCTCGCTGGCCCGCTTCGACTGGAAACTGGTCGGCAAGCGCGAGATGTACGTGCCGTACAACTCGTACAAGGCGCACAGCGACAAGAGCAAGGTCGAGGACATGATCAAGCCGGGTTACATCGACCCCGATTACCTGCGCTATGAGTTGCACCGCGTGTATGTGGTCGAGGCCACGGTCAAAGCCGGGCAGCGGCACATCAATCCACGGCGCACGTTCTACCTCGACGAGGACAGCTGGCAGATCCTGACCACCGACCACTACGACAGTGCCGGCAACCTGTGGCGCTATTCCGATGCCCCCAGCGTCAACTACTACGAAGTGCCGGTGTTCTGGTCCACGCTCGAGAATCACCACGATCTGAAATCGGGCCGCTACATCGCGGTCGGACTCGACAACCAGGAACAGATGTACGACTTCTCGTTCCAGACCACGCCGGACATGTTCTCGCCGCAATCGCTGCGTCAGCGCGGGATCCAGTAATTCCGAGCAGCCGCCGCCGTTCCCCGCAACGGGAGCGGCGGACTCCATGAACGCCGGACGACGCCCGCCGTCGTCCGCGCAGCCCAGGTAAACAGCATGCAACGTCCCCGCCCGGCCGTCGCGGTCGCGCTTCTCGCCATCCTTCTCTGCCCCGCCGTGGCGAGCGCGCAAGACACCGAAGGTGCAAGTATCGGCGTGCTTGCTGATGACCCGCTCGATCGACCGGCTGAAGTCATGCCGCTGGCCAAGAGCAGCCTGCTGCTCGACATCACCCAGAGTGGCGATCGCTACATTGCCGTGGGCGAAAGTGGGCACGTGCTGATCTCGACCGATGGCAGCGAGTGGCGGCAGTCGGCCAATGTGCCGCTGCGCAGCACCTTGACCGCCGTCACCTCGATCGCCAGCCATGTCTGGGCGGTCGGTCACGACGGCGTCATCCTGCACAGCGGCGATGCCGGCGAGCACTGGGAGATCCAGCGTCGCGATCCGCGCGGCCAGCCGGCCGCAGGAGTTGCCGCCGACGACATCCGCCAGGGCGCGCCCTTGCTCGATGTCTTGTTCACCGACGCCAACCATGGCTTCGCCATCGGCGCCTACAGTCTGCTGCTGAGCACCAGCGATGGCGGCAAGACCTGGAACGGATCGCGCATCAACGTGAGCGACAACGGCAAGGCTGCCGCGGATGCCGCAAAGGCCCGATCCGAGCAAGCGGCGCACTCCGAAAACGATCTGGAAAGCTCGGTGTTCAGCGCGGATGAACTGGCCATCGGCATGGAAACCGATGCCCACTTGAACGCCATCGCGCGCACGGCCAGCGGCGGCTTCGTGATTGTCGGCGAGCGTGGTGCCATCTTCCGTTCGCGCGATGGCGGCCAAAGCTGGACCCGTTCGCAACTGCCGTATGACGGCTCGATGTTCGGCATCGTCGGCTATGAGGGTGAGCATGTGCTCGCCTTTGGCCTGCGCGGACATGTTTTTGAATCGACCGATCTCGGCGAGAACTGGACCGAGGTCCCGACCGGCAGCGAGCTGAGCTTGATGGGCGGCAGCGCATTGGCCAACGGCGGCGTGGTCATTGGCGGCGCGAATGGCATCGTCCTGCATCGGGCGCGTGATTCCGAGCCCCTGGTTCTGTCGACGCAAACGGCTGCGGGAACCATCGCCAAGGTGTTGCCGGCGGGTGCCGACGGTGAATTGCTGATCGCTGGTGAAAACGGCCTCAGCCGCTTCCAGCCCAAGTGACGGGGACGCAATGAGCGCAGCGAGTTCCAGCAACAAGACGCCAAACGCCTTTCATCGGACTGCCGAGAAACTGGTCTTCGGCAATCGCCCCATTGTGTTGATCCTGTTTGCGATCATCACCGTCATCTTCACGTATTTCGCCGCGCAACTGCGCGTTGATGCCGGCTTCAAGAAACAGATTCCGCTGCAGCACGAGTACATGCAGACCTTCCTCGACTACGAACAGGAGTTCGGCGGTGCCAACCGCGTCCTGATCGCGGTGATGGACAAGAACGGCGACATGTTCAACCTGCCGTTTTTCCAGACCATGGAGAAGATCACCCAGGACGCCAAGGGCATCGACAGTGTCGACGAGGCGCGCGTGCGCTCGATCTTCACGCCGAATGTGCGCTTCGTCGAGGTGGTCGAGGACGGCTTCGCCGGCGGCAACGTGATCCCGCAGGACTTCACGCCGAATGTCGAAGGCTTCGAGGCCACGCCCGAGCAGTTCGCCACGGTCAAGGCCAACATGGAAAAGGCCAGCATCGTCGGCCGCCTGGTCGCCAAGGATTTTTCCGGCGCGATGATCTGGGTGGATCTCGTTCCCGAGAACCCCGAAAAAGGCGTCAGGGTCGATTACAACAAGATCGCTGCCCAGCTGGATGACATCCGCGGCAAGTACGAGAACGAGCACACCACGGTGGCGATCATCGGCTTTGCCAAGATGGTCGGCGACATCACCGCCGGTGCGCAATCGGTGATCTGGTTCTTCGGCCTGACCATTGCATTCACCTGGCTGCTTTTGTTCATTTATTCTTCCTCGGTCAAGCTGGCATCGCTGACCGTGTTCTGCGCCCTGGTCTCCGTGGTCTGGATGCTCGGCGCGCTGCGTCTGCTCGGCTTCGGCATCGATCCGATGAACATGCTGACGCCGTTCCTCATATTCGCCATCGCGGTCAGTCATGGCGAACAGATGATCAACCGCTACCGCGGCGAAATCTTCTTTGGTGGCCTCGAGGAAGGCACCCCCGAGGAGTTGAGCAAGCGTGCCGGCCTCGATCCGGAAACCGCCGCACGCGATGCTTTCCGTGCCCTGCTCGTACCCGGTTCGGTCGCCCTCATTGCCGGCTGCATCGGCTTCGCCGCGATCCTGATGATCCCGATCCGCATCATCTTCGAGCTGGCCATTACTGCAACCATCGGCGTGGCCCTGACCATCCTCACCGACCTGGTCCTGCTACCGGTGCTGTTGTCCTACACGCGCCTGCGCAACCTGCCACGCAAGCGCGCCTATCGCTTGCGCCAGTTGACCCAGTTCGACAAGATCTGGACCGTGCTGGCCAAGTTCAGCAAGCCCGTGCCGGCCGCGATCATCCTCGTCCTGGGCGTGCTCATCTGGTTCACCGCCGAGCGCTTTGGCGAGCAGGTGATGATTGGCGATGCGCAGAAGGGTGTTGCCGAATTGCGCCCGGAAGCGCGCTACAACAAGGATGCCGTGCTGATCAGCGACAAGTTCGCCCTCGGCGTCGACATTCTCAACGTCATTGCCGAAGGACCGCCTTCGGCCTGCACCAACAGCTACCCGGTCATGGAGCTGGTCGACCGTTTTGCCTGGCACCTGCGCAACGTTGAAGGCGTGGCGCAGGTGATGACCCTGCCGATGGCGGCCAAGATCGTCAATGCGGGCTGGAACGAAGGCAATGTGCGCTGGCGTGTGCTGCCGCGCGATGCCGATACGCTCCGCCTGGCTACCCAGGGTTTCGAGACCGATACCGGCCTGCTCAATGCCGATTGCAGTGCCATGCCGATCATGGCCTTCCTGACCGACCATCGCGCCACGACGATCGATCGGGTCATCAACTCGGTCAAGCAGTTCCGCCAGGACAACCAGGCCTGGGCCGGTGGCACCGTCAACCTGCGCGAAAAACTGGCCGAGCAAGCGGCCGGGGGCGAAGTTGCAGAAGCCGATCTCAATCAGGTCAACCTGCGCCTGGCCACCGGCAATGTCGGCGTCATGGCCGCGATCAATGACGAAGTACGTGCGGTCAAGCGGCAGATTCTCTACATGCTTTATGCCGCCGTGTTTCTGATGTGCCTGATCAGTTTCCGCAGCCCGCTGGCCGCACTGTGCATCACCTTGCCGCTGGTGCTGGTCACCGAGCTCGGTCATGCGCTGATGGTCTATCTCGATATCGGCATGAAGATCAACACGCTGACCGTGGTCGCCCTGGGCGTCGGCATCGGCGTCGACTACGGCATCTACATCTTTGCCCGAATGCGTGAGGCCCTGCTCGCCGGCCGGCCGCTGACCGAGGCATATTTCGCCTCGCTGAAAACCACCGGCATCGCCATTTTCTATACCGCGTTGACGTTGGCGGTCGGCGTCGGCACCTGGGTATTCTCGGATCTGAAGTTCCAGGCCGACATGGGCGTCATGCTGACCTTCATGTTCGTGGTCAACATGATCGCAGCCATCGTCTTCCTGCCGGCCCTCTGCCGCTGGTTGCTGCGACCCATGGAAAAGACCACGCAAGCCTGAGCTGGGCGCAGCCTTCAGATCCCGAATCGCGACTGCGGGTTGCCCAATGTCGCATTCGGGTGATCAAACCGTGCTGCCACCAAACCAGTAGCCGACCACGGCGGTCACCGCCATGGCCAGTGCGCTCCAGAAGACGACCCGCCAGGCACCGCGCAACATCGGCGCGCCACCGGTGCGTGCCGCGACCGCACCGAGGGCGGCGAGAAAAACCAGCGAAGACAGCATGATTGTCGCTACGCGCCCGCTGGCGGGAGCCAGCACGGCGCTGAGCAAGGGCAACGCGGCACCGACCGAAAACGCCGCCGCCGAGGCGAGGGCCGCGAGCAGGGGTCGCGCGCGCAACTCGTGGGTGATGCCGAGTTCGTCGCGGGCATGGGCACCAAGCGCGTCGTGGGCAGTCAGTTGCTCGGCGACCCGCTGTGCCAGTTCAGCGTCAAGTCCGCGCTTGACATAGATTCCTGCCAGCTCCTTCAACTCATGCTGGGGATGACGATCCAGCTCGTCGCGTTCGACGGCCAGATCGGCGGCCTCGGTGTCGGCCTGCGAACTCACCGAGATGTATTCGCCGGCACCCATCGACATGGCCCCGCCAACCAGTCCGGCAATGCCGGCAAGGACAATGCCCGCCTGATCCATGTTGGCGGCGGCGATGCCGACTATCAAACTTGCGGTTGAAACGATGCCGTCGTTGGCACCGAGTACGGCGGCACGCAACCAGCCGATCCGATCCGTGCGATGGATTTCATGGTGATGCTTGAGCACGCCGTTTCTCCCTTTGTTGCGTCAACGCCGGCACACTGCCGGCATCAACGATGGATCTGCAAACGCCGCATGAGCTTGTCGGCCAGCCAGGCCGGACCGATCAGCAGATAGGCCAGATCGGTGAGGAACGACGGCCTCGCCCCTTCGATCAGGTGGCCGATGAACTGACCGATCCAGGCGATGACGAATACACCTGCGGCCGTCCACAGCAGTCGTTCCGCCCCGATGCCGTGCAGCAGCCATTCGGTGAACAGGCCGAATGCGACGAAGACGACGAGCATGGCCAGGCCAATGGGTTTGCTGCGACGCCAGTAGAACGCGAACGCGCCGATCATCGCCATGCCGCACCAGAAACCGGGTCGGCCAATCGATGCGGGTACCGGGATGGCCCACAGTGCCGCCATCACCGCCCACAGGATGGCCGGCACGCAGATCCAGTGGATGACCTGGTTGCGGGGATTGCGATGATCCTGGCTGTAACCGGCAAACCAGTCGTCAAGTGTTCGCATCAGGCCCGCTCCGCTCCACCTGGCAAGGGCAAACCAGCACACGCGCAATGTAGCCGCTCAATCAAGGCGGATGCCAGCCAGTCGATCCAGTGCCTCGGCATATTTTGCCGCCGTAGCCTCGATGATTGGCGCAGGGATCGAAGGCCCGGGTGCCTGCTTGTTCCAGTCCAGCGTCTCCAGGTAATCGCGCACGAACTGCTTGTCGTAGCTTGGCGGACTGATGCCCACGCGATATTCCCCGGCCGGCCAGAAGCGCGAGGAATCCGGCGTCAGCATTTCGTCCATCACATACAGCTTGCCGTCGACATCGGTACCGAACTCGAGCTTGGTATCGGCAATCAGGATGCCGCGCGTGGCCGCGTAGGCGGCGGCGAACGAATAAATCGCCAGCGTGGCATCGCGCACCTGCGTGGCCAGCTCCTGGCCGACCTGGTCGACCAGCTTTGCAAAGGACACATTCTCGTCATGCCCGCCAACCGCCGCCTTGGTCGAGGGTGTGAAGATCGGTTCCGGCAACTGCTCGGCCTGACGCATGCCGCGCGGCAAGGTGATGCCGCACAACGAGCCGCTCGCCTGATAGTCCTTCCAGCCCGAACCAATCAGATAACCGCGCGCAATTGCCTCGAACGGGACCGGCTTGAGGCGCTTGCTGACGATGCTGCGCCGGGCATACAGCGATATATCGACGCCGGGCGGCAACACCTCGGTAATTGGCCGCTCGACGAGGTGATTGGGCATCAGATGCGCGGTCATGGCGAACCAGAAATTCGACAACCGGGTCAGCATCTCGCCCTTGCCGGGAACCGGATCGGGCAGCACGACGTCGAATGCACTGAGCCGATCGGTGGCGACGATCAGCAGTTCATTGTCGGGCAGGGCGTAGACATCGCGAACCTTGCCACGATGAATCAGGTCGAGGCCGGGCAGGTCGGATTGCAGCAGGATCGAGGGCACAGGTCGGGTTCCGCGACATCAGGCAGCGCGCAGTTTAAGGCAACGCGGATCCGCTGGCGCCACCTGATCCGCGTTGCCTTGAGCGGAGCGCCCGGCCAGCCGTGTAACATCAGTGGTTTCCCGGCGTCAGGTTCGCTGCATGCTGCCTCCCAAACCGTCTGCTTGCGCCGTTCGCGGCCCCGCATTCCGCTGCATGGGTCCGTCCCGGCGGATTCCTGCCGAGGCGCAACGCGCGCTGCCGGCCATGCCGCCGCAAAGCGGACGAGGGCGCACGCATCCATGATCGGCAAGATCGTCGGCGCCATCCTCGGCTTGATGGTATTCCGCAATTTCTTCGGCATGCTCATCGGCACCTTTGTCGGCCACATGTTCGATTTGAGCACGGCGCAATCGCGGCGTCCGGCGCATGCGACCTCGTTCATCGCGCCGCTGTTCGCATTTGCCGGCGCCCTGGCGAAATCGGACGGGCGCGTCTCCGAGGTTGAAATCCGCGCGGCCGAGGCCTTGATGAACCGCCTGCGCCTTGATCCCGAACTGCGCCAGTTGGCCATCGAACAGTTCAATCTCGGCAAGGCGCCCGAGTTCGACGCACATTCCGCGGTAACCGAGTTGCGCGCGTGGACCCATGGTCGGCGTGATCTGGCCTTCCTGCTGCTCGACATGCTGCTCGATCTGGTCTACGCCGAAGGCACCCTGGTCGCCAACAAGCTCGGCATGCTGCATCAGCTTTGCAATGCACTCGGCGTCAGCGCGGCCGAGTTGGCCGCCGTCACCGCGATGAAGGGCTACGGCCCGCGCTACCAGTACCAGTACCAGGGCCCGCAAGGCGACTGGTCGGGCCAGCAGCAGCAACGCCCGCGCAACACGGTGTCGGCCGTGGATCCCTATGTCGTCCTCGGCATCACCCACGAAGCCGAGCCGCGCGACATCAAGCGCGCCTATCGCAAGCTGATGAGCCAGCATCACCCGGACAAGCTCGGCAATGTTCCCGACGAGCTCAAGCAACGCGCCGAATCGCGCGCCCGCGAGATCAACGCCGCCTACGAGCGCATCAAGTCGGAACGCGGCTTCAACTGAGCAGCGCTACCTGCAGATCCGACCCGCAACCGGCATGGAATCCATTCGCGCCAAGCGTCGCGAAGCCGGCTGCCGACACCGCCCTTGGCAACGCGCCGTATTTGTCCAAGTTCGGCGCTACCCCGCGACTGGCGCCTCGCCGACCTGCTTGCGCACACACGAGGCCACGCCAAGGTACGTGCGAGGCGAATTGGAAAATGATTTGACAATACCGAAGCTGTCGCGTTGCATTGTCGGCTTGTCGCCCGTCAGCGACCAGCAACCGGCCGCGTACCATGCCCAAATCTCCCGTCATTGCTCCTTCGATCCTCTCGGCCAATTTCGCGCGGCTTGGCGAGGAGGTCGATGCCGTCATTGCCGCCGGTGCCGAATGGGTCCATTTCGATGTCATGGACAACCACTATGTGCCGAATCTGACCATTGGTCCGCTGGTCTGCGAAGCCTTGCGCAAGCATGGCGTAAGCGCGCCCATCGATGTGCACCTGATGGTCAAGCCGGTTGATCGCATCATCCCGGATTTCGCCGGGGCCGGGGCCAGCGTCATCAGTTTCCATCCGGAAGCCTCCGAGCATGTCGACCGCACAATCCAGCTGATCCACGCCGAAGGCTGCAAGGCCGGCCTGGTGTTCAATCCGGCCACGCCGCTGAATCATCTCGATCATGTCCTCGATCAGCTGGACCTGGTGCTGATCATGTCGGTCAATCCCGGTT
>Ga0209476_10003678_pt1 | contig 10069 bp, 12 predicted proteins | sample KloWWTrecipitate_FD_187179 | JGI IMG/M metagenome (GOLD analysis project Ga0209476, IMG submission 187179) | Active sludge microbial communities from Klosterneuburg, Austria, studying microevolution and ecology of nitrifiers - Klosterneuburg... | ecosystem: Engineered > WWTP > Aerobic digester...
GGGAAATTTCTTCTTGTACTGCTCGGCGAGGGTCGCAATCGGGGAGAGCTCGTCGGGCTTGGCGCGATGAAGCTGGGCCTTTTTGGCCACCGTCATGGTGCCCGTGACGGCCTTTTCAAGCTGCTCGCCCTGGAGATACTTCCCGTAGACCTGCCGGAGATCGTTCTCCAGCGTCGGCAAGTCCGACCGTTTCCGAATCACCCGGTAGAGCGAGTCCGCCACAGCCATGCGATCGTCCCGATTCATCGCGGAGGCGAGGAGACGGCTTTCGGGAATGTCGTTGGGCGACGGCGGCGGGAGCTTGCCGGGCTTGAGCGTGTGCGCCATCTGTGGCGGCGCGGGCACAGGTGGCGGAGAGGCGCGCTGCTGCGGCGCACGAATCGGTGACGGGGTCAGCGTGATCGGCGAGGGGGTTTGTGCGGGCTCTACCGCCAGCGGGACAGGAGCCGACGGAGGCTCTGTAGGTTTGGACGTGAACGCGGATTTGACCTTGCCGAGCAATGAATCTTCGTCTTTGAGGGCTTGCTCCGTTTGTCGAGCTTTGGTGACATCGGCCATCCTCCCCTGCCGTTCGGTAACGGTTTTCTCGAAGTCTTCCTTCGGTGCGGTCTTAATGGTCTTGGCCGTGTCCTCGTCGCCCGGCCACTGGCCGACTTCGAGCTCCTTCGCGGCCTTCTCGCGAACCTCGTCCGGTACGGACCACTGCCCGCGAATCCGCTTACTTTCTTCAACAATCTCCTCGTAGGTCATTGCAGGAGGCCCGCCGAGGGGTTAAAGTCCTGCGACTGCTCATCACCGAAGATATCCACGGGATCATCCTCGCCCACATCTCCGGCTGTGGAGGGGTCGCCGCCCGCGAGTTGCCGCATGAATTCCATGAGCGTGACTTGATTCTCGAGGTACTCCGGCTTCACGCCATACTTACTGAGATGCTGCTCGAGCTGCTTCCGCTTGGTCGCCGCCTGGTCGGCGCGCATGATCGCCGCGTCGATCTTGTCTTGGTACGGGGCCCACTCCGGCGCCATACTGCCATCGGGGCGCAAGAATTCGGCCTGCTTGGCCTTCATCCCTTCGCGAAGGGCCTCCACATTGTTCCGGGCGCTGGTCTCCCCTTGGAGCGCGCCAAAATACTTCCCGAGCGGCTGGGCGAGCTGCTTCTTGTTCTGGGCGGCCAGCTTCCCACGCTGCTTCGAAATGCCGTAGTCGGCCAGCGCGTTCAGTTTCTTCTCGTCCATGCCCGGGAACTTCTCTTTCAGGACTTCCTTGTAGGCATTGATGTAATTGTCATCGATATTCGTATACCCACCGCCGCCCGCTGGCGCCGCCGCACGGCCAGGCGCGGGTGCGCTCGGCACCGCATTCGGGCCACGGGGGACGTTAGGGCGCGCACCTTGCGGCGCGGGCAGACTGGGAGGCGTGCCGGGATTGCCCACGAGCGTCACGGGCGAGGCGGGATCTGGCTCGACCCCAGGGCCCGGAGCTTCGGTGTGCATGCCGGGGTCGTACTCCTGGTTCGTCCCATCGTCGTCGTCCGCGAGGGCTGCGGCGTTGGTCTGGAGGAAGTCGGGCGCATAAGCTCCGGGCATGGGCGTCTCCTTCGTTAAGTCGCGTCGTTGTCGGCGTACATCGGCCTATCAAACTGTGGTTGCGGCGCCACCAGACTGCGCGGGTCGCCGGGCGGAGGCTGCGGCGGCATGGCCGGGCCCTGGGTCGCCGGCGGACGCATGGCTGACCGATCGGGCATGGGGTTCGCCTGCGCTATCCCTTGTGGCAGGGGCGCTACGCCCTGCGGGGTCGCGGGACCGTCAGCCAGTAAACTCTCCGCTCCGGCTGGTGTCGCATCCACCTCTGGTGAGGCCTCTAGTCCTGGGCCGGCGTAGCGCGTCGCAAGTTGCGCCGACGTCGACCCAGGCCCGCCGATCTTCCGTGACTTCGCTTGGGCCAGGCGCGCGCCCACCAAGTCGTGCGCGTCCATCGCCTGCTTCAGGATGTCGTGGTTGTTCAGATAGTTCGTGTAGGCGTCGTTCCGCTTCATGTCCGACTGGTTTTTGGCGGTCTGCGACTCGGCAACCTGCTTCTGCACGTCGAGCCGTTTTTTCATCATGAAGGCGTTCAAGATCTGCTGCCCGGCCTTCTCGATCCCCTGGCCGACCCCGCCCATCACCGCCCCGCGCATCAGTTTGCCCATGCGTGCACTCCTTTCAAGTCACCCACCGCTCGTCGATAGAGCCGATTAAAGAGCCAGCGCACGGGCGGCTGCGCCCATGTGTGGCGTGCCAGCCACCCGGCCGCTGCGCGGCCATAGCGCCGATAGACGACCATGCCGAGCGCAATCAGGACAGACCGCTCGCCGAGGGTATTGAGCCACAGCCGCAGGGTATGCGTTTGGGGGTTCCATCGTCCGTACAGCACTTCGGCAATCCAGCAGGCCAAGAGCATGGCCGAGCCGATCGTGGCCGCTCCACTCATCCCGCCGCCGATCAGGGAGTTCGCGCCTTGCGCCTCCTGTAGGCTCGACTGCCACTCATAATCTTTGTTGGCGCGGCGGGTGTTCGCAATATTATTGCCTTCCGTGAGACGCACATCCCGGTAGGGATTGGCCGCGTTGCCGTACAGACTGGAGGCGTTCCCGACCATGCCGGCCGCTTGTCCGGTCACGCCCGCACCAGTCCCGACGGCTTGGAGCTTCTGCCCGCTTGAGGCCAGGGTATCGGCTGTGCGTCCGCGTGAGATCGCATCCGCCGTGGTCATTTGGCCGGTCCGAATCGCATCCCGGGTGACATTCTGTGAACGGTCCAATTCGGTGCGTGCCCGGGTGTAGATATCACCGGATCCCGCCCGCACGCCGCGCCGGGCCAGTTCGGTGTCCTGTGTGGTCTTCTGCCGGTTCATGTCGGCTTCCACAGCCGGGTCGACGGGGAGCTCCCCCTTGAGGGCGGCGAGCGTCCGCGCATTGGCGGCGTTCGTAATCTGCTGGCTCTGGAGCTGCTCCGGGGTCTTCGGCGCTTCGGTCGCCGAATAGGTCCCGTCCGGATTCTTCACCATCTGCAGGCCATACGACTTGTAGAGCTCGGGCAGAATGGCATCGTTCCTGGCTTTATTGTCTCGCGCAAGCTGCATCTGCAGGTCGGCGGCTTCGGCCTGCTTGGCATAGAGCGCCTTTTCCTCCGGGCTCGCCTCTGGGACCACCGGCGTTTCGGGGATCGGCGCCGGGTCGTTGCCGCCCATCCCGCCCGCAAAGGCCGGAATGAGTTCGCCGGTCTCGGCGATCATCGCAAGGAAGGGCGAGAGCGGAATCAGGGTGATCTCGTCATGCATGGCCGGCTCTCCCGTGGTGGATACTTGTCGCAAGGTCCTTGGATGTGAGCTGCGCCCAACTGTCGGCCGGGTCGCGGAGAATGAGCTTTTGGAATTGAATCCCGCGCTCCGTCTCCTTGATCGCCTCGGCGCCGATCGCGAGCAGCCAGCGGATGAATCGGGTATTGTCCTTCGCTGTCACGCAGTACCAGCCGAGAATCCCATCGTGGAAACACCACCGCTCCAGTCGACGCCATTCCTGAATCAGGCGGATTAACCCATCCCGCTTGCCGGTGAGATCAGCGAGGTGTGACACGTAGGCCCAGGCGCTGGTCTGGTCGGCATTGGGCACAATCTGCAGACTGAACAGCGGCCACTCGTCTTCGAGACGGATATACCGCACGAAGGACGCGGGGAGCGTTCTAGGTCTTAATGATGTGGTCTGACTCATCGGGTAAGGTTCCATATTTCTTCGCGAGTTCCGGGTACTGCGCCGGGTCGATCGCGAGGCCCGTGCAGCGCACGTAGCCGGCTGGGACCGGGTTCGCCGGGTACTTCATCATCACGCCACAGGGCACCCCGGCAAACTGCCAGGCGAAGACGTCGGTCAAGTAATGGGCCGCCGTAATCAGCTCGCCGGGGACCGGGAGCCGCACGGGCCCTTTCGTCACGAGTTCGGCAATCTGCCCGTTGAGACTATCTAACCGGTTCGCTAGCTCCATACCGGACTCCACTCCTGCGGGCTCCGCGTCCCGCCACAAATACAGGTGACTCGCCCAGTCGTCTCGGGTCAATTGCTGCCCCTTATTGTACCGCCAGGCTCGTTGCAACTGTGCATCGAGGCCCTGTAGGTAGCAGGCGACGGCATCCATCCCGTGCTCGTTCTTCACCTCGCAGTCGGCACAGTGGAGCACCGAGAAGATGGCTGTCTTGTCGAGCTGCGGCCAGTAGACCAGCATCGGGGTCTGGGCGAAGTGGTTCAAGATCGTGAACGTGACGGCGGGCTGCCCGTTGACCGTAATGGGGCGTTGGTGCCGATCGAGCGCTAGGCGCCAGCCCTTGATCTCCCGGCCACACTTCCAGCAGCGGACTTCATTGAGCACGTCCCCGCTCCATTGCTGCCATTCATGCAGCCAGGTCTGTTTAGGGGAATTGCGAAGACCGAAGGTGAAGTCCGAGAATTTCCGCGGGAGCGCATGATAGGCCGCGCCATCGTTGCGTCCTTCGCGCACCATCGGCAAGCCGGTCACGCGGTTGAGGGTCTCCAGAATCATACGGCGCCTTCCCGTCCGGGCGAGTAATAGAGGTTAATGTCTTGAATGGCGAAGTCTTCGCCCGCGCCGTCGTTCTTCCCAAGGATTTTTACGCGGAGCGCATCCCCGCCGACCTTGTGGCGTCGATTGGCGATGGTCGTCCCGCCGAGCACATCAGCATCGAGCGAGAACGAGCCGACGGCGCCGCCGGCGGACTGTTGCGAATAGGTCTTGGTTTCGGAGAGCTTGCCGTCCCGATGGATCTCCATGGTAACGTCATAGTTCCCCTTCTCCTGAAAGATCACGTCCAGAAAGGCGAGGTTCCCGCGCCGGCTGCCGCCCTCGAAGCATTCCCGTGGGGCATATTCGAATTGGCCGCGATAGCCCACCCCGCCCTTGCTCCGTACCGCTTGGTCGAGGAGCCACACGAAGCCATCGGTATCTCCGATAATGGGGCGAGGAATGCCGGTCGTGGAGGTGCGGCGAAGGGCGATGGCGGAGCAGATATCGCGCCGCGACGGGAGGATTCTGAGGCTCCCGCTGGAGAGGTCCCCGACAATGCGACGATTGTTCACGGTGCCCCCTGTGGACGGTGCGGCGATATGCACTTGACGCTTATTCCCATACCAGATCATTTGAATAAGGTCCAGTCGTTCTTGATTGAGTTCGGTGCGAAGATACTCCCCAGTCTGGAGCGGGAGGACTGGCGTGGTCGATTTCTCGCCCTGGTTCGCAACCTGGTTTAAGGAATAGAAATACCCGTCAGCTCCACCGAGCAGCACATCATCGTCGACTTCCAGGTGGCAGCCTGGCCCGGCGATCCCGAGCGTCTTCGATAATCGCGGAATGGTCCAATCCGGAATGTTTGAGGAGGAGTCGTCGAGGATATAGACCCCAAAGGGGCGCTTAAAGAGGTAGGCCGTCTCCCGCCAGGAGAGCCCGCCGACAATGCCGTCGCCGATCCCAGGGCCGACTTCATTGCGAAACGACTCGACGTTGGCATAGTCCCCGTGATTGGAGGAGACCGGCATAAAGACGTCGTGTGGGGCGCTAGGTAGCCCGTAGGCCACAATCCGGTCCCGGTGTGGGAACATGCCCAGTGGGAAATTGCCCGTCACCCAGTCGGTATTGGGGCTCGGAATGGGCCCCCAGACGAGGCCGTTAAAGACCTGCATCTGGCATTGCCCGTTCAGGAAATAGAGCGCCTTGGTGGTCCCGTTCCAGCCTTCTGCAAAGACGGGGAACCCATCCCCAAGACCGGTCGCCAAGGTCGCCAGAATGCCGCCGCTGCCGACACTCACGGCGCGCCCATCGGTCAGGATGGCCACCAGGGTCTGCACGGAGGGCGAGGTGCCGCTCCAGAAATCATACAGGCCACGAATCGGTGCGCCGAGCGAGACGGTGTTGAGTTTCACCGCGCCCGCCTCCTTGCGCCAGGTGGCATCTTCGATCGTGAGCCCGTCGCACATCGGAAGATTGTTCGGCGGATAGATGGTGTAATTCTTCGATCGGTCGATCCCGCCCTGCCCGCACGGGAACTGCATCTTGAGAAAGGAGTCCTGACTCATCGCGCCGCCACGGAATGGTTTTGTCGGGCAAAGAGGCCCGCCCGGGTCTCGATGGAGAGGTGCTGCACTTCCATGTCCTCAATTTTCTTATTCGCCTTGATAAAGGCCGAGTCCGCCAGCTTATTGTCCTTATTCCGCCAGAGCGTCCAGAGCGCCATCTCCGCCACGACCCAGCGATCCGGCTCCGGCACGAGCGGCCAATCATTCCCGCCGCCGGTAAAGTCGAGATCGTGGAAGCGCGTATAGGGACACTCGAGGATAAAGCGGCGGTCGGAGACCGCATTGAAGCGAATCACCCCCTGCATTCTCCCTGTCGCTGGATCCTGCTGCGCGGCGTAGAGCGTGCCGTGACTGATATTCTGCCCGACGGTGGTGCGGCCCCAGCCAAACCGGTTCTCAAACTCCACATAGGGGATGAGGTCGATGATGTAATTCGCGTCGGTGCGAGAGCGGAACGGGCCCCAGGGCTTGAGGACGTCCGTGGACAGGGCGTACTCATCCTGGTAGATGGTCGCCCGCCCGCTCGTCTGGCTCTCCGCCCAGTCGGCGTCGAGCGTTAGAACCGCGGTATTGGCCGTATGGGCGATAATCCGATAGGCGACCAGATTCGCGTCGAGCATGATCTTTTTGCCGGCCTGCGAGGTCGCGATGACGTTCGAGAGCGTGAGGGTGGCGCCGACAACGGTCGAGACGGTGACGCCCTGTGTCGCCACAATGCTGAGCGTCGCCGGGCGCTGCGGAATCGCCCACCACCAGCGATGTTTTTGGAGCAGATCCCAGTATTCTTTCCGGATCGCCGCTTTGACTGTCGTCGCGAAATCGTCATTCATCCCTCCTGGTTGACCGCCAAAGGACATGACGTAATCGAAGAGGTCCAGGCCCGTCCGCATGTTTTCAAGCGACATCGATCACCTCAAGGATCACTAAATCAGACTCCACGCCCGTGTCGATCATCGTACAGGTCTCCGTTTCGTAGCCTCGACTATCCAGCCATTCCATAATCTTCGCGCATTCCTCGCGGGTGTCATACGGGCCGACCAGCCCCCACTCACCGCCGATCAACAGCACTCCGTACCACGCGATGATCGCAAACGGTGAGACCATGGTTACATCTTCGCGCAGTGCTCCAGGTCTTGCGCGAGCTCCCTGAGCCATCCGTCCGAGATCGACGACCGGCCCGGCACAAGCTGCCCCTGCTGGTCGTAGACGGGCTGGAGGACACGATCACTAGGGACGACGACGACGGAGGGCGTCGTGCAGCCGAGACAGCCGAGCACTAAGCCAGCGCTTATCAGGGTTCGCCAGATCATGATCCATCTCCTCTTGCTGTCGGTCAGGTGCCTGCTTGTCGAATTGGTCCGCGCGTCGCTTAATCGCCCAGATGGCGAAGGGCACGAGGACGGCCGCCAATCCCGCCAGCGTCTCCACGGTTAGACGGCTTTCCCGTTATCGGTCGACAGGATCCCTTGGAGCTGCGTAAAGAGGAACACCAGCACATCCGCCCACACCACCTGATCGAAGTCGCAGCCGGCCTGTGTGAGAACGTTGTGGGCGACGGCCACCCCCAAGGCGCCCAAGGCGGTTCCGCCGAGGGTCGTTTTCCAGTTCTTGAGTCTATTGATCATGGTCCCTCCGGGGTGTGCGGTTACTGGCGATATCAATCAGGATCATGGTCTGCCGGTCCTGTTTCTTGTTAATGTCCTGGAGGGCCCGGTCCATGCGCTCCAGACTGTCGGCGGTACTGCGGTTGATAATCTCCAATTCACGCACGCGACGGTCCAGCAGTTCCTGTGCCATGGTGAGCTCCAGTTGCTTCGTTTCAAGTTTTTTCTTCGCACTCGAAAACCACAGCTTGGCTGAGCCGATACCCGACAGGATGGCGGCGGCGATCGTCCCGCCCACTTCGAACAGCCAGGAGGGCAGATCTTGCGTCGGATCTGCCATTACCCTCCCTCGCTCGCTCGCGTGACGACATGCGGCTCCTCGATATCGCAGTCCATGTTAAAAAAATTGATTCTTCCCGACTTGCCGACAAACCGCTCCGGGTGTTCCTTGGCCCACTTCGGCCGCTGGTCGCCCTGCAGGGAGTCGTCATAGTAGGAATCGGAGCCGCGAAACGGATTGTGGTAGAGCCCCTCCATGACGCCATAGCAGACATTCAGGCACTCCTCGAAACTCGCGTCCGTCTCGTCCGGCCACTTCGTCAACTGCGGGTCGTTCGGGTCGGTCACGCTGGAATACTGCCAGGCCTTCCGCAGCACGCCGCCCAGCGTCTTCCCCCACCATTGGGGATGTTCCACGCGATTCAGGATCGAATGGGCCACGGCCACCTTCGTTTCGAACGGCTCCCCGCGGGCTTCGCGCCACAGGACGAGGGCGAAGAAACTCCGTTCCCAGTGCTGCCAGCGTTCTTCTTTGGTGGAGTAGATCATCGCATCAGCACCCAGTCGCAATTATCCGAGCTGGCCGAGCTCGCGTTGAGGGTAAAGGTCGTGGTGGTCTTGGTATTCAGCCAAAAGTTTTTGTCGGCATTGCAGGTCGTGACGACGTAGTAGACGTTGTCCGGCTGCGTGAACCCCAGGGAGCAGACCTTGCTCGTGGCGGCCGAGAAGGTGCAGGTCCCCCGATCGGAAGGCAGACCGATCAGCGCGTTATCCACGCCACCCACCGAGACCGCGCCATTCACGTCCATCTGCACCCATCGGTTTGTCGTGGCGCCGACGTCCCGCTCTCCCGTGCGATTCGAGGCGAAATTATTGAGGGTGAAAATGTTGCCGGTATTGTTGGTGCTCCCGATCGAAATCCCGTACTTCTGGAAACTCAGAACGCTGGAGACGTTCGACGAGTTCGAGACGAATTGATTATTGGCATTGTCGGAATTCAGGCGGATCCCCGAACTGTCGTCGCCATCGGCGCCGTTGCTGTCGCTGTCATTGTCCTGAATCTTATTGCTCGAGATAAAACAGCGGCTCATGCCGTTCATCCGCATGCCCGACTCGACGTTGTCGAAGATATGATTGTTGGAGATTTTGCAGTCAGTGACGAAGTCCGAGCGGATGCCGTTCCGTCCGGCCCGGGTCATGGTATTGCCGTCCAGCACGATCTTGGTCGGAGCCGTGGCGCCACTGTCACGGAAGAAGTTCACGGCATCGGTGGACTGTCCGACGAGCAGGTTTCCCTGGATACGGACATCGGTGGGCGGTCCGGCCGTATCACTCACCGGCAGAATGCCGTACTTCCAGCCGACGACCGTGTTCCCGGTCACATCCGAATCTTTCCATTGCCGAATCGTGATCCCGGCTGAGGTTCCGCTCGCGGAATTCCACAGGTAATTGCCCTGGACCTTCACCCGCTCGGTGATGCACCCGGCATTCGACAGATAGACGCCATGCTCGCCGTAGGCCGAGCCGTCGTTATAGAAAATATTGTTCTGGATTTTGGAATCCGTCAGGCAGTTCCCGGAGATCCCCGACGTGGACGGCGCGGCCAGCCATAAGTCATGGAACGACGCGCCTGTGGTTGGCGTGGCCGTGCCGGCCGAATTGACGTAGATGAGCCCGCGCCCCAGGGTCGAGAGCGTCCCCGTGCCGAGCAACTTCATGTTGGCGATCTGCAGATTGTTCGCGCCCGCCGTGACGGAGAAAATCCCGTCATTACTGGTGACGTTCTTGAGGATCGTGCAGGAGCCAGAACCGATCAGGTTCTGGTTTGTGATCGCCGCAATGGTAATGGAGGCGCTCGTCCGGTAAGTTCCGCACGGAAAGACGAGATGCGTCCCGGCGACGAGCCCACTGAGAATATCTTGAATGATCACCCCGTCGGCGCTCGAGTCATCGCCCTTGACGCCCCACCAGTGCGGGTAGAGGGCCGGCACGGAGCCGACACCAAAGAGCACCTTGCAGCCGCCGGAGAGGGTAAACACCTTGCGGAGATCGGCCGAGAATGGGCCAT
>Ga0209476_10003683_pt1 | contig 10059 bp, 5 predicted proteins | sample KloWWTrecipitate_FD_187179 | JGI IMG/M metagenome (GOLD analysis project Ga0209476, IMG submission 187179) | Active sludge microbial communities from Klosterneuburg, Austria, studying microevolution and ecology of nitrifiers - Klosterneuburg... | ecosystem: Engineered > WWTP > Aerobic digester >...
CCCCTCGGCGCTGCCTTCCGGCATGTCCGGGTGGGTGTAGTTCTCGTTCATCAGGGTGAGGTACCAGTACTCGTCCTGCTGCTCCGCCATCATCCGCTGCATGCCGCGCTGGACGATGGTCACCACCTCAAAGGCGAAGGTGGGGTCGTAGCTGCGCACGTTGGGGATGAAGCTGGCCTGCACCTGCGACTGCCCGTCCTCGTGCTGCAGGCCTTCGCCGTTGAGGGTGGTGCGGCCGGCGGTGGCGCCCAGCATGAAGCCGCGCGCGCGCATGTCGCCGGCCTGCCAGGCGGAGTCGCCCACGCGCTGGAAGCCGAACATCGAGTAGTAGATGTAGAACGGCAGCATGGCCAGGTCGTTGCTGCTGTAGCTGGTGGCCAGCGCCAGCCAGCTGGAGAACGCGCCGGCCTCGGTGATGCCTTCCTCCAGCACCTGCCCGGCCGCGTCCTCGCGGTAGAACATCAGCTGGTCGGCGTCCACCGGCTTGTACTTCTGGCCCTGCGGGGCGTAGATGCCCAGCTGGCGGAACAGGCCTTCCATGCCGAAGGTGCGCGCCTCGTCGGCCACGATCGGCACGCAGCGCGGGCCGATCACCTTGTCGCGCAGGATGATGTTGAACATCTGCACGAACGCCATGGTGGTGCTGATCTCGCGCTCGCCGCTGGACTTCAGCAGGCGCTCGAACGCGGTCAGCGCGGGCACTTCCAGCTGCTGGCTGGCCTTGCGCCGGCGCTGCGGCAGGTAGCCGCCCATCCGGGCGCGGCGTTCGCGCATGTATTCCAGTTCCGGCGACTTCTCGTCCGGGCGGTAGAACGGCACCGCGCCGTCCTTCAGCTGGTCGTCGTCGATCGGCAGCTTGAAGCGGTCGCGGAACGCGCGCACGGCGTCGTTGTCCAGCTTCTTGGTCTGGTGGGTGGGGTTCAGCGCCTCGCCGGCGGTGCCCATGCCGTAGCCCTTGACCGTCTTGGCCAGGATCACGGTGGGCTGGCCGGTGGTCTTCATGGCGTTGTCGTAGGCGGCATGCACCTTGTGCGGGTCATGGCCGCCGCGGTTGAGGCGCCAGATGTCGTCGTCGCTCATGTTGGCGACCATCGCCAGCGTCTGCGGGGTCTTGCCGAAGAAATGCTCGCGGGTGTACGCGCCGCCGAAGGCCTTGCAGTTCTGGTACTCGCCGTCGACGGTCTCCATCATCACTTTCTTGAGGATGCCGTTGGTGTCCTTGGCCAGCAGCGGATCCCAGTAGCTGCCCCAGATGGTCTTGACCACGTTCCAGCCGGCGCCGCGGAACGCGCCTTCCAGTTCCTGGATGATCTTGCCGTTGCCGCGCACCGGGCCGTCCAGGCGCTGCAGGTTGCAGTTGATCACGAACACCAGGTTGTCCAGGCCTTCGCGGCCGGCCACCGAGATCGCGCCCAGGGATTCGGGTTCGTCGGTCTCGCCGTCGCCGAGGAAGCACCAGACCTTGCGGTCGGTCTTCGGCATCAGCCCGCGCGCCTCCAGGTACTTCCAGCTGCGCGCCTGGTAGATCGCGGCCAGCGGGCCCAGGCCCATCGACACCGTTGGCGTCTGCCAGAAGTCCGGCATCAGCCACGGATGCGGGTAGCTGCTGATGCCGCGGCCGTCCACTTCCATGCGGAAGTTGTCGAGCTGCGATTCGCTGATCCGGCCCTCCAGGAACGCACGCGCGTAGATGCCCGGCGAGCTGTGGCCCTGGATGTACAGCAGGTCACCCGGGTGATTCTCCGAGGGCGCGCGCCAGAAATGGTTGAAGCCGACGTCGTACAGGGTGGCGGAGGACGCGAAGCTGGCGATGTGGCCGCCCAGTTCGCCCGGCTTGCGGTTGGCGCGCACCACCATCGCCATCGCGTTCCAGCGGATCATCGAGCGGATCCGCCACTCCATGGTGGCGTCGCCCGGGAACGCCGGCTCCAGGTGTGTGGGGATGGTGTTGATGTATTCGGTGGTGGGCGCGAACGGCAGGTGCGCGCCGGCGCGGCGGGTCAGCTCGACCATGCCTTCCAGCAGCTGGTGCGCGCGCGCGGCGCCGCCGTGGTCGATGACCGCCTTCAGCGATTCGATCCACTCCCGCGATTCCTGCGGGTCGGGATCGTTTTGCAGCATTTCGTTGAGCCAGTTCATCGCGCGCTCCATCAGCCGTGAGCGGCGAGTCTAGCAAGCGTTCCGGGCGGCGCGATGCTGCGCCGCAGCTCGATGCTGGTTTTACCCGGATTTTTTGTCCGAAGCCCCCATGCTGGCCCGGATCTGCGCTTCCACCGCCGCGATCGCGGTCATGTTGACCACCCGCCGCGAGGACGAGGCCGGGGTCAGGATGTGCGCCGGCTGGTCCAGGCCCATCAGGATCGGGCCGATCGCGACCCCGCCGGTGGCGACCCGGATCATGTTGTAGCCGATGTTGGCGGCGTCCAGGTTCGGCATCACCAGCAGGTTGGCGCGGCCCTTGAGGCGGGTGTTGGGGAAGATCCGCTGGCGCAGCGCCTCGTCCCAGGCGGTGTCCGCCATCATCTCGCCGTCGATCTCCAGCTTCGGCATGCGCGCGCGGATGATCTCGAAGGCGCGGCGCATCTTCAGCGCGCTGGCGTCCTGGTGGCTGCCGAAGTTGGAATGCGACAGCAGCGCCACCTTCGGCTCGATCCCGAACAGCTTCAGCCGGTAGCTGGCCATCAGGGTGGCCTCGGCGATCTGTTCGGCGGTCGGGTCCAGCTGCACGTGGGTGTCGACGAAGAACCAGGCGCCGTGGTCGTTGATCACCCCGGTCATCGCCGCGGTGCCGGTCACCCCCGGCTCGAAGTCGAACACGCTGCGCAGGTAGCCCAGCTTCTTGTGGAAGCGGCCGACGATGCCGGTGATCATCGCGTCCGCCTCGCCGCGCTCGACCATCAGCGCGGCGATGATGGTGGGCCGCGAGCGCAGCAGGTTGCGGGCGGCGCTGGGGGTCACCCCGCGGCGCTCGGTGAGGGCGTGGTACTGGCGCCAGTAGTCGTCGAAGCGCGGATCGGCGCCGATGTTGGTCAGCTCGAAATCGACCCCGGCCTTCATCCGCAGGCCGAGCTTGGCGATCCGGTTCTCGATCACCCCTGGCCGCCCGATCAGGATCGGGAAGGCCAGGCCTTCGTCGATCACCGTCTGCACCGCCTGCAGGACCACGTGTTCCTCGCCCTCGGCGTAGGCCACGCGCTTCTTGTCCTTGCGCGCGCGCTCGTACACCGGCTTCATCATCAGGCTGGTGCGGTAGATGAACTGCGCCAGGGTCTCGCGGTAGGCGTCGAGGTCGGCGATCGGCCGCTGGGCGATGCCGGAATCCATCGCCGCCTGCGCCACCGCCGGCGCCAGCATGGTCAGCAGGCGCGGGTCGAACGGGCGCGGGATCAGGTACTCGGCGCCGAACTTCGGCACCTCGCCGCCGTAGGCGCTGCCGAGGTCGGAGGCTTCCTTGCGCGCCAGCGCGGCGATCGCGCGCACGCAGGCCAGCTTCATCGCCTCGTTGATCTCGGTGGCGCCCGCGTCCAGCGCGCCGCGGAAGATGTACGGGAAGCACAGCGCGTTGTTGACCTGGTTCGGGTAGTCGCTGCGGCCGGTGGCGATGATGCAGTCCGGGCGCACCGCCCTGGCGTCCTCCGGCAGGATCTCCGGGTACGGGTTGGCCAGCGCCAGGATGATCGGGCGTTCGGCCATCGCCGCCACCATTTCCGGCTTCAGCACGCCGCCGGCGGACAGGCCCAGGAAGATGTCGGCGCCGGCCACGATCTCGGCGAGGCTGCGCTTGTCGGTGTCGCGCGCGTAGCGCTGCTTGTCCGGGTCCAGGTGTTCGCGGCCGGTGTACAGCACGCCGTCGCGGTCCACCGCCAGGATGTGTTCCGGCTTCATGCCCAGCGCCACCAGCATGTCCAGGCAGGCGATGCCGGCCGCGCCGGCGCCGGAGGTCGCCAGCCTCACCTCTTCGATCTTCTTGCCGGCCACTTCCAGCGCGTTCAGCACCGCCGCACCGACGATGATCGCGGTGCCGTGCTGGTCGTCGTGGAACACCGGGATGTTCATCCGCTCGCGCAGCTTGCGCTCGACGATGAAGCACTCCGGCGCCTTGATGTCCTCCAGGTTGATGCCGCCGAAGGTCGGTTCCATCGCCGCGATGATCTCGACCAGCTTGTCCGGGTCGCGCTCGTTGAGTTCGATGTCGAACACGTCGATCCCGGCGAACTTCTGGAACAGCACGCCCTTGCCTTCCATGACCGGTTTGCCGGCCAGCGCGCCGATGTCGCCCAGCCCGAGCACCGCGGTGCCGTTGGTGATCACCCCGACCAGGTTGCCGCGCGCGGTCAGGCTGCTGACTTCGTTGGGATCGGCCACGATCGCCTCGCAGGCGTAGGCCACGCCCGGCGAATAGGCGAGCGCGAGGTCGCGCTGGGTGACCATCGGCTTGGTCGCGGCGACCTTGATCTTGCCGCGCGGCTCCAGCCGGTGGTAATCGAGTGCCGCCTGCTTGAGCTCGTCGTTGCTGGGGGTGTCGGACATCTGGACGGTCCCGGGGATGCGAATGGGTGATGATACCGGCTCCGCCCGCGTGGCCCGGCCCGGGACCCTTGCCGATGCTGCAACTCGACGCCGTCCAGACCCTCGCCCTGGCCGGGCTGGCGCTGTTCCTGGGCTACGGCCTGTGCCGCGTGGTCCCGTTCCTGGCCCGCTACAACCTGCCGCCGCCGGTGGTCGGCGGGCTGGTGTTCGCGCTGGCCGCATGGGCCGCGCACGGCCGCGGCACCACCCTGTTCAGCCTCGACACCGCCCTGCAGGGGCCGCTGATGGTCGCGTTCTTCACCACCATCGGCATCAATGCCAGCCTGTGGCTGCTGAAGATCAGCGGCCGCCAGGTGCTGGTGTTCCTGCTGCTGGCCAGCGGCTTCGCGATCGTGCAGAACCTGCTGGGGATCGCGGTGGCGATGGGGTTCGGCCTGCACCCGCTGTTCGGTGTGCTGGCCGGTTCCACCACCCTGACCGGCGGCCCGGCCACCGGCCTGGCCTTCGCGCCGCTGTTCGAGCAGGCCGGGGTGGCCGGCGCGGAGTCGATCGCGGTGGCCTCGGCGATGGCCGGGATCGTCTGCGGCGGGCTGATCGGCGGGCCGGTGGCGACGGTGCTGATCCGCCGCTACCAGCTGCGCTCCACCCACCCCGAGGACCACCGCGCGCCGCCCGAGGAACGCAGCGTGGACGTCGCCACCGAATCGCAGCGCGAGCATGCCGCGCTGAAGAGCATCGTGGTGCTGCTGGTGGCGATGTGGCTGGGCGCCTCGGTCAGCAGCTGGATCTCCGCCACCGGCGTGACCCTGCCCGCGTACGTGGGCGCGATGCTGGTCGGCGCGGCGGTCCGCAACATCGACGACCGCACCGGCTGGATCCGGCTGTCGGTGCCGACCACCGACCTGGTCGGCAACGTGTGCCTGGCGCTGTTCCTGTCGGTGGCGCTGATGAACCTCAAGCTGTGGGAGCTGGCCGGGCTTGCGCTGCCGTTGCTGGTCAACCTGGGCCTGCAGGCGCTGCTGGTGTCGGTGTTCTGCCTGCTGGTGCTGCGCGCGATGGGCCGCGACTACGACGCCGCGGTGATGAGCGGCGGCTTCATCGGCTTCATGCTCGGCACCACCGCCAACGCGATGGCGGTGATGCGCACCCTGGTCGAACGCTACGGCGTTGCCCCGCGCGCGTTCCTGGTGGCGCCGCTGGTGGGTGCGTTCTTCATCGACTTCAGCAACGCGCTGATCATCACCGGCTTCATGAACTGGCTGGACTGACCGCGCGCCTCACAGGTCGGACACGCTTTCCGCATCCACGATCTGCTCCAGCCGGATGCGGTTGGCGAACAGCGAGAACGCCAGCATCCCGGCCAGCCCGTTGGCGCGCTCCACCCAGTGCGGCAGCCAGCGCGGCGGGGCCAGGTCGCCGCTGTCGAACAGCGGCTCGAAGCGCTGCACGTCGGCCAGGGTCATCTTGCCGGCGAACAGCAGCCGGCACAGCCGCAGCTTGCGGTGCTTGAGCGCCCAGCGGAAGAAGGTGTGCACGCCGATCAGCCCGCGCAGGTACACGGTGTCCTTGGTGAACGCCGCGCCGCCGGTGGTCGGCACCCCGCGGAACACCCGCTGCGCGGAGGTGAAGCTCTCGACCTCGTTCTGGCCGGCGTCCAGGAAGTAGCGGAACACCTGCAGGAAGTCCGCGCCGTCCAGCGCCATCGCCACCGCCTCGATCCGCAGGCTGACCCGCTTCATGCGCTCGATGTCGATGCTGCCGGTGATCTGCTCGGCGAAGGTGGCCAGCCCTTCCTGGGTGGCGGTGGTGCGCGGCGAGGACAGCGCCATGCTCGGCAGCACCGCCTGCTGCTGGCCGTTGAGCGCGGTCAGCGAGTGCACGAAGGCCTCGTGCTGGAGCAACTGGTGCAGGTCGTAGTCGGAGAACGCGGCGCCGGCGCGCAGGCGGATCCGGTTCGGCCCCGCCGCGGCCTTGGCGATCAGCTCCGGGTCCAGTTCGACGCTGATCACCCGCGCGTCGAAGTAGTCGTCCAGCGCGGCCTGCAGCTGCATCCCCAGCGAGGTCGCCGAGATCGCCACCTGCTCGGACGGCGCCAGCAGCTCGCGGTCGAGTTCGTCGGCGCTGGCGATGAAGTGGTTGGCCGCCTCGCGGGTGGTGGCGCCGCCCGGCAGGGTGTAGTCGGGCTTGCCGAACAACGCCACCGAAAGCTCGGTGACCCGCGGCGAGCCAAGGTTCTCCAGCAGTTCCGCCGCGACCGCCCAGCTGCGCGCGGATTCGATCAGGTACACCCCGAGCGGATGCGCGGGATCGGCGGCGGCGGCGATCGCGTCGAACTCGCGGCGTTCGTCGGAGAAATCATGCTTCGGGTACTGGTGCGCCGGCAGCCGCGCCTGCCCGCGCGCGAAGTCGGCGAGGAAGGCCTGTTGCTCGCCGGCCGGCCAGCTGACCAGGCTGAGCAGGCGGATCGCCCGCGCCGCCTTCGCCATCCGCGCATCCAGCGCGGCGTGGTGGGCGATGGCGGGGGCGAATGCGGAGGCGGTCGGCTCAGTGCCTTCCATACTTGTCGTCCACGCGCTTGTAGAAGGCCTTGTTGCCGACCTTCGCGTCCGCCTTCTGGGCAAGCCGGGTGGCCAGCTTGTTGGCGGCGCCGGCCACCTCGCTGCTGAGCTTGAAGAAACTGGCCACCCGCCGCGCATCCGCCGCGCCGCTGGCGATCGCCTCGCGCACGGCGCAGCCGGGTTCCTGCTGGTGCCGGCAGTCGTTGAACTTGCAGCTGGCGGCCAGTGCCTCGATGTCGGCGAAGCTTTCGGCCACCACTTCCTCGCCGGTCGGCTTCAGTTCGCGCATGCCGGGGGTATCGATCATGCACGCCCCGGACGGCAGTGCGATCAACGCGCGATGGGTGGTGGTGTGGCGGCCGCGGTCGTCGCCCGCGCGCACCGCGCCGGTCTTCATCTTCTCGAGGCCAAGCAGGGTGTTGGTCAGCGTGGACTTGCCGGCGCCGGAACTGCCGACCAGGACGATGCTCTGGCCCTCGCCCAGCCACGGTTCCAGGCCGGCCACGCTGGCGCGATCCTTGGCATTCACCGCCAGCACCGGCACGCCCAGCGCGAGCAGTTCCTGCAGCGCGGCCTCGACGTCGGCACCCTCCTTGTCGGACTTGGTCAACACGACAACCGGCTGCACGCCACTGCCGCCGACCAGCAGCAGGTAGCGCTCGATCCGGCGCGGGTTGAAATCCGCATCCAGCCCGCAAACCACGAACACGGTGTCGATGTTGGCGGCGATCACCTGCTGCTTGTAGTGCTCGCCGGCGGCGCCGCGCTTGATCGCGGAGAACCGCGGCAGCAACGCGACGATGCGCAGCGCGTTCGGCGCCTCGCCTTCGACCAGCACCCAGTCGCCGACCGCGGGCCGCGATTCCGGGGTGATCTCGCCCCTGCGGTAGCTGCCGCCGCGCTGCCATTCCGGCAACGACTCGGCGCGATGCGAGGCATCGACGGATTCGGCAACCAGGTAACCGCTGCGATGCTGTTCGCTGATCCGCGCCTGCCGCGCCTGCGGATGCGCCGCCATCAATTCGGCCCAGGCGGGGTCGAGGCTGGCCTGCGTCCACCGCCAGCCGATGGCCTGCAGGGGGGTCATGCGCGTTGGAATGCGGTCATGCGGCGATTCTACCCGTGGTCGCAAGTGGCGTTTTGAGCCGCGGAGCGAACCACCCGGCGGTAGGCGCCGTTGCTGCGAGAAACCCCGCTTGCGCGGCATCTGGCCGCGCTTTCCGCTAGGCTTGCACCCTCGTTTTCCCTCACTTTCCGTGCCAATGCCCCCGCCCACCCTCCAGACCCGCACCCGCCTGTCCGAAGTCCGCTACGAAATCCGCGGTGAACTGGCCCGGCGGGCCCGCGAACTGGAGGCCCAGGGCCGCACCCTGATCAAGCTCAACATCGGCAACCCCGGCGCCTTCGGCTTCCGCGCGCCGGAACACCTGCAGCGCGCGATCGCCGACCACATCGCCCGCACCGATCCCTACACCCACCAGCAGGGCCTGCCGGAAGCGCGCGAGGCGATCGCCGCCTTCCATCGCCAGCGCGGCACCCCGAACGCCTCGCCCGAGCGCGTGTTCATCGGCAACGGCGTCAGCGAGTTGATCGACATCTCCCTGCGCGCCCTGCTCAACCCGGGCGACGAAGTCCTGCTGCCCTCGCCCGACTATCCGCTGTGGTCCGCCGCGACCATCCTCAACGACGGCCGCCCGGTCTACTACCGCTGCGACGAAGCCAACGGCTTCCTGCCCGACCCCGAGCAGATCGAGTCGCTGGTATCGCCGCGCACCCGCGCCATCGTCCTGATCAACCCGAACAACCCGACCGGCGCGAACTACCCGCGCGCGTTGCTGGAGCGCATCGTCGCCATCGCCGCGAAACACCGCCTGCTGTTGATGGCCGACGAGATCTACGACGGCATCCTCTACGACGACCACAGCTTCCAGCCGCTGGCCCCGCTCGCCGGCGACCTGCCATGCCTGAGCTTCGGCGGCCTGTCGAAAGTGCACCGCGCCTGCGGCTGGCGGGTGGGCTGGGCGGTGCTCAGCGGCGACCCGCTGGCCAGCGGCGACTACCACCACGCGATGGACCTGCTCGGCGCGCTGCGCCTGTGCGCCAACGTGCCGGGGCAGTTCGCGATCGAGCAGGCCCTGCACGGCGCCGACACCATCGGCGAACTGGTGCGCCCCGGCGGCCGCCTGTACGAAACCCGCAAGGCGCTGGTCGAAAGCTGCGCCGCCAGCGAACACCTCTCGCTGGTCGCGCCGGCGGGCGCGCTGTATGGCTTCCCGGCGATCGTCGGCGACGCCGCGCATGGCCTCGACGACCACGCGTTCGCGCTGGAGATGCTGGAAACCGAAGACGTGCTGATCGTGCCCGGCTCCAGCTTCAACGTGCCCTACCGCAACCACTTCCGGGTCACCCTGCTGCCGGAGGCGCCGATGCTGCGCGAAGTGTTCGCCCGCATCGACCGCGTGCTGTCGCGCCGCGCCGCCAGTGCCGGCCAGCGCGCCGCCGTGGCCTGAGCGTGTCCGCGCTGCCGCAGGCGCAGCTGTCGTATCTCGCCCTCGGCGACAGCTACACCATCGGCGAAGGCGTCGAGGAACACGGGCGCTGGCCGATGCTGCTCGCGCAGGGCCTGCGCGAAGCCGGCGTCGCGATTGCCGATCCCCGCATCATCGCCACCACCGGCTGGACCACCGACGAACTCTCCGCCGCGATGGACGCCGCCAAGCCGCTGGGCGAATGGGGCTTCGTGTCGCTGCTGATCGGCGTCAACAACCAGTACCGCGGCCGCGGCGTCGACGACTACCTCGGCGAATTCACCCGCCTCCTGCAACGCACCATCGCGCTGGCGAACGCACGCGCGGATCGGGTGCTGGTGCTGTCGATCCCGGACTGGGGCGTGACCCCGTTCGCCCGCGCGTCAGGCCGCGACCTGCAACAGATCGCCGACGAACTGGATGCCTGCAACGCCGCCGCGCGC
>Ga0209476_10003684_pt1 | contig 10057 bp, 8 predicted proteins | sample KloWWTrecipitate_FD_187179 | JGI IMG/M metagenome (GOLD analysis project Ga0209476, IMG submission 187179) | Active sludge microbial communities from Klosterneuburg, Austria, studying microevolution and ecology of nitrifiers - Klosterneuburg... | ecosystem: Engineered > WWTP > Aerobic digester >...
GCTTGCCCACATCAACGCCGGCAAGTTCGGCAAGGGCATCCACGGCGAGATGCAGTGCGTGGCCTGCCACAAGGAGATCACCGACAGCAAGGCCAACCACGCCAAAGCCAAGGACATCAAGCCGGCCAACTGCGTCGATTGCCACCAGGCCCTCTGGGAAACCGCCAGGCAGGAGAAAGGCGCCGACGAGAAGAACCGCCTCGGCCTCGTCGTCCGCAACATCGAGGCCTACAAGAGCTCCTTCCATGCCAAGCCGGACAAGGACGATCCCTCGCGGCCGATGGCGACTTGCGAGGATTGCCACAGCTCGCACGACTTCAACGTACCGCCCAAGGGCAGCGAGCGGCGCACCGCATGGCACAAGACGATCCCCGACACCTGCGGCGCGAAATGCCATGAAGACCAGCTGGAGGCCTTTGCCGCCTCCGTGCACGGAGAGGAGCTGATCGACAAGGGCAACATGAAGAGCGCGGTGTGCACCGACTGCCATACCTCGCACAACATCGCCGGCACCGCCTCCGAAACCTTCAAGCTGGCCAACGTCAATGCCTGCGGCAGTTGCCACGACAAGCAACTGAAGAGCTTTGCCGACACCTACCACGGCCAGGTGAACCGCCTCGGCTACGCCTACGCCGCCAAGTGCGCCGACTGCCACGAGAGCCACAAGATCCTGCCGGCCGACCATCCGAAATCGACGATCAACCCGAAGAACCGGCTGAAGACTTGCAGCAAATGCCACAGCGACAAGAAGCCCGGCATGCACGACGCCACGCCGGGCTTCGTCACCTTCGGCCCGCATGCCAACACCCACGACTTCGAGAAGTACCCGCAGATGTACATCGCCTCGAAGTTCATGGTCGGGCTTCTGATCTTCGTCTTCGCCTTCTTCTGGGCGCATTCCGGGCTCTGGTACTACCGCGAATGGCAGGACCGAAAGGCCGGCAAGCCGCATGCGCGCATCGACACCCGGGGCCTGGCCCTCGACGAGAACCGGCAGCACTTCCGCCGCTTCCACTGGGGCTGGCGCCTCGGCCACCTGGTGTTCGCCCTCGTCACCATGACCCTGGTGCTGACCGGCACCACCGCGCTGTATGCCGAGAGCGCCTGGGCGCCCGTCGTGGCCAAGGCCCTCGGCGGGCCGAAGATGCTCGGCCTGATCCACCGGGTCTGCGCCGCGCTCTTCGTCGGCATCTTCCTCATCCACTTCATCTACGTGATGCAGAAGCTGCTGCGCGACAGGAACTTCCGCTGGTTCGGGCCGGATTCGCTGATCCCGAACTGGAAGGATTTCGCCGACTGCTGGGGCATGTTCAAGTGGTTCGTCGGCCGCGGCCCGAAACCGCTGTTCGACCGCTGGGCCTATTTCGAGAAGTTCGACTACTGGGCGGTATTCTGGGGCGTGAACATCATCGGCTGGAGCGGCCTGATGCTGGCCTTCCCGCACGTGACGGCGAAGTACCTGCCGGGCTGGGTGTTCAACGTCGGCACCCTCATCCATGGCGAGGAAGCCTTCCTCGCCGCCGTGTTCCTGTTCACGGTGCATTTCTTCAACAACCACTTCCGGCCGGACAAGCTGCCGCCGCCCGACGTGGTGATGTTCACCGGCACCCAGTCCCTGCGCGAGTTCCGCCACGACCACCCGGCGCACTACCAGCGCATGGTGGATTCCGGCGAGCTGTCGAAGTACCTGGTCGAGGCGCCCTCGCCGGCGATGACCCGCGGCTCCAAGATCCTCGGCCTGACGCTCATCGCCGTCGGCCTGATCCTGCTGGTGCTGGTGGGGATCGGGTTCTTCAGCGGATAGCCGTCGCGCCAATCCGAAAAGCAAAAGGCCAACCCCCCCGGTTGGCCTTTTTGCGTTCTGGAGCGGGTGAAGGGAATCGAACCCTCGTATGCAGCCTGGACTTCCGTTCCGCGCCTGCATTGGGCCTTCCTGATGCCGATTCCAACGGCATTTCAAACTGCTAAAATTCTCCGCATGCAAATCGGGAGCAACGGCGGCAGCACTTGTCGCGACAAACCTCATATCCCCCTATCGGGGTTGGCGAATCCATGAAAGCACTGCTGCCGCTGTTGTTCTCCCTCTCGATGCTGCTCGGACTGCCTGCGCGCGCGGAGCAGGCCGGCATCGGCATAAACTCCTTCAAGGTCGTCAGTACTGGCGAAGATGAAATCCGGGTGGAAGTGGACTTCACCAATGACGGATCAATGGGGTCCCTGGTCGCGCATGGGGCCGCAGTATTGAAGGACAGGCTCCTGCCGCCCTCCACGTATGACCGCAGCCCCATTCCAGTCGGCGAGCATGTGAAGGCGGTCCTTACCGTAGGCAGGCCTCTGGGCGATGGCGCCCAACAAACCGATCTCCTTCGCGTGATTCTGCTTGCCGGGAGCGGGCCGCCGCTGGTGGAGCGCAATTTCGAGTATTCATACGTCTGGAAGGAAGCGAAGCTGCCAGACCCTCGATCGGCGCGGGCGTTCATTCCCACCCTGCCTCGCGGAAGCAGGGCGCTGCCCGACCTGAGAGAAATAAATGAAGGTTTCGAACAGCGGAACTTTGCGGCGCTTGATGCCATTTTTGACAGGTTGAATACCTCGGGAAACCTGGATACGGACGGTCGCTGGATGCTGTCGTGGTTTCAATATTTCCTGGAAACGCAGTTCAACGACAAGAACTTTGATTGCAAGGAACTGGTTAGGAAATGGCGAGCCTTCAATCGCAAATCTCAGGGGGCAGCAATTGCAGAAGCGATGCGCTTGCGAATGTCGGCATGGAGCATCCGTGGTTATACCGCTAACAAGGATGTTGATAAGTTCCCCATGAAATTGTTCAAGGAACGGTTGAAGGAAAGCGAAAGGACCCTGATCGCATCCAGGCGTTACGCATCCAATAATCCGATCTGGTACCAGACGTATCTGGCAGTTGCCAGCGAATTGGGAAAGGACGACCAGTTCCTCGAGAGGCTTTTTGCCGAAGGAGTCGGAAAATACCCAACCTATCTCGATCTGTATGTCGAGATGGCAAGGCACTGGTCGCCAACGTATGGGTCGGCCAACTGGAAGAAAGTGGATCGCACTGCCGAGCTTGCCGTCACCAATACGGCAGCCGTATCCGGAACATCAAACTACACGGTGATCTATGTCGGAATTACATATCGGCAATTGACAGGTTTCGAGCCGTTTCGCGACAGTCTGGCTTCGTGGCGAAAGATGAGAGCAGGATTCGAAGACCTTATAAAACTGAACCCCACGGATGTGGCTTTCAAAAATGAGTTTGCCTCGTATGCATGCCGCGCCGATGATAGGGAAACGTTCCTCAAGGCATGGGCGCAGATCGGGAAGGATCTTTTACGGGAAGTCTGGCACAGCAACTATTCGCCGGATTTGTGCGAGAAACGATTCACGAGGGACACGAATTAGGCGATGTGCACTGAAGCATGTCGATGTTTACCGTTGACAACTTATTGGGCCCAAGCATGAGAACAGTCTCACTCTGCATCATATTGACTATGGCAGCCCTCAATGGCGATGCATTCGCGGCCGACGGCGTGGTCTATTACCCCCGTGGCAGTTGCATCCCTGCACAATCTTTGGTTCAGGATGATGGCGATACTGGCGCCAGCCATCGGGGAAGGACTCTCGCCGATGCTTTTCGCTTCGGCCAGCCGAATTTTGTCGGGGTGGAAAGTATGGTGACCAGCTGGTCGTCATTGCAATGCAAATTTGCCGATGGACGGCCGAGACTGATAGTGCTTCTGGCGGCGTTCAGGCTCGCATTTCAGGATGAGAAGGACTGGGATGCGTCCCTTGCCAAAGTCAATGCGCTCAAGAAGGCGTTTCCGGACGCGCCATTTTCCGTTCTCGCAGAGGCGCAATACTGGGCCTACTACGCCTGGGATGCACGAGGCTCGGGCTATGCGGCCTCCGTAACCCCGGACGGTTGGAGGCTATTCAAAGAGCGAATGGAAAATGCAGAGAAGGTGCTGGTGGGCAACAAGGCTGTCGGATCGACCTTGCCCAACTGGTATGAACTCATGATCGAGGTGCATATGGCACTGGGTCATTCTGCTGACGAACGAAACACGACCTTTCTCGAAGGGGCCACCAGGTACAAGACGTATTTGCAGACATATATCACGATGAGAAATTACCTTGAGCCAAAATGGGGCGGCTCATGGAAAGCCGTCGATAGCCTGGTCGATTGGTCAGTCAGCAACACAAAAGACACCGAGGGGCAGTCCATGTATGCGAGGCTTTACAAGGGCGTGTACTACAACCTGGAACCAGGCAAGAGCATTTTTAAGGAAACGCTGGTCAAATGGCCTCGAATGAAAGCAGGATTCGAGGACTTGATGCGGTTATATCCCGAGAGCAAAGCTAATCTCAACGATTTTGCCGCACTGGCCTGCGAAGCAGGGGACAAAAAAACCTTTCTGTCCCTGCGCAAAAAAATTGGCAAGGACTACATAAAAGAGTCCTGGGAGAAAAATTATTCGCTTGAATTGTGTGAAGCGAAGTTCGGATACAAATAGCCCACGCCATTCTTGGCGCGGATACAAGGTCGGTTTGGCACGGCATCGGGTGCAACACCCTAACCCGTTGATTTATGCGTAGGTGGAGCGGGTGAAGGGAATCGAACCCTCGTATGCAGCTTGGGAAGCTGCCGTTCTGCCATTGAACTACACCCGCGAACGGCGCCATTCTACCTGTTAGAATTCCCGCATGGAAATCAGCGTCAACGGCGAGCAGCGCAGCGTCGCGGCCGCGCTTTCGGTGGCGGAGTTGCTGCGCGGGATGGGGCTGGAAGGCAAGCGCCTGGCAGTCGAGCGCAACGGCGAGATCGTGCCGAAGAGCAATCACGCCGCCACCGCGCTCGCCGAGGGCGACCGCATCGAAATCGTCATCGCCGTCGGCGGCGGATAGGAAACCATGCAGAACGACAAGCTCATCATCGCCGGCAAGGCGTATGCCTCGCGCCTGCTCGTCGGCACCGGCAAGTACAAGGATTTCGACGAGACGCGCAAGGCCATCGAGGCCTCCGGCGCCGAGATCGTCACGGTGGCGATCCGCCGCACCAACATCGGCCAGGAGCCAGGCCAGCCGAGCCTGCTCGACTACCTGCCGCCGTCGAAATACACCCTGCTGCCGAACACCGCCGGCTGCTACACGGCGGAGGACGCCGTGCGCACGCTGCGCCTGGCGCGCGAGCTGCTCGATGGCCACGACCTGGTCAAGCTGGAAGTGCTGGGCGATGCGCAGACGCTGTTCCCCGACATGCCGCAGACGCTGGCGGCGGCCGAGACGCTGGTGAAGGACGGCTTCAAGGTGATGGTGTATTGCGCCGACGACCCGATCCAGGCGAAGCGGCTTGAAGAAATCGGCTGCGTCGCGGTGATGCCGCTCGCTTCCCTCATCGGCTCCGGCATGGGCATCCTCAATCCGTGGAACCTGCGCCTGATCATCGACAACGCCAAGGTGCCGGTGCTGGTCGACGCCGGCGTCGGCACCGCCTCCGATGCCGCCATCGCCATGGAGCTGGGCTGCGACGGCGTGCTCATGAATACCGCCATCGCCGGGGCGCAGAACCCGGTGCTGATGGCTTCCGCAATGAAAAAGGCGGTGGAAGCGGGGCGAGAGGCGTATCGGGCCGGGCGCATGCCGAGGAAGCTGTATTCCGCCACTCCCAGCTCGCCGACCGGCGGCTTGATCGGCAGGGCCTGAGCTTGGTCTCCGCCGATGCTCCCGCCCTGCCGGAAAAGCGGCGGCCGATCCGCAGCTTCGTGCTGCGCCAGGGCAGGGTATCCGTCGCCCAGGCGCGGGCGTGCGCGCAGTTGCTGCCGCGGTACGGCATTCCCTATGCGCCGCAGCCCCTCGATCTCGAGCGGACCTTCGGCCGCCGTGCGCCGAAAATCCTGGAAATCGGCTTCGGCATGGGCGAGACGACCGCCGCCATCGCCGCCGCGCACCCGGAGAACGACTACCTGGGGATCGAGGTGCACACCCCCGGCGTCGGCAGCCTGCTGAAGCGCATCGACGAGCGCGGCATCGGCAATCTGCGGCTGATCCAGCACGATGCCGTGGAGGTGCTGCGCGAAATGATCGCGCCGGGGTCGCTCGACGGCGCCCACATCTTCTTTCCCGATCCCTGGCCGAAGAAGCGCCACCACAAGCGCCGTCTCGTGCAGCCTGACTTTGTCGCCCTGCTGGCGAGCCGGATCAAGTCCGGCGGCTATGTGCATCTGGCGACCGACTGGCAGGAGTATGCCGAGCAGATGCTGGCGGTGCTTGCCGCGGAGCCGATGCTGGCGAACACGGCGGCAGGCTTTGCGCCCCGCCCGGACTACCGGACGCAAACCAAATTCGAGACGCGCGGCCTGAAGCTGGGGCACGGCGTCTGGGATGTCGTTTTCAGGAAGCAATGAGCCACGACGAACATTCCGTCGGCAGCGTCACGCAGGCGAGCCTGCGCGATCGCGCCCGCGAGATTCTCGACGGCGAGCCGCGCTTCCAGCTCCTGCGTTCCGCCCTGCCGAGCCTCGATCAGCTGCTCAACGCCTTCTACGCCATGCCGCTCGCGCCGGCGCTGGCCCGCAAGCTGACGCTGGCGCGCGAGCAGCGTCCGGAGATTTACGAGCACAGCCTGCAGATGACGCTGATCGCGCTGTTCCTCGCCATCAGGAGCCGCCTGCCCGACTGTGACCTGGCCGCCGTCGCCGCCGCCGGCATGCTGCACGACCTCGGCGAGCTGGATGTCGATCCGGAGCTGCTGCGCCCGGGGCGCCGCCTCGAGGCGGCCGAACTGCGCCACGTCTATGCCCACCCGATGACGGCCTACCTGATCCTGAAGGAATATCCGCAATACCATCCGCAGATCAGTTCGGCGGTGTTCGAGCACCACGAGCGGCTCGACGGCAGCGGCTACCCGCGCGGCCTGAAGGGCGGGGAGATCGGCCCCGTCGGCCAGATCCTGATGCTGGCCGAGGCGGTCACCACGCTGTTCGAGAAGAGCTGGCGCACCCACGGCGCTTCGCGCCTGTCGGTGATGCTGAAAATGAACCGCCACAAGTTCAACCCGGAACTGATCGACCACCTGATCGGCCTGCTGCATGGCGGCGAACCCCGGGGACTGGACAGTCTGGGGGAGGTTTCGGCCGAGGTGGTCGTCGCCCAGCTCGACCAGCTGGCCGAGATCTTTCGCAACTGGCATGGCGCCTATCAGGGCTGCTCGGTGGACACGCCGAAGGTCGCCGAGGCGCCGCTGGTGGCCTTCGTCAACGAGCGCATCAGCGGCCTCGAGCAGACCCTGCTGGAAACCGGCTTCCACCCCGACGAGTTGGCGGCGCTTGCCGCCGGCATCGAGAACGATGCCGTCGCCCTGGCCGAGATGCAGCTGATGGTGCGCGAGTCGCGCTGGCAGGTGAGCGACATCCTCAACGAAGTGCGGCGCCGCTGGACGGAGCTTCAGGCGGACGCCGCCGGCCGCGCCCTCGTCGAGGACTGGATCGGGCGCACCGAGGCCCTGCTGCAGGGCTGAGCGCTCATTCCCGCAGGAACAGCTGCAGCAGATCGTTGAGAAAGCGCCGGCCGTGATCGGTCGGCACGACAATTTCCGCCGTTTCCACCAGCAGGCCACGCGCGGCCGCCTCGTCGAGCTGCGGCCGGATCGCCTCCAGGGCCAGCCCCGTCCGCTCGGCGAACAGCCGCGGCGGAAAGCCTCGGGTCAGGCGCAACGCGTTCATCATGAATTCGAAGGGCAGGTCCGCGGCGGCAACCGCGTGCGCCTCCTGCACGGCGTCGCCGCGCTCCGCGCCCTCCAGGTAGGCCTGCGGGTGCTTGTGCTTCATCGTGCGCCGCACGCCTTCGTGCGAGGAAATCTTGCCGTGCGCGCCGGCGCCGATGCCGAGGTAGTCGCCGAACAGCCAGTAGTTGAGGTTGTGGCGGCACTCGGCCCCCTTGCGCGCGAAGGCGGAGGTCTCGTAGTGGCCGTAGCCGCGCGCGGCCAGCGTCTCCTCCACCGCATCCTGCATCTGCGCCGCCAGGTCGGCATCCGGCAGCGGCGGCGGCGCCCGGTGGAAGGCGGTGTTCGGCTCCAGCGTCAGGTGGTAAGCGGAGAGGTGCGGCGTGCCGAAGGCCGCGGCCGCCGCGATGTCGGCGCGCGCCTCCTCGAGCGTCTGCCCGGGCAGGGCGTACATCAGGTCGAGGTTGGCGTTGTCGAAGTGCTTCAAGGCAAGTTCGACGGCGTGCCGCGCCTCGTCCGCGTCGTGGATGCGCCCGAGCGCGGCGAGGTGGCGCGGATTGAAGCTCTGCACGCCGACGGAGAGGCGGTTGACGCCGGCGGCGCGGTAGCCGGCAAAGCGGCCCGCCTCGGCGGTGCCGGGGTTGGCTTCCAGCGTGACTTCGGCCTCCGGCAGCAAAGTCAGCCGCGCGCGCACGGCGGCGAGCAGGGCGTCGACCGATTCGGGCGAGAGCAGGCTCGGCGTGCCGCCGCCGATGAAGACGCTGGTGACCGGCCGGCCCCAGACCAGCGGCAGCGACTGCTCCAGGTCGGCGATCAGCGCGGCCAGGTAGCGCGCTTCCGGAATGCCCTCGCGCGCCTCGTGCGAGTTGAAGTCGCAGTAGGGGCACTTCCTCACGCACCAGGGAAAGTGGATGTAGAGCGAGAGCGGCGGCGGGCTCGCCAGTCCGGCCGGCGCGCCTCCGCCTGCGGAAACGATCGGGATGACGCGGCGCGTCATGAGGGGAATCAGATCCCCGCGCGCAAACGCTCGGCGAGCCTGGCGAAGGCGAGGGCGCGGTGGCTGATGCCGTTCTTCGCTTCCGCCGTCAGCTCCGCCGAGGAACAGTTCGCCGAGGGCACGAGGAACAGCGGGTCGTAGCCGAAGCCGCCCGCGCCGCGCGGCGCCGCCAGGATCTCGCCGTGCCATTCGCCCTCGGCGATGACCGGCTGCGGATCCTCGGCATGGCGCAGCAGCACCAGCACGCAGACATAGTGGGCGCGGCGGTCGGGGCGGCCTTCCAGCGCGGCGAGCAGCCTGGCGTTGTTGCGTGCGTCGCGCGCATCGCGGTCGCCCTCCTTGCCGGCATAGTAGGCGGAGTGCACGCCCGGCTCGCCCCCGAGCGCCGGCACGCACAGGCCGGAGTCGTCGGCGAGCGCTGGCAGGCCGGAGAGCTTCGCGGCGTGGCGCGCCTTGGCCAGGCCGTTCTCGAGGAAGGTGCAGTGCGGCTCCTCTGCCTCGGGGATGGCGAAGGCCGACTGCGGCAGCACCTCGATGTCGAAAGGCGCGAACAGCGCCGCGAACTCGCGCAGCTTGCCGGGGTTGTTGGAGGCGAGGACGAGCTTGTCGAACATCCGGGCTAGATGCCGAGGGCGGCTTTCTGTCCCGCGATGAGCTGCGCGATGCCGCGCTCGGCCAGGCCGAGCAGGGTGTCGAGTTCGGCGCGGGAGAAGGGCGCGCCTTCCGCCGTGCCCTGCAGCTCGATCATGCCGCCGGAGGCGGTCATGACGACGTTCATGTCGGTGTCGCAGGCGGAATCTTCCGGGTAGTCGAGATCGAGCACCGGCAGGCCGTCGTAGATGCCGACGGAGACGGCGGCGACCAGCTCGCGCAGCGGATGGCGCGCGATGGCGCCCTCGGCGACCATCTTGGCGAAGGCGTCGTGGGCGGCGACGCAGGCGCCGGTGATGGAGGCGGTGCGCGTGCCGCCGTCGGCCTGCAGCACGTCGCAGTCGATCTGCACGGTGCGCTCGCCGAGCGCCTCGAGGTCGGTGACGGCGCGCAGCGCCCGGCCGATCAGGCGCTGGATCTCCAGCGTGCGCCCGCTTTGTTTTCCCTTGGCCGCCTCGCGCGCGCTGCGGGTGTGCGTCGAGCGCGGCAGCATGCCGTATTCGGCGGTGAGCCAGCCCTGGCCGAGGCCGCGCAGGAAGCCCGGCACACCCGGCTCGACGCTGGCGGTGCACAGCACTTTCGTGTCGCCGAATTCGACCAGCACCGAGCCCTCGGCGTGGCGCGTGAAGTTGCGCGTGATCGTCACGCGGCGCAGTTCGTCGGCGCGGCGGCCG
>Ga0209476_10003685_pt1 | contig 10057 bp, 6 predicted proteins | sample KloWWTrecipitate_FD_187179 | JGI IMG/M metagenome (GOLD analysis project Ga0209476, IMG submission 187179) | Active sludge microbial communities from Klosterneuburg, Austria, studying microevolution and ecology of nitrifiers - Klosterneuburg... | ecosystem: Engineered > WWTP > Aerobic digester >...
CAGGCGGAACTCGGCGAAGTCGACCTGCGCCTGGTGCCCCGGCGCCGTCTCGAAGCGCACGACCGGATCAACCGGCGGCGTCGGCCGCACCTGCCGGACGAACTCCTTGAGTTGCGTGTAGCCGCCGTCGTAGCCGGCCGCCTTGATCTCGTCGAACAGGCGTACTGCCGACAGCTTCGGGTACTCCGACAGGCGCGTCTCGACGATGCCGCGGAAGGCATCGACCTTGCGCGTTACCACGGGCCTCGGCTTGTACCTGAGAGGCTCGTCATCGAGCTCCCGCTCGAGCTGGCCGGAGTTGACCCAGTAGTAGACCGTGCGACGGCTGATCCCGAGCCGCGCGGCAACCTCGGCCTTGCTCAGCCCTTGCTCCAGATAGTGACGTAACAACACTCGCTGCTCCCTCCCATGCATGGGCGGCTCCACGGTCGCTCACAAAGTGAGCAACGTGCCCGAGTGTGCAAAATTCGTCCGCCAGATCTGCGCAAGTTACGCCCGCCACCGACAGAACGATCGCGCTTGCCCGTCGCCGCTTCGGCCACTACAATTGGGCGAAATCGAGCGTTGGGCACTACATCTAGTGCCCCGTACGACCCGGGCGACACGCCTGTTCGTGGCGCACCGGCTCTTCTCTCCGACCCGCGCAGACGGGTCGCCGTCCATCGATCCTCCGGAGGAAGCACGCATGTCATGGGTCGCTGAAAACGCGCAATCGACGCCCATCAACCCGTCGTTGCCGTCGGCCGCGGCCGACGCCGGCGTCGCCGCGTCGGCGAGCGCCTGGGCGGACTACAAGGTGATCCGGCGCAACGGCGCGGTCGTCGCCTTCGAACCGGCCAAGATTTCGATCGCGATGACCAAGGCCTTCCTCGCGGTCAACGGCGGCCAGGGCGCCGCGTCGGCGCGCGTGCGCGAACTGGTCGACCAACTCACGAAGTCGGTCGTGGTCGCGCTGACGCGCGGCAAGCCGGGGGGTGCGACCTTCCACATCGAGGACATCCAGGACCACGTCGAACTCGCGCTGATGCGCTCGGGCGAGCACGAGGTGGCCCGCGCGTACGTGCTGTACCGCGAGCGCCGCGCGCAGGAGCGCGCGGCGAAACTTCGCGAGCGCAGCGAGGCCGAGCGGCCGGCGCTGCACGTGGTCGAGGCCGGCGTCCGCAAGCCGCTCGATCTCGCCGCGCTGCGCGCGCTGGTCGATTCGGCCTGCGCCGGACTCGGCGACTTCGTCGCCACCGACGCGGTGCTCGGCGATACCGTCAAGAACCTCTACGACGGGGTGCCGATCGAGGAGGTGCACAAGTCGACGATCCTGTCGGCGCGGGCGCTGATCGAGAAGGACCCGGCCTACAGCCAGGTCACCGCGCGCCTGCTGCTGCACACGGTGCGCCGCGAGGTGCTCGGCGAGGAGGTCGCGCAGGCCGACATGGCGACGCGCTACGCGGAGTACTTCCCGCAGTTCGTGCGCCGCGGCGTCGACACGGGCCTGCTCGACCATGCGCTGCTGCAGTACGACCTGAAGCGGCTCGGCGCGGCGCTGGTGGCCGAGCGCGACCTGCAGTTCGGCTACCTGGGCCTGCAGACCCTGTACGACCGCTACTTCCTGCACGTCGGCGACCGGCGCATCGAGCTGCCGCAGGCGTTCTTCATGCGCGTGGCGATGGGGTTGGCGCTCGACGAGATCGACCGCGAGGCGCGCGCGATCGAGTTCTACGAGCTGCTGTCGAAATTCGACTTCATGAGCTCGACGCCGACGCTGTTCAACTCGGGCACGCAGCGCTCGCAGCTGTCGTCGTGCTACCTGTCCACGGTCTCCGACGACCTCGACGGGATCTACGAGGCGATCAAGGAGAACGCGCTGCTGGCCAAGTATGCCGGCGGGCTGGGCAACGACTGGACGCCGGTGCGCGCGCTCGGCTCGCACATCCGCGGCACCAATGGCAAGAGCCAGGGGGTCGTGCCTTTCCTGAAGGTGGTGAACGACACGGCCGTGGCGGTCAACCAGTGCTTCGCGCCCGCCACCGGCGTGTACACGAATGCCGGCGTACGCCCGATCCGTGACGTCGCGCCGGGCGACCTGGTTCTGGGAATCGACGGCGAGTACCGCGAAGTCACCGAGCGGCTGGTCTACAACCAGATCGACCCCATGGTCGAGATCCGGCTCAAGCATGCGATCGAGCCCCTGCGCGTGACTGCCGGGCACCCGGTCTTGGCGATCCGCGGCGTGCCGCTCGAGCAGGGCGTGTCGCGCACGATGGCATGGCTCGGGAAGGGCAAGGTCGCAGCGGCCTGGGTCGACGCAGGAACACTCCAGCGCGGCGACTACGTTGCGCAGGTCGTCCCTCAGGAGATCGTGCCGGTTGCCCACTTCGATGAAGACGACGCCCGCATGTACGGGATTCTGCTCGGCGACGGCCACCTGTCGAAGGGCGGACAGCAGTTCGGTGTATCGGGTCACCCGACGCGCGATGCGCACCTGGACTTCGTGCGCGCGTATCTGGAACGTCGCGACATCCACTACTGGGAAACGCGCCGCGGCGACAGCTACTGCCAGGTCCACTGGTCGGCGGGACTGGGCGTGCGGCGCGACGCGACAACCGGCCGGATCGCCGGATCGATCGGAGCGTCCATGCCTTTCACCCGCGAGGATCTCTATGGCGCCGACGGCAGCAAGGCGATCGCCGCCCGCTTCGCACACCTGCCGCTCGGGCAGGCCCTGCGACTGGTGCAGGGCCTGATCGAGACCGATGGCAACGTCTCGCGCGGCAAGGAGATCAGTTTCACGAATACGTCGCAGGCCCTGGTCGAGGGGCTGAGGTACCAGTTGCTGCGACTCGGCGTGCCGGCCGCGGGCGGATTACGCGAGCGGGCCAACGGGCACTGCGCGACGCGTTCGGACGGAAGCAATACCCGCTTCGACGGCGTGACACGGGCCTGGGACCTGCGTATCCCGGCGGTGCCCGAGATCGCCGCGCTGGTCGGCGCGCGGCCACTCACGAAGCGCAACTGGTTGCGCCTGGGCAAGCACGTCTTCTCGCGTGTGCGCTCGATCCGGCCGATCGAGCCGGAGCCCTTCGTCTGCGACCTGAAGGTCGACGGCGTCCGTTCGTACATGACCACCACTGCACTGGCGCACAACGGCGGCAAGCGCAAGGGCGCGGTCTGCGCCTACCTGGAGACCTGGCACCTCGACATCGAGGAGTTCCTCGAGCTGCGCAAGAACACCGGCGACGACCGGCGGCGCACGCACGACATGAACACGGCGAACTGGATTCCCGACCTGTTCATGAAGCGGGTGATGGAGAACGGCGAGTGGACGCTGTTCTCGCCGTCCGATTGCCCCGACCTGCACGACCTGTACGGGACGGCCTTCGAGGAGGCCTACCTTCGCCACGAAGCGCGCGCGGCCAGCGGCGAACTGAAGCTGTTCAGGAGGATCCCTGCGATCCAGCTGTGGCGGCGGATGCTGTCGATGCTCTTCGAGACCGGCCATCCGTGGATCACGTTCAAGGACGTGTGCAACGTGCGATCGCCGCAGCAGCACGTCGGCGTGGTGCACAGCTCGAACCTGTGCACCGAGATCACGCTCAACACCAGCGACACCGAGATCGCGGTGTGCAACCTGGGCTCGGTCAACCTGGTCGCCCACATGCGCGAGGACGGCGGGCGCTGGGTGCTCGACCACGACAAGCTGCGGCGCACCATCCGCACCGCGATGCGCATGCTCGACAACGTCGTCGACATCAACTACTACGCGGTCGGCAAGGCGCGCAATTCGAACCTGAAGCACCGTCCGGTCGGACTCGGCATCATGGGCTTCCAGGACTGCCTGCACCTGATGCGCACGCCGTTCGCCAGTGCCGAGGCCGTCGAGTTCGCCGACCGCTCGATGGAGGCGGTCTGCTACCACGCCTACTGGGCGTCGACCGAGCTGGCCGCGGAGCGCGGCCGTTACTCCAGTTTCGGCGGCTCGCTGTGGGACCGCGGGATCCTGCCGCACGACACGCTGAAGCTGCTGGCCGAACAGCGCGGCGGCTACGTCGAGGTCGACGCGACCGAAAGCCTCGACTGGGAGGCGCTGCGCGAGCGCATCCGCGAGCACGGCATGCGCAACTCGAACTGCGTGGCGATCGCGCCGACGGCGACGATCTCGAACATCATCGGCGTGTCGGCCTGCATCGAGCCGACCTACCAGAACCTCTACGTCAAGTCGAACCTGTCGGGCGAGTTCACGGTGGTCAACGACTACCTCGTGCGCGACCTGAAGAAGCTCGGTCTGTGGGACGAGGTGATGATCGCCGACCTGAAGTTCTTCGACGGATCGCTGGCGAAGATCGACCGGATACCGTCCGGACTGCGCGCCATCTACGCGACCGCGTTCGAGGTCGATCCGAGCTGGCTGGTCGAGTGCGCTTCGCGACGGCAGAAATGGATCGACCAGGCGCAGTCGCTGAACATCTACATGGCGGGGGCCTCGGGCCGAAAGCTGCACGAGACCTATACGCTGGCGTGGCTGCGCGGGCTCAAGACGACCTATTACCTGCGCACGCTCGGTGCGACCAGTGCGGAGAAGTCGACCACCGACAAGATCGGGCAACTCAACTCGGTGTCGGCCGACGGTGCGATGAACGCGGGTTTCTCGTACGGCGCTTCGCAGGCGGCGACTTCGCAGCCTGGCGCCGGCCATTCGGTGAACGCGTCGGCGGAGGTCGCGATCGATGCGTCGTCGCCGAAGTTCTGCGCGATCGACGATCCCGGGTGCGAAGCGTGTCAGTGAGTGCGACGCAACTTGACACGGCCTGCGAAGCGTGATCGTGCGAGCGATCTGTTGCGTGGACACCGACAAAATGTCGGCCAAGTCAAGCCGAATGTCGCCCAATCGTTGCAAGCAATCCACATGGGCCGTAAGATCCCGCTTGTGAATAACAGCGGGATCTCGCGGCAATACAGGTAGTTACCTGAAAGTATTGAAGCGAGACATCAGATGCTGTCCTGGGACGAACCGATTTCCTCTGCGCCGGTACAGCCGGCGCCAACCCGAGCACCGGTCCTGCCGGTCGCTGCTGCAGCTGCACCGGCCTTCGCCGAAATCGCGCTGGCGCCGGTGATGCCGGGGACATTGCCGCCGCCGTCCGCCGAGGCCCGCCGACACGCCGGTTCGCAGGTTTCGCAGAGCACGCGCCGCGTGCGCGTCGAGGACAAGCGCATCATCAACGGCGGCGCAGACGTCAACCAGCTGGTGCCCTTCAAGTACAAGTGGGCGTGGGAGAAGTACCTCGCCACCTGCGCGAACCACTGGATGCCGCAGGAAATCGCGATGAGCCGCGACATCGCACTGTGGAAGGACCCGAACGGGCTGACGGAAGACGAGCGGCGCCTCGTCAGGCGCAACCTCGGCTTCTTCGTCACCGCCGATTCGCTGGCCGCGAACAACATCGTGCTCGGCACGTATCGCCACATCACGGCCCCCGAATGCCGCCAGTTCCTGCTGCGCCAGGCGTTCGAGGAGGCGATCCACACACACGCCTACCAGTACATCGTCGAGTCGCTCGGACTCGACGAAGGCGAGATCTTCAACGCGTACCACGAGGTCGCGTCGATCCGCGACAAGGACGAGTTCCTGATCCCGTTCATCGACACGCTGACCGACCCGAACTTCGTCACCGGCACGCCGGAGAGCGACCAGAAGCTGCTGCGCTCCCTGATCGTGTTCGCGTGCCTGATGGAGGGGCTGTTCTTCTACGTCGGCTTCGTGCAGATCCTCGCGTTGGGCCGCCAGAACAAGATGACCGGCGCGGCCGAGCAGTACCAGTACATCCTTCGCGACGAGTCGATGCACTGCAATTTCGGCATCGACCTGATCAACCAGATCAAGCTCGAGAACCCGCACTTGTGGACGCCGCAGTTCCGCGACGAGATCCGCGGCCTGTTCCAGCGCGCGGTCGAGCTCGAGTACGCGTACGCCGAAGACACGATGCCGCGCGGCGTGCTCGGGCTGAACGCGCCGATGTTCAAGGGCTACCTCCGCTTCATCGCCAACCGGCGCGCGCAGCAGATCGGTCTCGACCCGATGTTCCCGCAGGAAGAGAACCCCTTCCCGTGGATGAGCGAGATGATCGACCTGAAGAAGGAACGGAATTTCTTCGAAACGCGCGTGATCGAGTACCAGACCGGCGGTGCGCTGGCCTGGGACTGACAACAGGAACCGAATTGAGGTCGATCGCAGCACGAAGGAAGGAGCAGTCGGCAACGACGACGCGGCACGCGGTGCCCGCGGGGAGCCCTTCCCTTCGCTGCGGCGACTTCGCAGAGACGCCGGGCCCTCGGGCCCGGCGTTTTCTTTGCACCGAATTCATTAGCGTAGGAACGGCAACACGCTTGCACGATGTTCTTGCGCCGATGAATAGCCCGTACCGGAAGGTGCCCTCGGGCAGCCAGGCACGGGTTTCCATCATCGCAACATCCTGAGCAAAGGAGATCTCCATGGCAACCGCCAAGAAAGCTGCGAAGAAACCGGCAGCGAAGAAGCCCGCCGCGAAGAAGGCCGCCAAGAAGCCGGCCGCCAAGAAGGCCGTGAAGAAGGCGGCGAAGAAGGCCGTCAAGAAGGCCGCCGCCAAGAAGCCCGCCGCCAAGAAAGCGGTGAAGAAGGCTGCCAAGCGGCCCGCCGCGAAGAAGGCCGTCAAGAAAGCCGCCAAGAAGCCGGCCGCCAAGAAGGGCGCGAAGAAGGGCGCCAAGAAGGCCGTCAAGAAATCCGCCAGGAAGGCGGTGAAGAAGGCTGCCAAGAAGGGCGCGAAGAAGGCTGCCAAGAAGCCGGCCGCCAAGAAAGCGTCCAAGAAGAAGGCTGCGAAGAAACCGGCTGCTCCCAAGAAGGCCGCACCCGCGCCGGCTGCGAAGCCGCTGAACCCGGCTGCCGCCTGGCCGTTCCCGACCGGCAATCGCCCGTAAGCTTCCGCGCTTGCGACGAACGCGGCTCCTCGCGCAGGGGCCGCGGCCGATCCAGGGTCCCGCGTTCGCCGTACAGGCGCCGCGGGACTCTTTTCTTTGTGCGAGAATCCTTCGCGACTCCCGATCGGAAAGCATGTACCAAGCCCTCTGGCTCCTGCTCGAAACGCTCGGCAGCCTGCTCGCGACGGCGTGCGTGCTGCGCGCGTACCTGAACTGGCTCGGCCTCGGCGCGCGCAACCAGGTCGGGCAGTTCGTCATCGCGGTCACCGAGTGGATCGTTCGGCCGCTTCGCAGCGTGTTGCCGGCCGCGCGCAAGGGGCCGCGCAGCGTCGACTGGGCGAGTCTGGTTGCGGCGCTCGTGCTGGCGACCGTGCTGGCGATCGTCTACATCATGATCTTCGGGCGCGGCCGGACCCCCGCTTTCGGTGCGGTCGTGCTGCTCGCGGTTTTCTGGCTGCTCAAGTGGTCGCTGTGGCTGCTGACCGCGATGGTGCTGTTGCTGGCCGTGTTGTCGTGGGTCAATCCCCACGCGCCGATCGCGCCGACGATCGACGCGCTCACTCAGCCTTTCCTCGCCCCGATCCGGCGCATCGTTCCGTTGATCGGCGGTGTCGACTTGTCGCCGCTGGTGCTGATCCTGCTGCTGCAACTGGTCCTGACGCTGCTGCAGTCGGCGATGCCCTCGTTCATGGCGCTGGCTGCCTGATCGGCCGCGCCGGCCCCGCCGTTCCCCGTCGATGCATGCCGCCGCCTGCGTCCCGGCCGAGCCGCTGCCGACCTGGCTCGGCGGGAAGCGGGGCGCATGGCGGATCCGCGTCGTCGCGCAGCCGGGCGCGGCGCGCTCCGAGATCGTCGGCGAGCACGACGGCGGCCTGAAGCTCCGCGTGGCTGCGCCGCCGGTCGACGGTCGCGCCAACGAGGAGATCGCGCGCTTTCTCGCCGGGCGGCTCGGGCTGTCGAAGCGCTCGGTGCGACTCGTCTCGGGCGCGAGCGCCCGCCGCAAGCTGTTCGAGGTGGCCGCCGAGCGAAACGCCGCCGAAATGGCGGCCCTGCTCTACCAGGGTGCGCGACCGTAGGCCTGTGCGTAGCGGCGGGCGACCTCGCCGCGATCGATGCGGTGGTTCTGCGCGCCCTGGTGCTCGATCTTGATCGCGCCCAGCACACTGCCCAGGCGCGCCGCGTCGGTCCAGCTGGCGCCGTCGGCGAGCGCATGCAACAGGCCGGCGCGATAGGCGTCGCCGCAGCCGGTCGGGTCGACGGCTCGCGAGATGGCGACCGGCGCAATCTCGGTCATGCGTCCCGGCTCGTAGACGCGCGATCCTTGCGCGCCCCGCGTGACGATCAGCGCCTTGACGCGTTCGGCGATCTGCGGCTCGCTCCACCCGGTGCGCTCGACGAGCAGCGACGCCTCGTAGTCGTTGACGGCGACTGCGGTGGCGGTCGAGATGAACGCGCGCAAGGCTTCGCCGTCGAACATCGGCAGGCCCTGTCCCGGGTCGAAGACATACGGAACGCCGGTCTCGACGAACTCGCGCGCGTGCTGCAGCATCGCGTCGCGGCCGTTCGGGGCCACGATCCCGAACGCGGCTGCGTCGCCGGCGCGTTGCGCGGCCGCGGCCGAGACCGCGTGCGCGTCGGACATCGCCCCGGGGTGGAATGCGATGATCTGGTTGTCCGAGAGATCGGTCGTGATGAACGCCTGCGCGGTGTAGTGCTCGTCGAGGCGCCGGACCTGCGTGACGTCGATGCCGAGCCCATCCAGCCTCGCCAGGTAGTCGTCGCCGTCACGGCCGATCGTCGCCAGCACCACAGGGTGTCCTCCCAGCCCGACGAGGTTGTAGGCGATGTTGGCCGCGCAGCCGCCATACTCGCGCTTGAGCTTGGGCGCCAGGAAGGCGACATTGAGCATGTGCACCCGGTCGGGCAGGATGTGGTCCTTGAAGTGGCCTTCGAACACCATGATCGTGTCGTAGGCGACCGAGCCGCTGATCAGCACGCGTCGTGACATCGTGACTCCTGGGAGCTATGGATAGAACAGGATGACCGAGTAGCCGGCCGGTTGCACGTCCTGCGCCTCGAGCGCAAGCCTCACCGGCCATTCGGCACGTGGCGGCAGGCCCTCGCCGCCGGCAGTGCCGCGCAGGTAGTCGTCGGGTCCGAGGACCTTGCGCACCAGCACGCGATTCGCCGGGTCGGTAAGCGTGAGCTGCATCGAAGGCCACCTGACGGCATAGTCGGCGCGGTTGCGCAGCAGCGCCGACATCGCGAGCACGCCCGGCGTTGTCGACGATTGCAGTTCGAACGATTCGATCGTCAGCGACTCGAGGTCGCGCGGCAATTCGACGCGCAACCCGAACGGCGACAGCACGGTGGCGATGACGGGGGCGAGCGCGGGAACCCGCGCCGCGATCATCGAGCGCTGGGCGAACGTCCACTGCAGGGCCAGCAGCATCGCCAGCAGCGCGACGCCGGCCAGCGCGAGCGGGCCGTGCCGGTCGATGAAACCGACACCGCGCGTTCCCGCCGAGAAATAGTCGATCGCGGACTCGTGCTCGTCGTGATCCGCGCTCCGGACCGATGCGCCCGCGCGTCCGCGCGGCGCGGCGCGTTCGCCGACGCCATGCGCGGCGTGGCCGGCGCCCGCGGGCCGGTCGAAGTCCGCACGGGCGACCGCGGTCGCCGGTACGTCGATCGGTTCGTCTTCGCGCCCGCCGATGCCGACGAAGCCCGGCGGGGTCGTGGCGGTAAGCGACTCGATCCCGGCGTGCGCATCGGCATCGGCATGGGCATCGGCGTCGGCGGGGAACTCGAACGCCGCGCCGGCGTCCCGGCCGGCGTCGGCTCCCGCGTCGTCGAGGATCCCGGGTTCGGCGACGTCGCCCGCCGCGACGGTCGATGCGGACGCAGCGCCGGCCTCCGACTCCGCGTCGGGCTCCGGTTCGGGCGCAGATTCGGACGCAGGTTCGGGCGCAGATTCGGACGCAGGTTCGGACGCAGGTTCGGACGCAGGTTCGGTCGCCGCCGCTGCCGGACGGCTCCAGTCGATTTCGATGCCCAGCCAGTCACCGGCTTCGACAGGCATCGAAGCGCCGGACTCGTCGCTGCGGGACGG
>Ga0209476_10003687_pt1 | contig 10056 bp, 9 predicted proteins | sample KloWWTrecipitate_FD_187179 | JGI IMG/M metagenome (GOLD analysis project Ga0209476, IMG submission 187179) | Active sludge microbial communities from Klosterneuburg, Austria, studying microevolution and ecology of nitrifiers - Klosterneuburg... | ecosystem: Engineered > WWTP > Aerobic digester >...
CCTAGCTGAATCTGTTCGCCTTTGGCGGCGACGACCACCCGCGCCAGGAGCGCGGTCTGCCGCGGCTCGCCGAACGCCGCGTCGAGGTCGACAATGTGGACGCGCTCGGCTCCCGCGTCCTGAAACTGCGCCATCACTTCGAGTGGATCGTCGGAGTAGACCGTCGCCTGTTCGTCTCGCCCCTGTTTCAGACGGACGACCTTGCCGTGACGCAAATCGATTGACGGGATCAGTTGCACGGCGCCTCCTCTCGCGACAGGGCGAGAAAGTTGCGCAGCAGGCGCAGACCGGCCTCGCCGCTCTTCTCGGGGTGGAACTGGGTCCCGCAGATGCGGCCGCGCGCCGAGACCGCGGCGAATCTTCGTCCGTGCAGCGTGGTCGCGACGGTGGCGGTGCCGGCGGCGCTGGCTGCGGCGTCAGGGGCGAAACTGTGCACGAAATAGACGTAGGCGTCGCGCTCGATACCCTCGAGCAGCGGGTGCGGCGAAGGCGCTTCGAGCCGGTTCCAGCCGATGTGCGGCAGGGCAACCGTTTCCGGCAACTGGGTGATCCGACCGTGCAGCAGGGCTAGCCCCCCGGTGGCGCCGAACTCGTCGCTGCCTTCGAAGAGCAGCTGATAGCCGACGCAGATCCCGAGCAGGTGAGCGCCGTTGGCGAGCGCGCCGCGCAGCGCCTCTTCGAGCGCGCCACTCAGCCGTTCGCGCGGCGGCCGGAAAGCGCCCACGCCGGGCAGCACGATGCTCCGCGCGGCACGCACGGCCGCGGGATCCGCCGATATCTCCGGCCGGCCGCCGGCCGCAGCGAGGGCGCGCACCACGTTGCCGAGGTTGCCGACGCCGAGGTCGAGGACCAGGGTCTCGCTGCTCATCCGGCCAATGTCCCCTTGGTGCTCGGAATCTCGCCTCCGCCACCGACGCCGCCGCCAGCGGCGGTGCGCAGCGCCACCGCCTGGCGGAGCGCCACCGCCACCGCCTTGAAGCAGGCCTCGGCGACATGGTGGGGATTGCGTCCGGCGACGACCGTCAGGTGGAGCGTCAGCCGCGCGCGATCGGCGAGCGCCTGGAAGAAGTCGGCCACCAGGGTCAGCGGAAAGTCGCGCGTCACCCAGGCCTGTTCGAGCTCCGGCGGCACGCTCCAGACGAAGAAACCGCGTCCGGAGAGGTCGATCACGGCGCGCGCCAACGCCTCGTCGAGAGGCGCGTAGGCGTGCGCGAAGCGGACCACGCCGCGGCGCTCGCCGAGCGCCGCGGCGAGCGCCTCGCCGAGCACGATCCCGGTGTCCTCGACCGTGTGATGGAGATCGACCTGGGTGTCCCCCTGCGCCGACAGGCGCAAGCCCACGCCGGAATGGACGGCAAGCGCTTCCAGCATGTGTCCGAAGAAGCCGTCCGGCACGGCGATCGAGCCTGCGGCCACGCTCCCATCGAGGTCGAGTTCGAGCTCGATCCGGGTCTCCTTCGTCTGGCGTCGAATGTTCGCGCGTCTCATCGCGGCTCCTGAAGCGAAAGGCTTTCAGTAAAGGAAAGATGTTCATCCAACGTCTGTGCCACTGCCCGCAGCGCCGCGCCGGTCCCGATCGAGAATCGCAGGCAGCCCTCGAGGCCGGGACCGGCGGAGACGTCCCGCACTCGAATCCCGCGCTCCGCCAGAGAGTCCTTTACCAGCAAGCTTTTCTCTCTCTTGTTTCTCACCAGGAGGAAGTTCGCCTCGGAAGCGAAGACCTCCTCCTGGCTCGCCGCCAGCAGCGCGCGCCATTGCGCGCGCCGCGCGACGAGCAGGCGGACGCGGCGCTCGACGAGCGCGGCATTGGCGAGCGCGAGCTCGCCGGCGATGGTGCCGGCCTGCCCGAGGTTGTACGGCAGCTTCATCTTGACGATCTCGGCCACCACCTCCGGCGCGGCGAGCAGGTAGCCGAGACGGATTCCGGCGAGCGACCAGGCCTTGGAGAAGGTGCGGAAGACCACCAGATTCGGATTCCGCGCCAGCAGCGGACGGTAGTCGTGGCGGCAAAACTCGCCGTAGGCGTTGTCGAGCAGCAGGGGCGCGTCCGCCGCCGCGAGCTTCGCCGCCCAGCGCGCGATCGTCGCCGGCGGGATCGCCTCGCCGGTCGGATTGTTCGGCGAGGCGACGAGGACCGGCCGCCGGGGATCGCGGTCGATCTCGCGCTCGAGCTCTTCCACCGGCAGTGCCAGGTCGGCGCGCGGCCCGACCGCCCGGTAGCGCGCACCCGCCTGCAGAGCGAAGACCGGATAGAGCCCGAAACTCGGCGCCAGGCCGAGGATCTCCCGCCCGGGACCGCCGACCGCGGCGAGCGTGGCCGCGAGCAGCTCGTTCGACCCGTTACCCACCAGCACACCGTCCGGAGACCAGGCGTGGGCGACGGCCAGCCGTTGGCGCAGGCGGTCGGAGTGGAAGTCGGGATAGCGCGCCCATTCGCGGTCGACCAGGCGACGCGCGACCTCCTCCTTGAGCCGGCGCGGGAGCTCCCACGGCACCTCGTTCTGATCGAGCTTGAAGCGGCAGGGCGCAAGATCGAGCGTGTAGGCGCGGAGCGCCCGCACCTCGGCGCGCACGAAGCGGCTCATCGGGCACCCCCACCGAGCCGGGCGGTTGCCGCCGCCGCATGCGCCGGCAGCCCTTCGGCGGCGGCGAGGGCGGCAGAGGCGGTCGCGAAGCGGGCCGCCGCGGCGGCGTCGCGCACCTCGATGCGGTGCGTGCGCCGCCGGAAGGTCTCGATCGAGAGTCCGGAGGCGAAGCGGGCCGTGCCACAGGTCGGCAGGACGTGGCTCGGCCCGGCGACATAGTCGCCGAAGACCTCCGGCGTGCGCGCGCCGACGAAGATCGCCCCGGCGGTGACGAAACGCTCCGAGGCCGCCTCGATCTGCGCGCCGACGAGCTGCAGATGCTCGGGCGCGATCTCCGCGACGAGGTCCGCTGCGGCGTCGAGATCGGCGACCACGAGCACCGCGCCGTAGGCCTTCAACGAGGCGCGCGCGGTCTCTGCCGTCGCGAGCTCCGGCAGCTGCCGGTCGACCGCCGCCGCGACCCGGCGCGCCAGCCGGCGGGAGGTCGTCACGAGCAGCGCGGCAGCCCGCGGATCGTGCTCGGCCTGCGCCAGGAGATCGGTGGCGATCCACTCCGGATCGGCGTCCTCGCCGGCGACGATGACGACTTCGCTGGGCCCCATCAGCCCGTCGATCGCGACCACCCCGGCGACCTGGCGCTTGGCGGCGGTCACCCAGGCATTGCCCGGGCCGGCGATGGCGTCGACCCGGCGCACCGACTCGGTGCCGTAGGCGAACGCCGCGACGGCGTGCGCCCCGCCGACCCCCCAGATCTCCCCGACGCCGAGGCGCGCCAGGGTGTAGCGCAGCACCGGCTGTTCGAGATAGGTCCGCGCCGGCGTCGCGACCGCGATCTCCGCGACCCCGGCGACCTGCGCCGGCACGACGGTCATGATAGCGGTCGAGGGATAGCTCGCCCGCCCCCCGGGCACATAGAGACCGACGCGGGCGAGCGGCCGCACGATCTCCGCGAGCGTCACGCCGGAACGCTCGACGGCGAAACCCTCCCCGGCTGCCGTGAGCTGCAGGCGATGGAACGCCTCGACGTTGGCGATCGCCAGCTCGACCGCCGCGCACACCCCGGGAGCGACGTTCGGCCAGCCCCGGTCCCCGGCCAGCGGTGCGAGCCGGAGATCCTGCAGCGTTCCCGCGGCGCCGGCGAAACCGTCGTAGGCGCGCGCTGCGTCGAGGAGCGCCGCGTCGCCGCCCTTGCGGATGGCGGCGACGATCCGGCGCGTTCCTCTCTCCACTTTCAAGTCGAGCACCGTCGCCAGACGCCCGGCGATGCGCCGCCGCAGGCGCCGGCCCCCCGGCATCTCCGCCCGCACGATCCGCAATGCGCTCATGCCGCGACCCCAGCGCGTTCCAGACGTCCCAGGAGGCCGGTGAGCTCGGAGCGCCGCATCTGCCAGGCGGCGCGATGGACGACGAAGCAGGGAGCGATCTCGCGCACCCGCGCGATCTCTTCCAGACCGTGCGCCCGCAGGGTCGAACCGGTCTGCACGATGTCGAGAATGAAATCGGCGAGCCCGACGAGCGGCGCGAGCTCGATCGACCCCGAGAGCTCGAGGATCTCGGCGCTCCAGGGCTGGCACTCGAGAAACCGTTCGGCGGTGCGCGGGTACTTGGTAGCGAGCCGCACCTGCTCGCCGGCGCCGGGCAGCGGGCGGCCGGCGCGGCCGATGAGCGACAGCCGGCTGCGGCCCCCGGCGAGCTCGAGCGGCACGAGCAGATCGCCGTCGACCTCGTCGAGCACGTCGCGGCCGACCACGCCGCAGTCGGCGACGCCGCGCCCGACGTAGAGCGGCAGGTCGCGGTCCTTGAGCAGCAGGACCTCGAAGCCGAGCTCGGGGAACGAGTGCCACAGGCGGCGCGAGTCCCGCGTCGAGGCGCTGTCGAGCGCGGTGAGATCGATGCCGCCGGCGGCGAACGCCGCGAGAGCGGTCCCGAGGTTGCGACCCTTGGGTAGCGCGAGCCGGATCATGCCGGCTCGTCCTGGCCAGGAAGCTCGGCGAGCGCGTCGAGACGGAGCGAGAAACCCACCGCCGCGACCTCGGCGCCGAGTTTGCGGAAGAGGGCGTCGTAGCGTCCGCCGGTGGCCACCGGCCGCGCCCGGTCGGGCAGGTAGGCGCGCAGGACCAGGCCGTCGTAATAGGGCCGGAAGTCGCGCGCCCCGGACTCCCCGGACCCGGAGGCTCCGGAGAGACCCGCGAAGTCGGCGAACTCGGCCAGGTCGATCGTCACCTGCACCGCAGGCTCGAGGCGCGCCAACTCCGCGCGCAAGCCCTCCAACCGGAGAAGGGCCGTGGCGCCGCGTTCGCCGAGGATGCCGGCGTCGCGCGGCAGGCCGCGGTCGATGATCTCGGCGATCGCGGCGACCGCGGGGACGGCGGCGATCGCCGCGCTCGCGTCGCCGACGCTCGATCCGGAGCGCGCCGCCCCACGCTCACGACGAGCCACCGATCGCGCGAGCTCTGGCGCTCGCTCGGCGCCGACGGCGGTCACCAGCAGCTCGTCGAGAGCGCCGGCGAGCCCGAGCACGAGGTGGGCGCGCCCGCCGGTGGCCAGGGCGAGGAGACGTGCGCAGGCGAGCGCCGCCTCGCGCTCGAGCGCCGGACCAGAGCTCTCGTCGCCGAGGAGCTCGCCGCCGATCTGATACTGCTCGACCTCGCTGCGCGCCCCGCGTTCGGGGCAGCGCACGACGTCCCCGCGATAGAACAGCCGCAGTGGGAGCTCGAGCGCCGCGAGATGAGGCGCCAGCAGGCGCGCCAGGAGCGGCGTGAAATCGGAGCGCAGCGCCAGGAGCTCGCCGTCGCGATCGGCAAAACGGTAGAGCTCGGCGCGCGCGGCCGGAGCGAGCAGCGGCGCGTAGGGCGCAAAGTAGTCGACCATCGGCAGTACCGCTTCACGAAATCCCCGCTCCTCGAGCTCTGCCGCCAGCTGCGCTTCGAGTCTGCGCAGGCGGGCGGCCGAGCCGAAGAGCAGCGCCGAAACTCCCGCCGGCAGGGTGGCTCTGAGCCTCAAGCGCCCTCCCCTTCGAGTCCCAGGACCTGGCGCGCCAGCGCCACCGGCAGCTCCCGCCCGGTCATCGCGCGGAACTGCGGAATCGCCTGATAGAGCAGCACCTCACGGCCATCGATCGCCGTCAGGCCGCGCCGCCGGGCCTCGGCGACCAGCGGCGTCGGCGCTTCGCCGTACACCAGATCGACGACGACGGCATCCGGCGCGAGACGCGCCACTGGCAGCGGCAGCTCGTCGCCGTTGCGCCGCCCGAGCGGCGTGGCATGGACGTAGACGTCGAAGCCGTCCGCCGGAGCGCCCGCCGGCGCACCCGCGGCGCCCGCGGCCGCCAGCTCGGCGAGCGCCACGAACGGCAGGCCGAGCGACCGCGCCGCGGCCATGCCGCGCTCGGGTCCGCGATTCGCCAGCACGACCTTGGCGCCCGTGACCGCGAGACCGAGCGCCGCCGCCCGGCCGGCCCCGCCGCAGCCGATGACCGCGATCCGGCGGCCGCGCGGCTCCACGCCGCGGGCGCGCAGCGCCTCGACCACACCCTCGGCATCCGTCGACTCCCCCTCCCAGACGCCACGGCGCGGCGTCAGGGTGTTGACCGCCTGCAGCCGTTCGCTGAGCGGGCTGGTCGCGCCGGCGACGGCGAACGCCACCTCCTTGTGCGGCGTGGTGATCGACAGGCCCCCCAGGACGAGGCCGAGGTCGGCGATGGCATCGCTCTCGACGAGCTCGAGCCAGAAGTCGCCGAACTGCTCGACGTCGAACGGCACGTAGAGGGCCGGCAGACCCAGGGCGCGGTAGGCGGCGTTGTGCAGGCGCGGCGAGAGCGACTGCAGCGCCGGCCGCCCGACGAGGCCGAAGAGATGGCGGATCCTCGCCAACTCCGGGAAGCCGTAGTCGCGACGCAGCTGCTCCACGGAGGGCTGTCCCGGCGCCGCGGCCCGTTCGGTCGCCGAACCGTAGACCACGGCCGCGCCGAGGCGCGGCGCCAGGATCCGCGTCCAGAAGCCGCCGGCGCCGCTCGCGAAGGCGACGACGTCGCGGCGCGACGAGCCGGCGAGAAGCTGCAGCGGAGCGAGCTCTTCGCCGGCGTTCGCCGCCGCCGGTACGAGCTTGTAGAGCGCCGCCGGCACGGAGGAGAGGTGCGCGAGGCGGGACTCGAGCGCCTGCAGTGCGATCGGCGCGCCGTGCCAGGAGACGATGCGGCGGCCGGCGGGGATCCGCGCCAGGAGCTCGGGGTCGAGATCGCGCTCGCCTTCGAGATCGACGCGATCGAAGCGCGGTCCCGCCTCGCCGATCCGGCGCAGGCGCGATTCGCGCGCGCCTTCGAAGGCACCACCCTCGAAGCCGCTGCGCAGGGTGTAGAGGAGCTCCCCTGGAAAGTGCATCCGCAGCCAGTCCGGGTCGAGATCGCCGACCAGGTCGGCGCGCACTTCGAGCCAGTCGGCGCTCCGTCCGAGCGCTTCGAGATCCCGGCCGTCGGCCGCCGGCGGCTCGGTCAGCGAGGCGACGATGAGCGCTCGATCCCCTGCCGCTCCGCGCTCCAATGTCTCCATCAAGCAAAAACCCCCTCCCGGGTTCCCGGAAGGAGGTCAGCGGAGGAGATGCAGGTTCTCGGCTGGTCGTCCCGGGCCCGATGGGCCGGGACAAGACGCCCCGGCCTACCTAATGCGCGTGATGATGAGCAGAGCTGCGCCAGCAGCTGCACGCGGCGACGCCCAGGCCGGAGGCCGGGAGGTCGATTGCGCAAACAATGCTCGGACGAGTCATGAGGCGGCGATTCCAACACTGCGGCAGGCGCCTGTCAAGTCGCCGTCAGATCTCGCCGCGCAGCCAGGCCGCCCGTTCGATCCGGCCGGCGATCCGCTCGACGCGGCGCAGATAGACCTTGCTGGTCGCCCCCGGATGCCAACTGGACGGTTTCGGCAGTCCGCCGGCGAGCGCCGCCGCTTCACGGCGCGACAGCCCCGCTGCCGGCTTGCCGAAAAAGCGCAGCGCGGCGGCCTCGGCACCGTAGACGCCAGGCGCGAACTCGACGACATTCAGGTAGAGCTCGAGGATGCGCCGCTTCCCGAGGTGCTTCTCGAGCGACCGCGTGAGCAGCGCCTCCTTCACCTTGCGCAGCGGATTCCGCGACGGCGAGAGCCAGAGATTCTTCGCCAGCTGCTGGCTGAGGGTCGAGGCGCCGCGCGGCATCTCGCCCTCCTCCCACGCCTCCGCGACCGCCTTCTTGAGCTCCGCCACCGCGAAACCGTGATGCGAGAAGAAATCGATGTCCTCCGCCACCAGCACCGCGAGCTTGAGCTCCGCCGAGATGCGCCCGTAAGGCACCGGTTGCCAGGCGACGCGATCGGGTTTCCCGGCGCCGCGCTGGCGCTCGCGAAAGCGGTCGATGAAGGCGGTGCTCTTCGGCATCTCGCGCGCCAGGCGCGCCACGTCGGGCCAGGTGGCAGCCTGGTAGAGAAAAAAGCAAAGGACCAGTAAAGGGAGTGCAAGCGCAGCGGCCTTGGCGAGCGCGCTCCATCGTCGCCGGCGGGAACTCGAGTTGGAGCCCGGCAGGCTCATATCGCCGACGCGGAAAGCTCTCCGGCAACGATCGTGACGGCACGCCCGGCGAGGATCACGCGCTCGCCCACCAGCCGCACCCGCACTGTCCCGCCGCGCGGCGATGCCTGATATCCCACCATTTCCCCTTTACCGAGCTTTTCACCCCAATACGGAGCGAGACAGCAGTGCGCAGACCCCGTGACCGGATCTTCGGGAACGCCCACGCCTGGCGCGAAGAAGCGGGAAACGAAATCGTGGCCCGTTCCCGGGTCCGCAGCAGCAGTGACGATCACGCCGCGCACCGGGAGCTTGGCCAGCGCGGCGAAGTCGGGGTCGAGCTCGCGGACCTCGCTGGCGGTCGCGACTTCGACGAAGTAGTCGTAGGCGTTCTTGCCGAAGTAGACCGGCTGCACTCCCAGGGCGCTGAAGAGGTCCGGGAGATCTTCGTGCGCACGCTCGCGGCGCTCGGGAAAATCGAGCTCGATCCAGCCGTTGCCTTCGCCGACATCGGAGACATCGCCGGCGGCGCGCCGCGCCGTGAGCCTGCCCGAGAGCGTGTCGAAGAGCGCTGCCTCGTCCGCCGCCAGGCGCCCGGTCTCCCAGAGCACGTGCGCCGAGGCGAGGGTCGCGTGCCCGCAAAGCGCGACCTCGGCCTTGGGCGTGAACCAGCGCAGGCTCCAGGCGTCCCCGCACGGGAGAAGAAAGGCGGTCTCCGAGAGGTTCATCTCGGCCGCCAGCGCCTGCATCCAGGCGGCGCCGCGCTCGCGGTCGAGCAGGCACACCGCGGCCGGATTGCCGGAGAACGGGCGGTCGGTGAAGGCGTCGACGGTATGCAGCGGCAGGGACATGACTCGGACCTCCTCAGATCTCGGCGAGCACCTTGCCGGCGATGAACCCGCCGATGGCGAGCGCGGCCGTGGCGGCGGGCGACGGGGCGTTCAGAACATGCAACTGGCGTTCGCCCTCGGCGAACGCAAAGTCGTCGAGGAGCTTGCCGGTGCGGTCCATCGCCTGGGCGCGCACGCCGCAACCGGCCGGGCGCACGTCGCGCTCGGAGATTTCGGGCACGAGTCTTTGCAGCGAGCGCACGAAGAGTCCCCGGCTCCAGGCGCGGCGGTACTCCGCGAGGCCGATGCCGGCGTAGTGCGGCGCCATGCGCCAGAAGCCGGGGAAGGCGAGCATCGACGCCGCATCGCGCAGCGAGAAGCTCGACCGCGAATAGCCGTCGCGTTTCCAGGCGAGCACGGCGTTCGGACCGGCCTCGATCGAGCCGTCGACGCGGCGCGTGAAGTGCACGCCGAGGAACGGCAGATCGGGATCAGGCACCGGGTAGATGAGATGGCGCACCAGACTCCGGGCCTCGGGCAGGAGCTCGTAGTAGTCGCCGCGGAAGGGGATGATCCGCACCTGCGGATCGAGCCCTCCGAGCCGCGCCAGGCGATCGCTCGCCAGACCCGCGCAGCCGACGAGGAAAGAGGCCGCGAAGCGCTCGCCTTGCGCCTCGACCTCGATCGTCCCGCCGGCCTGGCGGATTGCGGTCACCGCGGCGCCCGTCCGCACCTCGCCGCCCGCGGCGCGGATCTCTCCGGCGAGAGCCTCGGACACCGCGACGTAGTCGACGATGCCGGTCTCGGGCACGAACAGCCCGGCGATACCGGCGGCGTGCGGTTCGTGCTCCCGAAGCTGCTGCGGATCGAGCCGCTCGAGCCCCGCGAGGCCGTTCTCGCGTCCCCGGCGTTCGAGCTCGTCGAGCCGCGCGAGCTCACTCTCCGCCACGGCCACGACCACCTTGCCGCAACGCTCGTGCGCGATCCCCTTCTCCGCGGCGAAGAGGAAGAGGGCCTCCCGTCCCGCGGCGCACAGCCGGGCTTTGCTCGAACCGGGTTTGTAATAGAGGCCGGAGTGGACGACGCCGCTGTTGTGGCCGGTCTGG
>Ga0209476_10003688_pt1 | contig 10054 bp, 20 predicted proteins | sample KloWWTrecipitate_FD_187179 | JGI IMG/M metagenome (GOLD analysis project Ga0209476, IMG submission 187179) | Active sludge microbial communities from Klosterneuburg, Austria, studying microevolution and ecology of nitrifiers - Klosterneuburg... | ecosystem: Engineered > WWTP > Aerobic digester...
CGCGCGCCCTCGACGGCCTCTCGCACATCCTCTCGCTCGACATGCGCGTGATGGACCCGGCCTGGATCGGCATGAAGCTGCGCAAGCTCCTCAACTACCCCGAACCGCTCGGCGACTTCATGGCCTTCGTGCCCGGCACGCGCAAGCAGCAGAACTGGCCGTCGACCGTGGCGTACATGGCACGCCTGATCATGCACCGCTACGCCATGCTCGGCATCCTCGACGAGAACGGCTACCCGACGCGCGAGATGGGCATCCTCGAAGCGCCGCGCGAAGCCAGCGCGCCGAAGATCATGCAGGGCGCCCTGTGCAAGGAGTGCGGCAACTACACGGTGATCCGCAAGGACGGCTGCGACTTTTGCAGCGCCTGCGGCGCGGTGGGGGCCTGCGGGTAACCGTTGGTCTGGATGTTTGTGTTTCTCTGGCTCACATACTGAGCCAGGGGGACCCTGAAAATAGGTGTTGTTATCACTGAACACACCATAGACCTATGGCAACACACATCGAAATACTGGAAGGTGATTGCCTTCATGTGCTCCAAGGGCTCCCCGACAGCAGCGTAGATCTGATCGTTACCTCCCCCCCCTATGCGGATCAGCGCAAGCACACATACGGGGGTGTTTCACCGGACCAATACGTCGAGTGGTTTCTCCCCATAACGCGGGAGTTGCTTCGCGTACTCAAACCGACCGGCACATTCATCCTCAACATCAAGGAACGCGTCGTCAGCGGCGAGCGCCATACCTATGTGCTGGAACTCATTCTGGAAATGCGGCGCCAGGGCTGGTTGTGGACGGAAGAGTTCATCTGGCACAAGAAAAACTGCTATCCGGGCAAATGGCCAAACCGCTTCAGGGATTCCTGGGAACGCCTGCTCCAGTTCAACAAGGCGCGCCAGTTCAACATGTACCAGGAAGAAGTCATGGTTCCGATGGGAGACTGGGCCAAGACCCGCCTGAAGAATCTCTCGACCACCGACCGCGTCCGCGACGAATCCAGAGTCGGCAGCGGCTTCGGCAAAAAGATCGAGAACTGGCTTTCGCGAAGCATGGCCTTCCCGACCAACGTGCTGAATCTCGCCACGGAATGCGCGAACCGCAAGCATAGCGCGGTATTTCCGGAAGCCTTGCCGGAGTGGTTCATCAAGCTGTTCACCCAGGAAGGCGAAACAGTGCTCGACCCCTTCATGGGTTCCGGCACCACCCTGCGCGTCGCCAAACGCATGGGACGCAACGCAATCGGGATTGAAATTCAGCCGGAATACGTCGAGCTGGCACGAAACGAGTTGGCCACGCCGCAGCTTGTGCTGCTGGAGGAGCGACGCAAATACCGGGTCCGTGAAGGCAAGGAAACGGTATGAGCCGGAGCTCGCCCGCTCTCGCAGAAATTGCTCGTTACATCCAAGAACATATCGGCCCCGAATTCCACGACAAGAAACTCGCCAAACTGAAAGCCCTGACGCTCGAAATCATCCTGCGCAGAAAGAACCCCTACCTCTTCAAGGCCAAGCGCACACAAACAGCCAGTGACTTCATCAAGGCTGTGCTCGATGCGACGGTTTCCTCTGGCGAAGAAACCGTATTCGGCAACTTCCTGGAAAGGTTGCGATTCACATTTGCCAACAAATCTTCGACGGCCGAAAGTCCGGCATCAAGGGCCTCGACCTAGAATTCGAGGATGGCAGAGACAAATATTTGGTCAGTATCAAGTCCGGCCCAAACTGGGGTAACGACCAGCAGATCAAGGCCATGATTCGCAATTTCCATGAGGCAAGAAAAACGCTACACACCTCTGGTGGCGGCAAGAGCCTGAACATCAGGTTCATCGAGGGCTGCTGCTACGGAAGAGACAATTCCTACGAAAAAGGCACTCACCAGAAACTCTGCGGGCAACGATTCTGGGCGCTTATTTCGGGTGGCAGCGAAACGCTCTACACTGACATCATCGAGCCAATCGGATACAAAGCGAAGGAGCGGAACGAAGAGCTTGAAGAGATGTATACCGCCAAGCTGAACGACTTCACCGCACAGTTCGTGACACGCTTTTGCCAGAACGGCTTGATCGACTGGGTAAAACTTGTCGATTACAACTCAGGAAAGCAGCAGTAACCCCTATCCAGGCAGCGTGATGGGTCGCAAGATCGTCTGCGAGTGCGACTGATCGGGGTAGTTTGATTGCCAGTATCCAAGACTGTTACAGTGCCCCATTGAGAGGGGAAATCCGATGAAGAAACTGCTCGTCACAATCCATGCCGAGCTCGAAGTGCCCGATGACTGGGAACTCGCCAGGCACCCTTCGGGAATTTCCGTGCTGAAGATCGGCGACACCTTCGTCGACTTCGACCTGGCGCCTTTGGCGACGACCTCCAGCGACCCCGACGCCGAATGGTCGGATGTCAATATCGAAGTCGTCGAAAAAGTGCTGGATGCCGTCACCGGCCTGGACACGGACCTGGAATTCATCACCCATCACTGATGCGCCTGGACAAGTGGCTGTGGGCCGCGCGCTTCTTCAAGACCCGCAGCCAGGCAGCCGCTGCGGCGGACGGCGGCAAGGTGAAGCTGAACGGGGCCGCCGCCAAGCCGGCGCGGGAACTGAAACCGGGGGACCGGCTCCACATCCGCGCCGAGGTCGAGGCGTGGGAGGTGGAGGTGCTGGGCTTCAACGCGCAGCGCCGCCCCGCGGCCGAGGCGCGGCTGCTCTACCGGGAAACGCCGGAGAGCATGAAACAGCGCGCCGAGGCGGCGGAACTGCGCCGGCTGGCGCCGCTGCCGCAAGCCAACACGAAAGGCCGCCCGACCAAGCGCGACCGCCGGCAGTTGAACCGGTTGCGCGGTAGCGAATAGCTGAATCCGATGCGCGGGCAACCAGGCAACGAAAGGGGTGAACATCCTATGAACATCGAAAAAATCAAGGTTCGCGTCACGCAATCCGGCCAGACCATGGACGTCGTCGTCCTCAACAAGCGGACCAGCGGCATCACGGTGGTGCTCGGCGAGGGCCAGCACAGCATGAAGTGCGACCTGTCGCCGACGCGCAACGGCCTCGCCTACGCCGGCAGCGTGATGGGGCGCGAGATCGTCTACGAGCGCAGCCAAGAGCAGGTGCAGGCGGACATCGACCGACTCAACCCGACCATGCGCGAATACAAGCGGTGATCCACTCGCCGTATCCCGCAGACTGACTTTTCCGGCGCAAGGCGCGCTTGAGCAGAATTAAAATCAGATGCATCAAGCCCTGATCCTCTCTTTCTGCGTACGCCCAAGCGACCAGGCCCGATCGCGCCGGTCAAGGTACAATGTGCCGCATCGAGACAGCAGCATGGAGGGCAGATCATGACCGACTATCGTTCGATCATCACCCTGGAACCCGGGAAACGGGGCGGGAAGCCTTGCGTGCGCGGGCTGCGCATCACCGTGCAGGACGTGCTTGGCTGGCTGGCGATGGGCATGACGCCCGAGGATATCGTCGCCGATTATCCCGAGCTGACCCGGGATGACGTGATGGCCTGCCTCGCCTACGCCGCCGACCGCGAAAAGCATGCCGTCTGGGTGCAGGCGGCTGCGTGAAGCTCCTGCTCGACGAGAATCTCTCCCGACGCATCGTTCCCGCACTCCGCACGGCATTTCCCGAAACAAGCCAAGTCGCCTTGATCGGGCTGGAGACCGCCGACGACCGTGCGGTATGGGACTTCGCCAAGACGGGCGAGTACGTCATCGTCACCAAAGACGAAGACTTCATCGAGATCCAGTCCCTTCTCGGATACCCGCCGAAAGTGGTGCTGCTCGCACTCGGCAATTGCACGAACCAGCAGGTCGTTGACGCGTTGACCCGTTCGAAAACGGAAATCGAAGCCGCCCTGGCCAGGGACGAGATCGGGTTTGTCGAAGTCTTCCTGGAGGCGCCTCCCGTCAGCCAGGGCAAGTCGCGGTAGCCCGCCAACGCGGTGAACTCGCCGTATTACGCAGGCTGACTTTTCCCAACACCACGCAAATGTTCAAACGATCCCTCTACGTCCAGGTGCGCGAGAACCGCTTCGACATCCGCAACGTCGGCGATGGCCGGACATATCATGCGACCGCCAGCCCGCCGTTTTCCCACCCTCGCATGCTGGTCGGCGACTTCACGGCCGCCGAGGCCTGCCTCAAGGCGCTCGCGGAACAGGCGCGCGGTTCGGGCTTCGCCCTCAAGACCGAAATGCTGATGCATCCGATGGAAAAGCTCGAAGGCGGTCTGACGCAAATCGAATCACGCGTGTTCCTGGAATTGGCTATGGGAGCCGGCGCATCCAGAGCCGTCGTTTGGAGCGGCGCGCCGCTGAGCGACGCCGAAGTCGTCGCCAAATTAAAAGCCGGCTGAAATCGCCGTATTACGCAGACTGACTTTTTGGCATTACAAAGGAGTAGAACATGACATCGAATACCCCTGGCGATGTTGAAGTCACCAATGTCTCGAAGCACGGCTTCTGGCTGCTGCTCGACGACCAGGAGGTGTTTCTACCCTTCGAACAATTCCCGTGGTTTCGCGACGCCCCGATCGGAAAGCTGGTGAATGTCCAGCTCCCTTCCAGCCACCATCTCTACTGGCCGGACCTGGATGTGGATCTTGCCGTCGACTCAATCTTCCACCCTGAGCAGTTTCCCCTCGTCAGCCAAGACAAGCCGCGTTCTGCCCCCTGAGTCCGCGAACGCTGCAACACGGCACTCGCCGTATCCTGCAAACTGACTTTTCCCCTGCCAACCGGAACCCATCATGGTCGTGCGCGTGGTCAGGCTCGGAACGCCTAGAGCAAAGAACGAAGGCTTGCGCATCGGCACGGTGCGGCGCACGCCGCGCGGCGTGCCGAAGTCGGAGTTCGCTTCGCAGGACTGGTACGACGCGTGGTTTCCCAATCTCTCGCCGAGCGCGGAGACGGTGAAGCTCGCACAGGCGGCGAAGACGCCGGCGCAGTGGGCCGCGTTCGCGAAGAAGTACCGCGCCGAGATGGCGGCGCCGGAGCATGCCCGCACGCTCGATCTTCTCGCCGCGCTCTCGCACACGGCGGACTTCTCGGTCGGCTGCTATTGCGAGAACGAGGCGTATTGCCACCGCTCGGTGCTGCGCGCGCTGCTCGCCGAGCGCGGTGCGAAGTTCGGCTAGCGGCCGCCGTCCTGCGCGGACTGACTTTACAATTATCCCTGCCATGAAACCCAGCGACCGCCTCGATCGTGTCGTCCTCGACGCCCGCCGCGCGGCGGAGAAACGCGAACAGTCCTACCGCGAGCAGGCGCTGAAGATCTACCCGTGGATCTGCGGTCGCTGCACGCGCGAATTCACCCGCGCCAACCTGCGCGAGCTGACGGTGCACCACCGCGACCACAACCACGACAACAACCCGCCCGACGGCAGCAACTGGGAGCTGCTCTGTCTCTACTGCCATGACAACGAGCATCAGCGGCTGCTGGAGGCGGCGGGCGGCGGCAGCGGATCCCAGGGCAACGGCAGCGTCGCCACGCATTCGCCGTTCGCCGATCTGAAGGATCTGCTGGCAAAGCGCGGCAAGTAGTCAGCCTGGCATTGTTCCAGGCGGCCGGGCGGCGGCGGTTTCGTTTATCCCGTGTTTATTCAGGCGTCAAACGCCAGGCCGATGCCGGCAATATCCCATTTATTGTGCATAAATGAGCACTAATTCTTCTTGCCATCGGAATTATCCTTGGCGAGGATGAGGTACAAACATTCCATACAAAACGCCTGATGACCATATCCAACCTCAGCAGACTCTGCTCGCTGCTGCGCGCCGGTTTCCCTGAAATCGATTCCGGCAAGGATCTGGCGCTTCTGTTGGAGATCGGCAGTGGAGAGGAATCCGGTGCCGAGCCAACACAGAAGCAGCTATGTCTTTGCGGCATCGCCTCGGCCGCCACCATCCGGCGTCGGCTGAATCGTCTGATGGCCAGGAAACTCATCCGCCGCAAGCTCAACAATCACGACGGCCGGTCGGTGACCTTCTGCCTGAGTCCCGCGGCCGCGCGCCGGCTCAAGCTGGTCTGCCGCAGCGCCAAGCAGATGCATTGGTGAAGCGTGCGGGAAGGCAGCAAGCTGAGCCTCGATCTTCTCAACCGGGTCGCCGAGGCGAGAACCCCCGAAGCGCTCTCCGCGCTGATCTACCGGCTTTGCGCGCCGCTGGCCGGCGTCAGGAAAATCGATCTGATCTGCAACGAAGCGCATGACCTGCGGCGCATCGCCTGCTTCATCGAAACGCCTTCACTGAACGAGGCGCGCCAACTGGCCCAGCATCTCGGCGTGACGATCTTCGGCGAACAGGGGCTGGTCCTCGATCTGCCGCACCCAAACGGTTTCCAGTGCGCGCCCTACTCCCATCCCGGCGATGCCGCCCTGCCGGCGCGGGTGTCGTTCAACTGCCTGGTCCGCTGAGTCAGGGATACAGCCCACGCAGCGCCCCTCGAGCGAACAGAGGCTCGGCTTAATGCCGCTCCCAGCGGCCGTGATGCTCGCGCCAGTGATCGCCGTGGCGCTCCCAGCGATGCGACGCCCAACGATGGCCGTGGCGCGGCGCTTCCCAGCGGCCGGGCACCCAGTGGTGGCCCCGGCCGCTCCAGCCCCAGTAGCCGGCGATCCAGACATGACCCGGATAGGGCGCGACGCCGACGACTTCGACGCGATGGGGCGGCGGCGCCACCATCACCGGTTCGTAGCGGACGTAGGCCGGTTGCGCCGTGGCGACGACGCAGCCGGTCAGCATCGTGGAAGACATCGCCGCGGCAAGCAGGGCGATGCGGGTCGTTCGGGGTGTGTTCATCTGCGTTCTCCATTCCGCGTGCGCCGAACTCGGCGCAATGCGCGCAATGGGAATAACGCTTGAACGGCGCCGGGGCGCGACAGCCGTTTTGTAAGGGTTTGTTTCGGGGGGCTACTGCGCCGGCCAGAAAGGCGTGGCGATGCCCTCGCCCAGGTCGGCCTCGATGAAGCGCCGGCGCAGTTCGAGCAGCTGTTCGAGCAACCCGGGTTCGGCACGCGCATAGGCGTCGGCATCGGGCACGCGCTTCACCACCACGCCGAGCAGCTCGGTGATGGCGTTGCCGATGGAGTTCTGGCTGATGGTGACGATGAGTTTCCCCTCGTCGTTGCGGTAGATGAGCTGCTTGAAGGCGGGCTGCCAGCGGATGGCGTTGGCGTAGCGTGCGTCCTTGATGCAGCGGCTGCGCACCATCTTCGCCGTCTTCAGGAAGTCGTTGTCGAAGAGCAGGCGCTCCTCGACCAGCGCCGGAAAATGCAGGTCGGGCAGCATCGGCGCGTTGCGCGTCGACACCTGGCTGAAGAAGGTGCGATAGAAATCGAGGAAGCCCTTCAGCAGCATGTCGTATTCGTGCCAGAAGCGCACCTCGCCGAGGCCGGCCGCGCCGCCCTTCACTTCCCAGCTCGGCAGGCCCTGCGGATAGCCGGTGAGCGCCAGGCGGCATTCGCCGCGCTCGCAGGGCGCGAGCAACTTGAGGTCGAGGCCGGCGAAGAGGTTGGAGTGGCCGATCGCCTTGCGGTAGAAGAGCAGCCCTTCCGGATTGGCCAGCAGCCCGTTGTTGTGCTCCAGGTCGGCGAGGTTCTCGGCGGAGTTGAAGAACTCGTTGGGCTTCATGCCCTCCGGCACATCGAGCGGGATCGGCCGGTAGGGCGTGACGATCTCGCGCGGGACCGACTGCATGAAAGTCAGTCTGCGCAGGACGGCGCGTTTGCGTTGCTGTCGACGATGCGGTCGAAGTAGCGCGCGCGGTAGAGCAGGCGCTTGCGCGTATCGGCGTCAACGAAGGCGGCACGGTCGTGCAGGACATTGTTGCAGACCAGGCCCATGCCCGGTTCGAGGCGGCCGCGGAAGATGTACCGGGAATCGCTCGCCAGAATGCGCTCCAGCGCCGCCACGGCGGCGCGCGTGAGGTCATCGTCTTTCCACTCGATGCTCACCGTGCGCGCCGTATAGCGCATGTGCAGGTGGCCGTCCGGATACACGCTGAACACCGGGCCGGCCTGCGCCGCGCGCGCCACCTCGCCCGCCTCCAGCCGCGGCGGGATGGTCATGACGTCGGGCGCCATCAGGGCGCGGATGTAATCGGGATTCTCGTCGCGCAGCAGGATGTAGGCGAGCTCGTGGTCCATCAACTGGTTGTCGCCGCCGCTCGCCGCGCGCTGCACGCAGTGCAGCACCATGCCGCGGATCTGCCGGTCGAGCGTGTTGTAGTAGCCGTCGGTGTGCCACTTGATGCCGCGGTCGGTGTAGGGGATGAACTCGGTGCGCGTGCCGGCCGGGGCCACCGTCAGCGGCGAGATGCCGTCGTCGTCGGCGAGCATGTTGGCATCGAGGTTGGCCAGGCCGAGCTGGCGGCCGAGCAGGCGCGGGATATCCTTGTCCGGGTCAGTGCCGGTGCGCGAGGCATAGACAGCCATGTTGGCGACGCCGCAGCGCGCCAGCAGGGCCTCGCGTTCGGCCAAAGTCAGCCTGCGCGGGTCGGCGAGTTCGACGACGAGGTCGCCGAGCGAACGCGGATGGGTGGCCAGCTTGCGGTCGCGCCAGGCGGCATAGGCGGTGGCATTGTCGAGATCGAACTGGGCGGGAAGCATCATTCGCCGGAAACCCCTTCGCGGGTGCGGCGTGCGGGTTTCCCGTCGTCGCCGAAGAGGCCGTCCAGGGTCTTCCGGATCGTCTTGACACCCTCGGGCGCCTCGATCTCCATGACCTGGTCGTACACCCAGTTTTTGTCCTTCTCCGGCATGCCCTCGCGCACGCGCGCGGCGTAGGCGCGGCGGAAGCCGAAGTCCGGGCCCTTTTCGTCACAGCCGTATTCGGCATAGTCGGCGCCGGCGGCGTTGAACACATCGAGGAAATACCGGCGGCAGGCGTCCGGCTCGGTCGCCGCGAGCAGCATGTCGGCGTTATCCTCGATGGCCTCGCCCATGCGCTTTGCCAGGGCGGTGGTGAATTCGCCGCGGCTCTCCGGCGCCAACTGATCGAAGGCAACGCGGTCGGCCATGTGCGCGTGGAAAGCCATCGTCTCGCAGACGTAGTCGAAATACGGTCGGCCGAGGTCGATGTCGAACTTCGCCTCGCGCATGCGCCTGATCGACTCGATGGCCAGCTTCCACGACAGCATGGCGACGACGCTCGCCAGTTCCGCCATCGTGCGTTCGCGGCCGCCGGCGTGGAAGCGGCTTCTTATGCGAATGGCCATCGGGCGGGCGGTCAGTGCTCGCCCTTGGTGCGACGGATGCCGGCGAGACGGTTGCCCTGCTTCTGCGGTCCGCCCTTCGGAAAGATCTCGTGCAGGTAGTGGTTGCTGCCTTTCTGCGCGCCCCACTGTTCGGTGAAATGCCTGATCATCACGCGCACCTGCGGCTGCACGCGGTGCTGCTGGTAGTAGTCGCGGATGAAGCGGACCACCTGCCAGTGCTCGTCGGTGAGGGTCAGGCTCTCCTCGCGCGCGAGGACGCGGACGAATTCCTCCGACCAGTCGTCGAGGTTGATGAGATAGCCCTCGGAATCGACCGGGATGGCGCGTCCGTTGACCACGATCTCGCGTGCGGCAGTATCCCGATAGGCGTCGCCCATCAGTACCCCCCTTTACCGAACGGCTTCGGCAATCCGGCGATCTTCACCGCCTGCTTGGCAGGGCCGTCCTTCGGAAAGAGGTCGTACATGACCTTCGAGTCGGCCTCGGGCATCAGCTCCGCCATGTCCTTCATGAAGTTGCGGAAGCTGGGCGTGTGGCCGTCCTCGCGATACTTGTCGCGCATGTAGTTGATGATCTTCCAGTGATCGTCGGTCAGCGCGACGCCCTCGGCCTCGGCGATGGCCTGCGCCGCCTCGTCGCTGAAATCCGCTTCCAGCAGATAACCGTCGGCGTCGACTTCCTTTTCCTCGCCGTTGATCGTGTAGCTCATGGTTTTCTCCAGATTGAAGGGGGTTATTTCTTGCGCAGGTAGAACTCGAACGAGCCGCGCGCGATCTCGACGCGGCTCACCAGTTCCAGCGCGGTGTTCTTCACCCATGCGTCCACGTCGGCCGGGGTGC
>Ga0209476_10003690_pt1 | contig 10054 bp, 8 predicted proteins | sample KloWWTrecipitate_FD_187179 | JGI IMG/M metagenome (GOLD analysis project Ga0209476, IMG submission 187179) | Active sludge microbial communities from Klosterneuburg, Austria, studying microevolution and ecology of nitrifiers - Klosterneuburg... | ecosystem: Engineered > WWTP > Aerobic digester >...
AGAACAAGCCCAGGTTGAAACGCAGCAGGCCATAGGTGCCCATCTTCAGCAGGATGGCAGCCAGAACGACCGAGCCGGCAGTCGGAGCCTCAACATGCGCATCGGGTAGCCACGAATGAAATGGCCACAGCGGGACTTTGATGGCAAAAGCCAATGCAAATGCTAGAAAAAGCGGCGCGCTGGCCGCCCACAGATTCGCCTTCATCAAGGCTTCCAGGTCAAAGGTCCCGCCGGTGTAACCGATATAGAGAATTCCGAGCAGCATGAGGACGCTGCCGAGCATCGTGTAGACAAAGAACTTCAGCGACGCATAAATGCGCCGGTCGCCGCCCCAGATGCCGATGATGAAGTACATCGGAACAAGGGCGAACTCCCAGAACACATAGAAGAGGAATAGATCGAGCGAGAGAAACACGCCCAGCGTAGCCGTCTGCATGAGCAGGAACAGGCTGTAATACTCGCGTTCGCGGGTCTTGATGGTCGAGAAGGAATACCCGATGGCGAGCGGGAAGACCAGGTTGGTCAACAGAATCAACCACAGGCTGATCCCATCGACGCCCAGTTTGTAGCCGATGTTGTAGGCGGGAATCCAGACATAGGATTCGACATATTGGAATCCCGGCAAAGCCGGGCTGAAGCCTACAAAGAGGACGAGCGAGGCAACCAGGGTGGCCAGGGATGCGCCGACCGCCACCCAGCGCCGGGCGGCCGATTCGCGCGGCAAAACCGCAACCGCGATGGCGCCGATCAGGGGCAGGAAGATGATGAGACTTAGGATCATGGCTGTGTTTGCTTACCGGGCGGTGCCCGAGACCAGGAAGTAGACCAGGATGGCGACCGCGCCCATCAGCATGACCAACCCATAGGTGCGGGCAAACCCGGTCTGCAGTTCCCGCAACGTTTCAGACATCTCCGTCGCGAGCCGGCCAGCGCCATTCACGATGCCGTCGATGCCGCCAAGCTCAAAGATGCGGGCCAGAAAGCTGGCCCCCATGTAAAAGGGCTTGATGATGACGGCCCGATAGATCTCATCGAGATACCACTTGCGCGAGGAGACGGCATAGAGCGGCCCGAGCCGGGTCAGGGGATCGACGCTGTCGGCCGAGGCAAAACGCCGATACAGCCCAACCGCGCCGGCAATTGCCGCGACGGCAAGGGCGACGAAGACGCCCGCCAGGGCGAGATTGAGCGGCTCATGCGGCTCCTTGCCCACGACCGGCGCAAGCCAATCCCCCAGCCAGGCCTCGCCGGGGAAGCCCTTCGGCAGATTGATCAACCCGCCCAGCACTGCGAATACGGCCAGGGCGATGAGCGGGATCGTCATCGTCGGGGCGGACTCAACCGCATGCTCGGCGTCCGCGCTGCGCGGCTTGCCAAAGAAAACCAGGAAGATCTGCCGCCCAACGTAGAAAGCGGTGAACACGGCGGTCAAGCCCAGCAGCGCAAACGCGATCGGATTGTCCTTTGCCGCCGCCGCGATGATCTCGTCCTTCGACCAGAACCCGGCCAACGGGGGAATGCCGGCCAGAGCCAGGCCGCCCAGGATGAATGTGAGGGTCGTCAGCGGCATTTTCGCCCGCAGGCCGCCCATGTTGCGCATGTCCTGCGGATCGGCCCCGTGCTGCCCGGTCTCATGCGCGCGATGCTCCATCCCGTGGATGACGCTCCCGGCCGCGAGGAAGAGCAGCGCCTTGAAAAAGGCGTGGGTGAGCAAATGGAATTGAGACGCGACGAACGCCCCCACCCCTACCCCGGCGACCATGAACCCGAGCTGGCTGATGGTCGAATAGGCCAGGACTTTCTTGATATCCCATTGAGTGAGGGCGGCGTAACCGGCGACAAAAGCCGTCAGCGCGCCAACAATGGCGATGACCTGCATCGCGATCGGGGCGTGTTCGAGCAACACGTTCGAGCGAATCAGCATGTAGATGCCGGCCGTAACCATGGTCGCGGCATGGATCAGGGCCGAGACCGGAGTCGGGCCGGCCATCGCATCCGGCAGCCACACAAAGAGCGGGAGCTGGGCGCTCTTGCCTGCCGCGCCAACAAAGAGCAGCAGGGTGATGACAGTCAAAACGCCGGCTGCGGCGCCCTTCATGGCTTCGGCCTTTTCGAAGACCTCACCATAGCTGAGCGAGCCGAAGGTAAAGAAGATGAGCAACAGGCCGAGCACAAACGCCACGTCTCCGATCCGGTTGACGACAAACGCCTTGCGGCCCGCCTCTGCATTCTTGATGTCAGTGAACCAGAATCCGATCAACAGATACGAGCACAACCCGACCAACTCCCAGCCCACGAACATGAGCAGGAAGCTATCGGCCATCACCAGGGTCAGCATTGAGGCGACAAAGAGGTTCAGATAGACGAAGAAGCGCGGCGTGCGCGGATCGCCCTTCATGTAGCCGATGCTGTACAGGTGAATCAGCCCGCCGATGCCGGTGATGATCAGCATCATCGTCGCGCTGAGGGCGTCAACCCGGAAGCCATACGGCACGTTCAACTCGGAGACCCGGATCCATGGCCCGAAGTCGGCCCCGATGGCGCGGGCCGGCGTGGCTGCCACCTGGGCGAACAGAACCACCGAAATGCCGAAAGATGCGGCAACCGCCACGGTGGCGATAAGGCCAGCTGCCCGACCGCCGATACGACCGCCAAAGGCGGCGTTAACGAGCATCCCGGCCAGTGGAATCAGAATGGGAAGAAGAATAAGGGTTTGCATCGATTGGACCGGGATCAGTTCTTCATTACGCTGAGGTCATCGACATCGGTGCCCTTCTTTGCTCTGAAGATGGCGACGATCAGCGCCAGACCGACCGCGACTTCCGCCGCGGCGACGGTCATCACAAAGAAGACGAAGAGCTGCCCGTCGAGCTGTCCCCACTGCTTGGCAAAGGCCACAAACGCCAGATTCGCCGCGTTGAGCATGAGCTCGATCGACATGAAGATCATGATGGCGTTGCGCCGAGTCAGGACGGAGACCGCGCCGATCGAGAACAGGAGCGCGCTGAGCAGGATGTAGGGGGTTGTTTCGTTCATGCCAATCACTCCTTGCGGGTCAGCACCACTGCCCCGACCATCGCGGCCAGCAACAGGATCGAAGCGACCTCAAACGGAAAAAGGTACGGACCAAAGAGCGCCTTTCCAATTGCAAGCGGGCTCGAGTCGATGAGCTTCGTCGCCGAAGAAGAAACGACCCGGGTGAAGACCACGTAGGCCGCCTGGATGAGCAGCAGCACGCCCAGGCCCAGCGCGAGCGGCCGCTGCCAGGCCATTTCCTTGCGTGATTCGCCGGCCGGCAGTTTCTCGGCGCCCAGAACCATGATGACAAAGACAAACAAGACCATGATCGCGCCGGTGTAGACCGTGACCTGGGCAACAGCCAGAAACGGGGCGTTCAGCAGTAGATACAACACCGCCACGCAGGCAAAGTTGAGGATCAGAAACATGGCCGAGTACAGCGCGTTGCGGCTGAGCGCCATGCCCACGGCGGCGCCAATCGCGACGATGGCCACGGCCAGGAAGACGATGAATTCAGAGCCCATGATTTTCCTCGTGCGTTGGCCTAAACGCTGCTGTCCACCGGCGGGAACGGAAGAATGGCCCGATCGTACTTCCCGGCCGGCGTCTGTTGCGGCGTGGCGGCGACGTTGATGGGCGGCGACTCAAGCAGTTGGGACTTGGTATAGATCATGCTCTCGCGGGTGTACCCGGTCGGGAACTCGATCGGCTCCAGAACGATCGCGTTGGTCGGGCAGGCGTCTTCGCAGTAGCCGCAAAAAATGCAGCGCAGCATGTTAATCTCGTACGTCTTGGCGTAGCGCTCGCCGGGCGAAAAACGCACCTCATTCGTGTTCTCGGCCGCCTCGACCCAGATCGCGTCGGCGGGACAGGCTGCCGCGCACAGCGCGCAGCCAATGCACTTCTCCAGCCCATCGTCATAGCGCTTGAGGTTGTGACGCCCGCGAAAGCGCGAGGTCATCGGGCGCTTCTCTTCGGGATATTGCACCGTCACCGGCTTCTGGAACATCTGCTTCAGCACGGTGGCGAAGCCCAGCGGAATGCGGGTGATGGCGCGGAATCTCTTTTTCAGGTTCATGCGGCGATTCGGTCCTATTTGTAGCCGGGCACACCCAGCACGATGAGCAGCGCGGTCAGCACCACGTTGGCCAGCGCGATCGGAAGGAGTTTCTTCCAGCCAAGGGCCATCAACTTGTCGTAGCGGAAGCGTGGCAGCGTCGCCCGCACCCAGACCATGACCAGCAGGCAGGCCAGAACTTTGACCGAGAAGTAGATCAGCCCGAGCACCCATGAGTCGCCGACGAAGGGCCCGCTCCAACCCCCGAGAAAGAAGACGGTGAAGAGCGCGCTCAAGGCGACCATCTTGACATATTCGCTCATGAAGAACAGGGCGAATTTCATCCCGCCGTATTCGGTCATGTAGCCGGCGGTCAGTTCCTGCTCGGCCTCGACCAAATCGAACGGCGCACGGGCGAGCTCGGCCAGGGCCGTGATGGCGAAGATCGCCGCCGCGACCGGCTGGCGGATGATGAACCAGCCCAGGATATTGCCGGGCAACTGCTTTTCGATGATGACATTCATGCTGGCGCTGCCGGCCATCAACACCACGGCGACCAGTGACAGGCTCAGGGCCAGCTCGTACGAAATAACCTGGGCGGCGGCCCGCAGACCGCCGATTGAGGCGTACTTGTTATTGCTCGACCAGCCCGCCAGAGCAATCCCATACACCGCAGTCCCGAGCATCGCCAGCACAAACAGGACGGCAGTGTCCAGCCCGCCCGCAAGGTTGAAAAACGCGTTGTTGGAAATCGGGATCACCGCAAACAGCGAAATGGCAGGAATCACCGCCAGCATCGGGGCCAGGAAGTAGACAAACCGGTCCGCCTGGGCGGGGGTGATGCTCTCTTTGAAGATGAGCTTGAGGCCCTCGGCCACCGGCTGAAGCAGACCCTGTGGGCCGACTCGATTCGGGCCGATGCGCGACTGCATTCGGGCGATGACGCGCCGCTCGATCCAGGTCATGTAGGCAAACCCGGTCAGGGCAAGCACCAGGAACATGACTGCTTTGAGGAGAATCTCGAGGAAGTTGGGCATTGTTTGCGAGTATGGCGTCCGGAGTACCGGCCGCTTTACCAATCAGACCAGCCGCTTTCCAATCACATCGCTCAAGCGAGTAAGCTCGCCCGAACGATAAAGAGCGGGTTGGGGTCGGGTGAGGGCTTCCATGGTCGGCTCAGCCGGCGCGACTGCATCAGACGGGCCTTCGCCTGGGCTTGTGCGCGCGCCCACTCCACCCATGTTGTCGTAGACCGTGCCACCGTAGTAGAGGTCGTCGCGGCCAACCGGGGGCCACTGCGCCTCGGTTTTGGCCAATCCGGCATAGCTGAGGCCGGCGTAAGGACCCACATGGGCAGCCATATCGGCAAACACGGCAGCGGCATCCGGGAAAGACCAGTTGGCGCCCATGCGCTTGGCAATTTCCTGAGCCGCCCACCAGTCGGGCTTGGCCTCGCCCAGGGCAGGTAGAGCGGCGTAGAAGCGCTGGACGCGGCGGTCGCCGCTGGTCAGCGTGCCGTCCCGCTCGGCAGCACTCAGGGCCGGCAGCACGACATCGGCCGACTTCGCCAGGTCGGTCATCAACAGCTCGCTGACAATGGTGAAGCCCGCCTTCGGGGCGTCGGCGGCGTCACCCACCCCGACCAGCCAGGCCACATCTGCGGTCTGCGCCCGCTCGCCGGCCCCAACCACATCGTATACGCCCTGCGTATTTCCGTGCGGATACAGCGGCAGCAATCCGCTGTTGGACTTGCCAGCCTGGCCCGCCTCGCGCAGGACAGCGGCCAAGCCACTCGCCAGCGCGCGGGCATTCGGCGGACCGAGCGTGTCATCGCCAAACACCATGACGACATTCCGGGCATCCTTCAAACCCTGCAATTCAGCGGGATTCGAAGCCACCCACTGCGCCGCCAAGCCCGGCTGATAGCGCGCAATCACATGCGCATAACGGTGCATCTTTGTGCTGCGGTGATGGGCGACGATGAGCTTTGCGCCGCGGTCGACGACGGCCTGGCGCAGGCGCAGGAACCACACCGGGGCCTGCTCCTCGAGATCGCCGTTAACGACGACGATGACGTCGCCTTTGCCAAGCTGCTTGAAATCAGCGTCAACTCCGAGGCCACTGGCCCGGGCGATGTCGGCATAAGCCGCCGGCAGCGCTGGCGAGGCGGCCACATAGGGCGTCTTTACAATCTCAGTCAGGAAGCGCTTGAACAGCCAGGCGTCTTCATTGGCGACCCGGTCGCCGATCACCCCAGCCACGCGCAGGCCAGGCACCGTATTCAGCTTGTCCGAGATGAGTTGCAGCGCGCTTTCCCAGGTGGCTTCCTGGAGCTTGCCATCCTTGCGGATCAACGGCCGGGTGATGCGCTCCGCCGCGCGGGTGTAGTGATGAACGAAGCGCCCTTTGTCGCACAGCCAGATCTCGTTGACCTGTTCATTCTGGCGGGGCATCACCCGCTTGATGTCAAGGGTTCCGGTGCTCGTGTTTGTGCGCGTGTTCAGCGACGTGTTGCAGCCCACCGCGCAGTGGCCGCACACGCTCGGCGTGGACTTGAGCTCCCACGGGCGGGCCTTGAAGCGAAAATCGGCCGTCGTGAGCGCGCCAACCGGGCAGATGTCGGTGGTATTGCCGCCGAAATAGCTGTCAAATCCCGGATCGCTGAAGGTGACGATTTCCATGCCGCGCCCGCGATCGTGAAACTGCAACACATGATCGTCGGCAATCTCATCCTGGAAGCGCACACAGCGCGAGCACTGGATGCAGCGTTCGCGATCGAGGAAGATCAGCTCGCCCAGGGGCACGTGCTTGTCGTTGTGCTGTTTGTCGGCGTAGTCGAAGCGGCTCACCCCCGGCCCATGGGCGAGGGTCAGGTTTTGCAGCGGGCATTCACCGCCCTTGTCACAGATCGGGCAGTCAAGCGGATGACTGGTCAGCAGGAACTCCAGTACATCCTCGCGAGCTTCGATGACTACCGGCGTCTTGGTCCGGACGGCCATCCCCTCGCTCACCGGGGTTGTGCACCCGGTATTCAGCTTGGGCTGCCAGGCGATAACGACATTGCCTTTGTCGTCCTTGACGATCTGCTTGGTGGCCGGATCGACTTTGGGCGTGCCGATCTCAACCAGGCACATCCGGCACATCCCGACCGGCTTGAGCTTGGGGTGATAGCAGAAAACCGGGATGTCATTGCCGATTCGCTTGGCGGCGTCGACGATCAGGGTGCCCTTGGGCACCCCGACTGGGACGCCATCGATGGTCAGGTTGATCAGATCAGCCATGGTGTTGCTTGTCGATTCGTTCGCGCCGGCCTAGTGCGCGGCCTGGGCGTGATGGCCGTGCGTGTCCCGAGCGAGCTCGGCCTTGTATTCGGGCGTGCCGCCCTTCTTCTTCTCGATGAAGTCGATGTAATCCTGCTTGAAGTGCTTGAGCGTGAACGTCATTGAGCTGGTGGCAAACTCGCCCAGCGGACAAAAGCATTTGCCAATGATCTGCTTGTTGACCTCACCGATCATATCGATGTCGGCCAGCGTGCCTTCGCCTGACAGAAGCTTGTTGTAGAGCTTGAGCGCCCAATAGGTGCCTTCCCGGCAGGGCGTGCACTTGCCGCAACTCTCGTGCTTGAAGAAACGGATCATCTTGCGGGCTGCCCAGACCATGTCAACGCTGTCATCCATGAAGATGAACGAGCACGAGCCAAGTACCGAGCCGATGCCGGCCATGGACTCATAGTCGAGCTTGGCCCCAAAGTTGACGGCGGGGATGATCGGGCTGGACGAACCGGCGGGCAGCACGGCCCTAATCGGCCGGCCAGTCGACGAGCCACCGGCCATGTCGAGCAGATCCTGGATGCTGTACTTGCCGAGCGGGAGCTCATAGTTGCCCGGATTCTTGACGTGACCCGACACGCTGAAGAGCTTGACGCCGCTGCTTTTCTCGGTCCCAAACTGGCGATACCAGGCTGCCCCGTTGAGGACAATCCACGGCACATTGGCCAGCGTCTCAACGTTGTTGATGACGGTCGGTTTGTTATAAAGCCCATTCGTCGCCGGAAACGGCGGCTTGAGCCGCGGCTGGCCGATCCGGCCCTCGAGCGATTCGAGCAGCGCCGATTCTTCGCCGCAGATATATGCCCCTGCTCCGTAGTGCACCCGAATGTCCAGCGAGTAACCGGTGCCCATCAAGTTGGTCCCCAACAGACCATTGGCATAGGCGTCGGCGAGTGCTTTCTCGAGCTCCTTGCCGGGCTCGGAGAATTCGCCGCGCAGATAGATGTAGGCGAGATTCGATCCGATGGCGTAAGCGCACAAGGCGGTGCCTTCTATGACCTGGTGCGGGTTGTTGCGCACGAGCGCATGGTCCTTGAAGGTTCCCGGCTCGCTCTCGTCACCATTGACGACAACATACTTGGGGAAGACATCCTTGGGGATGAAGCTCCACTTCAGGCCGGCAGGAAACCCGGCGCCGCCCCGGCCGCGCAGGCCCGAGTCTTTCACCGCGGCGAGGACTTCCTCGCCCTTCATCGACGTGACGGCCTTTTTCCAGGCGGCGTAGCCGTCATTGGCCATATACACGGCGAGTTCCCGAATATTCGGGACGTCCAGGTCACGCAGAAGCAGATGTTTTTCCATGCCGGTCATTTCTGGAGCTCATCGACCATTTGGTCGAAGGTTTCGGGGGTGAGGTCGTAGCGGTACGCGCCGTTCACCTGGGCGACCGGCGCCCGATTACACGCTGCGACGCACATCACCGAATGCAGGGTGATTTTGCCGTTGGCGGTGGTCTCGCCGGCCTTGATTCCGAGTTTGCGCTCGCAGTGCGCGATGAAACCATCGGCCCCGCGCAGGGCGCACGGCAAGTCGTCGCACACGTCGATGACGGTCGTGCCGACCTTCTCTTCGTAGTACATCGTGTAGAAGCCGACCACCGACTTGACTTCGGTCGGATCCAGATCGCAAATTGCCGCGACTTCGCGAATTGCCTCCGGGCTGCAGTAGCCGTATTCTTCCTGGGCCAGGTTCAGCAGCGGCATCACGGCGCTGCGCTTTGTGGGGTATTTCGCCAGCACCTTTTCGATGTCGGCGGCGCGATTGGTTCTCAGCATGATTAGGTGTACGAATGCGAACGCGCGATCAGCGATCGACCTCGCCGAGCACAATGTCAACCGAGCCGATGATGCCGACCAGGTCGGCGATCAACGCGCCATCCGACATCTGCGGGAGCGCCTGGAGGTTGCACAGCGACGGCGCGCGGAAGTGCACGCGACGCGGCTTGGTGCCGCCATCGCCATGAATATAGACGCCGTATTCGCCCTTGCCGCTTTCGACGGCAAAGTAGACATCGGCGTTCGGCCCGCGGAAGCCTTCGGTCCACAACTTAAAGTGGTGGATGAGCGATTCCATCGAGTAGGCGATTTCGTGCTTCGGCGGCGGGGCGAACTTGCGATCGTCGGTGATCACGGGCCCGGGCGGCAACCGGTCAAGGGCCTGCTTGATGATCTTCAGGCTCTGAGTGAACTCATCCAACCGGCAGCGATAACGATCGTAGACGTCACCCTTTGTCCCAAGCGGCACGCTGAAGTCAAAGTGGTCGTATGACGAGTAGGGAAACGCTTTCCGGATGTCATAGTTGACCCCGCTCCCGCGCAGGCTGGGCCCGGTCATCCCCCAGGCAATGGCATCGGCCTTGCCAATGACGCCAATCCCGACCGTGCGCTCGCGCCAGATCGGGTTCTCCTTGAGCAGCCGTTCATACTCGATGATGCGCCCCGGGAAGACATCCATCACCTTGCGCACCAGATCGAAGAAGACATCCGGCACATCCCGCCACAGTCCTCCCGGGCGGAAGTAGCTTGACATCATCCGCGCTCCGGACACGGACTCAAACACATCCAGCAGCAATTCGCGCTCGCGCATGCAATACAGAAACACACTCATCGCCCCGATATCGAGGGCATGGGTGCCCAGCCAGACCAGGTGG
>Ga0209476_10003696_pt1 | contig 10044 bp, 7 predicted proteins | sample KloWWTrecipitate_FD_187179 | JGI IMG/M metagenome (GOLD analysis project Ga0209476, IMG submission 187179) | Active sludge microbial communities from Klosterneuburg, Austria, studying microevolution and ecology of nitrifiers - Klosterneuburg... | ecosystem: Engineered > WWTP > Aerobic digester >...
AATGGATTGGCGAATTCGATCCTAAGATGATTAACGTTGTAGAAACATTTGGTGATTCTTATCGTTCCCGCAGGCTTATCACCTATCGTTATTTATTCGACCGGACAAAAGAATTTAATCCACATCCGGTTTTGCATTAACCCCTGTCCCCTTAAGAGGGAACTTAGGTCAGGCAACCTTTATCTTTGTGGAAAAGTAATAAAGTATATCAATTGCGAAACGTTAGTTTCGTATTTGTAAGAAAATTTAAATTTAAAGAAAATATATTCCCCCTTTAGGGGACAGGGGCATGGAAAAATTCGTTGTATCAGCCAGAAAATACAGACCACAAACTTTCGACACTGTCGTAGGGCAATCCCATATCACTACCACACTAAAAAATGCAATTAAAAATGAGCAATTGGCACATGCCTTTTTATTTTGCGGACCAAGGGGTGTGGGCAAAACAACCTGTGCAAGAATTTTAGCCAAAACAATTAATTGCGAAAAGCAAACTAAAGAAGGCGAAGCCTGCGATAAATGTTCAAGCTGCACTTCATTTAATGAAGGCGGCTCGTTGAATTATTTTGAACTAGATGGAGCTTCTAATAATTCAGTGGACGATATAAGAGAATTAGTAACTCAGGTTCGGTTTGTACCGCAATCAGGCAAATACAAAGTGTATGTAATAGATGAGGTACACATGTTAAGTTCATCTGCCTTCAATGCTTTTTTGAAGACGTTGGAAGAACCGCCTCCCTATGCTATTTTTATTCTGGCAACTACAGAGAAACATAAAATACTACCAACGATATTAAGCCGTTGCCAGATTTTCGATTTCAAACGCATCACTACAAATGATACAGTCGAACATTTAGAATCTATTTGTAAAAAAGAAAAGATAAAAGCTGAGCAAGCGGCTTTACAAGTCATTGCTCAAAAAAGCGAAGGTTGTTTAAGAGATGCATTAAGCATACTTGATAAGATTGTAAGTTTTACCAACGGCGAATTGAATTATGCCAATACGCTGGAGCATTTGAATATTCTTGATGCAGAATGCTATTTCAAACTTTTGGAATGTATGCAGCAACAAGACCTTGCTGGTGCATTGCTACAATATGATGAAGTAAACAGAAAAGGCTTTGAAGGCGACTTAGTGTTGAACGGTTTTGCAGAATTCATCCGCAACCTGTTAGTATGTAAAGATGAGAAAGCTGCTGTGCTATTAGATGTTGTAGAAAGTTTTAAAGAAAAATATACAGCAACAGCAAAAGAGGTAGCTCCGGCATTATTAATAAGTGCACTAAACATACTCAACTCTTCTGAAATAAATTATAAAGCTGCAAGAAATAAAAGATTACATGTAGAATTGGCATTAATAAAACTTTGTTATCTGCAACAAGCTATTGAGATAACAGCAGAAGGCAATTCCATTTCAAAAAAAAAAGTAGTTGAACCTGCAAAATCTCTTGCCTTCCGGCAGATAAAACCATTTGCAGTAAAGCAAGCAGTTGATAAACCATCTGTAAATCAAAAAAACTCTGTTACCTCAGAAGCAAAGCTGATTATTGAAACTCCAAAAATCAAAGAGAGTGTAGTAAAAGAAGACAATCCCAATGTTTCATATGGCTCGCCAAAACAAGAAATTAAACAACCCACTGGTAAAACTAAGATTACAGCTTTAGATAAAATCCGTAATCAGTATAAAGAAAACGGAAACAACGGAAATGGAAACGGAAACACCAACCATGCTTTAAAAAAAGAAGAACTTGAAAAAGCTTGGGCAGAATATGTTGTAAAATTAAAAGCGGATAAAAACCCGGCTGCACAACCTTTTGATCTTGCCATTCTACGAATCAAAGATGACAACTCATTTGAGGCAGTAACAGCTAATACAATCGAAAAACAATTCATAGAACAAGACAGGAACCATTTGTTTGCTTTTCTTCAGGAGAAACTTCATAACAGATTATTACAGTTTAGCGTAACGATTGAAGAAAACGCCGATAACCGACCCGAAATAGAGGTTACACTTTCATCCAAAGAGCAGTTTCAGAAAATGGCCGAACTATACCCCATGGTTTGGGAGCTAAAAGAAAGATTGAAGCTAGATCTCGACTATTAATCAACTCATTTAACACTAACCTATAGGTAGGAAGGTTCATCTTTTTGCCTTAATTTCGGCAAAAATTCATAGGGAATGGCCGAAAAGATACTAATGCCCAGATTAAGCGACACCATGACCGAAGGTGTGATTGCTGCTTGGCATAAAAAAGTTGGTGATAAAGTAAAAAAAGGTGACCTGCTTGCTGAGATTGAAACAGATAAAGCCACCATGGAACTGGAAAGTTATAAAGATGGAACATTGTTACATCTTGGTGGTGATAAAGGTGCTAAAATCCAAGTAGATGAATTACTGGCTATTGTAGGTAACGATGGAGAAGATATTTCTTCACTTGTTTCATCATCGGCTTCATTACCAAAAGAAGCAGCAAAAACCGAACAGCCTGCACCAAAAAAAGAAACAGCACAACCAACAACAAAAGACCAACCAGCTCAATCTTCTTTAGATATTTCTAAAATGGATGAAGTGGTGTTGATGCCAAGGCTTAGTGATACAATGGAGGAAGGAGTTATTTCATCATGGCATAAAAATGTTGGTGACACTGTAAAGAAAGGCGAAGTGTTAGCAGATATTGAAACGGATAAAGCAACACTAGAACTGGAAAGCTATAAAAACGGAACATTGTTACATGTTGGCGCACAAAAGGGAGAAAAAATTCCGGTGAACGGCCTGCTTTGCATTATTGGCGAAAAAGGAAAAGTAGATGTGGATGCAATTATTGCTGCTGCAAAAGGTGGTGGCGTATCATCACAACCTGCACCTGCTGAATCTCCAAAGGCAGAAGCTACCGAAACTGTACAACCTGCTGCTCAAACAGCAGCGACTTCATCATCTTCATCATCAGATAACGGAAGAGTAAAAGCATCGCCTCTTGCAAAAAAATTAGCTGCTGAAAAAGGAATCGATATTGGTTCTATTAACGGAACAGGTGATGGTGGCAGAATTACAAAAGCAGATATAGACAACTATAAAGCATCGTCATCTGGCAAACCTGCAGCTACAACAGCAGTGGCTCCTATATTTACCGGAAGTACTGAAGAAGGTTTTACGGATATTCCGAACTCGCAAATACGGAATATTATTGCAAAGCGTTTAGGTGAAAGTAAATTCAGTGCTCCGCATTTCTATCTTACGATGGAAATAAACATGGACAATGCCATGGCTGCAAGAGTGCAATTAAATGAAGTGAGTCCTGCCAAGATCAGCTTTAATGATATGGTTGTAAAAGCAACAGCACTAGCTCTTCGTCAACATCCTGCAGTCAATGCTTCATGGTTGGGCGATAAAATAAGAAGATACAATCATATACATATTGGAATTGCTGTTGCAATAGAAGATGGTTTAATTGTTCCGGTTGTAAAATTTGCTGATCAGAAAACATTACCACAAATTGCTGCTGAAAGCAAAGAACTGGCTGGAAAAGCAAAAAATAAAAAGCTTCAACCTAACGAGTTTTCAGGTAACACTTTTACCATATCTAACTTAGGCATGATGGATATTGATGAATTTACTGCAATCATCAATCCGCCCGATAGTTGTATTATGGCAGTAGGAAGAATAAAAGAAATCGTTGTAAAAAAAGCCGATGGCTTTGGCACAAGCAATGTGATGAAAGTAACCATGAGTTGTGATCATCGTAGTGTAGATGGAGCTTTAGGCGCAGCATTCCTTCAGACGTTTAAAAAATACCTGGAGAATCCAATTACCATGTTATTATAAGTATTGATAAATACATTAAGTCTAAGAAGCTACTTATTCGGTAGCTTTTTTTGTTGAATATGACAATATTCAAATTATGATGACTTATTTTAATTAAATTATTTTTTGATTATTTTCACTACTCATTAAAACCAAAACTGTTTGACTTGAAATGTCGTAAATGCTTGCTCTTTTATTATCAAACTCTAACATGGACAAAAACGAAATGAAGTTCCCATGGTCACTTCTGTTTTTTGTGACAGGTATATCTCTGATTGCTTTTAGCTTCGCTATTAAATTACTAGAAGGAAATCATTCCAAAATAATGCTAAAGGCTGGTGCAGCTGCACTTTGTGCTGGTGTTCTAAGCAGTCTTATAAAAATGCTATCTCGCTATCTTTATAACAAGAGAAAGAATAGCAAAGAAAATTTCTAAATTGAGATCTTATCACAATTTCAGCAAAACCACTTTCCCGTCCATCGTTGAAACAACAAGCAAAGACTTATTAATAACTCTCACTGTATTCACCATAGAATTATCAATTTTATGTGCCCAGTTTATTTTTTGTGTAGCAGGATCAATAGAATAAACAACACCATTTTTAGTTCCAAAGAACACACTTCCATCTTTTTCAATTAACATGGAGGGAACATGTTCGTACCCAAACCCTGCATGCATCTTCCAAGCAGGGGTTTGCATTTCTCTGCTTGTTTTGTAAGCTACTATCGTATCCTGCATGGTTTTTCCATACACCCATTTGCCATCGGCAGAAATACCGATTGACTCCCGAACAGTAGCATTATTGTTTCGCCATAACGTTTTTCCGGTAGTAATATTAATCGCTGTTATATATCTATCAGGTGCAACTATATAGACAACACCATCATGTGTAACAGGTATGCAAGCAGCCGGGGAATAATTACGAATAGATGAGCCGTTGTTCCACTTCCAAAAAAGAGATCCTGTATTTTTATCCACCGCATATAAATTTTTGTCCCATGCTCCAAATATTACTTTTCCATCATACAATATCGGAGTACTAACAACCGGGCCACCCAACTCAGTAAAGCTCCATATTGTTTTTCCAGTATTTAAATTCAATTTTCTAAAAGTATGATCACTTCCTCCAATAAATACATCTTCATCAGAAATTAATGGTGATGCTAAAACTGCTGCTCCGGTTTTTGTTTTCCATATTAGTTTTCCGGTCTTGCTGTTCAAACAATAAATATTGCCATCAGCTGAACCAAAAACAACTTTCCCATTCAAACTGGCAGGTGAAGAGAAAATACTTCCTTTAGTTTTAAATTCCCATTTTTTAGTTCCATCTTTTATTGAGATTCCTGAAATATCTCCATTCTGATTTCCAAAAATCACCATGTCATTGGCAACAACTGGTGTTGAGATTACATTGGCATCTGACGAATAACGCCAAACTTCTTTTACCGCATTATATTTTCTATTAATTTCAAAATCAGGTCGGACAAATTTTTTATTCTTGTCAAAGTTTCTTGTTTCAAGTTGAACGCCTGTCCATGGTTTTAATGTCTCAGTAGCAGGTCTTCTTTCAGAAAAGTTCATTGAATCTTTCTTTACTTCTACGAGATTATATCCACCAACTAAAGATTTTGCTCTTAAATTAGAGCGGCCCATTACGCCGGGTATGTCTTCAAAATTCATTGCTTTGTTCGCATGACCATGACCACACAATACAGCCCAAGTGTTATAATTTTTCAACCGATCTGTAATTTCATACCAGTTATCTAAACCTTCGTCGATAGGATAATGATTTAAAAAAATAACAGGTTGTCCGGGCCTTAGTTTTTTAATTTCTGCATCTAACCAATTTACTGCACTTCTAGGAACATGACCATCACTCATTCGAACATAAGGACCAGATGCACAACCTAAAAATCTGATACCATTGTATTCGAAGCTAAATTTATCGTACCCAAAAACAGTTGCAAACATATCTCCGCCACTTTCGCTCCAACCAGTATCATGATTACCCGGAATAATATACCAAGCAACATTAAGGCTATCCAGGATCTGTTTAGCCAGTTTTAATTCTTCATTTGTTCCAAGTTCAGTTATATCTCCAGTTAGCACTACAAAAGCTATATCAGACATGCTGTTAATATCTCTTACTGTTCGCCTGAGGTCCTCTTCTGCAGATCCGTTTGGCGAGCCAATATGTGTATCGGAAATAAACGCAAACCGAAAGGAGGCAAACTGGCCATAAGAAATGATGGTAATAAAAGTTGTTAGCAAAACAAAGAGGATTCTTTTCATGCCAGAAAGTTACATCTTAACAAATAAATCAAAAGAGAACCGAAGTTTGCTTTTTTGTTCTTCATACTTTCAGTATTTTTTGAAAATTCAATATCAACTTTATAACTTTGCTACATGAAACTAATAGAAGCAAGACAACAATTCATAAGCAGCTGGGGTGCATTTGGTACGCATTGGGGCATTAACCGTACGATGGCACAAATTCATGCACTTTTACTGATTTGTTCAGACCCGATTACACAGGATGATATCATGGAAGAATTAAATATCAGCCGGGGAAATACCAACATGAATATAAGAGAGCTTATTAACTGGGGATTGGTGGAAAGAGTGATACTGCCAGGTGAACGAAAAGAATTTTTTCTGGCAGAAAAAGATATATGGAAAGTAGTAAAACTGATCGTTAAAGAGAGAAAGAAAAGAGAACTCGAACCAATGCTACAGTTGTTAGATAAGCTTGAAGAAGTAGAAGGCGACAAAAGAGATAAGAATATAAAATCATTTCTTGAAACAGTAGGCAATATTAAAAAATTGGGCAAGCAGGCCGATAAGACGTTGGACACAATGATAAAAGCAGAAGAAAACTGGTTTATCAATTCATTAATGAAAATGTTTAAATAGCAAGTATCCATTTAGTAAGAATTTTCAACCTAAAACTTTTTACTAAAAAATCATTAAAAGCATTACTACATGAGTTATAAGAAAACATTGGTTCTTGGCGCATCTGACAATCCTTCCAGATATAGCTACTTAGCTATTCAACGATTACGGAAACACGGTCATCCTGTTGTAGCTATTGGCAGAAAAGATACCCGGGTAGAAGATGTTATTATTCAAAAACAAACCCAGTATTTTGAAGATATTGATACAATTACACTTTATTTAAATCCAAAGCACCAGATGGAATACTACGATTACATTCTATCGTTAAAACCCAACAGGATTATTTTCAATCCTGGGGCTGAAAACACTGAACTGGTAAGACTTGCACAAAAAAACAATATCCATACCTTAGAAGCATGCACACTGGTTATGCTAAGTACAAACCAGTACTGAGACGTAATTTAGCATAACCATTATAAGCAACTTTACGATTTGCGTCGGGTACTACTCCTCAATCTTTCCATATTTGCTTTTACATTGTTTGGAATAAAATAAAATTTTCGCAAACCTTGTATAACCGTACCAAATGAAGGCTGCAATCCCCAACCAGGATTGCCGAACAATATCCTTTGTCCAATAAAATAATTAAAATGAAAAACCTTCGTACCCTCGCAGTATGCGTATGCATTTCGCTAATGAGCTTAAGCTCCTTTGCACAAAGCAACAACGGCCAACCACCCTTGAACGAACCAGATTACAACAGGCCAAGGTTGTTCAACAATTTACCAGAAAAAGTTCCATTCAATGTAAACAATGTTTCTTCCCTTTTCAATGCTTCTATAGGGGCAGCAGTTGATCTTGGGCTTTCAGAGACAGTACCCTTTATTATGAATGGCGAAGTAATTGCTACCACTTATACTGATAAAGTACAGAAGTTGGTAATCCGCTCTTCAAACTATGCTGGTGCAAACATGACTATCATAAGGATCACAAACGATGATGGCTCTGTTAAATACCGTGGCAGAATACTCAGCTTTAAACATGGTGATTTTTATGAATTACAAAAAAGCACAGAAGGCTATGTGCTAGTTAAAAAGAGTTTTTACGACCTCATTAATGAATAACTGACCCGTTTTTATATCCGTCCCAATCATTTGTACCTATTGAAAAAATTAAAATCCAACTTTGTTATGAAAAACTTTTTACAAACCTGTTTTATTGCAGTGGCATTAAGTGCTGCAGTAGCAACAAAAGCACAGGTTCCAATTTTGAGCAGCAACACTGCTTCAACTGCGGTTATGTTCCTCGATTTTGATGGACATACGGTTCAAAATACTTCCTGGAATGTCGGCGGGCCAATGGTTATGGCACCTTCAGGTTTAATGACAACACAAATAACAGATATATTCAATCGTGTTGCTGAAGATTACCGTCCCTTTAATATAAATATTACTACTGATTCAACTAAGTTTTGGGCAGCACCTAAAGCAACAAGGATGAGAGTTATATTGACTACAAGCTGGGAATGGTATGGTTCTGCAGGGGGTGTTGCCTTTGTTGGCTCTTTCAACTGGGGCCAATATGATGATGAAGTTCCATGTTTTGTTTTTAGTTCACTGCTGGGTAGTGTTAAAAATATTTCAGAAGCAGCTTCACATGAAGCTGGGCATACCTTAGGTCTTTATCACCAATCAAGGTATGATGCCAGTTGTAATAAGGTTTCTGATTATCATTCTGGCGGTGGTACTGGCGAAATAGGTTGGGCTCCAATTATGGGAGTTGGCTATTATCAAAACCTAACGCTGTGGAATAACGGTCCTAACTCTTATGGATGTTCCAATTTCCAAAGCGACCTTTCTGTTATTACTTCAGGAGCTAATGGCTTTACATTCCGTACTGACGATCATGCAGGATCTTTTGCAGGAGCAACAGCCGCTACTTTCGCCAGCAATCAATTTACAGTAAATGGAGTAATAGAACAAAATACTGACATGGATAATATCAGGTTTACCCTACCTGCAACTAGCCGCTTTCAGTTAGCTGCTGTTCCTTATAATGTTGGTACTGGCAATAGTGGTTCTAATCTCGATCTGCAGGTTAGTCTTTATAATAATTCACAAGTATTAATTGCTTCTTACAATCCGGGAACATTATTAAGTTCTGTGATTGACTCTGTGCTTACAGCCGGAACTTATTACCTAAGAATAGAAGGTAGAGGAAATATTTATGCTCCAAACTATGCCAGCCTTGGTTCGTATGCATTACAAGGTTCGTATAGCATAGGAGGTACTTTACCACTTAGAAGACTGGAACTTACTGGTGAGCTGGTAAACGATAAGCACAAACTAAATTGGCTAATTGATGCAGATGAGCAGGTAGTAAGCCAGGTGCTGGAAGTTGCTACTGATGGAAGAAACTTTAGCCCGGTTACTACGCCCAATAATGTCGATAGACAATTCCTTTACAGACCATATGTTAGTACATCCGCTCAATACAGATTAAACGTAACATTTGATAATGGCAAACAATACTATTCTAACATTGTTACACTTCGTGGAAATGGATCAGTAGTACGACCAAAAATTCTGAACAACCTGATCAACAATAATCTGATCACCGTTAATAGTCCGGGTAATTACAACTATATCGTTTTAGATATGAACAGTAAAGTAACGCACAGAGGACAGTTAACAGCAGGTTTAAACAATATTGCAGCCGAACGCATTGCTGGTGGAATGTATATGATTCAATACACAAATGGTGTTGAACAATGGACCGATAAATTCATACGCCAATAAACTTTTAAATGCTGGTAACAGCATCTTAATCCGTACCCCAATTGTTAATCAAAGGTTTTCCTGTAACTTAGGAAAACCTTTTTTTTATGCTTTGGAGAAAATTTAATGGCGACCCTATTGATTTACCCATCCTGCAAGCGGTAGAAACTGCTATCAAAAGAGAAACAGCAAATGGTTTTCGATTAAAAGTTTGCATTGGTACAGACTCGCAGGTAAAAGGGAAAGACACAGAATTTGCTACAGTAATTGTATTCCTGCGGGAAGGACAAGGAGGCTTTATGTTTATTCATAACGAAAAAACAAAGCAGCAGTTCACCATCAAAGAAAGAATGCTTACGGAAGTAGCCAAGAGCATCGAAATTGCTTACGAACTTTGCAATCTTTTTACGGAGTATGATGTGGACATGGAAGTACATGCCGACATCAACACCAATCCACAGTTCAAAAGTAATGATGCTTTAAAAGAAGCAATGGGCTACATTCTTGGAATGGGCTTTGCCTTCAAGGCAAAACCAGAAGCATTTGCCAGCAGCAGCTGTGCCAATAAA
>Ga0209476_10003701_pt1 | contig 10032 bp, 10 predicted proteins | sample KloWWTrecipitate_FD_187179 | JGI IMG/M metagenome (GOLD analysis project Ga0209476, IMG submission 187179) | Active sludge microbial communities from Klosterneuburg, Austria, studying microevolution and ecology of nitrifiers - Klosterneuburg... | ecosystem: Engineered > WWTP > Aerobic digester...
GAAACGAAGGGCGACCTCCAGGCGGCGAAGGAGATGAAGGTGTTCGCGCGGCGCCTGGAGCGCGAGACGCCGTCCCGCGGCGACTGACTTTCGGCTACTTGATCCGCGAGGTCGTGCTGAGGGTCTTTCCCGCCACCATGAAATGCCCGCCGCCGCGGTGGTGCAGGGTGCGCGGCGCCTTCGCCTTCGGATCGACCCAGGCCTTCACCACTTCCAGCACGAAGAAGTTGTAGCGGTTCATCAGCCGCGTGTCGACCACCCTGCATTCCAGGCTGGCATAGCACTCGTCGATGAGCGGCGCGCCGACGATTTCGGCCGGCCGCGGCGTGAGGCCGAATTTCGCGAACTTGTCGACCTTGCGGCCGGAGCAGGTGCCGACGCCGACCACCTTGTCGAGCAGCTTCGCCGTCGGGATGTTGAGCACGCATTCCTTCGTCGCCACCAGCGCGTCGAAGCTGTGGTTGCGGCCGCTGATCAGGCAGCCCACCAGCGGCGGCTCGAACTCCATCATGCAGTGCCAGGACTGCGCCATGACGTTCGCCTTGCCCTTGCGGGCGGTGGTGATCAGCAGCACCGGCCCCGGCTCGAGCAGGCCGTAGACGCGGGAGAGGGGCAGCGACTTCTTCTTCACGGCGCTCAGAAGAACGCCGAGACGCCGTCGATGCGGTCGAGGCGGATGACGATGCGGCTCGACTGCTGGCTGCGCGCGACGACGTAGCGCTCGTCCACCGAGACGACCACGGCATTGATGCTGACGCCGTTGGCGTGGATGGCGACGCCGCGGTTCTTTTCCTTGCTTTCGAGGAGCACGGCGCGGAGCGGGTCCTTCTCGGCGGCGGCATCCGCGGCCAGCGTGGAGCCGGCGAGCAGGGCGGAGAGGAGCAGGGGGGCGAGGAAGCGGGCGATCTGGGGCATGGCGTCTCCTTGTGCGTGGCGTTGTCCGGGAAATCCGACCAGGTTCTGCTGAAGGCCGGCAGGCCAATCATATAGGACAGGAAGGCGAATAGTCGCGGCTGCAAGGTTGCCGGGATTTTTTCAATTCAGGCCGGTACACGACGAAGTGGGCTCGTGTACCATTGTCATATTGGCTACTTTCAGCTTCACCTTGGCGACTATGACACCACCGAAACTGCCGACTATGGCCCCAAGCATGGGAGCGGTCGCGACCCGCATTCTGGTGCTGCGCGGCCAGCGATTGATGCTCGATAGTGACCTCGCTGAACTCTACGGGGTGGAAACCCGGGTGCTGGTGCAGGCGGTCTAGCGCAACCTGGAACGCTTCCCTGCTGACTTTATGTTTCAGCTGGAGAGTCAGGACGTTGTGGCTTTGAGATCACAAATTGTGACCTCAAAGCCAGGACGCGGCGGCCGACGTACAGCCCCACATGCTTTCACGGAACAAGGCGTTGCGATGCTCTCGTCGGTACTCAACAGCCCGCGTGCCATCGCGGTCAACATTGAGATCATGCGGGCCTTCGTGCGCATGCGTGAGGTGCTGGCCTCGAACAAAGAACTTGCGGCAAAGCTCCAGGAACTCGAACGCAAACTCACGACTCACGACCGTGCCATCGCCGGCATTCTCGATGCCATACGGCAACTGATGGCGCCGCCAGAACAGAAGAGCAAGCGGCCGATGGGGTTTGTGCAGGGCAAGGAGTAGCAGCAACCAAGCATGCTTCGTAGTTGATTTGGCCTGCGCTTGGGAGCTGCCAACATCGGCCTTCAGCCCGCCCCTGCAACCGATTGACCTAAGTCAAACTGCCGTCACCAAAAAAAAGTACCTTAGAGGCCTTCCCCTACGGCCCTGCCGGAACATGTCCGACTACGACGTTTGCGACCTGCCGGGGATTGTTGCCCGCTGGCACCACGATCCCGCCAACCTGGTGCAGATCCTGCGCAACGTCCAGGAGTCCTGCGGCACGATTCCTTCCGACACGCTCGACCGATTGGCGAAACTGCTCGACGTGCCGCGCGTGCGCATCGAGTCGACGGCCAGCTTCTACGCCTTTTTCCACGCCGAGTCGCACGGCACCTACGAGATCCTCTTCTCCGACAACGTCATCGACCAGATGGCCGGCAAGGCCGGGCTGAAGCAGTATTTCTGCGAGAAGCTCTGGCTGGAGCCGCGCAAGCTGTCCGAGGACGGGCTGGTGTATGTGGACGACACCGCCGACATCGGCCTCGCCGACCAGGCGCCGGCGATGCTGGTGAACGGGGTTGCCATTCCGTTGCTGGACAAGGCGCGGCTCGACCTCGTTGCCGAGCTGATCCGGGCGCAGAAGCCGCTGGCCGAATGGCCGTCGATGCTGTTCGAGATTCCCGACAACATCCGCAAGCCCGGACCGCTGACGGGCGAGGCGTTCGCGCCGGGCGCGGCCTTGAAAGCGGCGCTGTCGCGCGGAGCCGAGGCGACGCTGGCGGAGATCGACGCGGCCAACCTGCGCGGCCGCGGCGGCGCCGGCTTCAAGACCGCCACCAAGTGGGCGAGCTGCTGCAAGGCGGAGGGCGAGGCGCAGGAACACGCCGGGCCGTCCCAAGTGCTTCCTGGCCCCCTGGGGGGAGAACCGAGCGTAGCGAGGTTTTCGGGGGGGGCTCATTACGTGGTGTGCAACGCCGACGAGGGCGAGCCGGGTACCTTCAAGGACCGCGTGCTGCTCAACCGCCACGCCGACCTGGTGTTCGAGGGCATGACGGTGTGCGCGCGCGTCATCGGCGCGCGGCAGGGCCTGCTCTACCTGCGCGGCGAGTACAAGAACCTGCACGAAAAACTAAAGTCAGTCCTGGCGAGACGGCGCGAGGCCGGCCTGCTGGGGCAGAACATCCTGGGCGAGGCCGGTTTTGACTTCGACATCGAGATACACCTCGGCGCCGGCGCCTACATCTGCGGCGAAGAGTCGGCGCTGATCGAGTCGCTGGAGGGCAAGCCGGGCAAGCCGAGGAACCGCCCGCCCTTCCCGGACCGCTGCGGCTACCGCAACCAGCCGACGGTGGTGAACAACGTCGAGACCTTCGCCTGCGCGGCGAGGATCGCCGAGCGCGGCGGCGCCTGGTTCGCTTCGATCGGCACGCCGCAGTCGACGGGCAGCAAGCTGGTCTCGATCTCGGGCGACTGCCAGCGGCCCGGCGTCTATGAATACCCCTTCGGCGTCACGGTGCGGCAGATCCTCATCGATTGCGGCGCCGAGGACGCCCATGCCGTGCAGGTCTCCGGGCCGTCGGGCACCTGCATCTCCTTCCGCGAGTTCGACCGCCGCATCGCCTTCGAGGACCTCGCCACGGCGGGCGCCTTCATGGTCTTCTCGCGCGAACGCGACATGTTCGAGGTGGCGCGCAACTTCACGCACTTCTTCGCCCACGAGAGCTGCGGCTTCTGCACGCCGTGCCGCGTCGGCACCTCGCTCTTGAGGAACACCATGGACAAGCTGGCGGCGGGCAAGGGCTCGGCCTACGACATGAACGAGATGAAGCGCATCATGCACATCCTGCGCGGCACGGCCCACTGCGGCCTCGGCCACACGGCGGCCAACCCGGTGGTGCAGACCATGGAGAAATTCCCCGAGGCCTACGAGAAGCGGCTGAAGCGGCTGGATTTCGAACCGGCCTTCGATCTCGACGGCGCGCTCGCCACGGCGCGCCTCATCACCGGCCGCGACGACGAATGGGCACACTTGACGGACGATTGAACGAAAAATGCATGAACCACCAAGGCACCAAGACACCAAGTTTCACCAAGAGAAGCAGTTCTTGGTGCACCTTTGTGTCTTGGTGCCTTGGTGGTGAAAGGTTTTGATCATGGTTGCGAGAACTTTCACGCTCGACGGCAAGACGATTCCCTTCGAGGAGGGCGAGACCATCATGGAGGCGGCCGCTGCGGCGGGCGTCTACATCCCGCACCTGTGCCACCACCCCGAGTTCAAGCCGCACGGCTCGTGCAAGCTGTGCACGGTGAACATCGGCGGCCGGCTCGGCGCGGCGTGCACCAATCAGGCGGCGGAAGGCATGAAAGTGGAAAGCGAGACCGAGGCGCTCAATGCCGACCGGCTTGCGCTGACGCAGATGCTCTTCGTCGAGGGCAACCATGTCTGCCCGTCCTGCGAGAAGAGCGGCAACTGCCAGTTGCAGGCGGTGGCCTACCACCTCGGCATGCTGACGCCGCATTTTCCGCATTTCTACCCGGCGCGCGACATCGACGCCTCGCATCCGGACGTGATGCTGGAGCGCAACCGCTGCATCCTCTGCGAGCTGTGCGTGCGCGCCAGCCGCGACGTGGACGGCAAGAACGTCTTCGGCATCGGCGGGCGCGGCATCAAGACGCGCCTGATCGTCAATGCTGCCAGCGGGCGCCTGGCCGATACCAATATGTCGGTGCGGGACCGCGCCGCCGAGGTCTGCCCGACCGGCGCCATCATCCGCAAGCGCCATGGCTTCACGATTCCCATCGGCAAGCGGCTCTACGACCGTCACGACATCGCCGAGGCGCCGGCGGCGGGCATGAAGGCGCCCAAGAACGTCTGACCGGGCAAAGCACACGATGCGATCTACAGGCAATTGCCGCAACATCGCAGGCGCGCCATCATGCAGGCCTCGGAGCGCATCCGCCGGCCGGCCTGCTGTGCCGGCTTTCGGCGAGGCGCCATCTTCGACGACGGCGTGCGGCGACGATAGCCGGGCTCCCCGGGCGACCCTATTTCACGGCCGTCAGCCGCTTCACGCCGGCGACGAAGCGCGCCAGGGTGTCGGAGAGCACGCCGCGGGGGATCGTGATGTCGATCAGTTGGAAACGTCCGCGGGTGGCGACCGCCCGGTCCAGGGCCGCCTTCAGCTCGGCACGGGTGGTGACGCGTATCCCGTCGCCGCCCAGTCCTGCCGCCATCTCGGCGTAGCCCCAGCGCCCCAGGTCGTTGAAGGAAGACTCGGGCTGGAAGGTGCGCAGCATTTCCCAACTGGCGTTGTTGAACAGCAGGACGATGGGGTCCCAGCCGTAGCGCTGGCAGTTGCCCAGTTCCCAGCCGGTCATCTGGAAGGCGCCGTCGCCGACGAGGATCAGCGGCCGTTGCCCCGTGGCCGCCTGCAGGCCCAGGCCGGCCGGCACCCCGTAGCCCATGGTGGCGTAGTAGCCGGGTGCCACCAGGGCCGTGGGCTCGATCTCCATGGCGGTGAACAGGCAGTCGCCCATGTCGGCGGCGATGGGCATCCTGCCGTGGTGCGCCATGAGGTCGTTTACGGCGGTGGCGATGTCGCTTGGCGCGATGGGGGCGTCGTCCGCGGGCAGGCCGCGGGGGCAGCGCTGGGGCTGCACCGCCAACGGCCGGGGGTTCGGCGCGGCACGCTCCAGCAGCCGATCCACCAGCGCCGGCAGGGGGACCTGCGCGTAGGTGTGGTAGCCCATGGTCACCCGGTTATCCAGGGCCTGGATGCTCTTGCGCAGATCGATCTTGGTTTCCGACACCGCGAAATTGGTGTCGCAGACGATCTCGCCGAGAAGCACGAGGCCGTCGGAACCTTCCACCAGGCGGGTGATCTCCGGCAAACCCGCCACGCCCATGTAGGTGCCGACAAGGGGCGCATCGTGTTCGGTCAGGAGGCCGCGGCCCATGAAGCTGGTGACGACGGGCAGGCCGAGGTGGCGCGCCAGTTGCGCCACTTTCTCTTCGAGGCCGAAGCGGCGCACTTCCACGCCGGCCATCAAGACCGGCGAGACGGCTTGCGCGAGGCGTGCGAGGATTTCCTCCACGCAGGCGTTGAGGGTTTCCCGGTCCACGGGCAGAGGCGCTTCGGGCACTACCGGGGCGCAGGGCGCCGCCACCATGTCGCGCGGAATCTCCACATAGACCGGTTCCGAATTGCGCAGGCAACTGGCCAGAACCCGCGCGATGTCGGCCGGTGCCCGGGCCGCGTCGTCCAGCTTCACCTGGTCGCAGGTGATCTCCCGGAACATCTGGAACTGGGAATCCAGCGTTTTTGCCTGATGGTGCAGCAGCAGGCCGGAGCGGGCCTCGCCCTTGCCCGGCCCGCCCGAGAGCACCACCACAGGCGATTTCTCCGCGTAGGCGGCGGCCACCGCATTGACCATGTTCAGCGCCCCGGCGCCGTAGGTCACGGCGGCTACGCCCAGGCCGATGTTGGCCCGCGCCGAGGCGTCCGCGGCGAAGCCTACCGCCGGTTCGTGGGAGAGGGTGTAGAGAGGCAGTATCCCCGACTGCTCGATGATGCGGAAATAGGGCAGCGCGAAATCGCCGGGGATGCCGAAGATCTGGCGTGCGCCGTGGGCCTTGAGGGCGTGAAGCAGGGATTCGGTGAGGTTCATGGTTGCATTTGCTGTGTGAGAGTCGATGTGCAATTCTGGCCCGGTCTGCGCGCACGAGGTGTTCCATATTGCACGCAATAGCGTAGGATCATGCACGTTTCGTGCATGAAATAGGAAAATATGCCTGAAATCACCCTCGACCGCTTCGACCTTGCGCTACTCGACCGTTTGCAGCGCGACGGGAATGTCACCAACGCCGTGCTGGGCGACGCGGTGCATCTGTCCGCCTCCCAGGTCAGCCGCCGCCTGCAGCGCCTCGTCGACGCGGGCGTCATCGCCGGCCATGCGGCCCTGCTCGATCCGGCGGCTATCGGGCTCGGTGTGACGGCCTTCGCCCAGGTCATCCTGGAGCGCCACGACAAGGCGCGCTCGGACGCCTTCGAGCGGGCCGTGGCGGCGCTCCCCGAAGTGACGGAATGCTTTTCCGTGAGCGGTGATGCCGACTACATGCTGCGCATGGTCGCCCCGGACCTGCCCGCATTCTCGGAGTTGATGATGAAGCGCCTGCTGCGCCTGCCCGGCGTGGCCCACATCAAGACCAGCATTGCGCTGCAAAAAGTGAAGCAGACCCATGTGCTGCCGCTTGAATACGCGGGGCAGCCACGGCGGCCTAGGAGAGCCATGTGACCGAGCCAAAAAAGTTGCGCGTGGCCACCTGCTCGCTGGCCGGCTGCTTCGGCTGCCACATGTCGCTGCTCGACATTGACGAGAAGCTGTTCGAGCTGGTCAAAGTCGTCGAGTTCGACCGCTCGCCGATCACCGACATCAAGCATTGCGGGCCCTGCGACATCGGCATCGTCGAGGGCGGCGTCTGCAACGCCGAGAACGTGCACGTGCTGAAGGAGTTCCGCAGGAACTGCAAGATACTGGTGGCGATGGGTTCCTGCGCCATCACCGGCGGCATCCCGGCCTGGCGCAACAACGTCGACCTGTGGGACTGCTTCCAGGAGGTGTACCACTACGGCATCGGCCTGGAGAACGGCCAGATCCCCAACGATCCCGAGCTGCCGCTGCCCTTCGACAAGGTGCACCCGATCAACGAGGTGGTGCGGGTTGATTTCTTTCTGCCCGGCTGCCCGCCGCCGGCCGACGCCATCTGGAAGTTCCTCACCGACCTCGCCGCCGGCCGCGAGCCGAAGCTCGACTACGAGATGCTGCACTATGATTGAGCGATACGTAACCGCAATTAACACAGAGAGCACAGAGGCACAGAGAATTACTGTTTTCTCCGTGAGCTCTGTGCCTCTGTGTCCTCTGCGTTGAAAGAGTTTTTGCTATGTCTTCCAGCCTCGAAACCGCCGCCCACCCCGAGAACCTCAGGCGGGTTGTCATCGAGCCGGTGTCCCGCGTCGAGGGCCACGGCAAGGTGACCATTCTGCTCGACGCCGACGACCGCGTGCACCAGGTGCGGCTGCACATCGTCGAGTTCCGCGGCTTCGAGAAGTTCATCCAGGGCCGGCCCTACTGGGAGGTGCCGGTGATGGTGCAGCGCCTGTGCGGCATCTGCCCGGTGTCGCACCACCTGGCGGCCTCGAAGGCGCTCGACATCATCGTCGGCGCGAAGCAGCTCACGCCGACAGCGGAGAAGATGCGCCGCCTGATGCACCTCGGCCAGATCCTGCAATCGCACGCGCTGCATTTCTTCCATCTGGCCTCGCCCGACCTGCTGTTCGGCTTCGACGCCGAGGTGGCGAAGCGCAACATCGTCGGCGTCGCCGCCGCCGCGCCGGACGTGGCGCGGAAAGGCGTGCTGCTGCGGAAATACGGCCAGGAGATCATCCGCCACACCGCCGGCAAGCGCGTGCATGGCACCGGCTCGGTGCCGGGCGGGGTGAACAAGAACCTGACCCGCGCCGAACGCGCCGAACTGCTCGGCGGGATCGACACCATCGTCGACTGGAGCCGGGAGGCGGTCGGCATCATCAAAAAGCTGTTCGCCGACAACGCGAAGCTCTATGAATCCTTCGGCCGCTTCGATTCGGGCCGGCTCAGCCTGGTGCGCGCCGACGGCGCCCTCGACCTCTACCACGGCGGCCTGCGCGCCACCGACGCCGCCGGCGGCACGCTCTTCGACCACGCCGACTACCAGAGCTACTACGAGCTGATCCACGAGGAGGTGAAGCCCTGGTCTTACATGAAGTTTCCCTTCATCGTCGAGCAGGGAGCCGAGGCCGGCTGGTACCGCGTCGGCCCGCTGGTGCGGGTGGCGCAGTGCGACTTCATTCCGACCGAGCAGGCCGAGGCCGAGCGCCTCGCCTTCAAGGCCTTCGACGGCGGCGCGGCGCTCTCGGCGCCGCTCGGCTACCACTGGGCGCGCATGATCGAGATGCTGCATGCGGCCGAGGGCATCAAGGAGCTGCTGCTCGACAACGACCTTTCCGGCGGCGACCTCGTCGTGCGCGGCGAGCGCGCCCTGCGCGGCGTCGGCGTCATCGAGGCGCCGCGCGGCACGCTGATCCACCACTACCGCGTCAACGAGGACGACCAGATCGTCAACGCCAACCTGATCGTCTCCACCACCCACAACAACCAGGCGATGAATGAGGCGGTGCGCCAGGTGGCCATGCAGTACCTCGACGGGCGCACGCTGACCGAAGGCCTACTCAACCACATCGAGGTGGCCATCCGCGCCTTCGACCCCTGCCTGTCCTGCGCCACGCATGCGCTCGGCAAGATGCCGCTGGAGGCGGAGCTGGTCGACGCCGACGGCAGCGTGATTGGTCGGCTGTGTAGGTCGGGCTTCAGCCCGACTCGGACGCCCGATCTACCGCCGCTGTCGGGCTGAAGCCCGACCTACAAGATCCATGTCCATCCTGATCTTCGCCTGGGGCAACCCCTCCCGCGGCGATGACGCCCTCGGCCCGGCGCTGGTCGAACGCATCGAGGCGGCGCTGCCTCGGCATCCGGAATGGGGCGGGGTGGCGCTGCTCACCGACTTCCAGTTGCAGCCAGAGCATGCGCTCGATCTCGATGGCTGCGCGCGCGTGCTGTTCGTCGACGCCAGCGTTTCCTGCGTACCGCCGTATGTCTTCGACCGCCTGCAACCGTCGCGCGATTTCGGCTACACCACCCACGCCATGAAGCCCGAAGCCCTGCTCGCCGTGTTCCGCCAGGTCACTGGCGGCGAGCCGCCCCCGGCCTGGCTGCTGACGATCCGCGGCCTGTCCTTCGAGCTGGGCGAGCCGCTCGGCGCCGAGGCTTCGGCGCATCTGGAGGCCGCCGTCGGTTTCGTTGAATCCTTGTTGTCAGGCGATTGGCAACCCGTTAGCTGATCCAGGTCAACGAGTGAATAATTCCTTGCCGGTTAATATCCTTCCGATCTGACCATTCAGCCGGAAAGACTGGCGCTATTTTGCCCGGGTGCTATTTGCAATTTATTGTTAATAAACAATTTATTTAGCCTGTCTGGCCGGCATGTTTCTTGTTATCCATTAGGCCTTGCAGAATGGAAAGCGGATGATCACCGAAGGCAAGCTGGAATTCGAAATCGCGTGGAACGGCAAGCAGATTGTCTGGGCGATGATCCATTCCTCCCGCCCGATTTTTGCCTGCCGCGTGTTCGAAGGCAAAACCGTCGAGCATGCGCTCGGTCTGGTGCCGATGCTGTTCAGCGTCTGCGGCAGGGCGCAGGGCGTTGCCGCCGCGGCGGCCTGCGATGCGGCCAGGGGAATCGAGGCCGGCGCCGCGGCGAAGCAGGAGCGCGAGCGCGCCATCGCCGCCGAGTG
>Ga0209476_10003706_pt1 | contig 10029 bp, 7 predicted proteins | sample KloWWTrecipitate_FD_187179 | JGI IMG/M metagenome (GOLD analysis project Ga0209476, IMG submission 187179) | Active sludge microbial communities from Klosterneuburg, Austria, studying microevolution and ecology of nitrifiers - Klosterneuburg... | ecosystem: Engineered > WWTP > Aerobic digester >...
TGGCACTTGGAGGTATCACGCCAGCAATGAAGTTGGCAGAAGCTTTAAAACTAAAACCTTCTACTGCAGGCTCCTGTTAAAAATGGGAGGATTACCCACCTATCTGCAGACTTTTCGTTCAGGAGCAGTAGGCATTATCAGCAAGCACCATTCGTCCGAGTTGTTATTGAAAGCTATTTATGCGATCCATTCAGGTCAAATCTGGTTTGATCGTCATATCACTAAATTGCTATGGCAAGCGCAGTTTGAGCTTAACCCAGCACAAGAGGCAAGGAGTGAGACTAAGGTTTCGCGCGATCTAAAATTAACTGACAGCGAGCGTCATATTGCTTATCTAGCCTGTAAAGGCTTGTCAGCGAAAGAAATCAGCCTGCAATTATCTGTGACAGAGAAGACCGTGCGTAATCAATTATCAATGATCTATAAAAAAACAGGTGTTAAAAAACAGATAGAGCTTTGTCTAAAAGCACCTTTATATAACTACTTCAAAGAATCCTACATGCTCGGGATATCTTTCCCGGAAGATGGTGCAAAATAACTGTATTTTAGGGACAGATGACATCTGTTTCGCCTAAGATAGGTTTGGTAAAATTATCCTCTGTAAATTAGATAGATAGCGATCACCGTAACAACGTTATTTGTGCATTGCAATCTTTTTGATTTATCAAATCGTGAATGGTAGAAAAATAATTTTGGCTACTTACAGCGAAGTTTTTTCCTACATATGCGCGTGGTATGTTCTTTTTACTTGAGGAGGGTAGTTAAAATGTTGTTTCAATCCAATCGACCTTATTGTGGCATGGAGTTCTCCGAGAACTCGAGTGCGACGCAATATACGCCACACACGACATTGTTAAGGCAATTGCTGATTTCTTGCTCAATGGCACTGGCAATATCTTTTTTGCCCGCTGGGAAGAGCTTGGCAGCAGAACACATCATTCAAATGACAGCGGAAGAAGTGCATGAGGATGGGTTCGGCAGCAAATTGATGGCATACAAGATGCTGAGTCATACCGTGAATGGCACAAATATTACTCAACGCTATAGTGAGCACGCCACAATTCCAGGTCCAACCTTAATTCTTTCCGAAGGCGACACCGTTAATCTCACTATTTACAACGATATTCCTGGTGCCAATGTAGGTGTTCTGAAAGGGATTAGCAGTCAGGTCAGCGTGCACGTTCATGGTGTTCATTACAAAATAGTCAGTGATGGCACCCTGAAGGTCATCAATCAAGAGGATGATCAGGGAGCAGGGGTGGGGCCAGTGCAAACACATGCCAACTATTCCTACACATGGGATGTGGCACCGGGAACTGCCGGTACCTGGGCATACCATGACCACAATTACGAAACGCACAATGGTGCTGAGCACAAAGGTCTTTTTGGCGCAATTATCGTCAATCCTGTAGGTGCAGCAACTTATGCAAAAGAATTCGTTCTTTATTTAACGGATGATGCTTTCTGGGGCATGGAGATTGACAGTAACGGCATGATACAGAAGAAACATGGCGTTAATCCGGATCTCATTGCCAGAAAAGACAGCGATGTTAGATTCCATCTGATCGCATTAGGTACTGACATTCATAAATTTAAGCTGAGTGGCTACCAATGGACTGATCCGGGCACCAATAACATGATTAATGAAGTTGCTATCGGTCCACTTGAGAAACATGTATTTACTGTCAAGGCAACCAAGAATGCACAGTATTCGGATGAAAATTTCACGAATAAATTGATGGGAATGGTCGGTAAATTGAAGGTTTCCCAATAAATAAGTGAATAGATTTTAAGGACATGATAATGAATAAATATTTTTCTGGATTAAGCATTCCGCTTGCTAAGATGACAGTGCTTATACTGTTTACATCCATGGTATTTGCTTCTTCTATGGCATTTGCGGCTGTACATAACTACACATTAACCGCAGAAACACTGCCTAACGGTCAGCTTGCTTACAAACTCAGCAGCGATGCGCAAGCTGCAATTCCCGGTCCAACGTTGTTTGTCAAACAAGGTGATAGTGTCAATGTGACACTGACTAATAACACTGCTGTGCCTGTTAGTTTTAAAGTGCCAGGAGTAGGGGAGCAAAATCCTGCCATGACTGCGCCAGGAGCCACTGCGACTTATGTCGTGGATGCAACAACGGTAGGTTCCTATGTATATCATGGCAATAGCAATGGTAAAGAGCTGCTGGGTTTATTTGGTGCGCTGATTGTGGATAAAACCGATGGCTCAGTCGAACGCTATGTCAATGACAATGGTGCACTGACCGCCGTTGCACAAGCAGACATCGATAAACAACTCGTGTTGTTCATGGTAGGGTCAACGTTCTGGGCAACTGAAATCGTTGATGGCATCCAAAAACCACTGTGGGCCAATCCAACATTAGGCGCGGCTGAGGATGAAATCGTCAGATTTCATGTGCTTTCCGTTGGTCCGGCACACACTTTCCATTTGCACGCCCATCGCTGGCTTAAACCAGGCACCGATACCGTCATTGATACCAAGTTATTGGCTGATGGAGCGGATACGCATAGTTTTACCATCAAGGCAGGCGCCGGTGTTGGTAAAGGTGATTGGCAGTTTCATTGTCATTTGATTTCTCACATGGAAGCTGGTATGCACGGCAGTTTCAAAGTCGGTGGCGCAGGTACCTCCAGTACGGTAGGTGCTTCGCCTTACGGTAAAATTCTGCTTGGCCCAGATCAAAGTGTTCCTGGTTTGGTGACCTTCGAGATTTCAGATGAAGGAGCGAGCTGGTTCAGAAGTGCCAGAGGTGATGCCATTGTTGGCCTGCCGTATGATATTAAAACCAAATCTTTGGAAGTCATGTCTCCCGGCAGCAGTGTTAACTTTGTGATGTCTGATACTAATGGTGTTCATACCATCAGTACTTTGTTATGGCCTACCGGCGCGCATCACATGCCTTTTGATCAAACCAACGCTTACAGGGGGGGCGGTATTATTAAACTGGATACTCCCGGATTGTATGTGTTTACTTGTAAAGTACATCCTTACATGTTTGGAGCGGTCATTGTCGATGATCCTAATACGGTTGGACTAGATTTGGGTAATCCAGAGAAAGAATATAAGATTGATCTGGTTACAGGCATCAGCGGCTTGCCTACAAGCAGTGATCTGGCCGTACGTTTGCTGAGAACTTTCTTTGTGGCGACATCTCCGGACAATTGGCAAGATTATTCTTCTTTCGCTTGGAATGTTAAGTTTCCTACACTGCCAGTGAGAATCTCTGGAGCCCCTTTCAGTGAAGAACTTACCGAAGGTGGCGTTTCTGCTCCATTGAGTATTCTGAACGTAAATAATGCTCCTCTTGCCTTACAAGGCGTACCTGCTGTGCCTGGTGTAGGAGAAGTATGGATTAATACTCAGTTTGAGAAAACCAGTGGCAAGACCAAACCAGGTACCATTACCGTGGTGGACGCAAGCAATTGGACCGTAAAGCGTAAAATTGCATTACCTGAGATCAATATGAACAATCCCCATAACATGTGGATTAATCGAGATCACTCAGTCGTTTATCAGACGCAATGGTTTGATACCAAACTCACCATGCTGAGACGTGATAATGGTCAGTTAATCAAAAATATCCATGTCGGCGATACACCTTCCCATGTCATGACGTTACCCAGTAACGATGATATTACCATCGCTATCAATGGCGAAAATGGTGTTGCTTTAATTCCCGCAGGAAAATTTGAGATTAGCAAGATCTTGCCAACGCAAGCCGCTGGACATACCTCTGCCAATCCGCATGGTCATTGGATTAGTGCAGATGGGAAATCGATTGTTACGCCCAATATCAACACAGGCGATATCGGAATCTATGACGTGGATGGCAAAATTCTCTCGAGGACTGCCACCGGCAATAATGCGCCTGGCGCTCATCCAATCGCGATTGGCATGATGCCGGATTCGAGCAAGATTTATGCTGCGAATTTGCTGCATCACACGTTATCGGTGTTGAATGGCAATACCGGAACATTGATAAAAACCATCAATCTAATCGCCGACTATCATCCGATCACTGGAGCGTTTACCGACAATGATGGAAATGGTGAAATCGCGGTTGGCGTTCTGCCTATTCAATCACCCGTTTCTCCCGATGGTAAAGCAGTAATCATTGCGTCAACGGGAGGTCAAATAGTCGTTGTCGATACAGCAACTGACTCCATCGTTAAGATGTTGCCTTGTGATCCTGGCTGCCATGGTGCGAACTTCGGCGCCAAACAAGGTGGAGGATACTATGCATACGTATCCACTAAATTCTCCAACCGAATGATCGTGGTTGATATCGATCCAAACGGTGATGGCAATATAGCGGATGCAGGCATCGCGGGTGATGTTTCTTTAGTAACTGGCGAAAATACCGCAAGTGATGATACCGTTAGCAGCTTGCCAGGATTTGGCGGTCAAGGTGTTCTGGCCATTCCGGTTGTTTATAATGGTTGGGTGCAGAATCTGCCTTCAAATTGGCAGGAAGGTTTGACGGATGCACAGAAAAATCCGATAGGCCATTAATCAACTTAGATAGAAGTCCATTCTAGGTTCGGCTACCAGTTTAAAAACTGGTAGCCGTTTTTATTGATATGAGCTTTATTTGAGAACTTACTGATTTCAATAATCATCATTAGTCCTTGATTCAGTCATTTTTGATGGATCATAGATTTTACTATCCGCATAATTCAATGACAGGATTGCCAAGAAGCACGCTGATCTGACGATTGATAAATCCCATTGCTAGCCGCAAGGAATGCGGTATGATCAATGCCATGGCCCGGTGAGACACTGACAGCCTCAAATTTGATTGATGATTCATGCTTTTTAACTGCATTCAGCATGAGCAACGCCCAGCAAAATGACCCTTCTGAATGGACTTGCTTTCTTAAAAAGAATCATCGATATTTCATTCAATACCTGTTTACGCATAACCGAGGACATTCCTGAGCAATGAACTTAAACATTCATCCCGTAATTTTGTCTGGTGGAAGTGGTACTCGATTGTGGCCACTGTCACGCGCTAACTACCCCAAGCAATTATTGCCGCTCGTGGGCAAAGAAACCATGTTGCAGGCCACATTAGCCAGAGCATCCGCTTTAAACAATGTGCAGATGCCTATTGTGGTATGTAACTCTGAGCATCGTTTTTTGATTCAAGAGCAATGTGAAGCCATCAACATTAAACCAGAAGCGATTTATCTTGAATCTATTGGTCGTAATACGGCGCCAGCAATAGCGCTTGCTGCTTTTCATCTCGCACACATTGATGAGCATGCTACGATGCTGGTATTGCCCGCAGATCATGTCATTGACGATCAGATTGCGTTTGCTCAAGCTGTGGAAACTGCAATCGTGGCGGCACAGGAAGGCTATCTGGTTACGTTTGGTGTAGTTCCACATGCGCCGGAAACCGGCTATGGTTACATTAAAGTGGGTGAGCTGATGACCTTTGCTGCATCGTCATCGTTATCAGTCTATCGAGTCCAATCTTTTTTTGAAAAACCCAACCGGGCTACTGCCGCGGCTTATTTGCAGGAGGGCGGATATACCTGGAATAGTGGTATGTTTGTTTTTACTGCCAAGAATTATCTGCAAGAATTGCAACGCCATCGCCCGAACATTTTTGTTTCCGTGCAAAAGGCTTGGCAGGATAGAACAATGGACTTGAGTTTTATACTGCCAGATAAGGATGCGTTTACGTCTTGTCCATCTGATTCCATTGACTATGCGATCATGCAAGTAACGGATCGTGCTGTCGTTGTGCCGGCTCAGTTTGGTTGGAATGATGTGGGATCGTGGGATTCTCTTTGGCAGATTGCTGCAAAAGATGCTGATGATAATTTTACCAACGGAGATACGCTCGTTATTGACACGCACAGAAGCTATATTCGGGCAGAGAATCGCTTGGTTTCGGTGATCGGCCTGGATGACGTGATTGTGGTAGAAACAGCGGATGCTGTGCTGGTAATGCACAAAAGCAGAACCCAACAACTCAAGACCGCGATTCAGCATCTTGAATCCAGTCAACGCAAGGAGCACTTGGATCATTTGAGAATCCATCGACCGTGGGGGTGGTATGAGGGTATCGATAAAGGAGAGCGTTTCCAGGTCAAAAGAATCATGGTTAAGCCGGGAGAAAAGCTTTCGTTACAAATGCACCATCATAGGGCCGAACATTGGGTGGTTGTGAGTGGTACCGCCAAAGTGATTGTGGAAGATAGAGAAATGTTGTTTGCCGAGAATCAATCGACTTATATCCCATTAGGGAAACCTCATCGCCTTGAGAATCCAGGCAAAATTCCTTTGCATTTAATAGAGGTTCAGTCAGGAGCGTATCTGGGTGAGGATGATATCGTAAGATTTGAGGACTCATATGGACGCACAATTTGAGGTGTCCCTTTACTCACTAAGCTGTTGACATGTAGCATTTCGCTTCGGTGGAATACCATAATGTTCAGATGACATTTAGAGAGCGAAATGCTGATGTGGTTTTATTTGATTTCCCAATACTATAAAGAACAATGTCTATGCTACTGGGGATGTCCGGTTTCCCTCCAAGTTAAGCCGCCATTCTTTGATATGTACACATTCGTTCTTGAGGCACCTATCAGAGTTGTATCCAGCGCAAAATCGGGAGATATGCGGAATTCAGCAAATTGAATATTTTTATTGAGTAGTGATAAACCCACGTTCTTTGTCGATTTTACCCATCCTAAACTATTCATATCCAAGCGATACAGACCTTTTCCCCGAACGGTCACAAAAACGGTGTTGTCGCTGCCGAAATTGGGGGAAAACTCAATCTGTTGGATTACGGTTGATGGTCCAATTTTCGTATTGGCAATCTGTTGCCAGCTATCGCCACCATTGGTTGAGCGATAAATGCCATTATTCGTGCCGACCAATATGAGTCGGTCAGTAGCGAATTGAGGAGAGATTGCCAGCCACATAAAAACAGTGTTGATGCCCAGTGGTACTATCGATTCTGATCCGATGTGTGACCAATTGTCGCCGCCATTCTGAGTGCGCCATACAGTTCCTTTAGTATTAGCTGCAAAAGCGGTTTTGTCTTTCGCATAATTGGGTGAAATGGCGATACTGGAAATATTATATTTAGCTGGGATTTCGACGGTTGAGCGCCAACTGATTCCCCCATCTTTTGATTGAAGAACCCCATGTGCTCTGGATCCCAGATAGATTTCATGGTCGGTATCGAAATTTGGCGATAGTGCAAACACGTTGACATAAACACTACCGCTCGCGATCTCGGGAAACTGTGGGATGGATAATACTTTATTCCAATTCCTCCCGTAATCATTGGAAAATCCCAATTTCGAATGATTCGATGTGGCAATCGCTAACGGTGTGCCCGTATGATTTTGCACAAAATTGACATCAAAGCTGGAAAGCTGATCTTTGTTGGAAATTTCCTCCCAGCCAATGGGTGAACTGCGAGTCCATAAGGCACCACTGTTCGGAGAAGTATAAAACCCACCTCCAAAATAAGTGGTCGCAAGTATCCTTCTATCATTTGTAAAGTTTGGAGAAAATGCCAAACCTGTAATCAGGTTTTGCCGAGTTTGCTTTTCAGACCATGCTTTGCCGCCATCTGTCGAGATGAATAATCCGTCATATGCGGACAGGAAAACTGCGCCATCCGCTGAAAACGTGTTGGATATTTGTAATTCACTGAATTCATTAAGTTTGGTAAGTGCCTGTCCAGTAACAACAGCGCCTGATTTATGCAACAGCCAAGTGTTGCCGCGATTGGTTGATTTAAAAACAGTTTCGGTTATGGTAGTGCAATATATTGTTTTGTCGATTAGATAATTCGGTGAAATGGCAATATTATTGATGGCCTCAATGGGCAGATTGGCAGGTTTGTGGATGAATGTCTCACCCCAATCATTACTGTAGAATATCCCTTCACTGGTGGCTAGGAATAATTCTTTGGCATTTCCTGGTGCGATGGCGATGTCATGGATGATTGCATTAACTGGATTTCCTTTGTCGCTCCACTGAATACCTCCATCAGCGGATATCAGAAGGTTCCCGGGGGATTTTGCTATCACTACGGTATTGTCTTGCATAAAATCTGGTGATATAGCAATGGCACCGATGGGCGTACCCGATGGATCGAGCACTTTGGTCCAGTCAGCTTGTGTGCTGGTGCTTCGGTAAAGTTCGCCATCTCCAGGCGCCAAAAAAAGTACATAAGTATCAGCGCCTGATTTGGCAATCTCCAGTCCCGTTACATGGCGGTTAATAAGACCCGTATTAAAAGATTGCCAAGAATCTCCCCGGTCTATTGATTTATAAACACCAGTCCCATTGCCCAGAGTTGTGACAAACACCGTATTGTCTTGACTAAAGTGAGGTGAAAGACGTATAGAAGAAAATTTGGCTCGATTATCCATGCCGTTGGGAAGTTTTGTCCAATTTGAACCACCATCGGTCGATCTCAGAATATCTGGATAACTCCCAGTCAGTTCACTATAGGCGGCTACAAACAGCGTTTTGTCATTCACAAAATTGGGAGATATTCCCAAACCTAACACCGGATCATGCGGATTGTGCGCGAGTACATCCATGCATGTGACATTAAACATCAGATGAGTCATAAGAATCGCAGTGATCCATTGCACTTTTTTGCTTAAAAATTTTCTATTCAATATGGATAGTGTCATTTGTAAATTTTCTCGATGGCAAGTTATTGGACGATCTGTGTAACTGATTGATAATCTATGATTAATAAGAATCCGCGTGCTTACATGATGAACAATACCTCGCCTGTGAGAATTAATCGGATAGTTGATTGTTGGATTGATTAATTAATGCATTGGAAGTGTAATGCATAGGCAGTGAAATGCTCCAATCATTTGTGAAAATTAACACCTAGAATCATTGGGTTGTTGTAAAAACCTCATCAAGTAGGTAACAAACCTCGATAAAGCTGGATATTCCGCAGCATGTAAGTGCTTTAAATGAGGGAGCAGGAAATGGAAGTAGCTCTGTATCTTTCGTGGGGTGTGAGTTGACGCAATCTTGTCTGTTTAAAAATCGAACTTTTTCGTAAGCGTCCAACGGCACCATCTAACATCTTTTAATGCGCTCAATTATCCTCAAATATTTTTTGAGGGGATAACACCAATGGCATTACCGACAGATCAGCAAGTACATATAAGAGGCTTGGCAGTCGAGTGGATTATCGCAGGTGGCCTATTGTCGTCAGCATCAGTTGAATTCCAAAACGTTCGCGAACTGGTTGCGGGTTTATCGTTCTCAACCAGTTGCTGCAGTTGCGTCAACTTTGATTCCGGTTGAGATCAAGTTGGATCCTTCGTCATCCGGGTCACTGTGTTTACGTTGTCCGCAAGGTCATACGCTAGAACTACCAACAGAAATATCACCGCAATGGCTGGGGCAGTTGCTGAAATGCCTGGATTGATTGTTAATCCGGGTAGCATCTGGCTGGCAGTAGAGCCGGTTGATATGCGCAGTGGTATTGATGGCTTGTCGATGCTGGTACAGCAGTCTTTGGAGCATGCACCCTGCGCAGGTTCAGCTTTTGTGTTTTGCAATCGTGCTGGAAATCGCATCAAGGTGTTGCTGTGGGACGGCACCGGCGTGTGGTTGTGCCAGCGCCGTTTGCATCAGGGTAAATTTGTTTGGCCAAAATCAGATGAGCGCTGTTTTGTATTGACGCAAGCGCAGTGGAATTGGCTAATAGCCGGTGTCAATTGGCAGCGATTATCGGCGTTTCCACCCGCGCATCTAAAGGCCTGAGAAATAGTAAAGAGCCTTTATTCATCAGTGTTTCAGTGGGTCGTGTGGTATAATTAATAATAGGTAAACCCCCGGCTTTGCCGGGGGACTCCCAAAGGTTTGACCGTTACGGCAGTCGTCGTAACGTTCTAGTCCCAACCACGAGACGAGGAGTCAAAAATGAAGGAGTACCAAAGTTTGAGTCATACGCGCTGGGATTGTAAATATCATGTGGTATTT
>Ga0209476_10003708_pt1 | contig 10026 bp, 9 predicted proteins | sample KloWWTrecipitate_FD_187179 | JGI IMG/M metagenome (GOLD analysis project Ga0209476, IMG submission 187179) | Active sludge microbial communities from Klosterneuburg, Austria, studying microevolution and ecology of nitrifiers - Klosterneuburg... | ecosystem: Engineered > WWTP > Aerobic digester >...
GCGAGTACACATGACCCTGATGCCGCTGTTTGCATTGATTACCTGGGGTTGGATACTGAAAACCCGTGACACCAAAGAGCAATTGGACAACCTGGATCCTAAGTTGGAAGTTAAACGTTATTTTTACTGGATGATGTGGCTGGGTGTTTATTTGTTTGGTGTTTACTGGGGCGGTAGCTTCTTTACTGAACAAGATGCATCCTGGCACCAAGTGATTATTCGTGACACCAGCTTTACGCCAAGTCACGTAGTAGTGTTTTACGGATCATTCCCGATGTACATCGTATGTGGCGTAGCTTCATACCTGTACGCGATGACCCGTTTGCCACTGTATAGCCGTGGCACATCATTTCCATTGGTTATGGCAATTGCCGGTCCATTGATGATTCTGCCAAACGTTGGATTGAACGAATGGGGTCATGCATTCTGGTTCATGGAAGAATTGTTCAGTGCGCCATTGCACTGGGGCTTTGTAATTCTGGGTTGGGCAGGTTTGTTCTCAGGTGGTATTGCAGCGCAGATCATCACCCGTTACTCGAATCTGACAGACGTAATCTGGAATAACTCAAGCAAAGAAATTCTCAATAACCGGATTGTTCCTTAGTCTTTTGATGTCATGAATGTTCCCTGTTGCTGGATTTATTCGGCAACAGGGAATGAATGATAAGTTGAACCAACTTGCGATTCCCCGTGGTCTTGCCACGGGGGCGTTTATTTTTTTCCACGCAGTTTCATTAAAAGAATCGGTACCAGTGTATGCTTGAATAATTTTATTCCTTCATGTCACTGGATATTTAGCTTATGGAAGCAGCGCTTGCAACTATCCAACAATGGATATCGGTTGATGTTCTCGTCAGTTTGACGGTAGCATCTGTCATCGGTTTTGTAGGTTCTCTGATTGCTATTCCCTGGATTTTGATTCGTTTGCCCAGCGACTATTTTGATATGCGGGTACCTCGTCATTGGATGAAGGATCAGCATCCGGTATTACGTGTGATCGGGCTCATTATTAAGAATATTATAGGCATGGTGTTCATATTAGCCGGTTTTCTGATGCTTTTCTTGCCCGGGCAAGGCTTGCTGACCATGCTGATTGGGATTTCATTTATGGATTTTCCAAATAAACGTACACTAGAAGCCAGAATTGTTGGGCAACGTACAATATTCAGCGCCATCAATACGATGCGTCGAAGATTTGATAAACCACCATTGATTTTATTCCTGAAATAGCCGGTCATTAGATAACATCCCGTAAATTGCCGCAGTACAGCTATGCCGGAACAGTGTGTCAAACCATGTAGAATATGCAGCGTGTTTGTGCTCAATCTACTGAAATCATTACTTTAACGGTGTGCCGTTCAGTGTTTTAATATCACCGACCACACTAGTGAACTAGAATTGCCTAAAGAAACTGAGCGTCATGATTGCCAACGTAGTGCCTATAATATTGTCCGATGCACCTGCGATATCGACATTAGCGGATGAAATTTGGCGTCATCACTATGCCAATATCATTTCGCCTGAGCAGATTGACTATATGCTGGCACAGCGATATCAGCCAAAGTTAATCCAGGAGCAAGTATTAAATCCGGATATTTGGTGGAGAAAATTAGTCGTGGATGAAAAGACTGTGGGTTTTTCCTGTTGCATGCGCACGTCCAATCCGGATGAACTTAAAATTGACAAACTGTACATACATTGTGATCATCATCGTAAGGGCTATGGTGGATTGCTGGTTGCGGATACAATCAAATTATTGCGGGAAAATAGTCTGCATAGGCTGATTTTGACCGTGAATAAACACAACCAAACTGCGATTCTGGCTTATAGGCATTATGGATTCGAGATTGCGGCGGATAGTGTGGTGGATATTGGGGGTGGTTACTTTATGAATGATTATTTGATGGCCATGACAAAGTTGGATCGCTGAAATATTTAACTGATGAAAGTAAAATTTACCAAAATGCAGGGCCTGGGCAACGATTTTGTCGTATTGGATGGAATCAATCAATCCATCAATCTGGATCGGCAACAGATTCGCCTGCTGGCAGATCGCCATTTTGGCGTCGGCTGCGATCAAATATTGCTGGTTGAAAAAGCGCAGGGACAAGCCGATTTCCGCTATCGTATTTTTAATGCCGATGGCGGCGAGGTAGAGCAATGTGGAAACGGTGCGCGTTGTTTTGTGCGTTATGTGCATGATCATGGCTTGACGCATAAAAGCGAGATTCGTATCGAAACACTTAGTGGTGTGATTTCTCCCAAATTGGAAGTGAACGGAAATATTACGGTGAATATGGGCAAACCCATCTTTGAGCCGGAAAAGATTCCCTTCATCGCTGATCAATATGCATCGACTTATGAACTGGAAATACAGAATCAGCCCGTTAAAATGAGTGTCCTATCGATGGGCAATCCACATGCAGTGCGTGTCATTCAGGATATTGACACTGCACCAGTGAATAGTGAGGGTGCTTTAATTGAAACGCATCCACGCTTCCCCAAGCGAGTGAATGTGGGCTATATGCAAGTAATGGATCGCACTCATATTAAATTGCGCGTTTTTGAACGCGGCGCTGGTGAAACACTGGCTTGTGGAACGGGGGCCTGTGCTGCAGTGGTTGCGGGCATTAATCTGGGTTTGTTAGATCAACAGGTAACCGTCAGCACCCGGGGAGGGGAGCTGAATATCCATTGGAACGGACAAGAGGATCCGGTTTGGATGACCGGTCCGGCAGTTACTGTATTTGAAGGTGAAATAAATTTGTAATTAACCAAGGAAGCATGATGAAACCGGAAGATGTTGCCCAGTATTTACAGGATCACCCACAATTCTTCAATGAATACGCCGATCTGTTGGCGGATATTCAGATACCTAACCAATATGATGACAGAGTCATTTCCATCAATGAGCGGCAAGTAATTTCATTAAGGGAAAGGAATCGCGTATTGCAGGATAGGTTACTCGAATTGATCAGTTTTGGTGAAGAAAATGATGCGATTGGTGAAAAGATGCACCGCCTAGCGATTGCACTGATCTCTGTCTCCAACATGGATGAATTTCTAGTCGCTTTGAATTTCAGTTTACGCGAAGATTTTGTGGTTCCTATGATTGCTTTGCGATTTTGGGATATTGCTTGCTGTGACAAAGATTATCCTGAATTAACACCCACTAGCATGGATGTTCACGTCATAGCCGAGAGCTTGTCACAGCCTTATTGTGGCAATCATGTTGCCGATGAAATCAAGCAATGGTTTGGTGAAGGTGCCGAGTACCTCAATTCTTTTTCCATGATCCCACTCAAAACTACCAAAACGATTGGTTTGCTGATTTTGGGAAGCCCTGATGCTGAAAGATTTTATCCGGAAATGGGAACACTGCATTTGAAACGATTGGGTGAACTGGTGTCGACCACTATTGCCCGTTATGATGGCATAGAAACTGTCAGTAGCGAAGCGGCTCAAGATCACGCATCGAATGAGCAGTCAACCTGAAACGCTTGCTGCGGCATTTATTCATCATTTGACGCATGAGCGGCGTTTATCGCCACTCACAGGTCAATGCTATGCGCGTGATATTCGTGTTCTATTGAAGCATTTGAATACAGACAATTTGGAGCAAGTGCAGGCGCCGAATATTCGCCAAGTAATCGCTCAATTGCATGGCAAAGGACTTTCTGGCAGAAGCTTGGCCAGAATGTTGTCGACCTGGCGTAGTTTTTATCATTATTTGATACGCGATCATCGCTATCAGCACAATCCTTGTATTGGTTTGCGTGTTCCCAAGTCAACGCATAAACTGCCCAACGCGCTCTCTCCTGATGAAGCCGTGCGGCTATTAACCTTCCCGGCCAATGATGTGCTAACCATACGCGACAGCGCCATGTTCGAGCTATTCTATTCTTCCGGTTTGCGATTGGCAGAACTGGCACAGCTTGAGCCCTCGAATATCAGCTTCTCCGAGGGCACGATACGAGTGACGGGTAAAGGAGGGAAAACACGCATTGTTCCCATCGGTGATTTTGCACTGAAAGCGCTGCATGCCTGGCTTGAGATACGTCCTCAGGTGATTAGACCGGGAGTGGCTACTTTGTTTTTGTCGCACCGGGGTGAAGCGATCAGTGTTCGCACCATCAGCCATCGCCTGAAGCATAGAGGCCGATTGCAAGGCATTCATCAAAATGTGCATCCGCATATTTTGCGGCACTCTTTTGCTTCTCATTTGTTGCAATCAAGTGGCGATTTGCGCGCTGTGCAAGAAATGCTGGGGCATGCTCACATTACTTCCACGCAGGTCTATACCCACCTGGATTTTCAGCATCTCACCAAGGTTTATGACACGGCGCATCCGCGTGCAAAAAAAAGAAGCTAAGGAAACGCTGATTAATTCGGCGAACGAGATGAAGCACGAGGCGCACGGAACGCAGCAACCGAGACATATCAACATGATAGGCGAGGGAGCGAGTACCGCGTAACGAAGTGATTCGCTCGTACAGTCAATTAATCAGCGTTTCCCTAATCTGGCGCTCATTCTTTCTAACCGTCTAACCGAGTCGGCAATGTTTTATACGGTATAATAAAATTTTGTAACGAATTAAGTTAATTTCATGACAACAATTGTTTCAGTAAGGCGCGGCCGTCAAGTTGCACTCGGTGGTGATGGTCAAGTGACGCTCGGTGCTGTAGTGGCCAAATCAAGTGCCCGCAAAGTTCGCAGACTCTATCATGACAAAATCCTGGCGGGATTCGCAGGCGGTACTGCCGATGCTTTTACGCTGTTTGAACGATTTGAAGGTAAATTGGAAGCTCATCAGGGGCACATTATGCGTGCAGCCGTTGAATTAGCCAAGGATTGGCGCACCGATCGTATTCTGCGCAGACTGGAAGCCATGTTGGTGGTTGCCAACGAAGATGCCACACTGATTATCACTGGCGCTGGCGATGTGATCGAACCCGAGCAAGGTATTGCTGCAATTGGCAGTGGTGGTTCATATGCACAGGCCGCAGCGCGTGCATTATTGGAAAATACTGATCTATCGTCTAAAGAAATCGTGAAAAAAGCACTCACCATAGCGGGTGATATCTGTATTTATACCAATCAGGATCATGTCATTGAATTTATTGACTAGATCATCCCTATCAACTCATCAAGAAAATTTTTCAACAATGATAGAAGACAGGCAGTCTACTGACCTAACCATTGGTCAGTTTAGTATCCTGTTGACCTTACCCATATTACAGAATTTAAAATTATGTCTCAAATGACTCCGCAGGAAATTGTCCATGAACTGGACAAGCATATTATCGGACAGGACTCAGCTAAACGTGCTGTGGCTATTGCACTGAGAAATCGCTGGCGCCGACAGCAGGTTGCTGATCCATTGCGCCAAGAGATTACGCCTAAAAATATCCTGATGATTGGCCCTACCGGTGTCGGTAAAACGGAAATCGCCCGGCGTCTGGCAAAACTGGCCAATGCTCCCTTTATAAAGATTGAAGCGACCAAATTTACAGAGGTCGGTTATGTTGGGCGCGATGTCGACTCAATTATTCGTGATCTGGTTGAAACAGCCATTAAAGAATCCCGGGAAAAAGAAACCAGGAAAAAACAACCGTTGGCGGAAGATCGTGCAGAGGATCGCATTCTGGATGCACTTTTGCCGGCAGCCAGAGATTTTGATGCCCATCTTGGTGCCGAAGAGCGCGATAACACGACACGGCAAAAATTTCGCAAGAAATTGCGTGAAGGTGAATTGGATGACAAGGAAATCGAAATCGAAGTGACGGCTCCGCGCGCCAATATGGAAATCTTTGCACCGCCAGGTATGGAGGACCTGACTTCCCAGATTCAGGGTATGTTTCAGAATATGGGAGGGGATAAAAGGAAAACGCGCAAGCTGACAATACGCGAAGCCAAAGCAATGCTCCTGGAAGAAGAAGCTTCCAAAATGGTCAATGATGAAGAGCTGAAGCTCAATGCCATACATAATGTCGAGCAGAATGGCATCGTGTTTTTGGATGAGATTGATAAAATCGCCAGTCGTGCTGGCAATTCGGGCGGCGATGTTTCGCGCCAGGGTGTGCAACGGGATTTGTTGCCTTTGGTCGAGGGCACAACGGTTTCAACCAAATATGGCATGGTCAAAACAGACCATATCCTGTTTGTTGCCAGCGGCGCATTTCATATGTCCAAGCCTTCCGATCTGATTCCGGAATTGCAAGGGCGTTTTCCTATTCGCGTTGAATTGGCCAGCCTCAGTGTTAGTGATTTTGAGCAAATTCTCACCAACACCGACGCATGCCTGACTCGACAGTATGAGGCGCTATTGGCAACGGAAGGCATACAATTGAATTTTTCCACCGATGCGATTCAACGACTGGCGGAGATCGCGTATTCTGTGAACAGCAGGACTGAGAATATTGGCGCCAGGCGCCTGCATACGGTGATGGAAAAGCTGCTGGAAGAAATTTCCTATCATGCGCCCAAGCACAGTGGCGAAACCATTGTGATTGATGCAGCCTATGTGGATGGCCGCCTCAAGGATCTATCGCAAAGCGAGGATCTGGCGCGATATGTGTTGTAGTTGATCATCAGGTTTTTGAGTCAGACTTGTCTCTCAGTTTTTTAAGCAAGATAGCCTGGAGTTCACTATGAATAATCCAGGCTTCTTTAGGGACTGCCCACAAAGTATCTTTCGCAAAATCACGGCACTGCAATGCATTCTCCTCGGGCATCAGAATGATATCTGCGGCAGGGAAATGAATATCCTGTTGAACGAATCGATGATTCTCTCCGAACGAATGAAACTCTGCATTTAAGCCCGTTTTCTGGATAAATTCAAAAAACCAACCAGCATTATCACCATCTGCAATGGCATGCAATTTGGTATTGCTGAAGTTGATGACCGGTTGATGGTCTTCTGGATCAAGCAGTTTGTAAGCCATTTCATTGACCAGCTTCATAGGATAGGTTTTGCTCCACTGGTCTATGTTAACGGGATGATTGGGTTTATCATGCGTGACAATGATATCGGTCTTGTTCAGATGCTTAAGGTTTGTCCGCAAAGGACCGGCAGGTAAGACTAATCCATTGCCGAAGCTCTGTTCGCTAAAATCAACCACTACGATTTCAATATCATGTTCAAGACGGTGATAGTGCAGGCCATCCGGGCAGATAATGACATTGCAGGCTGGATGTGCCTTCAGCAGCGCCTGAGCGACTGCAGTTCGATCACTGCCAGTCCATACTGGGCAGCTTTTTCCACAGCGCTGAGCGAGCAAAAATGTTTTTCCACCGACAAGATTAGGATCGCTGGCCATGGTGACAGCGACAGGCAATCCGGGGTTGTCCGGATTGTCACGGGTTATGATGCCAGGCTGATAACCTTGTGCCAGTAAAGTATCAACCAGCCAGAAAGTGAGTGGCGTCTTGCCGCCATCCTCAATGCTGATGCTATCCACTACGATCAGAGGAATCGGTAACTTGGCAGAAGGCAGGATATCCAGCCAATAGCATAATTTTTGTAAAGCGAGAAAAAGCCCATAGACAACACTCAGTGGCCACAAGACAAAGTGTAGTGGGGTAATACGATGCCAATAAAGCTCTGACAGTTTCATATTTTATTTCCATTCGACAGATGGCGTTGATGGATTGATGGGCTCATTTCAAATAATTATCGAATTAGAGAATTAAAAATTCTGACATGCGATTGGTTCGACAAGCAAGATTTAATTGGTTCAGCAGTTCAATTGCATGAGATTCGATGTGTAGATCATGCAACAAAGCGCATGCGCAAAAAAATCAACAGGTCGTAGTGTTAATGTATCATTTGTTTCTTCCAACGAAGCTTCAAACAGATAAAGAACATGTGTATATATTGCTGGTTTGATAGTGGTTATTCTCGGATTGAAGTGATTAATAGGTTATGACTGCTGGTACTCACCAGCAATAATTTGAATTCAATGAACATTCAATTGAAATAAGAAGTAAATGACATCTATGAAAATACCCGTAAAACGATTGCTTGTGCCCACACAATCTGGTGATGGCCGGAAAAAAGAACCTCATTATATTGCGTATACCGATTGGGGCGATCCACAAAACCCGCATGTGGTGATATGTGTGCATGGCTTGACGCGCAACTGCCGAGATTTCGATTATCTGGCAAGAGTGCTTGAATCCGATTGCAGAGTGATTTGTGTCGATGTGGTGGGGCGTGGTCAAAGTGACTGGTTGGAACATGCGCATGATTATGATTACTATCCACTGTATCTTTCCGATGCCATGTCTTTGGTCGCGCATATTCAATCGCAATACGAAAAGGGCATTACGTTGGAATGGGTGGGCATTTCTATGGGAGGGTTGATAGGTATGATCTTGGCCATTCAACCGAATGTGCTGGTTCCCATCAACAAACTGGTATTAAGTGATATTGGTCCATTCATTCCCGCCGTTGCGCTGAGGAGAATTGCAGATTATGTAGGTAAGGACCCTCGTTTTGAGAGTTTTGAAGCATTTAAGAATTATATGAAGGCGATTTCCGTATCATTTGGCTCCTTGACTGAAGAACAGTGGAATCACATGGCCATTCACAGCGCGCATCAGTATGAAGATGGATCTTATGGTTTTCGCTATGATCCAAAGATTGCCATCAGCTTTAAAGAACATGAAATCCGGGATATCTATTTATGGGAGCAATGGGATCAGTTAAAAGCACCAACCTTGGTTTTACGGGGAATGCAGTCGGATGTGCTGACGGCTGAAACCGCTGCGCAAATGCAAGTGTGCGGCGCAAAAGCGAAAGTGGTCGAGTTATCCGGCGTGGGGCATGCTCCAATGATCATGGATGATCAACAGATGCAAATCGTACGGGATTTTATTTTGAACTAATGTTCGGAACGGGTGGATTCAGTGTTGAGTGACTGAAAACTTGACACGAGCGCTGAAGCTGAAACAACAATGGCAGCTATTTCAAATAGCTGCCATTGTTGCTTTCCTAGACTAGGGTAGAGCTAGAAGCGGATATTGTACTGAACGTAAATCAAGTCAGGAGAGATTCCTGGTACTTGTTTTTTTAGGAACTCGCCGCTCCACATTTTTGAATATCCAAACAGTACGTCCTGGTGGCGGCTAACGTGGAAATTGACACGAACATCAATTTCATCCCCGATATGACTGCCTGATTGGCCAGTAGCATCTCTCAGCGTGGCCAAGCCTCCCGCGTTGTACAGATAATCGCGATTATTAGCCAGATAGAATCTGTGGTACTGAGTAATAAAGGTCATCCATGGCATGGGGTGCAAGGTAAATTGTGCATTGATGTCATGCATGTTCTGACGTCCCACACGGTCCAGGAACCCTAGGTAGTAATGTCCAAACGGGAACAACTGATTGAATGTATTGCTTCTGCCATCAGTGGATTTGCTATCTCCGGAAGCGAAATCATACCGTATCCAACCTTGTGGATTCATTGGCAAGGGTAAACGATAACCGACACCGGTCGCTACTGCGAATGCAGAAACATCTTGGCTGGATCGTTTCCCGAATTGATACATGCCTTCCAGTTCATACAGGAAATTGTCAAAATTTCCAGCGACACGGCCACCTAATGTATGTACATGGGAATCACCTTGTAGAATATTGTTGCGCGATAAATTAACTGCTGCAATATTCCGGTCGTTTTCCAGACTTAGGAAATACAAATCGATTAAGTGTCCAGGTTTTGGTTTATGCGTAGCCCACAGACCGAAAAAGTTTTGTTGCGTATCCCAATTATCAACATCGCCTTTCTCAATCACCATCGGACGCGTCCAGAATGCATCCAAATCCCACTCAGGGGTACGCCAGAAAGCTTTCACACCTTGGAAAGTTCTGCGCGTATTCACCCAATCGAGCGTAGAGATCAAGCGTTGTGAGCCATACATCAGTTCTTGACGACCGACACGAAGATAAACTGGGCCATTGTTAACATTGGCCACTTTAAGATCGGTGAACAGATTCAAAATATCTGCATGGTTTCTATCGGT
>Ga0209476_10003715_pt1 | contig 10016 bp, 10 predicted proteins | sample KloWWTrecipitate_FD_187179 | JGI IMG/M metagenome (GOLD analysis project Ga0209476, IMG submission 187179) | Active sludge microbial communities from Klosterneuburg, Austria, studying microevolution and ecology of nitrifiers - Klosterneuburg... | ecosystem: Engineered > WWTP > Aerobic digester...
CTCGACCCTGGACGACGAACTGGTGGTTCTGCGCGCGGAGCGCGCGGCCAGGAAGGGCCCGGCCTAGGAAGGGTTCCGGCAGACCACGATGATCGTACGGTCGTCGGTGGCCTTCAAACCCTCGGCAAATTCGTCGGCCTTCGTGAGCAGGTGCTCCTTCATGGCGTTCGCCGAGGTGCCCTTGACGTCGAGGACGAATTTGGTGAGCCCCTCCTCCCCGAGTTCGTCGCCCTTGCTGTTCCAGGTCTCGGAGAAACCGTCGGTGAAGACCACCAGTCGGTCCTGCGGATCGAGGTTGGTGGCGCCCTTCTCGTAGACCGCGTCCTCGAAGAGACCGAGGACCATGCCTCCGGTCTTCAGGCGATCGACCGCGCCCGAGGCCCGGGACAGGATGGGAGCGTTGTGGCCGGCGTTCACGTATTCGAGGTGGCCGGTGGCGAGGTTGAGGCGTCCGAGGAAGAAGGTGACGTACTTGTTGGCGGGCACGTTCTGGGTGACCAGATTGTTCATCTCGTTCAACGCCTGGGTGAGGTCGTCCTCGAGCCAGTAGTCGCGCACCGCGGCGCGCAGGATGGTCATGATGAGAGCGGCCCCGGTTCCCTTTCCGGAGACATCGCCCAGGACGAAGGTGAGCCGGTCCTTGGTGACGTGGAAATCGAAATAGTCGCCGCCCACCGCGCGGCAGGGCTCGGTCCCGGCGGCCACGTCGTAGCCCTCGATGGTGGGCGAGGTCTTGGGCAGCATGGACCGCTGGATCTCCGCCGCCACCCGCATGTCCTCTTCGAGACGCCGCTTCTCCAGGCTCTCCTCGAGAAGCCGCGCGTTCTCGATCTTGGCCGCGGCGACGCTCGCGAGCGCGGTCACCAGTTCGAGGTCCTCTTCGGAGAAGGTGTGCGTTCGTTCGCGCGAGTCGAGGTACACGACGCCGATGACCGATTCCTTGCCGCCGTCCGAGTGCCACAAGGGCGCGCACATGGCCGAGCGGATGCCGGTGGTCACGATGCTCTGCTCGGACTTGAAGACCGCGTCCTCGAGGACGTTGGGGAGGAGGATCGAGACCTGCTCCTTCAACACGCGCCGCGAGATCGACCGGCTGACCCGCAGGATGGGCTCGCCCCGCCGCGTCTTGCTGGCCTTGACCTCGGCGAGCTGGGCGCCCGGCGGGCCTTCGAAGAGGGCGATGGCGCCGCGCTCGGCCTCCACCGCGGCGAAGAGGATATCGAGGATCTGGTCGAAGGTCTCGGAGATGGGCTTGTGGGCGAGGAGGGCGGCGGCAGCACCCGAGAGCACGGTGAGCACCCGGTTCTTGCGGACGAGGTCTTCCGCGCTGCTCGGGGCCTTGAGCACGCCTTCCTGCAGGGTGCGCACGGAGAAGACGCGGGTGCCCACCGCCTGGATGTCGTCCTCGGTCTCCTCGTCGGCCAGGCTCCACTGCACCGTGACCATGTGGTCGCCGAGCTTGATCTGATCGCCCTTGCGCAGGGGCGTCGGGCCCTGGATCCGCGAGCCGTTGACCAGGGTGCCGTTCTTGCTGCCGAGATCCGCGATCACGAGGCCGCCCCGGTCCAGCAGGATCTCGGCGTGCATCCGCGAGAGCCACTGGTCGGGAATGAAGATGTCGGCGTCACGCGACCGGCCGAGCGTGGTGCGCTCGCGTTCGACCTTGATGCGGCGCTCCCCTTCCGACGATTTCAGGAGCAGTTCGGGTGTGGCTGGCATTGGGAAGGAGGCATTCTAGTGGCTTGCGAGCCAGGGTGGAACGCCCGGGGAGAGCGAGGGAGACGGAAGGGGTGGAAACCTACCCCTGCTGGCCTCTCCGCTTCCTGGCCGCCATGTACCCCGGCCGCACCCGCACCGTCACCTCCGGCCGGTTGACCCTGACCTCGATCTTCCGGTAGGTGTTGTCGGCCGCCCGCTTCGGGGAGTAGGCGATGAGGTAGTTGTTCTTCAGGTCCTTCGCGATGGCCTCGAAGACCTTGATCAATTCGCTGGTTTTGTTGGGAAAGTAGTAGGCGCCGCCGGTGTCTTCCGCGAGGTTCTTGAGGAAGCCGCGCGGAGTATCGAAGCCCTGGATGCCGACCGCGTAGATGGAGACTTCGAGCGACTTCGCGAGGGCGGTGACCTGGGCCTTGCCGGCCACACTCGAGGTGTCGTCGCCGTCGGAAAGGAGGATCAGGGCCTTGCGTCCGGGCCGGTCGCGCAGGCGGTCGAGGCTGTACATGACGGAGTCGTAGAGGGCCGTCCCTCCCCAGACCTGGAGGCCGTTGATGAACGCGTCCATCCGATCGGTGTCGTCGGTGAACTCGGAACTCGATTTGACGCTCTCGTTGAACTGAACCACCAGGGCCTGATCGGTCAGCTCCAGCTTTCCCGTGAAATAGGTCGCGGCCTCCTTCAGGAACGTGATGCTTCCCTTCATGCTTCCGGAGGTGTCCAGGGTCAAGGCGATGGAGAGGGGAATCCGGTCTTCGCCCGTGCTGCTCGCGAGGTACGTGATCTCCTGGGGCACTCCGTCCTCGAGAATCTGGATGTCTTCTTTCTTGAGGCCCGCGACGAAGCGCCCGGCCTTGTCGTGCACGATGACGGGAACCGAGACCACCTCGACCTCCGCCCCGATGATGATGGGAGGCCGCTGCTGGGGATCCTGGGCGGGGGCGGACGGGGTCGATGAGCGAAGGGCCGCGGCGAGCGCTATCCCGAGGGTGAGGGCGGACGGATTCATGCCGTCACCGGCGGAGTCGTGGGGTTATGAGTCATTTTCTTTCTCAGGAATCGTCCGGTGACGAGAGCGAAGAGCACGAAGCCCGCGGCCACCACGAAGGGGGCCAGGATGGCGAGGGCCACGAGGCCGAAGGCGATCACATCCTCGAGAAACGAGAGAATGGGGGCGGCGAGACCGGCGGTGATGGGGGAAAGCACGCCGCGCAGCGTCGCCTTGGCGGTGTGCGGCACAAGCGAAGCCGGCGCTCCGACCATCACCCCGAGGGCGAGGGCCACGATCGGATCATCGACCGTCCACATGACCGAGGCGGCGAGCACCATCCCGGCCACGGGCTTGAGGAAGGTCGAGAGAGCGTCGAGCGCGTGGTCGACCACGGGAATCTTGTCCGCGAGAACTTCGATCACGGTCGCGATGGCGAACACGGTCAGGGCCACGTTGCCGCCGAGGAAGCGGAACGAATCCCCCAGGGGCAGCACGCCGAGCCGCACCGAGACCCCCACCGCGAAGATCGGCAGCCAGGCCCGGAGCCCCGCGCACGCCGCGAGGGCTATGCCCAGCGCGATCGACTGAAGCAGATCGACGGACATCGCCGGCAGTTCCAGTTGAGAAAGCCGCGCGGACCAGTCGGTGTTCCGGAGCGTCTCGAAGAACCCGCCCAACCCGTCCTGAAGCGAAGAAAAGAACCCAGCCATGACACCTCGCACCCTAGGGACGAGGGTCTAATCGTGTCAAGCGGGGGTACCGTCCTTGCGGGGTGCCATCAAGCCGGGCAGTAACTACCCAGCTCGTGCTGCGTCCTGTACCCCCTCACGTCATTGCGAGGAGCCAATCCGTTTCGTAGTGCGACGAAGCAACCCCCGTCCACCACTACCCAGCCCGTACGGCCCGCAAGCCTGGTAGTGGTGGGAGGGGGTTGCTTCGTCGCACTACGAAACGGACTGGCTCCTCGCAATGACGTGAGGGGGACACCAGCCGCAGCACGAACCTGGTAGTGGGGTACCGCCCTCACTTCTTCGGGGGGTTCCTTGCCTCTTCCTTGTTGTACGAATGAAGCAGGGGAATGTCGCGCATGGTGAGAACACCGGGACGCGCGGACATCACCTTGGGAATCGCGTTCACGGAGATCGCGGCGGTCGCGACGTCGCCGGCGATGCCGCCTTTGACCGTCATGTCCATGGAGGGCGAACCGTCGATCACGATGTGGTCCCGGGGCGAATCGGCGCCCACGTACATGTGGAGATCGAGGCTCACCACCAGGCCGGTCTTGGAGTAGCCGCGGGCGGCCTGCTTGATGCCGGCGGCGGTGCCCGCGGCGATGCGGAGGTAGTCGGTGTTGAGATCGCGGGGCGCGATCGCGGGCTCGAGGGTCTCCTCGACCCGGTCGAGCTTGAAGCCGAGAGAGTCGGCGATCATCTGCACGGACTCGGGCAGACCCACGTGACGGACCGTGCCCTCGGCCTTGGCGCGGCTGAACTGGGCGAGGGAGAGGCCGGCGCCCACCTTGCGCTGCAGGGGCAGACGGCGCGTGCCCGCGTCGACGATGCGGGTGACCGAAACCCGGCTGACCGACTCGCAGGGCGCGGTCATGGTGAGGGCGAGGGCGTCCATGGCGAAGCCGGGGTTGACCCCGGTGCCGAGGACCGAGACCTTCTTCTTCCGGGCGATCGCGTCCAGGTCGCGGAAGACCTTCGCGTTGCCCGGCACGGGATAGGCGAACTCTTCGCAGGTCGTGACCACGTTGATGCCGCGGTTGATCAGGGCCTCGATGGTGGCCTTCACCACCTTGGCCGAGGACGTGGTGGACACCACGGCCACGTCGGCCTTGGCGGCCTTGATGAACTTGACCGGATCGCCCGCCACCTTGATGCGGAGCTTCTTGCCCAGGCCGAGCACGTCGCCCAGGTCCTTGTTGGCCTTTTCCGCGGCCGAGTCGCAGGCTCCGACGACCTTGAGGCCTTCTTTCGCGAGGACCATCTTGGCGATGCCCATGCCGATGGGGCCGAGGCCGATGTGGATGATCTTCAGATCACGGGACATGCAGATTTGTTCTCCAGGGGATTAACGAAAGCCGGGTCAGGAAAGGGAGGAGGGGTGAGAAGGGCTCAGCGCTCCACCGGGATGGAGGCGAACTCGCCTTCGGGAGTCGCGGAGACGACCACGGTCGTGGAAATCGGAAGGTAGGCGGTGTGGTTCTTGCCGTTCAGGACCAGGCGCACCTCGTAGTAGCCCTCGTCGGCGACTCGCACCATCTTCCCCTTGGCGCTCTTGGCCTTGATGATCTCGGCCATCGCGTCGTTCGCGATGAAGATTGCGGCTTCGTTTTCGATCATTTCTGGGCTCCTCCGGGGAGTGATTGAAGTGCGCGTCGCAGGATGTCGAGGCCCTGATCGGCCTCGGAACGAGTGAGGGTCAGCGGGGGACGGAAGCGGACCGAGCGGGAACCGCAGGGCAGGGCCAGCATGCCGAGATCGAAACACTTCGCGAGAAGGGCCTTGCGGGCGTCGGCCGCGGTATCGAAGGCGATCATGAGGCCGCGGCCCCGGCTGTTGGACACGAGGGAGGGGAACTCGGCCTCGACCGCGCGCAGGCCGGCCAGGAGATGCTCGCCCACCAGGCGCGCGTTCTCGACCAGCTTGTCTTCCTCGATGATCTCGAGGAAGCGCTGGAAGCGGACCATGTCGGTGAGGTTCCCGCCCCAGGTGGAGTTGATCCGGGACTTCGTCTTGAAGGCGTTGTCCGGCTCACGGTCGACCTTGGTTCCCACCAGGCAACCGCAGGTCTGGGTCTTCTTGCCGAAGGCCAGCGCGTCCGGCTCGACCCCGTAATGCTCGTGAGCCCAGAACTTGCCGGTGAGGCCGATGCCGGTCTGCACCTCGTCCACGATGAAGAAGCAGTTGGTGGAGTCGGCGATCGACTTCAGGGCCTGGATGAATTCCGGCCGGAAATGGTTGTCGCCGCCCTCGCCCTGGATGGGCTCGATGAGGATGCCGGCGATGTCGTCGCCGAAATCCTCGAAGGCCTTGCGCAGCTGCTCGAGGGACCGCTGCTCGCTCGCGGCCACGTCCTTCAGGGCGTCCGCGGTCTGGGGGAAGCGGAGCTTCGGATTCTCGAGGCGCGGCCAGGGGAACTTCGGGAAGAGATCGGTCTTGGCCGGGTCGGTGTTGGTCAGGGAGAGGCAGTAGCCCGAACGGCCGTGGAACGCCTCCTTGAAGTGAACGATCTGATGACCGCGCTCCTTCGACTTGTCCCCGCCCGCGCGCCAGTTCTGGCGGACCTTGTAGTCCATGGCGACCTTGAGCGTGTTCTCGACCCCGAGGGTGCCGCCCTCGACGAAGAACGCATGGGGCAGGTAGGCGGGCATGGCCACCCGCGCGAAGGTCTCGAGGAAGCTCGCGTACTCGACCGAATACACGTCGGAAAGCGAGGGTTTGACCTGCGCGGCCTTCAGGAGCCGGGCGAGGAAGTCCGGGTCCTTCGCCTTCGGATGGTTGTACCCGATGGGCGACGAAGCGATGAAGGTCATGAAATCCAGAAGCTTGCGGCCGCTCCTGGAATCATGGAGCCAGGCTCCCTGGCTCTTTTCGAGATCGAAGACGAAGTCGAAGGCATCGACGAGCAGATGACGGGCGACCACCTGATGAACGTCTTGCGGAGCGATCTCAAGAAGAGTCGAGTGGGTCATGGCGCGACGCGGACTTTGGGAGGGTTTGGATTGCGCAGGAGACTTGGAAACGAGCGTCTTCTGAGGCGCGGGAGTCTAACACGGCGCACCGGCCGGGCCGGAGCCCGCGCCCTTAACTCACTACCCGGTTTGAACTTACCGAGGCGGAGCCCGCCTTGGGTTGGAGTCCTCGAGTTCAGCGAACCGGCGTGCGGTCCTTGTCCTGGCTGCGGGCCAGGAGGTGCCGTAGGCGGATATCCACCTCGGCCTCGAAGACCCGGAACTTCGCCTGCTGGAGCGGAGTCAGCGCCGCGTCGAGGGCCTCGGTGTTCCGGATCGTGGCCGCACGCTCCTCGGAACTCGCGGTCTTCACCTCCTTGAGCAGATCGGCGACGCTGGCCTCGGTCGCGGAACCGGACAACAGGGTCTTGCGAAGCGTTCGGAGCGCCTGCATGCGCCTCCGGGCGAAATCACGCCGGTCCGACTGGAGCTTCTTGACCAGGGGCATGGCCTTCGCGAACTGTTCGTCGGTCAGGCCCACGCTCTCCTGAAGATTGCTGATGAGGTACGCGTCCATCAACCGGAACGTCTCATCGCGCAGGACGGGCACATGCCCGGCGGGCTGGTCGGTGGACTCGCGGCGCTCGGTCTTCGGGGCCTTCGGGGAAGGCTGGGTCTGGGCCTGCGCCGGGGTCTGGTCATCGGCGCCCGCCCCTCCCCCGGACAGGGCGAGAACGCCCGCCATCAGGAGCGGCGCGAGCCTGGGAATATCGAATCGTCGGGTCATAGGGGGCTGGCTTCGGTGAGAGGAGACCGCGGGGCGGTCGAGGTGGCGGCGTGCAGGATCTCTTCTTCGTGATCGCTCAGCCCGGACAGGCAGGCGAAGTGGCAGCTCGCGATCGCGACCTCGTCGGCGTTCGGCGTCCATTCCGCGAGCACCGCGAGGCCTTCGTCTTCAGACTCCTCGGGAAGCGGGGTCCACGACGGGATGCGCGCGGAAGCGCCGGGCGCGATCGAGACCATCCGGGTCCCCGGGTCCGCGACCCGCGAGGCCAGGGGGCTCCACACCACGAGGGCGATGCTCGCGACCAGGGCGGAGACGAACACCGGCCGCAGGATGAGGAAACGATCGAAGACGGAGCGGCCGTGCGGCTTCTCCTCCGCCACCGCCTCGCGAATCCGCCGGCGCATCAGGAGGTCGTCCCACTCCGTGGTGGCGGCGCTCCCGGCATCGACGCGCTTCAGTTCGGCGAGGAAGAGGGAAAGCGACGACGCCTCGGCCTCGCACGACGCGCAGCCCGCCACGCCCGCGGGAGTCGCGTCCCCGCCGGTCAACTGCTCGAACATCTCTTCGCTTGAAAGATGACGATGGGTGTTCATGACTGCGACCTGGAGAGTTGTTTCCGGAGGTTTCGAATGGCGAAGAAGAGGTTGGCCTTAACTGTACCCACATTGGAGCCGAGAATCTCGGCCACTTCGGCGTGGGTCCGTTCTTCCAGCACCTTCATGATGACGGTCACCCGCTGCTTCTCGGGGAGAGTGTCGAGGGCCTTGCGCAAGGTCTCGGCGTTCATCCTCGAGTCGAGCGACTCCTCGGCGGTCGGGCCCTCGGCCACGATGTCGTGATCCTCGTCCCAGTCTTCCGCGCGGTTCTTGCGCGAGGCCTTGAAGGAGAGGCAGGCGTTCACCGCGATCCGGTAGAGCCAGGTCGAAAAGGCGCTGGTGCCCCGGAACTTCGGAAGCGACCGGTAGGCCTTCACGAAGACTTCCTGGGTCAGGTCGGCCGCGTCCTCGGTGTTGCCGGTGAAGCGGTAACAGACGCGCTGGATGGACTTCTGGTGGCGAACCACGAGGACATCGAAGGACGAGGCGTCTCCCGAAAGGCAGGCCTCGATGGCCGCGCGCTCCTCGAGGCGAGCCGCATCGCGCGCATCGTCCCTGGACTCGACGAGCGGACGGGTCATGGCGAAGCCCGGAGGAGCGATTTCGGTTTGCGCAAGCATCGAGGATTCTCTCAGCAGTTCCCGGGGGACGCGGAAGGCGCCTAGCGGATGTCTCCGATGGGGTCCGGGCCCTCTTCATCCTCGAGATCGAGGTCGAGGTCCAGGTCGTCGTCGCGCATTCCCATCCCGGGCATCATGTGCGGTCCCATGGCGCCCCCATGCATCCGCATGCCGCGCTTCATCATCCGCTGGCCCATGCGCTCGCGCCCATTCTCGGCGCGGATCTCCGTGAGCTTCTTCTGCTGCTCGGGAGTCAGGACCCGCTTCATGGCAAGCGCGCTGTCGATGCGCAGCTTGAGGAGGGCGCCCTGGGCGGCCTGGGCTTCGGCGAGCTTCGCCGCTATGGCCTTCTCGTCGATCTTCTCCGCACGGAGAAGGGACTTGAGGTCGAAGTTCGCGATCTTCAGGTCGGTCGACTTGCGAAGGCGATCGCGATGCGCGGCCTCCATCGCCTTGCGAATGTCGGCCTGCTGGACGTCGGTGAGGCCGAGTTCCGCCTTGATGTCCCGGCGGGCCTTCATCGGACCCATCTGGCCCATCGGCCCCATCGGACCGGCCTGGGGAGGCTGCCCGGGACTCTGACGCCGCGGCATCGGCCGAGCCGGCTGCACATCCTGCGTCTGAGCGGAGACGAGGACGGGCGTGAGCAGAAGGGCCGCCGCGAGGGAATTCAGGAAAAGGGAAGTTTTCATTGGACTTAGCACTCCTTGAGGACCGGTCTCGGCCCGTCGAACAGTATGACTGGGGGGAGAGACGAGAGGTTTAGTCCGGCACATGATTTGCTTGAATCGTGGCATAGTCTGGTTTCGCCGGACTTGTGGCCGCGGGAGGTGACAGATGAATCAGCGATTTCGGGCCCTCAGGGTCGCCCTCGTCACTCTCACCCTGCTCGCCGGCGTCGCGAACGCCGATGTCCTTCACCTCAGGACGGGCGGACGTCTCGACGGCGTCCTCGTGAAGGAAACGGCGGAGACCATCACCATCGACGTGGGCATGGGGCAGTTGAGCGTCCCGAGGAGCAGCGTGCTGCGCATCGAACGCCGGGAAAGCGCCCTGTCGGAGTACCGGACGCGGCTTTCCGCCCTCGTGCCTGGGGACCTCCGGGCCCTCATGGAACTCGCCCGGTTCGCGGGTGAGAACGGTCTTCGCAACGAGGCCCGGCTGATGTGGGCTCGGGTGGTGTCCCTCGATCCCCGGAACGTGGAGGCCCATCTCGCCCTCGGCCACGTCTTCGTTGACGGGAACTTCGTGGACGAGGCGGCGGCCAACCGCGCCCTGGGCCTCATCTATTTCGAGGGGCGCTGGATGACCCCCGCGGAGCAGTCCTACCTCCTGCGCGACCGCGAGCGGCGCGCCGCGGACGATCGCCGGGACATCGAGGCCCGCCGGGCCGCCCGCGAGGAGGAAGATCGCGAACGCCGCGCCGAAGCCGCGGCGGAACGCGCACGCACCGCGGCCGCGATGACTACCGGACTTCCGGTCTGGGGCTACGGGGGCATCCTCGTCGGCTCGCCGGGATGGGGGGGCTACACCGCGGGATGCGCGGGGGCCTCGTGCTACGTGGTTCCGCCGATGTACGGCCAGAGGCCCACGGCTCCCGCGCCGGCTCCCCTGCCCCGCGTCCCGCCCG
>Ga0209476_10003716_pt1 | contig 10015 bp, 9 predicted proteins | sample KloWWTrecipitate_FD_187179 | JGI IMG/M metagenome (GOLD analysis project Ga0209476, IMG submission 187179) | Active sludge microbial communities from Klosterneuburg, Austria, studying microevolution and ecology of nitrifiers - Klosterneuburg... | ecosystem: Engineered > WWTP > Aerobic digester >...
AGGAATCCACCGTCTGCTCGCTGGCGCGCGCCAGCGAGAACGACATCCGCCGCGCCGGCGAGGCCATCAAGCCGGCCCGGTCCGGCCGCATCCACACTTTCATCGCCACCAGCCCGATCCACATGGAGAAGAAGCTGCGCATGACGCCCGACCAGGTCGTCGAGCAGGCGGTGAAGGCGGTGCTTTGGGCGCGCGAGTACACCGACGACATCGAGTTCTCCGCCGAGGACGCCGGCCGCTCCGAGCTGGACTTCCTCTGCCGCATTTTCGACGCGGTGATCAAGTCCGGGGCGAAGACCATCAACGTGCCCGACACCGTCGGCTACAACGTGCCGGGGCAGTTTTCGACTACCATCCGCAGCCTGCGCGAGCGCGTGCCGAATTCGGACAAGGTGGTCTGGTCGGTGCATTGCCACAACGACCTCGGCCTCGCCGTGGCCAACTCGCTCGCCGCCGTGATGGAAGGCGCGCGCCAGGTGGAGTGCACCATCAACGGGCTGGGCGAGCGCGCCGGCAACGCCGCACTGGAGGAAATCGTCATGGCCGTGCGCACCCGCCAGGACATCTTCGACTGCGAGACGCGCATCGACACGACGCAGATCGTGCCGGCCTCCAAGCTGGTCTCCAGCATCACCGGCTTTCCGGTGCAGCCGAACAAGGCCATCGTCGGCGCCAACGCCTTTGCCCACGAGTCGGGCATCCATCAGGACGGCGTGATCAAGCACCGCGAGACCTACGAAATCATGCGCGCCCAGGATGTCGGCTGGACGCAGAACAAGCTGGTGCTGGGGAAGCATTCCGGCCGCAACGCCTTCAAGACGAGGCTGGCCGACCTCGGCATCGTTGTCGACAGCGAGGAGCAGCTCAACGTCGCCTTCGCCCGCTTCAAGGAACTGGCCGACAAGAAGCACGAGATCTTCGACGAGGACCTGCAGGCACTCATGTCCGACGAGGCGGTTACGCCGGAACAGGAGCACTACAAGCTGATCAGCCTGCGCGTCGCTTCGGAGACCGGCGAGACGCCGCATGCCCGCATCACGCTGGCGGCCGGCGGCGACGAAAGTCAGTCCGAGGCGGACGGAGACGGCCCGGTGGATGCCTCCTTCAAGGCAGTCGAGCGCATCGCCGGGAGCCACTCTGAACTGCTGCTGTTCTCGGTGAACAGCATCACCGGCGGCACCGACGCGCAGGGCGAGGTTACCGTGCGCTTGGCCAAGGATGGACGCGTGGTGAACGGCCAGGGGGCGGATACCGATATCGTCGTCGCTTCGGTCAAAGCCTATATCAATGCATTGAACAAGCTGGTTTCCAAGCCCGAGAAAGTTAATCCGCAGGTATGACAGCGAGGGTTAACTAGGGCTATGCCGTGTTTCAGGGGCTGACTTTGCCGGTGGCGCGGACAAAAAGCACCGCACTGCCGAACAAGGCGACGGCGAGGGCAATTTCAGCACCCGCGAGCCAGGCTGAGAGGCCTCGCTCGGTGGTGATGCGCACGACGCCTTCGGTGAAATACGCCAGCGCCAGCAGTGGTACCCACTGGTGCGTGTATCGCTTGCCGCGTAGCAGGCCAAACAACGGCGCCAGCAGCGGCAGCGCCTTCAACGCGAGCCAGGAGCCTCCCACGCGCAGAGGCGCCCACCACAACTCCCAGGCCAGGCAAAGGAACAGCAGGGCCACCAGGCTGATTGTCGCGGCCAAATTGTATTGACGGGCGGCTATGGGCATTCTTGCTTCCGGTAGAATCGCGGCATTCTATCGGAACGGAACGCTTAGATGCGTCTGGTCGGTCCCTTGCCCGACTTTCTCTCGCGCTGCTTTGTCCGCTTTCGCGAGGAGCGCTGCGCCCAGGCTGCCGCCAGCCTGGCGTTCACTACGCTTCTGGCGCTGGTGCCGCTGCTGACCGTGGCGTTGGTGCTGCTATCCCAATTCGACCTCTTTTCGGGGTTGGGCATGGCGCTGCGGAACTTCCTGCTGGCGAACCTGCTGCCGGAAAAGGCCGGCAACGTCATCACCGCTTATGCGCTGCAATTCACCCAGAAGACGGGACGCCTGACGGCACTGGGCACGGGCATGCTGGTGCTCACCGCCTTGCTGTTGATGCTCTCGATCGACCGGGTGTTCGGCCAGATTTGGCGGGTAAAGCAACCGCGGCCAGTCTTCAGGCGCATCCTCGTCTACCTTGGCGGGCTGCTGCTCGGGCCTGTCGTATTGGGGGCATGCGTGGCAGCAGCGACCTATCTGATGACGGCGTCGCTCGGCCTGGTCAATGAGCCGAAGTGGGTGACCAACCTGCTCCTTAAAATACTGCCGGCGCTGCTGCTTGCGGCCTTGTGCGCCCTGATTTACTACGCCATGCCGAACCGTCCGGTGGCGTCGCGGCACGCAGTTGCCGGCGGTGTGGTGGCGGCGCTGGGCTTTGCCCTTCTTCAGCGAGGGTTCACTATGTACTTGTCGGCTTTTCCGAACTACAAGCTGATCTACGGGGCCTTCGCCACGCTGCCGATCTTCCTGGTTTGGCTGTATCTTTCCTGGCTGGTGGTGCTGGCCGGGGCATTGACTACTGCGGTACTGGGGGAGATGCGTCCGGCAAGGCAATGATCAGGTTGGATAAGGATCCGATTCGAACTGGAACAACTCGACCGCGCCGGTCTGCAGGTCCAGGCTGACCAGCCTGCCCTGCATGACGTGGGTTTTGTCTTCGCCGGAGACGATGAAGAAGCGGCGTGCGTTGAAAGCGCCGGCAGGGGCGAGCAGGGCCGGGTGCTCTCTGAGGGCCGGGATGGCCGGCAGCAGCAGTCCGGGGGTGGGCAGCTGGGTAGGGTCGCCGTTGCGAAACATCAGCTGAACCGAACGGGCAGCAGGGGCGACCAGTTCCAGGCCCAGTTCGATGTGCTCCGGATTCTCGCTTTTCATCCAGCGCACGACGCAGATGCTCCAGGACTTGTCCGGCGCAGGACGCAATGCAATGACGCTGCCCGGCACCAGTCCCTCGACTTCGCCGGCAACATGCATTACGGCATACCCCGCAGGGCTTTCGTTGAGCACCATCCACTCGGTCATGTGCGGCAAGCCCGCCCCGGTGCCCTCCGGTGCTTCACCGTGTTCCAGCAATCGCCACAGCTCATTCAGGCCGACGCAGACCTGGGCGCGGAAATTGTTATGGCGGCGTGAATGCTGGCGATGCGGAGGATGCGCCCAATGCGCTTGCAGGCGCTTCAGGGCGGCAATGCCGCCCTGTCCGGCGGCACGTTCCGGCAGCCGCAGATTGCCAGCAGGCATGCCGCTTTCGAGGGCGGAAACCTGTTCGCCCAGCAGCCTGGCCAGCAACTGGCAGGAGCAGTAGAGAAGATCGCCGTGGCCGGGCGGTACGCGGCGATTGGGGGGTACCGGTCCCATATCGCGACTGCTGTCCATCCAGTACCAAAGCCCCTCTTCCTCGGGGGGCGGCGATGGCAGCAGGCTGACCGTCGCGGAAAACTGGCCGAGGTATTCGCTCGCCAGCGCGATTTCTTCCGGCGAAAATCCCTCGGGCTGGGCTGCGGCCAAGGCCAGAAGGCCCTTGTAGGTTTTTTCCGCATCGAGCGAGAGGCCGGGAATGATTGTCGCCGACGGATCGTAATGTGCCCGCGCCGACCTGGCCAAGGCATGGGCGCGGCGCCACAGACCCGGGGGGGGCGGGCAGGCGACCATGTAACTGGTTTCCAGGGCCTCCGCGAGGCTGCGCAGGGCGCGGGCGGCAACGGAAGCAGCATTGCGACGCTTGCTGTGCATCAGGCGATCCGCGTCAAGCAGGACCCGCTCATAGCCGGCCGTGATGCTCTCGTGCACGCTGATCTGCAGGGTGGCCATGGCGCGCAATTCCTTGCCGAGCGGCAGGCTGGCTTCGGTGAGGTGCGACTTCAGGGCAAGCGAGAGCCGGTGCGCCCGGTCGTAGAAGAGGTCGAGAATGCGGTGGTAATGGGCAAGCTCCAGGCGGGCGCGGCCTAGCGCGGCCAGTTCTCCATTCAGTTGAGCCAGATCCTGCGCCGGGTCGTCCGGGATCGGTGACGCGAGCCAGTCCAGGACGTGTGTGAGGTCGTCGGACGGATGGACTCGGCGGATAGGAGCAGTGTTTGACAAGCGTGCGACGGGCCGCGAGGCGGCTCAAGAAATCATAACGGGTTCATTGTAGAGGAATCGGCCGGTCGGGCAAGGGGGGGCGTTGCCGTGCATGGCGCCGCCGCCAGACTGGGCTTGTTCTTGTTTTTCAGGCTGTTTTCCATTAAGATAGCGCCCTTTTTAGCTTCGGCTGCTTTGCTTTGGCTTTGCTTTCAGGGTCAGGCATGCGTCGAATCTCCGTTTTCCGATTTCAACCAAGGGTTAAGCACATGGTCGTCATTCGACTTGCCCGGGGCGGCGCCAAGAAGCGTCCGTTCTACAACATGGTCGTCACCGATTCGCGCAAGCGCCGCGATGGTGCCTGCATCGAACGCGTCGGTTACTACAATCCCGTCGCCGGCGAGAAGGAGCAGGCTCTGCGCGTGGATATGCTGCGCATCGAGCACTGGACGAGCAAGGGCGCCCAGCTCTCGCCTACCGTGGCGCGCCTGGTCAAGCAGTTCGCTGCCAAGCCTGCTGCCTAAACACGCATGATCGTCCTGGGGCGTATTTCCGCCCCGTTCGGCATTCGCGGTTGGGTCAAGCTTCAGGTGTTCGGGGACGACCCGCAGGCCTGGGCACACATGCCGCAGTGGTGGCTGGCTGCGGATGAGCTGGGTCCCGAGGGGAAATGGCAGGCAAGGCAGCTGGCGGAATGCCGGATGCACGGAAAGGGCCTGATCGTCCGCTTCGCGGGTTTTGAGGATCGCAGCGCCGCCGAAAAACTGGCGGGTCTGTATGTCGGTGCGCCCCGCGAGGCATTGCCGAAGACCGCCGAAAACGAATTTTACTGGGCTGACCTGATCGGCCTGGTCGTCGTGAATCTGGCCGGAGAACCGCTGGGTCGTGTCGCCGCACTGGTGAGAACCGGTGCGCACGAGGTGCTCGATGTACGCGATGCGGCCGGCAGCCAGCGCCTGCTGCCCTTCGTGTCAGCGGTCATCAAGGAGGTGGATCTGGCGGCGCGCCGGATCCGCGTGGAGTGGGGAAGCGACTGGTGAGCATCGCATTCGACGTCATCACGCTGTTCCCGGAGATGTTCGTCGCGGTGGCCGATTACGGCATTACGCGGCGCGCGCGCGAGCAGGGCCTGTGGCGCCTGTCTCTGCGGAATCCGCGCGATTTTGCGGTCGATAACTACCGTACGGTGGACGACCGGCCCTACGGTGGCGGCCCGGGCATGGTGATGCTGGCCGAGCCGCTGGAAAAGGCGATTGGCGCGGCCAGGGCAAACCAGCCCGGTGCGAAAGTCATCTGCCTGTCGCCGCAAGGCCGGCCCCTCAGCCATGAGCGGGTGCTGGAACTGGCGCAGGAGGCCGGAGCGATCCTGCTCTGCGGTCGCTACGAGGGCATCGACGAGCGCCTCGTGGGGCGTTGCGTGGATGAGGAGATCTCGCTCGGCGATTTCGTCCTCTCCGGAGGGGAGATCGCGGCGATGGCGCTGATCGACGCGGTGGTGCGGCAGTTGCCAGGCGCGCTCAACGATGCCGATTCGGCGGTGGAGGACTCCTTTGCCGCGGGGCTGCTGGATTGTCCGCACTATACGCGGCCCGAGGTGTACCAGGGGCTGCCCGTGCCGCCGGTGCTGCTCTCCGGCCACCACGCCGAGATCCGGCGCTGGCGGCTGAAGCAGGCCCTGGGGCGCACCTGGCTGCGGCGGCCGGAACTGATCGAGCGCCGGCAGTTGAGCCAGGAAGAATCCGTCCTGCTTGAGGAGTTCAGGCAGGAGCAGATGAAGTAGCAGGTTTATCAACGAGAAATGCGCGCACCATGCCACGGCATGCTCTGCGCACAAGGCCAAAGGCCATTCGACTTAGGAGCAAGGCAATGAATCTCATCGAGCAACTGGAACAGGAAGAAATCGCCCGCCTGGGCAAGACCATTCCCGAGTTCGCCCCGGGCGATACGGTAATCGTCAACGTGAATGTCGTCGAAGGCGAGCGCAAGCGCGTGCAGGCCTACGAAGGCGTGGTGATCGGCAAGCGCAACCGCGGCCTCAACTCCGCCTTCACGGTGCGCAAGATTTCCTCGGGCGAGGGCGTCGAGCGGACCTTCCAGACCTATTCCCCGCTGATCGCCAGCATCGAGGTCAAGCGCAAGGGCGACGTGCGCCGCGCCAAGCTCTACTACCTGCGCCAGCGCTCCGGCAAGTCGGCGCGCATCCGCGAGAAGCTTGCGCTGTCCAGCAAGTCGGGCGATTAAGGCAGAGGAAGCCGGTTCAAAGCAAAACGGGGCGCGAAGCGCCCCGTTTTTTTCTACTGGCTTCAGCCTTCGAGCTTGTTGCGCTCGATGAGGGCGTAGGCGGAGTGACAACATGCCGCAAAGCGGCTTGTTGCGGCGCAGGCTAACCTGCGAAGCAGGTTAAGCGAAGCGGCCGAAGCCAATGTGGATGGATACGGTTCTCAACTTTCGAGCTTGTTTCGCTCGATGAGGGCGTAGGCGGAGTGATTGTGTATGGACTCGAAGTTCTCCGACTCCACCACGTAGGCATCGATGCGCACTTCGCGGTTGAGCAGCGCGGCGACGTCTCGAACCATGTCCTCGACGAACTTCGGGTTGTCGTAGGCGCGCTCGGTGACGTACTTCTCGTCGGGCCGCTTGAGCAGGCCGTACAGCTCGCAAGAGGCCTGGCCCTCCACCAGCTGCACCAGTTCCTCGATCCAGACGAAATCATTGGTTTCTGCCGTGACGGTGACGTGCGAGCGCTGGTTGTGGGCGCCGCGCTCGGAGATCTTCTTCGAGCACGGGCACAGGCTGGTGACCGGCACCACGACTTTCATGTTGAAGCGGTACTTGCCGCCTTCATGTATCTCACCGACGAAGGTCACCTCGTAGTCGATCAGGCTCTGCACGCCGGACACCGGGGCCTTTTTGGCGATGAAATAGGGAAAGGTCATCTCGATGTGGCCGGTTTCGGCTTCCAGCCGCTTGACCATCTGGCGCAGCGTCGGCTCGAAATTTTCCACGGAAATTTCCCGCTCGTGGCTGTTGAGGATCTCGACGAAGCGCGACATGTGCGTGCCCTTGAAGTTGTGGGGCAGGCCGACATACATGTTGAAGACGGCGATGGTGTGCTGCACGCCACCGCTCTTGTCCATCACCTTGACCGGGTGGCGGATGGATTTGATGCCGACCTTGTTGATCGCCAGCTGGCGGGTATCGGCGGAGCCTTGGACGTCGGGTATGGCCATAGTGTCGCTCAGGTTCATGGTGGTCTCTCTTGGGCAGGTCTATTAGCGTTCTCTTTTGAATGCATCCTACCATTCCCGACAGAATCACTCAAGTATTGCCCGTCCCACCCTTTCTGCAATGCTCCTGGCGTCCAGGCCCAGCTGTGCCAGCAGGGTGACGGAATCGCCGTGCTCGGTGAAGCGGTCGGGCAGGCCGATGCGCAGCAGGCGGGTTGTCAGACCTTGCTCCTCGAGTGAACGGGAGACTTCCGCGCCGGCGCCGCCGATGACGGCATTTTCCTCCAGGGTGACGAGCAAGTCATGGCCGAAGGCGAGCTCCCGGACCAGGGCATGGTCGAGCGGCTTGACGAAGCGCATGTTGGCGACGGTGGCATTCATTGTTTCACCCGCTTCGAGGGCCGGGGCCAGCATGCTGCCGAAGGCAAGCAGGGCGATGCGCGATCCCGTGCGGCGGATCTCGCCCTTGCCGAGCGGCAGGGTCGTCAGCGCCTTCTGCGGCGCTACGCCGGGGCCGTGGCCGCGCGGATAGCGTACGGCGCTGGGCCCGTCGTGGTGAAACGCGGTGGTGAGCATCTGCCGGCATTCGTTCTCGTCGGCGGGCGCCATGACCAGCATGTTCGGCACGCAGGTCAGGTAGGACAGGTCGAAGGCGCCGTTGTGCGTGGCGCCGTCGGCGCCGACGAGGCCGCCGCGGTCGAGGGCCAGCATCACCGGCAGGTTCTGCAGGGCGATGTCGTGGATCAGCTGGTCGTAGGCGCGCTGCAGGAAGGTCGAGTAGATCGCCACCACCGGCCTGATGCCCTCGCAGGCGAGCCCGGCGGCGAAAGTCAGGGCGTGCTGCTCGGCGATGCCGACATCGTGGAAGCGCTGCGGGTATTCCTCGGCGAAGCGCACCATGCCGGAGCCCTCGCGCATCGCCGGCGTGACGGCGACGAGGCGTGCGTCCTGCGCCGCCATGTCGCACAGCCAGTCACCAAACACCTGGGTGTAGGTGGGGCCGCCGGCCTTGCCCTGCTGGATGCCGTTCTCGCTGTCGAACTTCGACACGCCGTGGTAGAGCACCGGGTCGGCCTCGGCCAGCTTGTAGCCCTGGCCCTTCTTGGTGATGACGTGAAGGAATTGCGGCCCCTTCAGCTCGGCGATGTTCTTCAGCGTCGGCACCAGCGAATCGAGGTCGTGGCCGTCGATCGGGCCGATGTAGTTGAAGCCGAACTCCTCGAACAGGGTGCCCGGCGTGACCATGCCCTTGATGTGTTCCTCGGTGCGCTTGGCGAATTCCAGCAGCGAGGGGGAGACGCCGAGCACCTTCTCGCCGGCGCGGCGCGCGGCGTTGAAGGCGTGGCCGGAGAACAGCCGCGCCAGGTACTTGTTGAGCGCCCCCACCGGCGGCGAGATCGACATGTCGTTGTCGTTGAGGATGACCAGCAGGTTGGCGTCCGCCACGCCGGCGTTGTTGAGCGCCTCGAAGGCCATGCCGGCAGTCATGGCGCCGTCGCCGATGACGGCGATAACGTGCTTCTGCTCGCCCTTGTCGCGCGCGCCGATGGCCATGCCCAGCGCCGCCGAGATGGAGGTCGAGGAGTGCCCGGTGCCGAAGGTGTCGTAGGAGCTTTCGTCGCGGCGCGGGAAGCCGGAGACGCCGCCCAGCATGCGCAGCTTCGCCATGCCGGCACGGCGGCCGGTGAGCACCTTGTGGGCATAGGTCTGGTGGCCGACGTCCCACACCAGCCGATCCTCCGGCGTGTTGAAGACGTAGTGCAGGGCGATGGTGAGTTCCACCGTGCCGAGGTTCGAAGAAAGATGGCCGCCGGTCTTCGACACCGACTCGATGAGGAATTCGCGCAGCTCCTGCGCCAGTTGCGGCAATTGCTTGCGCTCGAGCTGGCGCAGTTCGGCGGGGCTGTTGACGGTGTCGAGCAGGGGGTAGGCGGACATGAAGTGCTTCAGAACTTGCGGGTGACGATGAAATGGGCCAGTTCGTGCAGGCGGCGGCCGCGCTCGCCGAAGGCTTCGATAGCTTCGCGTGCCTCGCTGCGCAGGGCATTCGCCATTTCCCGCGCTTCGGCCAGGCCCATGGCGCTGACATAGGTGGCCTTGCCCTGCGCGGCGTCCTTGCCGGCGGTCTTGCCCAGCGTCGCCGTGCTGGCCTCGGTGTCGAGGATGTCGTCGACCACCTGGAACAGCAGGCCGACGCGCTTGGCGAAATGATCCAGCAGCGCCATCTCCTCTTCGGGCAGCGGCGGCCCGCACTGCGCGCCGAGCAGGATCGCGGCGCGGATCAGTGCGCCGGTCTTGTGCACGTGCATGAATTCCAGTTCGGCGCGGGTCAATTGCTGCCCCGTGCCCTGGATGTCGATCATCTGGCCGCCGGCCATGCCGCGCGAGCCGGCGGCCTGCGCCAGGAGGCGCAGCATGCCGAGCTGCCGGCGCGGATCATCGGCCAGCTCGTGGTCGGAGAGCAGGAGGAAGGCCTGCGATTGCAGGGCATCGCCGACCAGCAGGGCGGTGGCTTCGTCATACTCGACATGGCAGGTCGGCTTGCCGCGGCGCAGGACATCGTTGTCCATGCAGGGCAGGTCGTCGTGCACCAGGGAATAGGCGTGAATCATCTCGACGGCGCAGCCGGCGATGTCGAGCCGCGCCGGGTCGGCGCCGGCGAGTTCCCCGGCGGCGTGGCACAGCAGCGG
>Ga0209476_10003721_pt1 | contig 10006 bp, 10 predicted proteins | sample KloWWTrecipitate_FD_187179 | JGI IMG/M metagenome (GOLD analysis project Ga0209476, IMG submission 187179) | Active sludge microbial communities from Klosterneuburg, Austria, studying microevolution and ecology of nitrifiers - Klosterneuburg... | ecosystem: Engineered > WWTP > Aerobic digester...
GACCCCGCGCAGGGCCAGCGCCTGCGCCACCAGCGGCCCGATCGCCCGGCTGCCAACGCCCACCATCTGCCGTTTCGGGTCGGCCGGGTTCGAAAGCGGCCCGAGGATGTTGAACACGGTCCGCACCCCCATCTCGCGCCGCGGTCCGCCCACGTGACGCATCGCCGGGTGCATCCGCTGCGCGAACAGGAAGCAGAAGCCGCAGCCATCGATGACCCGCGCGATCTGCTCGCCGCCGAGGTCAATACGCGCTCCGAGAGCTTCCAGTACGTCCGCGCTACCGCACTTCGATGAGGCCGCCCGGTTGCCGTGCTTCGCCACCCGCACGCCGCACGCCGCCACCACGAACCCCGCCGCGGTCGAGACGTTGATCGTGTCGATGCCATCCCCGCCCGTCCCGCAGATGTCGATCACGTCTGGAGCCACCACTCGCTCGGCGTGCGCGTGCATTACGCCCAAACAGGCCGCCACAACCTCCGGCGTCTCGCCCCGCATGCGCAGTGCCGCCAGGAATGCGCCGATCTGCGCAGGGGTTGCCTCGCCGCGCATGATCACTTCCAGCGCGCCCGCCGCCAGGGGCGCCTCAATGCTCCCGCCATCAACCAGCGCCCTGATCGCGTCCTGCATCACCACGCATCACCCCGAATCGTGATCCGCGAATCGTGAACTGTGGCCTGATTCACCATCGTCCGCCCTCCATCTCCAGGAAGTTCTTCAGCAGTTCCTTCCCATGTTCCGTGGCGATCGACTCCGGGTGGAACTGCACACCCTCAACCTTCATCTCCCTGTGCCGTACGCCCATGATGACGCCGCTCTCCGATTTCGCCGTTATCTCGAGTTCAGCGGGCGCGGTGCCGGGCGTCCCGGCCAGCGAGTGATAGCGCACGGCCTTGAACCGTGCGGGCAGGTGCTCGAACACGCCCTTCCCATCGTGGTCGATCGTCGAGGTCTTTCCGTGCTTGATCTCGCCCGCTCCCTCGACCGTCCCGCCGTACACCTCGTAGATGCACTGGTGTCCGAGGCACACCCCCAGCACCGGGACCTTCCCGGCGAACTCGCGGATGACATCGCGCGAGATTCCCGCGTCATCCGGCGTCCCCGGCCCCGGTGAGATCACCACGTGGTCCGGATTCAGCGCCTTACACTCGCCCAGCGTCACCTGGTCATTGCGGTAAACGCGCACGTCGGCGCCAAGCTCCGCCAGGTACTGGTAGAGGTTGTAGGTGAAGCTGTCGTAGTTGTCGATCAGCAGCGTGGTCATCGGTCCAGCCCCTCTTCATTGTCCAGGTCGTCCCGGATCTCCCGCAGCGTGGCGGCGAGCTCCTCCGGCGTGTAGCCGTATCCCCTCCGGTCCAGCCGGAACTTCTTCTTCAGGTATTCGGGGTCGTAGGCGCCCACCGAACGCAGGTTCAGCGGATAGGCAGTCCCCGGTTCGCCCATGAGCGACACCATGAAGTAGCCGTCTCCCGCCAAGCGCGTGAAGCTCGCCGATTCCCGCAGCAACGGCACCAGCATCAGCTCGACGCCCCCGCTCCGGTAGAACCGGACGCCGACATGCGCGACGTGTTTTTCCAACGATGTGCTCATTGTCCGAATCCCATCTCGGCAAGGATCGTCAGCACCTCGCCTGGGCTGCGCGCGGTGAAGTCTGGCGTCGCATCGAGCACCAGCCCCGTATCGAGCGTCCCCCAGAGCGCCGCGATCGACCGGATCCCCGCATTCCGTGCCGCCCAGATATCGGCCGGGCTGTCGCCAATAAAGACCGCGTCCCCCGGCCTGTCGGCGACCATGCGGTCCAGGGCGAGGAAGATGGGTTCAGGGTCGGGCTTGTGGCTGTCGGTGTCGTCCGCCCCCACTACCGTATGGAAGTACTGAAGGAGGCCAGCCGTCGTCAGCTCGTCCGTCGCGCCCCAGGCCAGCTTCGATGTGACGATGCCCATCTGGAAGCCTCCGTCATGGAAAGTCCGTAGCACCGCCTCCACGCCCTCGAACGGCCGGATGTCACGCTGTTGGCCGTAGTAGCGTTCGCGGTACGCCGCCACAAACCGGCCCGGGTCGCCTGCCATCAGCCGTTGCCCCATCTCCTCGAGCGTTCCACCCCGGTGTGATCGCCAGAGTGCCTCCGCATCCACCTTCGTCCCCAGCAATGCCTCGTGCGCGTCCGCCAGCGCGCGGATCCGGCCCGGAAGGGTATTCAAGAGGGTGTCGTCCATGTCCCAGAGGATGACGCTCACTGCCCCCTCCCCGGCCGCGGGATGCCCCGCTGTTCGAAGACGTCTTCCATCACCGGCCACGCCTCCAGCGCAGCCGGGAAGCCCGCATAGACCGAGACCATCCGCAGCGTCTCGACGATCGCCTCGGGTGACGCCCCGTGGTTCAGCGCGCCATGGATGTGGAGTCGCAGGGTTGCCCCGCAGTGGCCCTGCGCCGCAAGCATCGCCACCACCATCAGGCTGCGCTCCCTGCGGTCGAGGGCGGGCGCTTGCCAGATCCGCCCGAGCACATGCTCGATCTGATCTTCGGCGAGTTCTGGCTGCTGGATGGCCATGGTTGCCGCCACCCGCTCCGGGTCCGCACCCGTCAGCGTCCGCAGCACATCAAGTCCGGCCGCGCGCCCGGGGGGCTGATTGGTCGCCCCGGCAGCCTCATTCACCACCGGCCGGCTCGGCGGCTGCAGTTCGCCACCCAGTGCCCAGAGGATCTCCGCCGCCCGGTCCACCGGTGTGCGCACGCCCAGCGCCTCGAGGAGCGCGTTCCGGACGCCCTCGTCCATCTGCAACGCATGCAGCTCCGCCAACTCGCACCAGCGCCCTTCGTGGCCGGGAAGCGCAACCGGCTCACCACTCCACCCCGTCGCCGCATACAGGTTGAACACCACCTGGCCATCCTCCGCCGGGAAGAAGTGCGTCTCGAGGAAGTCCTCCTCGATGGCCGGCGCCAGCACTCCCAGCCTCCCGAGGATGTCGTCCATCTCCTGGTCAACGTCGTCGGCGTGGTCGGGCAACGGGCCGCCCGGCAGCTCCCACGCGGCATCGAGCTCCTGCCGCACCAGGAAGAACCTTCCCTCCCGTTCGAGGATCGCCGCCATGCGGATGTGCTGCCTCATCGAGCATCCCCGCGGAGCATCGGGGCCGTTGTGCGCCGGCTATCCATACCCCAGACTCCCCGTCTTCTTCTCCGCGGCTGCAATCTCCGCCTGGTCGATGGCCCGCATCAATGCCCGCATCTTGTTGACGGTCTCGATGTACTCGGTCTCCGGGACCGAGTCATAGACGATGCCCCCGCCCGCCTGCAGGTAGGCCACGCCGTCCTTCACCAGCATCGTCCGGATGGCGATACAGGTGTCGAGGCTCCCGGAGAAGCTGGCATACCCGACCGCGCCGGCATACACCCCGCGCTTCGATGGCTCCAGTTCGGCGATCAGCTCCATCGCGCGGACCTTCGGCGCGCCGCTCACCGTCCCCGCAGGGAAGACCGCCCGGAAGGCATCGAACACCGTCTTGCCCTCCGCCAGCTTCCCCGACACGTTCGAGACGATATGCATCACGTGCGAGTACTTCTCGATCTCCATCAGCTTGTCGACCGTCACGGTCCCTGGCGTAGCGACGCGCCCGACGTCGTTCCGGCCCAGGTCCACGAGCATGATGTGCTCGGCCAGCTCCTTCTCGTCGGACAGGAGTTCGGCGGCCAGCCGCTCATCTTCTTCTGACGTGGCGCCTCGGGGCCGCGTCCCCGCGATGGGGTGTGTGAAGACCACACCGTCCTCGACCCGCACAAGCAGCTCGGGCGATGCGCCGACGATCTGGAAGTCGCCCATGTCCAAGTAGTACATGTACGGCGAGGGGTTCACGATCCGCAGTTGCCGGTAGATGTTGAACGGGTGGACCGCCACCTTCCGCGCCAGCCGCTGCGACGGCACCGTCTGGATGACGTCCCCCGCGATGACGTGCTCGCGGATGCGCTCCACCATCAGCTCGTAGCCTTCGCGCCCGACGTTCGACTGCGCCTGGCCGTTCGTCCGCAGCACCGCGCCGACTTCCTCGGGAGGAAGCTGCACCGTCGGGTTGTTTAGCTTCTCGACAATCTCATCGATCCGGAACGCCGCCTGTCGGTACGAAGCGTCGATGTCCCCATCGAGCCGGCAGTGCGCGATCACCTTGATGGTGTGGCGGATGTGGTCGAACACCACCATCGAATCGCAGAACAGGAACACCGCCTCAGGGATCCCGAGTTCGTCGGCGGCTGGCGGTTTCACGCGTGATTCGAAGTGTCGCACGGCGTCATAGCTAACATAACCGATGGCACCGCCGGTGAAGGCCGGGACCCCTTCGACCGGGATCTCCCGGAACCGGCTGACCTCCTGCTGCAGCGGGACCAGCGGGTCGCCTTCCCACTCCTCGCCGGCGCCCGTGCGAAGGACGCGGTACGGCTGCGTGCCGATGAACGAGTAGCGCGCCATCCGCTCGCCGCCCTCCACCGATTCGAGCAAGAACGAGTATTTTCCCGTCCGCACCTTCAGGAATGCCGAGACAGGCGTCTCCAGGTCGGCGGTCACTTCGCGGTAGATCGGGACGAGGTTCCCGATCCCTCGCTTCGCCAGTTCCTTTGCCTCGTCCAGCGTGGGGTGCAGCATCAGTACTTCCCCAGGTAGTTCAGGTCGAGCGCGTCGCGCACCATTTCCATCGTCTCCTGGGCGATCGCCCTGCCGCGTTTCGTGCCGTGCTCCAGTGCTTCGCGCACCAGCCCCATGTTCGACTGGTAATGCGCCCGCCGCTCCCGGAAGGGGTCCAGCAGTTCGTTCAGCACGACCGTCAGGCGGTCCTTGAGGACCTTGTTCGGGATCCCCGTGGCTTCATAGTCGACCTTCATCTGCCCGACCAGCGCCCGGTCGTGGTCGAAGGCGTCCAGGTAAAGGAAGATCGGGTTCTCATCCACCTTCCCCGGCTCGGTCGCGCCGCGCGGGGGGCCGCCGTACATGCTTCTGACTTTCTTCGCGACTATCTCGGCCGAATCCTTCAGGTCGATCGTGTTCCCGCGCGATTTGCTCATTTTCGCGTTGCCGTCGGTGCCCACCAGCCGGGGAACACGCCCGACAAGCGCCTCGGGCTCGGGGAACACGTCCTTGAACCGCCGGTTGAAGCGCCGCGCCGTCTCCCGCGTGAGCTCGATGTGCGGCAGCTGGTCTTCTCCCACAGGTACCAGGTGGGCTCGGGGCATGAGGATGTTCGCCACCTGCAGCACCGGGTAGGTGTAGAACGCAACCGGCACCGACTTGCGCTCCTGCGAGCCGTCCTCCGGCTCCTCGAGTGCCGCCATCTCCGCCTTCAGGGTTGGGTTCCGTTCCAGCATCGAAACCGGGAGGAACCACCCCAGCAGGGTCGCCAGTTCGGCGTGCTCCGGAACCAGGCTCTCGATGACGAACGAACTCCCCTCCGGGTCCAGCCCGACTGCCAGCCAGTCCAGCGCGACGTCCCACACGGCATCCCGCACGCGCTGGATGTCATCGGCATAGTCCGAGACCTGGTAATCCGCGATCAGGAAATACGTCTCGTACTCGTGTTGCAGCCGGACCCAGTTCTCGAGCGCGCCCGCATAGTGCCCCAGGTGCAACGCCCCGGTGGGCCTGATCCCGGTCAGGATACGCTTCCGCCCGGTCATCGCGGCCCACCACCGCCACGCGGGCCGCTCGCGGGACGCGGACCGCCGCCGCCCGGCCGCAGGGGAGGGCGCGGCCCTCCCGGGGCTGGTCCGCCGCGCTCCAGCGAGCGCGCATAGGCGTGTACCTGCCGTGAAGCCTGCTCCACCAGGTCCAGCTCGTTCCCGAAGACCGATTCCTGCTCGTTCGTCACCACCGCGAGGACGTGAATCCACGACCGGCATTGCGCCAGTGCCCCGCGGGCATCGCGCAGCAGCCCGCCCTGTGCCGGCCCTTCCCGCGTTGCCGCCTCAGCGATGAGCCCGCAGGCGATGCCCGCAAGCTCGAACGCTTTCGCCTGCGCGTCCGCCGCTGCCTTCAGATTCGACCCGGTCTTCAGCCGGCCGATGGCTGCCGCCAGCCGGATGGCCGTGTTCCACGCTTCGATCGTCTGTTCTCCGTCTGCCATTACCCTTCCGCCTCCGCGTGGCACCCATCGAGGAACGCCAGGAGCCGGTCGCAGGCCGCCTCGACGGCTGCCACCACCGCATCCTCATCGGTGCACGCTTCCTTGATCGCCTCCATCTCGGCCCCGGCATGCGCAATGTCGGCCACCAGGTGGACGGAGAAGAATTCGAATTGCCGGGGCTCGAAGCCGTAACGCTCCGTCAGCCCCTTGATTGTCTGCCACGAGATCGCTGGCACCTGCCCCTCGAACGCAAACAGCGCGCCGAGCGCTTCCGCGATCGGCGCCTCCCGGGCCGCCTTCCAGTAATGCTCCAAAAGCGCCCGCGTTTCCGGCCGAAGCGTCGCCGTCTGCACTTCCGCGCGTGACAGCCCCAGCGCTTCCGCGAACTCCAGCCAGAGCACCGGGTGATTGCGCTCCCCGTGCTCCTCATCCCAGAGGTTCTCGAGCAATTGCCCCCGGATCGCCGGAGACTCGGTCCGCGTATGGATAGCGCTGAGGTAGCGCGGGAACGCCGCCTCGAAGGCGTAGTACTGCCGTGCGAACTCTCGCACCCTGGCGGGCGGAAGCGTCCCCGCCACCCAGTCCATGAAGAACGGGTGCCCGAGGAGCCCTTTGCGCGCGGTCACTGCCTTCAGCCGCTGCTCGAGCGTCGCGCCTGCCTCAGTCGTACCCATCACTCGCCTCTTCCGCTGGAGGGGGACCGCCCATCCCCCCGTCATCGACCTGCCTAGATGACTGGCAGGTGCTTCATGGCCTCGGCCACCTTCTCCACCGGATAGTGGTCGTCCACCAGGTTCCCGGAGAGGTAGTCGTCGTAGGCCTGCAGGTCGAGCAGCCCGTGCCCGCTCAGGTTGAACAGGATCACCCGCGACTTGCCCTCTTCCTTCGCCGCGAGTGCTTCGTCGATGGCTCCGCGGATCGCGTGCGAGCTCTCCGGCGCCGGGATGATCCCCTCGGTCTGGGCGAAGAGCGTTGCCGCCTCGAAACACCCGTTCTGCGCGTAGGCTTTTGCCTCGATGTAGCCGCCGTCGTACAGGTGGCACAGCAGCGGTGCCATCGCGTGGTAGCGCAGCCCGCCCGCGTGGATCCCCGGCGGCATGAACGTGTGGCCCAGGGTGTACATCTTCATCAAAGGGGTCAGCCCGGCAACATCGCCGAAGTCGTACCGGTATTCGCCCTTGGTCAGGCTCGGGCACGAGGACGGCTCAACCGCGAGGAACCGGGTGTTCGCCTTGCCTTCCAGCCGGTCCTTCATGAACGGGAAGAGCAGGCCGGCCGCGTTCGAACCGCCGCCTGCGCAGCCGATGACGACGTCCGGGTACTCACCCGCCATCTCCATCTGCTTCTTCGCTTCCTGGCCGATAACCGTCTGGTGTAGCAGCACGTGGTTCAGCACGCTGCCGAGCGAGTAGCGCGTGTCCTCGCGCATCGCGGCATCCTCGACCGCCTCGCTGATCGCGATACCCAGCGACCCCTGGCTGTTCGGGTCTTCGGCCAGCACGCCGCGCCCGGCGTTCGTTTCCTCACTTGGGCTCGCCACCACCGACCCGCCCCAGACCCGCATCATCGAACGCCGGTACGGCTTCTGGTTGTATGAAACCTTCACCATGTACACCTTGCATTCGATGTCGAACAGCTTGCAGGCGAAGGCGAGCGATGATCCCCATTGGCCCGCACCCGTCTCCGTCGCGATCCGCTTCACGCCTTCCTGCTTGTTGTAGTAGGCCTGCGCCACTGCCGTGTTCGGCTTGTGCGAACCGCTCGGCGAAACACCCTCGTACTTGTAGTAAATGTGCGCCGGCGTATCGAGCGCCTTCTCCAGGAAGGTCGCCCTGATGAGCGGCGCCGGCCGCCAGATCTTCAGGATCTCCCGCACCGTCTCCGGGATCTCGATGTACCGTTCCGTGCTCACCTCTTGCTTGATCAGCTCCATCGGGAACAGCGGCGCCAGTGCGTCCGGCCCGATCAGCTCATGTGTCGCCGGGTGCAACGGTGGTGGAGGCGGCGTCGGCAGGTCCGCCGTGATGTTGTACCAGTGTGTCGGCAGCTCCGACTCTTCCAGGTTGAATTTGCGCGTTGCCATCGTGTTCTGTCCCTTGCCTCGTTGGTTGTCCACCATCGCCGGGCCGGCGGGGCCGCGTAACCGGGCTGTCCCACCGTTGTGTCTCCGTGGTGGCTGGCCTCGCGGCCCGGAGAACACAAAACCCCTCGCCTGCAAAGGACGAGGGGTTCTCGCGGTGCCACCTTTGTTCCCGCGCGGATCGCTCCCCGCAGGCACTTGTCAGCCGCCGCGGCACATCCGCGAGGGCCCTGGCTCTGATAACGGTGCCACTCCGCCGCAACCTACCGCTTTTCGCCTCGGCTGCGGAGCTCCCGGGCCCATTCACCTGTCGCGCTGCCACCGGGCTCTCACCTGCCCCGGCTCTCTGGAGGCTCGCCTGACGGGCTACTTTTCCCGATCGACGCTACTTCTTCAGTTGAGTCATCAAGGTAGGTGTGCTCCGCCCGCTTGTCAATAACTCCCTCCTACCCCGCGAGGAATTCGTCCAGCGCCTGCCGCGCAGCCGGCTCCGTCAGCGTCGGCGCGTGCCCCACGCCCGGCACCTCAACCACCGTTAGCGCGGGTAGTGCCTCGGCCATGCGGCCCGCGATGGCACGGCTCAACAGGTCGCTCTCCGCTCCACGTAGCAGTAGCACCGGGCAGCGGAAAGCCCCGAACGCCTTCCACGGGTCCATCGCCGCCGCCTGTGCAGGCACCTTGCGGATCGCCGGGTCCATCTTCCACACGTACATCCCGGTGTCGCTCTTGCGCACGTGGTAGCGCGCGAACTCCGTCAGCTGGTCCTCTGAAAGACCCTTCGCCACCGTCGCGTAGTGCTCCCGGAAGTAGCGAGTGACCGCCTTCATGTCGGCGAACATCTCCGGCGCCCCGGTCACATAACCGAGGATCCTCGCCACCCCGGCCGCATCGAATTCCGGCCCCACGTCGTTCAGCACAGCCCGTTCCACCCACTCCGGGTGGAGCGCGGCATAGTACATCGCGATCGTCCCGCCCATCGAAGTCCCGACCAGTGCCATGCGTTGCAGGCCCAAAGCCTCCCGGATCGCCTCCAGGTCCGCCACATAGGTGTCCGTCCCGTACCGGTCGGGGGGTCCCCACTCTGTCTCACCGCGCCCCCGTACATCCAGCGCGTATACATGGAAGCGCCCCGCCAGGTGGTTGGCGATCCCGTCGAAGAGGTGAGCCTGCCCCGCCAGGCCGTGGATCAGCATGACTACCGGCGAACCCGGTGCTCCCCGTGCTACCAGGTGATGCCGCAGGCCGTTCGCCTGGACGAAGATGTCGCGGATCGGATGGATGGTCGTGGGCATCGCGGGCCTCCCTCGGATGTGCGGGGATTGTATGCGCGCCACGCGACAATGGAACCCCCGCCGGGCTCCTTGCCGCCTGTTACACGAACAGGTGCAGCGGCATCTGCGTGGGGTGGACCGTCGACCCGCTCTCGAGGCTGTTCCGCGCCATCAGTTCGTCGTGCACCCCCGGCCCGATCACCACGTTCCGGCCCACGTGCAGCCCCGCTGGTACCGTGACCCGCTTGCCGACAATCGTCATCCCGGCATTTACGATGTCCGGCCGGTCGAAGTTTGGCGCCCAGTTCGTCCCCTCACCGATTATCGCACCGCGCCCGACCGTGACTTCCTTGTCCAGTATCGACCGGTCGACCACTGCCCCGGCCCGGATGACGCAGCGGTGCTGGATCACCGAGTCCCGCACAATCGCCCCTTCTTCCACCACAACCCCCGGCGAAATCACCGACCGGTTCACCTCCCCGGCGATCTGCGCCGCGGGCGAAACCAGCGATTCCCGCACCGCCGCCCGCGACCCGAACCGTGCTGGCGGC
>Ga0209476_10003729_pt1 | contig 10001 bp, 21 predicted proteins | sample KloWWTrecipitate_FD_187179 | JGI IMG/M metagenome (GOLD analysis project Ga0209476, IMG submission 187179) | Active sludge microbial communities from Klosterneuburg, Austria, studying microevolution and ecology of nitrifiers - Klosterneuburg... | ecosystem: Engineered > WWTP > Aerobic digester...
CGCAAGCCGCCGCGCACCAGGCCAAGCTCGACGCCGAGGCCGCCGCCGCACAAGCCGCAGGCGGGGGTGAGCCGACCATCCTGCCCGGCAACAGCACGCAGTATTGGCGCGGTGACAAGACGTGGCAGACGCTCGACAAATCCGCCGTCGGGCTGGGCAGCGTAGACAACGTGTCAGCTGCCAACTTGCGGGACCGCTCCACACATACGGGCACGCAGGCCATTTCCACGGTGTCGGGTCTGCAAACCGCACTGGACTCGAAAGCTGCAGTGGGGTCGGACGCCGGGGCTAATCTTGGGGTTGCGTCGGCTGGCACGGCGACCACCGCATCCCGCTCAGACCACGTTCACGAGCTGCCCACGGCTGCCGAGGTGGGGGCCGCACCATCGGCCCACGTAGGTGCAGGCGGCACTGCCCACGCTAATGCAACGACCTCGGTAGACGGATTCATGTCGTCCGCCGACAAGACCAAGCTCAACGGCATCGCCAGCAACGCAACGGCCAACGCCTCCAACGCTGAGCTGCGAGACCGCTCGACGCACACCGGCACGCAAGCGCAGAGCACCGTCACTAATCTGACGACCGATTTGGCGGCGCGGGTCAATCGCCAGGACAGCTATGCCACGGTCACCAGCGGCGTGATCAACCTGGGTCTGGAAACAGAGCTCTATCACATCACCGTTAGCGGCAACGTCACCGTGTCGGTCAGCAACGCGCCCACAACGGCGCGCGTGGTCAAGCGGCTGATCGTGCAGTACAGCAGTGGCGTGCTGACCTGGCCGGCGTCATTCATGCTGCCCACGCCCATGCCCACGTTTGCAGCGGGCAAAGCCTACGTATTCAGCATTGAGCAATCGCCGAATAGCGGGGTGTATTTCCTCGTACCTGGACCGGAGTACACGTATCCATGACCCGAGTGTTTTTGACGCACAGAGCCGAGCGCCAGATGGCTGGCGCTACCTGGACCGCACGCACCGGTGCTGGGTCGAGGGATTGGCGAGGGATATCCTGCTCCGCTGACGGACAGTACATCGCAGCCGCCGCTTACGGCGGCTACATCTACACCAGCGCGGATGGCGGCGCTACCTGGACCGCACGTACTGGCGCTGGGTCGGGGAATTGGTACGGGGTAACCTTCTCCGCTGACGGTCAGCACATCGCAGCCGCCGTTTACGGCTACATCTACACCAGCACGGATGGCGGCGCCACATGGACCGCACGTACTGGTGCTGGGTCGAGGGATTGGCGAGGGATATCCTGCTCCGCAGACGGTCAGGACATCGCAGCCGCCGTTTACGGAGGCTACATCTACACCAGCACGGATGGAGGCGCTACCTGGACCGAGCGTACTGGTCCTGGGTCGAGGAATTGGTGGGGGATATCCTGCTCCGCTGACGGACAGTACATCGCAGCCGCCGCTTACGACAGCAACATCTACACCAGCACGAATGGCGGCGCTACTTGGACCGAGCGTACTGGCGCTGGGTCGAGGAATTGGCGAGGGATAGCCTGCTCCGCTGACGGACAGTACATCGCAGCCACCGTTTACGGAGGCTACATCTACACCAGCACGAATGGCGGCGCTACTTGGACCGAGCGTACTGGCGCTGGGTCGAGGAATTGGCGAGGGATAGCCTTCTCCGCTGACGGACAGCGCATAGCCGCCGGCGGCAACTCCACCAACATCTACACCAGCGCGGATGGCGGCGCTACCTGGACCGAGCGTACTGGTCCTGGGTCGAGGAATTGGTACGGGGTAACCGGCAGCGAAGACATGTCGTTAATTGCGGCTTGTGCCGGCGGCTCCACCAACATCTACACCAGCGAGGGCTAAAACATGTACTACAACACTCAAACCCATACTTTCGGCCACACCCACACCGAAGTTGCGCAAACCACAAACTCCAGCTTTGCCGTCGGAACGCTCGAAGTCGGCCCCTACCGGCTCTATGAGCACGCGCCAGAGCCCGAGCACGACGCAGCCACGCACCGCATCGAGCTTGCCTCTACCGTCACCCAGCGCACCGGTCAGCCCTGGCTGCGCGCATGGGACGTGATCGCGCTGACGCCCGTGGAAATCGAGGCCGTGCAAAAGGCCCGCGTGCCGCAGACCGTCACCCGTCGTCAAGCCCGCCAGGCTCTACTTCTGGCTGGCTTGCTGGACAACGTGCAGCCCGCCATTGACAGCATCGCAGACCCGGTGCAGCGCAGCATGGCGCAGATTGAGTGGGACGATAGCCAGCAGTTCGAGCGCAAGCGCCCGCTGCTGATTGCGCTTGCCGCCGCGCTGGGCCTGGGCGAAGAGGCGTTGGACAACCTGTTCATCCAAGCCGCGCGGCTATGAAGCTCGCCCTGCGCCGCACCGCCGCCCGCCAGAACACCGGCGTACACACGCACGGGGCTTGCCGCATCATGTGGGGCGGCGGTCGCTCCTACCCAAACAACGCGGGTGATTTGTGATGACCTTCGCATTAGCCATCGTCGCTCTACTCGCCGCGCTGATCGGGCTGCGCTACTGGATGGCCTCGCCAGCGCGCGTGCTGGCTGAGATCGAGGCGCTCGATCTGCCGACGCACATCAGAGCTGACCTGATCGACTGCATCGACGCCGCCCAAGACGCCGACCGCAAGACGTGGTTGTACGACCTGAGCGCACCGCTCGTGATGCTGCTGGTGCTGCCGTTCGTGCCGCGCAGCGCCGACCACTTGCCCAAGGCGTTCCGCAACTGGGACAACGACGTTTCGATGAACGGCGACGGTCATGGCTGGCAGGACGAGGGCGGCGCCTGGCACGACGCGCGCATCACGCCCGCGCCCGAGGGTGCCCTGCTGGTCAGTCACTCCGACCCGGCATACGGCGGCGACTGCTACTACGCCAAGGGCCACCACCCGCGCAGTTTCTGGGCGCGCTACATCTGGCTGGGCTGGCGCAACCGCGCGTCCCTGATGTCGCTGGAGCTGGGCGAGCCAATCCCGGAGCGTCCGATGTGCATCAGCGGCGATCCCGGCATTCACCGGCATGGCCCCTACGGTCACTTCCTCCTGAAGTTCGACGACGTGTACCACTACAAGAGCATCCAGCCCTTCGGCCCGTTCGCGCTGACGCGCAGCTACGGCTTCAAGCTGGAAATCATTCTCAAGTCGCCGGCCGGCCACGGCCAGGCGGCCGCCGTGGCCATTGGCCGCTCACTCAAGCGTCGTGGAGATTGATCTTGGCCCAAGTCCTGCACCCAGAATCAAACGATCCGCGCGACGTGGCGGCGTTCGTTGACGCGCGTGTGGCGCAGGCCAACCGAGAGCTGCGGGCGCACATCGACGCGCGGTTTGATGAGCAGCGCCAGTGGTTCGACGACGCGTTCCCGGGCGGCGACATCGCGGCGCACCGGATCGCGCACGAGCGCCAGGCCGAGGCCGATGCGAACTTCAAAAGCCTGCGCCGGTCGCTGATCGAAAAAGGCGCGTTTGGGCTGCTGGCGGCGCTGGTGGTGATGAATTGGGAGGCGATCAAGATGGCCGTCCGGGAGTTTTTCAAATGAAGCGCCTGCTCGCCGATGCGGCGGCTTTCGTGGCGTTCCCGCTGCTGCTGTGGGGCGTGTACGCGGCCGACCAGTCGTACCCGGTGGTTGCCGATTTTCGCGTGGTCACCCAGGTTGTGACGCAGGATGGCGTGCTGATCGAGGGCACGATGGACAAGCGCCGCAACTGCCGCATGCTGGAGGTGGTGTCGGTCGTTGACGACGAGGTGATGCCGGTGGCGTTCATGGGTGCCGGCGAGATGCCGCTCTACAAGCGCCCGCTGGGTCCGCAGAAGTGGGGGCCGTGGCTGGTGACGGCCGACCGACAGGACGGCGTGCGTCTGGTGGCGCACCACCGCTGCCATGACGGCTGGGAGCACTCGGCCGATCTGACTTCGTTTGTGGTGGGGGTGCAGTGATGCGCTTGCTGCCCAACTGGCGCACGCTGCTGCGGCGCGCGTGGAGCGTGCGCCTGTTCGCGCTGTCCATCGTGTGCGACGTGCTGGGCATCGTGTTCGCCGTGCGCGGCTCGTTCTCGTCGGTTGAAGGCGCTTCGCTGTGGCTGCAGATCGTCGGCGCCCTGTTCGGTGCGGCCGGCTTCATCGCCCGCTTCATGTACCAGCGCGACCTGAGTCCCGAGGCCAAGCATGAGTAACTGGCGCCCGAACACCAATGCGCCGAAGGTGCCTGCCGCCGTGCTGCGCAAGGGCGCCATTCCCGCTGCGCTGCTGGCCGCACTGACCGGGCCGCTGGCGTGGACTACGCTGGAGCGCTGGGAGGGGAACATCCTGCGCGTGTACGCCGACAACCTGGCGGGCGGCATCCCAACCTACTGCGCCGGCCGCACGGACTGGAAAGCGCCGGTCGGCACACGCCTGACATCTGATGAATGCCGCGAGGTCAACAAGACGACGCTGCTGGAGTACGGCTACGCGGTGCTGGGCTGCACCGAATGGAGCCACTTGACGCCGGATCGACTGGTGGCGCTGACCATCTTCACCATCAACGTCGGCAAGGCCGGCGCCTGCGGATCGCGCGCCTTCCGCCTCATCAACGATGGCCAGTACGCCGCCGGCTGCGATGCGCTGGCGCGCTCGCCCTCCGGCGCACCGGTGTGGTCCTACGCGAACGGGAAGTACCTGCAGGGCCTGCAGAACCGCCGTCAGGCCGAGCGTGCAATCTGCCTTGGGAAAGTCCATTGAACACCGCCGGCCTTTTCTGGATGCACTGCGCGGCCTGCTGGCTGGCGTGGGCGTCTTTGTGGAGTATTTGATATGGGCATGCTTTCATCCAAGTTGCGCAGCTGGGCGCATGGCAACCAAGAGGGCTTGATTTATTGGTGTCAGGGCTGCAACAGCCATCACCACATCATCACCAAAGGGCCAGGCGCGTGGGGCTGGAATGGCGACGCTGAGCGCCCGGTGTTCACGCCATCGGTGCTGGTACAGCGACCCGCCAATCCTGACGCGGGGGAGGGGTTCGAGGAATACCGCACCGAGCTGCGATGCCACACGTTCGTCGGCTGCAACGGCGCCCAGCCCGGCGAGGTGATCTTTCTCTCTGACTGCTCGCATGCACTGGCAGGCACAGTGCAACCGCTTCCCGATCTACCGTCCCATGCGAGGGAGTGAGCTATGGGCGTCCTGAATTTCCTCACCGGCACCGCCGGCTACACCGCCATCCTGGCCGCGTTCGGCCTGGCCGTGGCCGATGCGATTGCGGACGTGGTGCACGAGGAGCTGACGTGATCTACCTGCTGGCCGGGTTTGTCGTCATGCCGCTGGCCGTGTGGACCCTCGCGCTATGCCTGCCCTAGCCGCCGCCATCGCCTGGCTCACCGGCGGCAACCTCATCCGCCTGGCCGCCACCCTGCTGACCGGCATCGCCATCGGCGGCTGGGGCGCCTGGCAAGTGCAGGGCTGGCGCCAGGCCAGCGCCGACCTCGCCCGCGAGCGCGCCGCCCACGCGCAGTTCCGCGCCAACGAGCGCACCGCCCACACCGCCAGCGCCGGCTATCAACAGGAGGCCGCCCATGCCCGCATCGAATACCGCACCCGCTGGCGCACCATCGAGACGCTGGTTGATCGCCCCGTGTATCGCAATGTCTGCCTCGATGCTGATGGCCTGCGCGAGCTCAACGCAGCCATTGCAGGTCAGCCCGCCACCCCCTGACCTGGCCCAACCCTGCGAGCCGCTGGCGCCCCTCGCCGACGGCATCTCCGCCACCGTCCTGCGCTGGGCCGTGGCCACCGTCGAGCAGTATCAGGACTGCCAGCGCCGGCACGGGGCGCTGGTGCGGGCGTGGCCGCAGTGATCGTTACGCGCGTACAATCCGCACATGACCGACCCCAAGCCACTCACCCTGGCGCAGCGCGTGCGCGCCAGCGAGCAACGCAGCATCGATGCCGGCGCCATCCGCATGCCTGGCGGACTGCTGCCCGCCGAGGCCGCCCAGGCGCTCGACGCCCTGGTGGCAGCCAACTGGGCACCCAGCCGCACCGCCGCCATCGCCCGCGCCCTGGTCGAGGCGCGCAATAACCATGCGATTTAGTCGGGTTCTTTTATTTTGCTTGTGTTACGCGCGTAACTGCGCCATAATACATACATGGTGGTCGAGATTGATTGCCACCCGCACCAGGTAGCGGCATACATACCGGGCGTGATTCCCGCCACGAGAGCGGGCAGAAAAGGAAAGCATCATGACTACCAACCACTACGGCACCGTGACCTACGAGGGCAAGGTCTACACCCTCACGCAACAGGCGTACGCTGACAACTACGGCACAGACGGCGACGTGGCCTACTACGCATCGGCAGTCGACGCTGATGGCACCGACTACAAGGTGACGTGGCATTGCACCCCGGAATACGAGGCCGCCGAGGCGCGTGTCCAAGCAGCCTACAACGACGGTAACGAGCCCGACGGTCGAGACCTCTCTCTGGTGGAGGACGAGAGCAACGCCTGTGACTGGGCGACCCCTTACGACGTGATCGAGGCATAACGTGCGCAGCACCGTCATCATCACCCAGCGCGGTGCTGGCTACGTCAGCACCGTCTCGGGCCGCCACGGTGGCGGCCACCAGGGCGCCCGCGCCGGGCTCACGCCCTACGATGCGGCCGCGCGCGCCGCTCAACTCATGATCGAGTATGCGCAGTCCAATCCTGAGGGCGGCGACTTGATGGCTCCGCCCGAGGTATTGGATCTGGTGCCCGCTCACCTGCGCTCAGTGCCCGCCCATGCCGGCCCCGCTTGACCTGGCCAGCAGGCGCTTTGGCCGCTTGCAGGTGTTGGAGCGCGCCGAAGCTGGTGCCCGCCCCGCATGGCGTTGCCGCTGCGACTGCGGCGGCATTGAGGTGCTGCGCCAGTACCAACTGACCGAGCGCGGCGTTGATGCGTGCAAGGCGTGTCGACAACCCGACTGCGCCGTGTGCGGCACACGGGTGCCGCTGGCGCGCGGCGCCAAGAACACATGCTCGCCAGGCTGCGAAAAGGCCAAGATCGCGGCCAACAGCGCCAAGCACAATGCGCGCGCTCGCGCAGCCGACCCGGACCACTACCGGCGCAAGCATGCCGCCCGGCGGGCCGATCCGCAGCAGCACGCGCGCATCCAGCAACGCGAGCGTGAGCGCAGCGTCCGGCGCTGGGATGCGCTCAAAGCCGACCCTGAGGCGCGCGAGGCCCAACTTATGAGAGAGACGCTCACCCCTTGCCCTCCTTCGCGTCTGTGAATTCGCCACACAAGTGATCGCGCCGCGTCATGATGTGACCTGATGGTGGCGTCAACGACGGGGACGTGATGCCGAGCATCGAGATTCGATCCAAGCCCGCCACCGGCGCTGTCCGTGTGCAGTCGCCGACGACGGAGTTGTATGGCTCCCACCAGCGGCATGCGGCGCAGCATTGACTGTGGGCGGCGACGAACGCCTTGCGCTCACGCATCGCTCGACTCCTTCGCCCCTGCGCGGATGGCGTCAACACAGTGGATCGCCGCGCGCACCGCTTCGTCCAGCGTGAATCCTCGCCCGCTCGCGTACAGCGCGTTCACCTCCTGATCTTCCTCGCTCATGGCGAGCCATGCGGCGCGGTTCCGCCCTGTACGCGTCAGCAGCACGCTGCCCGGCTTGAACGCATCGGCAGCGTTCGACGAGAAGTCGGCAGAGTAGAAAGCCCAGCCCTCGGGCATCTGCGGCTCCCTCTCTTTCGCCACCGCAGCGGCAGTCTCAGCAGCGGCGGCGTGGCCGGCTTGGTAGGCCGCATCCATCAGCCCGAAGTAGCGGGCCGAGTCGGTGTAGCGGCCGGTTTTCGAGTCGATGACCGTGTGGTCGTGACGCTTCTTGAGGCCAAGGTGCGTTTCGATGAGGGCGTAGCCAACATCCTCGCTGATCTGCGTGGTGTCGGTGGTCATGCGCTTGCTCCCACAGACTGCGCCTTACGCTTGCGCTTAGGCTTTGCATACGGCTCCACGCCGTGCGCCGCCATGATGTTCGTGAAGGCGGTCAGGTCTTTCGGCGACGCATCGAACGGGTCATAGTGCAGCGCCGCCACGATGCTTTTGTTCAGCTCATGCATCCCGGCTTGCAGCCCGCGAATCACGTTTTCAAGCCGGTGCCGTTCGTCTGACTCGTCGACGATTTCCTTCTCGACCGACAAGACGTGCTCATTGCAATCCTCGATATGGATCACCGCCCAGTTGATGAATTTCACAGCGCTGTGACCGGCGGGCAAATCCGCAATGGCTTCGGCGGCGTGCTGGCGCCAGCTTTTTGGTAATTCGGTGTCGGTGGTCATGATTCGATCCTCGATGGGCACCGCTCGCCAGCAAGCGGCGGCGCAAGGGTGTAAACCTGATATTCAGGCCGTCCGGGCGATGTGCGCCGAAGGCAGTTGATGCAGTCGGCGTGCAGCGTGCTGTCTGGCAGCAGGCGTCCAGTGCAGCGGCTGTAGTCGTAGGGCAGGGTCATGATGGCTCTCCCTTCGCTTCGCCTGCTCGGATGGCGTCTGGTGCTTCGGGCAACGTGACCCGCGCATCCCCCTGCTGTGCGGCAGGCTGGGGCGCCCGCAGCGCTTCGATGTCGGTGTTCATGTGTTAGGGCGCAATTCGCGCATCCGGCAGCGAATCCAAGCAATCAGGCCTGGAACAACTCGGCAGTCGGCTTCATGGATTCCGCCGCTAACGTCGAGAGCCCGCCACTTGCAGGCCATTACTTTCGGCCAGTCGGGGTCTTGCCTCACAAAGTGCCGCTCCCCGGTCCTGTACCAAGTGCCTTTCCATCCACTGTCGTGGTTCGTCACTTCTACAAGCTGAGTTTTCATTTCCTGCTCCGTTGTGGTTGCGCCCTAACAATTCATTCAACCCGACGCATACGGCGCGGCTTAACTCAGGTGTTAGGCCCCAAGGTCTGACCGTCCAGCGCGTTCAAGCGCCGAATTCACGGTGGCCCGCACTTCCGCCAAAGGCGCGTCAATCATGGCATCGAGCCGCTCACGCGACGGCGCGTCGTGGCCTAGCTTGATCGCTTCTTTGGGGTTCGCTACCACTGCCAGCGGGCAAGTGTCCCAATCCTGCAGGCGCAACCATCGGTAGCGTTCGGCATCCCGTTGCAATGCCTCACATGCAGCTTGATGGCCGTCTTTGAATCCGGCGTCATATCCGGCGCTCCACTGTGCCGGGTGCGTCGGTTCGCCGTTGCGCGCTTCAACCGCAGAATCCCATTGTTCGGCCGTTGGCACCATCACGCGATGCGTGCACGTCAGGGTGTCGTAGTGGCTCTTGCATGCGCCCGGCACGCGTTCCTCGCACCATACGCACATCGTTTCGGCATCGTCCGCATGGGCGCCTGGTTCGCGGGCGTCCTCCTGTGGTTCGCCGAAGAAGGCGTCGTTTTCCTTTGGGTTCCAAACCATGCTTGATCTCCCTGCCGCCTCGGCGGCTCGTCGCAAATTGGCTTGCAGGCGTCTCGCCGTGCGTGCCGCTATCTTTTCTTGCCATCCTCTTTCGTGTCGCATGCATGCTCCTGTGCGTTGTGGCCTAACCCCTCGCTCAAGCGGATTTGCCGCCTGCGGCGTCAAACGCGCTTAGCTCGAACGTTAACGGGCAAGTCGGCTTCGGTCACGGCCAGTTGTCGTGGCTTGCCAACCATCGTGTAGTAAATACTCACGTCCACATGCTTTTTCGCCCATGTGTCCAGCAGCGTCTGCAATTCGACCTGCGCGTCACGCGGCACAGAAAACGGGTTGTCCCATGCCTCGCCGATCATGTCGTACCCGCGCTCGTCGGCAATTTCCAATACCTGCGCAGCGTCTAGGGCTTGTTGTGGCTCCATCGGCAAGAAGTCGGCTTCCCAATAGATCGTCCCTGCTGCAAGGCGCCCATCGCTGTCCAGTTCATCCAGCGCATCGCCAACGGTCTCGTGACTGTAGTTTTCGTCGTCGGTGCTGTAGTAGGTTTTCATCTTCGTCTCCTGCGGGCTTGCCCGCTAACAATT
>Ga0209476_10003730_pt1 | contig 9999 bp, 10 predicted proteins | sample KloWWTrecipitate_FD_187179 | JGI IMG/M metagenome (GOLD analysis project Ga0209476, IMG submission 187179) | Active sludge microbial communities from Klosterneuburg, Austria, studying microevolution and ecology of nitrifiers - Klosterneuburg... | ecosystem: Engineered > WWTP > Aerobic digester >...
GTCGGATACGAGGTGTAGCGCGGGCCGGGCCGGTCATACCGGCGCAGCAACCCGGCATCGAAGGCGATGTGCTGGGAAGGCATGCCGCAGCTTAGGCAGCCCGCCTGTGTCGCGACTTGACCTGGATCAAACCCGCGCGAGATGGCTCAGCGGTGGCGCAGCACGTACACCGCCGTGTCCAATCGCGATACCCCGGCCACGAAGCCGGGATGATCGGGCGCGATCGACCGGCGCTCCAGCGGTTCGACCTGCCAGTCGCGTTCGTACAGCGCATGCACTTCGTCCGCAGCCACGCTGAAGGGCGGGCCGGGGCGTTCGTCCTGCGGGTATTCCAGGGTCACCAGCAGGCCGCGGCAGTTGGCGGGCAGGCGGGCATACAACTCGCTCACGTAACGGGCACGTACGTCCGGCGGCAATGCGATCAATGCAGCGCGGTCGAACACCGCCGTGCAATCGCGCAGCACCTCGGCATCCAGCCCGAATGCATCACCCACGATCAGCTCGATGCCGCCCGCGCGGTAATGCGTGCCGTAGCGGGTCTGTTCCAGTTCCGGTACCAGCCCGTGTTCCGCGAAGAACTGCTGCACCGCGAGTTGCGACAACTCCACGCCCAGCACGCGATGCCCCTGCGACGCCAGCCACGCCATGTCCAGCGACTTGCCGGCCAGTGGCACGAACACCTGCGCGCCCGGCGCGATGCCCAGCGAAGCCCAATGCTTCAGCAGCAGCGGTGTCGGCGTGTCCTGATGGAAGCCGATCTGGTTCTCGGCCCAGCGTTGGTGCCAGAAATCCGGGTGCATGTTGCGCTTGCTCCTGCTTACGTTTTTGCTCGTCATCCCGGCGAAAGCCGGGATCCAGCACTTGCTTTATCTCCACACGAAATTCAGATCAAATCCGGATACAAGTCCTGCCATTCCGGATTGGCCTTTTCAATCAAGTCGATCTTCCAGGCCCGCTTCCATTCCTTCAACGCTTTTTCTCGGCGAATGGCTGACTCCATGCTTTCGTGCTGTTCGAACCAAACGAGATCATGGATGCGATAGCGGCGTGTGAACCCATCTGCGAGGTCGGCCTTGTGTTCCCAGACTCGTTTGATCAAATCGGAAGTGACGCCGACATAGAGCGTGCCGTGGTGACGGCTGGCCAGGATGTAGACGCAAGGATGTTTCATGTCGATGCTGCTGCCGGCGATGCGTATCAGCGAAGAGCTGGATCCCGGCGTTCGCCGGGATGACGAGTCAAGGACGTCGCTGGGCTGCCGGGCTACACCCGCGCATCACTCCACCGCCAACCCATCCACCTTCTGCCACCCACGCGGCAGCAGCCCGCCACGCGAACCGCGCACGCCGACGTACTCGTCGAGTTCCTTGAAGCTGAGCGTCATCGTGCGTGCGCCGGACCGCACCTGCAGCTTGCCGCCGGGCGAGACCACCGCGATCGCGACGACGTGTTCGGTGCCGCGCTTGGCCTTCGGTATTTCGATGAGCTTGTTGCCCTTGCCCTTGTCGAGTTCCGGCAGGTCGGCCAGCGCGAACGCGAGCACATGGCCGGCGCTGGTCACCGCGACGATGCGGTCGCTGGCGACATCGGCCACGGCGACCGGCTGCAGCACGCGGCCGCCTTCGGACAGCGACAGCAGCGCCTTGCCCGCCTTGTTGCGGCCGGTCAGGTTCTCGAAGCGGGTGACGAAGCCGTAGCCGTGGCTGGACGCGATCACGAAACGGCTGTCGTTGTCGCCGCTGGCCATCGCCTGGAACGACGCGCCCGGCGCAGGCGTGAAGCGGCCGGTCAATGGCTCACCGTTGCCGCGTGCGCTGGGTAGCGTGTGCGGCGTCGTCGAATAGCTGCGCCCGGCGCTGTCGAGGAACGCGACTTGCTGGGTGCTGCGCCCGCGCACCGCCACCAGCAGGCTGTCGCCATCGCGATAACCGAGCGTGGCCGCATCGATCTCGTGGCCCTTTGCTGCGCGCACCCAGCCTTTTTCGCTGAGCACGATGGTCATCGGCTCGCTGGCCACGAGTTCGGTTTCGGCGAGCGCCTGCGCGGCGCCGCGTGCCACCAGCGGCGATCGGCGCGCATCGCCGAACTTCTTCGCATCGGCCAGCAATTCGTCCTTGATCAGCTTCTTCAGCTTCGCCTTGCTGGCGAGCAAGGTCATCAAACGATCGCGTTCGGCATCCAGTTCATCCTGCTCGCCGCGAATCTTCATTTCCTCCAGGCGGGCGAGCTGCCGCAGCTTGGTGTCGAGGATGTAGTCCGCCTGGTCGTACGACAGCCCGAAGCGCGCGATCAACGCGGCCTTCGGTTCGTCTTCGCTGCGGATGATGCGGATGACTTCATCGAGATTGAGGAAGGCGACCAGCAACCCTTCCAGCAGGTGCAGGCGGCGTTCGACTTTTTCCAGCCGGTGGCTGGTGCGGCGGGTGACCGTTGTCTGCCGGAACTCCAGCCATTCGGTCAGCAGCATCTTCAGGTGCTTGACCTGCGGACGCCCGTCCAGGCCGATCACGTTCATGTTGACCCGGAAGCTTTTTTCCAGGTCGGTGGTCGCGAACAGATGGCCCATCAGTTGGTCGGCATCCACGCGATTACTGCGCGGTACCAGCACGATGCGGGTCGGATTGGCGTGGTCGGATTCGTCGCGGATGTCCTCCAGCCACGGCAGCTTCTTCGCCCGCATCTGGTTGGCGATTTGCTCGATGATCTTCGACGGTGAGACTTGATACGGCAGTTCGGTGATCACGATATTCGCGTGTTCCTTGACGAACACGCTGCGGGCGCGCACGGAACCGTGGCCGGTTTCGTACATCGCCTGCAGGTCGGCGGCCGGGGTGATGATCTCCGCGCCGGTCGGATAGTCGGGGCCGCGCACGTGCTCGCAGAGGTCGCGCACGGTCGCGTCGGGGTCATCGAGCAGGCGCACGCAGGCGCTGACGATTTCGTTGAGGTTGTGCGGCGGCACGTCGGTGGCCATGCCGACCGCGATGCCGGTGGTGCCGTTGAGCAGCAGGTGCGGCAACCGCGCCGGCAGCCAGGTCGGCTCCTCCAGGGTGCCGTCGAAGTTCGGATCCCAATCGACGGTGCCCTGGCCGAGTTCGCCCAGCAACACGTCGGCAATCGGCGACAGCTTGGATTCGGTGTAGCGCATCGCCGCGAACGACTTCGGGTCCTCGCTGGAACCGAAATTGCCCTGGCCTTCGATCAGCGGATAGCGATAGCTGAACGGCTGCGCCATCAGCACCAGCGCCTCGTAGCACGCGCTGTCGCCGTGCGGGTGGTACTTGCCGATCACGTCGCCGACCGTGCGCGCCGATTTCTTCGGCTTGGCCCCGGCGTTCAAGCCCAGCTCGCTCATCGCGTACACGATGCGCCGCTGCACCGGCTTCAGCCCGTCGCCGATGAAGGGCAGGGCGCGATCCAGCACCACATACATCGAATAGTCGAGGTAGGCGCGCTCGGCGAACTCGCTGAGCGGGATCTGCTCGAAGCCGTGGAAGGAGGAGCGAACGGGGGTGTCGGTCATTCAGGCAGGCAGGTGCGTGGGAGGTCGCATTCTAGCGAGGCGCGAGACATCGCTTCGGACACGGCTCAGAGGTTCAGTTCGCCCGCGGCTTCCGGCTGATAGCGGATCGATTGCACCCGCAGGCGCGCGCTGCGTCCGCCCGGCATCGGCCAGTCGATCGCATCACCCACGCGCAGGCCCAGCAGTGCGCTGCCCACCGGCGCCAGAACCGACACCTTTTCCGCGCTGCCATCGGCCTCGTGCGGATACACCAGGGTCAACTCGTGCTCGTGGCCCTGGGTGTCACCCTCTTCAAGCCGCACGCGTGCGATCGAATGCATGGAAATCACGTCGGCAGGCATGTCCGCCGGCTCCACCACCTCCGCCCGGGCCAGTTCTTCCTGCAGTGCTGAGGTGTCGATACCCTGTGATGCGGGACGCTCCAGCAGGGCCTCGATGCGCTCCACGTCCAGGCGGGAGAGCAGCAATGGCGGTCGCGACGGGGCGGTGGTGGATGCGGTGGTATTCATGTGCGGGCTCCTCAAAAGCAGAAAGGGCGACACGGCAATGCGCGTCGCCCGCAGGTATACGAAGGTGGTGGGGCGACGATAGCCCCGAACCATGGGGGTGGCAAGGCTGGGCCGGTACCGCGGATCCATGTATTCAGGCGCAGGCCATATCCTCACGTTTCACCGCAGAATGCCGCAACCCTTTCACGCTGGAGGCAACCATGGCAAAAGTCACCGGGATCGGCGGCGTGTTCTTCAAGGGCACCGGCAAGGGCGTGGCACTGGCGGCGTGGTATCGGGAGCACCTGGGCCTGCCGCTGGAGGATTTTGGCGGCGCGGTGCTGCGCTGGCCGGACGACACCGCCGGGGATGGCGGGCTCACGGTGTGGTGCGTGGCCGACGCCGACAGCCAGTGGTTCAGCCCGAGCACCTCCAGCTTCATGATCAATTACCGCGTGGATGACCTGGACGGGCTGCTGGACCAGTTGCGCGCAGGCCGGGTCGAGATCGTCTCCGGCCCCGAGTCGCACGAGAACGGCAAGTTCGCGTGGATCATGGATCCGGAGGGCAACAAGGTGGAGTTGTGGCAGCCGATGGCGTGGGATCCGAAGAACAAGGGCGACTGAGGCACCGTGACAAATGGTGTAAGGGACATTTTCCTTGGCTCGTCATCCCGGCGAAGGCCGGGGTGACAGGCAGGAGCACGAACGGGATGTTCTGACCGAAGCCGTTCAGCTGGCCCGGTCGATTCCACTGCATCCGTCCGCGCACGCGGGTCGTATGTCATGTATGCAGCGGGAGGTCCGCATGCATGACAGGAGGCGACGGATGCCAGGTTCCATGTTCCCGCGACAGCTCGCCGTGGCCCTCGGGCTGGGCGTTGCGCTGTGCTGCGGCATTGCCGCCGCCGCCACCAACGAGGGCGGCGTGGTCCGTTACGTCGGCGAGGCGCGTGACACCGGCGGTCGCTTGCTCTATCGCGAGGCCCATTACCTCGATACCCGCGCCGCCGCACCACGCCGGGTTGTGCTGTACCAGTGCGCGGATGGCCGCGCCTTCGCCCGCAAGACCGTCGATGGCGGCGGTCCGTCGCCGGCCTTTGCCTTCATCGACGCCCGCGATGGCTATCAGGAAGGCGTGCGCACGCAGGCCGGCAAGCGCGAGGTGTTCTGGCAGGCGGCAAAGGCCGCGCCGGTCAAGCGCTCGCCCGTGGAAAAGACCGGGGCCTCGGTGTTCGATGCCGGCTTCGATGCCTATGTTCGCGAGCACTTCGCCAGCCTGCAGCAGGGCAAGTCATTGCGTGCGCGCTTCCTGATCCCCAGCCGGCTGTCGGCGCTTGGCGTGAGCGTGAAGCCGGTGCCCGGTGCGCCGCCGGGCCACCTCGACCTGAAGACGCGGCTGGATGCGTGGTATGGCTTCGCGTTGCCGGAATTGCGCTTGCGTTACCGGATCGCCGACCGCCAGCTGGTCCGCTTCGAGGGCATCGGCACCATCCGCGATGCCAAGGGCGGGCACGGGAAGTTGCGGATCGATTTCGCCCAAGCGGCGGTGGCGATCGATGCGGGCGACCTCCAGCGTGCGCGCGAAACGCCGTTGGGCGGTACCTGCGGGGGCGGGATGTGAGCGCGCAGGTCGCCCATTCGCGGGCGTGGTTGCCGCATTCACGCCCTGCATGGCATAAGGTGGCTCGTCTCCATCGACGGCCCGCCGCGAGGCGACAAGCCCGCCAGCCGGACCACCGCATGAGTGCACAAAACCTGCAGCAGACGCTCGACGCCGCCGCCGATCCATTGGCCGCGCTGTTGGCGCAGGTCGCCGAAGGCCGCCGCGACGCCTTCGAATCCCTTTACCGGCAAACCTCGGCGACGATGCTAGGGATCTGCCTGCGCGTGCTGCGCGACCGCGAGGAAGCCGAGGACGTGCTGCAGGAGGTCTATGTGGCGGTGTGGTCGAAGGCCGCGCAGTTCGACCGCCAGCGCGCCCGCGCGATGACCTGGCTGGGCACCATCGCCCGCAATCGTGCCATCGACCGGGTACGGTCGCGGCCGGCGCCGGCGCTGCATGAGCCGATCGAAGACCATGACCTGGCCGACGAGGACGCACCCACGCCCGCCGCCGGCATCGACGCCTCGATCGAGCGCGAGCAGCTCGATGACTGCATCGAGCAACTCGAACCCAAGCGGCGTCTGTTGATCCGCACCGCGTTCTTCGAGAACGTGACCTACGACGTGCTGGCGGTCCGTGCCGATGCACCGCTCGGCTCGGTGAAGAGCTGGATCCGCCGCGGCTTGCAGCAACTCAAGACGTGCCTGGAACGATGAACGACATCGCACCCGGGATGGCCCCGATCGACGACGACGACCTGCTCGCTGGCGAGTATGTCCTTGGTGTACTCGATGCGGATGCGCGCGCGGCCGCAAAACGCCGGCTCGAAGGTGACCTCGCGTTCGCGGCTCGGGTCGCCCGCTGGGACGCACATTTTTCACCATGGCTGCTGCGGGTCGATGCGGTGGAGCCGGGCGCCCATGTGTGGCCGCGGATCCGCACCACGCTCGGCTGGTCCGCTGTCGAGGGAAGTCGCAAGGGTCTGTGGGACAACACCGCTTTCTGGCGCGGCACCACTGCGCTGGCCGTCGCAGCAAGCGTGTTTGCGGTGGCGATCGGGGTCTGGCGTACGCCCGAAGTCATTGCGCCGCTGCCACCGCCGGTCGTGGTGGTGCAGCAGCCGCCAGCCGCCGAGGAAGCCGCCGCGTTGCCGGTCACCGTGCTCGCCACCGACGACGGCGGCACCGGCTGGATCGCGCGGGTCGCGCCGGACCGCAGCAAGGTGCTGATGGTGCCCAAGCCACGTCCGGTCGACGCCGGCGGCAAGGTCAATGAACTCTGGATCATCGCGTCCGGCGAGGCGCCGCGTTCGCTGGGCTTCGTGTCCAACGACAAGGCGCATTCGATCGACATCCCGGCCACGCTGCGTGACGCAGTGGCCGCTGGCGCGATCTTCGCCGTGACCCTCGAGCCGGAACAGGGCCTGCCGCATGCGGCACCGTCCGGCCCGATCGTCGCCAAGGGCGAGATCCTCGCGATCTGATCGCTGCATCCGAACGCGGGTCCCGTCCGTATATCCGGAAACGGGACCCGCCAAGGAATGCCATGCCCCCCCAATCCGAGTCCGTGAGCGCGCCGCGCATCGGCGCGTTGCGACGCTGGATCGATACCTCGGAACCATCCGGGCCAGTTGATCCTGCGAACGATGACCGCATCGACTGGCTGCGCGCACTGCCGTTCGCCGGCATGCACGTGGCCTGCCTGTGGGTGTTCCAGGTCGGGGTCTCTGCGACCGCGCTGTGGGTGGCGCTGGCCCTGTACGCGCTGCGCATGTTCGCGATCACCGGCTTCTACCATCGCTACTTCTCGCATCGTGCATTCCGCACCTCGCGTCCGGTGCAGTTCGCGTTCGCGGTGATCGGCGCGTCGTCGGTCCAGCGTGGCCCGTTGTGGTGGGCGGCGCATCATCGCCACCACCACGTGCATGCCGATACCGCAGCCGATCCGCACACGCCGCGCAAGGGCTTCTGGCGCAGCCACGCCGGCTGGTTCCTGACCCGCGCCGGCTTCCGCACAGACCCGAAGCGCATCGGCGACCTGCTGAAATTCCCGGAACTGCGCTGGCTGGACCGCTACGACACCGCGATCCCGGTGCTGCTGGCCGCGCTGCTGTTCGGCGCCGGCATGGCGCTGGAGCGCTGGGCGCCTGGCCTGGGCACCAATGGCCCGCAATTGCTGGTCTGGGGTTTCTTCGTCTCGACGGTGGTGTTGTTCCACGCCACGGTGACGATCAACTCGCTGGCCCATCGATGGGGCCGCCGCCGCTTCGCCACCCGCGACGACAGTCGCAACAATCCGTGGCTGGCGCTGCTGACCTTCGGCGAGGGCTGGCACAACAATCACCACTTCTTCCCCGGCAGCGCGCGCCAGGGATTCTTCTGGTGGGAATTCGACCTGACCTGGTACGGCCTGCGGCTGCTGCAGGCGCTCGGTTTGGTGCGCGACCTCAAGCCGGTGCCCGCATGGGTGCTGGCGAAGGCAGGACACTGATGCGTATCGCCGTGATCGGCAGCGGCATCGGTGGCCTGTCCGCGGCCTGGCTGCTGTCGCGCCGCCACGAGGTCGTGCTGTACGAGGCCAACGATTACCTCGGCGGCCACACCGATACTCATCGCGTCGAGGTCGATGGCCGCACGCTGGATGTCGACACCGGTTTCATCGTCCACAACCCGACCAACTATCCGTTGCTGACGCGCCTGTTCGACGAGCTCGGCGTGGCCTCGCAGCCGACCACGATGGGCTTCTCGGTGCAGGACGCGCGCACCGGGCTGGAGTACAACGCGACCTCGCTGGACGCGCTGTTCTGCCAGCGCCGCAACCTGGCCTCGCCTCGCTTCTGGGGCATGTTGCGCGACCTGGTCCGCTTCTATCGAGAGGCGCCGGCGTTGCTGAACCTCGACGGTCCCGGACCGACGCTGGGCGAATACCTCGACTCACATGGCCACGGCGCGGCGTTCCGCGACCAGCACCTGGTGCCGATGGCGAGCGCGCTGTGGTCGTCACCAACGGAGGGCGTGCTCGGTTTTCCGGCGAAGTACCTCGTCCAGTTCATGGCCAACCACCACATGCTGCAACTGGCCGGCCGCCTGCAATGGCGGGTGGTGCGCGGCGGCTCGCGCCGCTACGTCGAAGCGATGGCGGCACGCTGGGATGTGCAGGTGCGGCTGTCCACGCCGGTACGCGGCGTGACCCGCGATGTCGATGGTGCCAGCGTGCGCTGCGATGCCGGCAGCGAACGTTTCGATCAGGTCGTGCTGGCTTGCCACGGCGACCAGGCGCTGGCCCTGCTCGATGACGCCAGCGATGCCGAACGCGAGATCCTCGGCGCGATCACCTATCAACCCAACGACACCGTGCTGCACACCGATGCATCGCTGCTGCCGCGCGACCGCAAGGCCTGGGCCGCATGGAACGCACACCTGCCGGCGGATCCGACGCAGGCGTGCACGGTCAGCTACTGCATGCACCTGCTGCAACGCTTGCCGGGTGACACCTCGCTGGTGGTGACGCTCAATCGCACCGAGGCCATCGACCCGGCGCGCATCCTGCGCCGGCGCAGTTATCGGCATCCCGTCTACAACCATGCCTCGGTGGCCGCACAGGCGCGCAGGCATGAGATCCAGGGCGTCAATCGCACGTGGTTCTCCGGCGCCTACTGGGGCTGGGGTTTCCACGAGGACGGCATGCGCAGCGGCGTCGATGTCGCGCGTGGGCTAGGTGTGGACTGGCCGGTCGCGGCTGCAATGTCTTCCGATGTCGAGCCAGAACAGGCCGGCCTGGTGGCGGCGTAATGGCCATGCTTGCCAGCGCGATCTATGAAGGCCGCGTGCGCCATCGCCGGCACGGACCGCGCGCGCATGCGTTTTCCTACGGCATGGCGCAGCTGTACCTGGACCTGGACGAACTCGACGAGGTGTTCCGCGGACGCTGGCTGTGGTCGGTGGGGCGGCGCAACCTGGCCGCGTTCCATCGCCGCGATTTCCTCGGCGATCCCGCGCAATCGCTGGCCGATGCCGTGCGCGACCGCGTACAGGCTGCGACTGGCGAGCGACCCGCCGGCTCGGTGCGGATGCTCGCCCACCTGCGTTATGCCGGGCTGAGCTTCAACCCGGTGAGCTTCTACTACTGCCACGACGCGGCGGGTGCGTTGCACAGCATCGTCGCCGAGATCACCAACACGCCGTGGAAGGAACGCCATGCCTATGTGTTGCCGGTCGCGTCCGCGGATGGGCAGGGGCGCGCGTTGCACTGGAGTTTCGACAAGGCGTTCCATGTTTCGCCGTTCCTGCCGATGCAGCGCCGCTATTCGTGGACCTTCACCACGCCCGTCGACGACCTGCGCGTGCACATGGAGGTCTTCGATGGCGCGCACCGCGAGTTCGA
>Ga0209476_10003735_pt1 | contig 9995 bp, 8 predicted proteins | sample KloWWTrecipitate_FD_187179 | JGI IMG/M metagenome (GOLD analysis project Ga0209476, IMG submission 187179) | Active sludge microbial communities from Klosterneuburg, Austria, studying microevolution and ecology of nitrifiers - Klosterneuburg... | ecosystem: Engineered > WWTP > Aerobic digester >...
TAGTGACATTGATTGGACTGGCCGCCAAGAATGCAATCTTGATCGTTGAATTTGCCAATCAGCGACTGGCAGCAGGCATGTCGCTGGCCGATGCGGCACTGGATGCAGCACGCTTGCGTTTCCGACCTATCATCATGACATCATTGGCCTTTATTCTGGGTGTATTGCCTTTGGTGGTGGCTTCGGGAGCAGGTGCAGCGAGCCGGAATTCCATCGGCACCGGTGTATTTGGAGGGATGCTGGCGGCTACATTTTTGGCTATCTTTTTCGTGCCGCTCTTTTTTGTGCTGGTTGGCAAAATTGCACAGCGCACTCAGCGTCGAGCAAAACCAGAACACCCGATAGAAACGCAGAATAGTTCTTCCAACGAAGAAAAACAGTGATCATATCGATAAGAATTTCCGGCGCTGTTTTTAGCATTCAGCCTTCATTCAGCCTGAAACTATACAATATTTTATGTTGATGAAGTTTCCGCTCTATTGATCTGACAAGAAATATATCTCAACAAAGTAACTAATTTGGATTCTGGACTGTCAAAAGAATGAGCAAGGGAAATTATAGATCTTGTATTGCATTTCTGATACGGAATGAAACTCACATGAAACATATCAAATGGATGTTCACAATCGCTTTAATGGCACTCGCATGCAATCATGCCGCCTGGGCGCATGGTAGCCGTGGCCATAGTCGCTTAAACCTAGGGATCAGTGTGGGTGGATATTATAATCCCGGTTTTTATGGCTCTGGTTTCTATGGGTCTAATTTTTATGGCTCAGGGTTTTATGGCCCTGGTTATTATGGGTATCGCTCCTATGGGTATCCGGGTCCTTACTTCAATGCGCCTATTTATAACTATCCACCCACTGTGATCGTTCCAGTAACCCCGCCTGTGTATATTCAGCAGGAACAATCTGGATCAGTTCAAAAACAAACCAATTATTGGTATTACTGCCAGAAATCGGATGGTTATTATCCGTATGTCAAAGAATGTCCAGGCGGATGGTTGCAAGTTGCTCCTCAACCACCTGCTCAATAACGCAACGAGGTAAACATGCAAATCACAAGAAATCTCTCTATGGTACTAATTGTCTGTTTGACAACGGCTTGTGTGCATATTCCGTCAGGTCCTAGTGTCATGACGCTGCCTGGTTCTGGTAAAAGCTTTGATCAGTTTCGTTCGGACGATTATGAATGCAGACGTTATGCTTATGAGCAAGTGGATGGCAGCACACCGCAACAAGCTTCCCGGACCAGTGGCGTAGAAAGCGCTGCTATCGCAGCAGGGTTGGGTGCGGCTGCGGGGGCCGCTTTGGGCGGGGGGCGTGGCGCTGCGATAGGCGCCGGTACAGGTTTGTTAATGGGCGGATTGATTGGGTCCGGTACCGCTACTTCATCAGGGTATGCCATTCAACAACGCTTTGACATGAGCTATATTCAATGCATGTATGCCAAAGGCCATCGCGTTCCTATCGATGGGAGAATCACCAGTGATCCCGCATATAGTGGCAATAGCATTCGGAGAAATTCTGCGCCTACGCCCAGCTTTATTCCGCCTCCACCCCCTCCAGGCAATCCACCGCCACCCCCACCGCGATAATCCTTTCAGTAGTGGTTGATGAAGTGATGTATCTGACTCACAGAATGCCTGGACCGGCATCCGATGATGGGATCAAAAAGCAAGCTGAAGATGTAGAACGAAACTTTATGCCTTATGTTGGTGTTTTGCTGCTAAGAAATTAAATGGATTCAAACACTAAAATGGCTGCCACGTTCGCCCAATATGCTGAGGATTTTAAGAAACTCGGTACGAATTGTGGCCGGAGAGCGTTTTAAGTAGTTGGCAAGCACTTTGGTACTGGTTGTCTGCAAGGTGAGACTTGCTTCCAGTAGTTCACGCAAGGCAGGGGTCAATGCGCTTTTGATGTTCAGATCATCAATCAAGCAGGAGATGTGCATTTTTGCACGTCTTAATTGACCGATTTCACGCACTCTGAGGTTGGTTTTCTGAGCGAGTAATAAGATATTGTTTTGTGTTTCAGGCGTAACAACAAAATCAACGCACGATTCATCGTCTTCTGCGAAGGTAGGTAAGCATTCTAATTTCATCTTTAATTCCTCATTTTTGGATTCCCTACATCACTGATTTTGCAGTTTTTCTGAAACCAGCTTGAGTGTTACTTTAGTTTAGAGATGTTACATTTTTATGAAGGGATGGAGTTTAATAGCTTTACATTGAATTCATGTCACGATTAAGCGCGTATTTATTACCTTTTGTTTGAGAATGTTCTGTCAGAAAGTGTGTATTGCGATGTCGAAACATACAAAATATATTGCTGACAGATACTTTAGTTTCATGTAATTCGCTCTCAGCAAGCGACAAGAAATGACTCAAACTACGAGCGTAAAAGGAGAGTGCAAGCCAATAAAGCCGGATACACCGTTATATTTGGCGCGATTAATGCGCTATGGGCATGTTAAAATGCAGCCTTCCAAAAAACACAAAACATCATGAATTCCTCTGTCATTACCGCATTATCTCCTTTGGATGGTCGTTATCACTCAAAAGTCGAATCACTTCGACCTTATTTCAGTGAATTTGCTTTGATTCGTTATCGTGTTCAGGTTGAAGTGACTTGGTTGAAAGCATTGAGTCATGAACCTGGAATCGTTGAGATTCCGCTGTTTTCAGCAGAAACAGACACCCGGCTTGATGAGCTGGTGACACATTTTTCAGTTTCTGATGGAGAAGCAATCAAGCGCATAGAAGCGATTACGAATCACGATGTAAAAGCGGTTGAATATTGGCTGAAGCAGACACTGGCCGATAATGCCGAGATTGCCAAAGCCGCCGAATTCATTCATTTTGCATGTACTTCTGAGGATATCAACAATCTGTCGCATGGCTTGATGCTGAAATCCAGTCTGGAGCATGTTATGTTGCCAGCGCTTGACCAGATTATTTTTAGGTTGGTTGAGTTGGCCCATCAATTAGCCGATGTACCGATGCTTGCGCGCACGCACGGTCAACCAGCAACCCCGACCACTTTAGGTAAAGAGATGGCCAATGTGGCTTATCGCTTACAACGCAGTAAACAGCAACTCACATCGGTTGCTATATTGGGCAAAATCAATGGTGCAGTGGGCAATTACAATGCACACCTGTCGGCTTATCCCGATCTGGATTGGGAATGGTTTGCACAATCATTTGTTGAAAGGCTTGGCCTGGAATTTAATCCCTATACCACTCAGATTGAACCTCACGACACGATAGCGGAATTATTCGATGCTTATGCGAGGATCAATACCATTTTGTTGGACCTGAATCGCGATATCTGGGGATATATTTCACTGGGGTACTTCAAGCAAAAAACCAAAGCCAATGAGGTAGGTTCTTCAACCATGCCGCATAAAGTGAATCCGATTGATTTTGAAAATTCGGAAGGCAATTTAGGCATTGCCAATGCATTATTACGTCATTTAAGCGAGAAATTACCGATATCTCGTTGGCAACGTGATTTAACCGATTCCACCGTATTGCGCAATATGGGTGTTGCGTTAGGGCATACGCTATTGGCTTACGATTCCTGTGTAAAAGGACTCAATAAGCTGGATGTTAATCCCGCACAGCTATACGCCGATTTGGAAAATACCTGGGAAGTATTGGCTGAACCGATTCAGACGGTCATGCGGCGTTATGGCGTTGCCAATCCTTATGAGCAATTGAAAGCGCTGACACGTGGCAAAGATGGCATTACCCAAGCAACGCTGCATCAATTCATTACCGATTTGAATATTCCCGCAGCAGAAAAAAACCGTCTCCTGGCAATGACACCACACAACTATCTCGGCAAAGCCAGTGCTTTAGCGCGAGAAATAAAAGAATAGTCAAACAGCCAAGTCATAACCGACTGATTTAAATGATTACTAGATCTGATTTGAGTCAACGGTAAAAATTTCTTTTAGTAAAGTGCTTGAAATTTAAATAGGCAACCCCAATAAAAGCCCAATAGTTATTAGGAGGTACGATGCAGAGTCCAGAAAATCCAAAAAATCCTGAAATTAATGAATCAGAAGTCGCGGTTGCTAACGATGATGCCAAAATACCGGGAATCAGCAGCGATGCGACCATTCAAACAGAAGGAAAAATAGATCCACAACCTAGCCTGGAATATTTATTGAAAGAAGCTGAAATAAAAGCAGCTGAACATCATGATGCCTGGATTCGGGCTAAAGCTGAAACCGAGAATATTCGAAAGCGTGCGCAGATGGATATTGCAAATGCACATAAATATGCCATTGAAAATTTTTCTAGTGAATTATTAACCGTAATCGACAGTTTGGATGCAGCGTTGGCGGTTGAAAATGCCAGTGTAGAGAATTTTAAAAATGGCATGGAATTAACACAAAAGCAACTGCTTAATGTATTTGATAAATTTGGTGTTAAGGCGATTGATCCGAAAGGAGAGAAGTTCGATCCGCACCAACATCAAGCAATGTGCATGGTCGATTCTGAACAGACTCCGAACACGGTGGTGCAAGTGATGCAAAAAGGCTACAAATTGCATGACCGCGTTATTCGTCCGGCACTGGTGTCGGTCTCGAAAGCACAGGGCACTTGAATTTTTCCTAAGTATCTCCATTTTCAGCTTAGTTGATTGACAGAATTAATCATTAAAAGGATCTAAATATGGCAAAAATTATCGGTATCGATCTGGGTACCACCAACTCTTGCGTATCCGTTATGGAAAACGGAAAACCTAAAGTCATTGAAAATTTGGAAGGTACGCGGACGACACCTTCCATTGTTGCTTATACTGAGGACAATGAAGTGCTAGTTGGTGCTTCGGCCAAACGCCAGGCGATCACTAATCCCAAGAATACCCTGTTTGCAGTGAAGCGCTTGATTGGGCGTCGCTTCGATGAAGACATGGTGCAGCGCGATATCAAGATGGTGCCCTATAGCATTATCAAGGCGGATAACAATGATGCGTGGGTGGAAGTGCGAGGTAAGAAAATTGCCCCACCGGAAGTGTCTGCACAAGTACTGATGAAAATGAAGAAAACAGCCGAGGATTATCTAGGTGAATCCGTGACTGAAGCAGTGATTACCGTGCCAGCCTATTTCAACGATTCACAACGTCAAGCAACTAAAGACGCCGGACGAATCGCTGGGTTGGAAGTGAAACGGATCATCAATGAACCAACGGCAGCTGCTTTGGCTTTTGGCATGGACAAAAAAGAAGGCGATCGCAAAATAGCCGTGTATGACTTAGGTGGCGGAACTTTCGATATTTCCATTATTGAAATTGCCGAGATTGAAGGCGAGCATCAATTTGAAGTACTGGCAACCAATGGCGACACTTTCCTCGGTGGTGAGGATTTTGACTCGCGTGTGATCGAATACCTGGTCGATGAATTCAAGAAAGAAACCGGTATTGATCTGAAGAAAGATATGCTGGCACTACAGCGTTTAAAAGATGCCGCAGAAAAAACCAAAATCGAGCTATCGTCCAGTCAGCAAACAGAAGTTAATTTGCCATATATCACTGCGGATGCATCCGGACCTAAACACTTGGCCGTCAAGATTACCCGTGCAAAACTGGAAAGTCTGGTGGAAGAATTGATTGAACGTACGGTTGGACCATGCCGCACGGCGATTAAAGATGCCGGGTTAACCGCTTCTGACATCGATGATGTGATCTTGGTCGGCGGACAAACACGGATGCCTAAAGTACAAGAGAAAGTTAAAGAGATATTCGGCAAGGAACCACGTAAGGATGTGAATCCAGACGAAGCCGTGGCAGTGGGCGCAGCTATTCAAGGTGGCGTGTTGCAAGGCGATGTGAAAGACGTGCTGTTGCTGGATGTAACACCGCTGTCCTTGGGTATCGAAACATTGGGTGGTGTAATGACCAAACTGATTCAAAAAAATACTACGATTCCAACCAAGGCGCAGCAGGTATTTTCTACTGCCGAAGAGAATCAAACAGCGGTAACCATTCACGTGTTGCAAGGTGAACGTGAAATGGCATCGGGTAATAAAAGCCTTGGGCAATTTAATTTAAGCGATATTCCTCCTGCTCCACGAGGAATGCCGCAAATTGAAGTAACCTTTGACATTGATGCGAATGGTATCTTGCATGTGTCAGCCAAAGACAAAGCAACCGGCAAGGAAAACAAGATCAAAATCCAGGCAAGTTCGGGATTGTCTGACGAAGAAGTCGACCGTATGGTGAAAGATGCGGAAGCGCATGCGGAAGAAGATCATAAAACATTGGAATTAATTTCCAGCCGTAATCAATGCGATGCTATGATCCATTCGGTCAGAAAATCTCTGAAAGAGCATGGAGATCAGTTGGATAGCGATGAAAAATCCAAGATTGAGGCTGCTTTGAAAGATGCTGAGGATATTCTCAAAACAGATAAAAAAGAGGATATTGATGCCAAAACTCAGGCATTGACGGAAGCTGCCCATAAATTGGCTGAAAAAATGTATCAGCAAAAGGATCAGCCGGATCAACAAGCGCAGTCTGGTGCGGCAGGCTCTTCATCCAGTCAGCATGAAAAGCCAGTCGAGGGTGAGGTTGTTGATGCAGAGTTTGAAGAAGTCAAAAACAAGAAATAATTATTCGTAGAGCCACTGAACGCAGAGGCGTAAGAAGAGAATCTAACTTCTCTTCAACGGCTCTGCGTTTTAGTGTGTTCTGAACTTAAAAACTATTTTTATAGAGCATCATCAATTTTATCCCGGTAGCAGGAAATCAATATGAGTAAGCGCGATTACTATGAAGTGCTCGGTGTCAGCCGCGATGCCGATGAAAGTACCATCAAGAAAGCCTATCGCAAGTTGGCTATGAAATATCATCCTGATCGGAATGCGGGTGATATTAAATCGGAGGAGATGTTTAAAGAAGCCAAAGAGGCCTACGAAATCTTGACGGATGCTCATAAACGCGCTGCCTACGATCAATTTGGCCATGCCGGTGTGGATGGAAATGCAGGCGGTGCTGGTGCACAAGGATTTAGTGACGCTTTCAGTGATATTTTTGGAGATATTTTTGGTGGCGGAGGAGGGCGTGGCGGACGTTCCAATATGCATCGTGGCTCTGATTTGCGCTACAACCTGGAAATTACGCTGGAACAGGCTGCACACGGGACTGAAACCAAAATCCGCATTCCTACGATGGTGAAATGTGAAACCTGTCATGGTGATGGCGCCAAACCTGGGACTGCACCTAAAACCTGTACGACCTGTAATGGCCACGGGCAGGTTAGGATGCAGCAGGGCTTCTTTTCAATTCAGCAAACTTGCCCTAAATGCCAAGGCAGCGGCAAAGTGATTGCTCATCCATGTGGAACTTGCCATGGAATCGGATTAATAAAACAACATAAGACACTGAATGTAAAAATTCCCATGGGAGTCGATGATGGTGATCGCATTCGTGTCTCAGGCGAGGGAGAGGCAGGGGTAAATGGTGGACCGCCCGGTGATCTGTATGTGGTAATTCATTTAGCGACGCATTCTGTTTTCCGTCGTGAAGGTGACCATTTGCATTGTGAAATACCAATTAGTTTTACAGTGGCGGCGCTGGGTGGAGAAATTGAAGTTCCTACGCTGGAAGGACATGCCAAAATCAAGGTACCTGCAGAAACACAGACTGGCAAAATTTTTCGCTTGCGAAGTAAGGGTGTTAAAGGGGTGCGTAGTCGAGAAAAAGGCGATTTGCTGTGTCATGTCGTAGTAGAAACTCCGGTCAAACTGACTGCACGTCAAAAAGAATTGCTAGAAGAATTGGAATCCATCAGCCTGACTGATGGTCCACGTCATAGCCCTCGCGCCAAATCATGGATGGATAAAGCACGCGAATTCTTTTCAGAGTAACAACAAAGCCTAAAGAAAATTACTGACCTATCACATTCGATAACCCCGTCATGCGCGACGGGGAACGATTGTTAATGAGCGCTTATGAATTGACAATCATGCCATACAGCTTATCCTTATGTGCAAGCCGCTTCTTTTTTAATTCTTCCAAATAATCATCGGAAGTATTCTCAACACCTTCCTCGATTCTAAGTATTTCGCGATTGATGTCATGATATTCTTCAAACAGGCGAGCGAAATGATTATTGCTCGCTTTCAGCTCGTGGATACGATCGTAATATTCTGGAAATTCATGGTGTAAATCATGTTTATCTAACATTTCACAGCTCCCTAATTTATTCTTCTGAACAGGCAATTTATTCTGAGCTTGCAGCAAAAATAAGTGATGATTCAAATCAGAACTCAAGTGGATCCACATCAATTACCCAACGAATTTTATGTGTGGGCAAAGAATTGATTTGTTTATACCATTGAGCGAGAAATCCCTGTAACTGCCTGCGTGAATAAGATTGTACCAGCAAGTGTGCTCGCTCCAAACCTTTTAAGCGTAGCATTGGCGCTGGTACCGGATCAAATATTTCCACTGTTGGAAGCGACTGAGCAAGTTTTGCCGCCTGTGCGAGAAAATCAAGCACAAGCTCAATGTTGTGGGCCTCTGCGCGCAAAAGGGCTTGATACACGTAAGGCGGGAATCCGGCTGTTTTTCTCTCTGCCAATAGCGACTTTGCCAGTGCGTCATAATTATGTTGTCGCAATGCATGATAGAGTGGGTGATCGGGAAATTCAGTTTGAATAAGCACGTGCCCGGCAACAGCGGCCCGACCTGCCCGGCCTGCGACTTGCATCAATTGTGCAAACAAGCGTTCACTGGCGCGAAAATCAGTACTGTAGAGCGAAGCATCCGAATTCAGGATACCGACCAGTGACAAGTTGGGAAAATCATGCCCTTTAGCAAGCAATTGTGTGCCAACTAATATATCCACCTCTTGCGCATGGATAGTCTGCAGAATATTCTGCCATGCATTTTTGCGCCGAATACTGTCACGATCGATGCGAAGAATACGCGCTTCTGGAAATCGTGAGGCCAGTGCTTCTTCGATACGCTGCGTGCCCTGTCCAAAAGGTGCAATATCCTGATTCCCGCATTGCGGACAAGCTCGTGGAAAATTCTCCTGATGTCCGCAATGGTGACAGCATAGCTTTTTGTCGCGTAAATGAACCACCAAGCGACTGGAGCAGCGTTGACATGCCGCAGACCAGGTACAAGATTTGCATAGCAGCACAGGTGCATAACCACGGCGATTGATAAAAATGAGGCTTTGATGCTTTTTTGCAAGACACTGCACCAGAGCTTGGGCGAGCGGCTCGGACAAACCTTCCTGAGTTTTATGGGTGCGAGTATCGATGCACTGAATCAATGGTAATGCGGCATTTTCTACGGCACGCGATTGTAGGCGCAAACTTCGATAACGCCCGTTCAGGGCATTGTAATAACTCTCCAGCGAGGGAGTGGCTGTGCCCAGTACAACGGGTATATTCGCTTGCCGGGCACGGAAAATGGCCAGATCACGCGCGGAATACCGCAATCCATCTTGCTGTTTGAAGGAACCGTCCTGCTCTTCATCGACGATAACGAGTCCTAAATTGGGCAGTGGGGTGAAAACGGCGAGACGCGTACCTAAAATGATTTTGGCTTTGCCTTGCTGTGCCTGTAACCAACCCAAGAGTCGCTGTGTGTCATTCAAACCACTATGCAAGCTAACCAAATGAATAGCTGGAAAGCGTGCTCGAAAAATGGCTTCCAATTGCGGTGTTAAATTGATTTCAGGAATGAGCACCAGTGTTTGCTTGTCTAGTGCCAGTGCTTGTTCGATGATGTGCAGATATACTTCAGTTTTGCCACTGCCGGTAATGCCGTGCAGCAGCCAAGTATTAAATTGATTGATCTCGCTTGTAATCGCATTGACAGTTTTTTCCTGCTCTTGAGTCAATGCAGGCTTATTACTCGGCTTGAGTGTCGATGTTGCAGGAATCGCTATGCCAGAAACCCACCCTAACTCAACCCAAGCTTTTAATAACTTAATGGCTGTTGTGAAATTAGTTTGGCTGCCTC
>Ga0209476_10003745_pt1 | contig 9979 bp, 11 predicted proteins | sample KloWWTrecipitate_FD_187179 | JGI IMG/M metagenome (GOLD analysis project Ga0209476, IMG submission 187179) | Active sludge microbial communities from Klosterneuburg, Austria, studying microevolution and ecology of nitrifiers - Klosterneuburg... | ecosystem: Engineered > WWTP > Aerobic digester >...
TTGATCGCCGCGGCAAAACCAACCTCGGCAACCTGCCGGAGCAGAATCGACTGGCCGGCCCGGGCGGTCAATGCCAGATTTTTCAGATCATCGAGCCGGGCGCTGCGCCCGAGATGGCGAATCAGGTATTCACGGCCATTGAGTTCGAGAAAGCCGCCAGAAGTATTGGCCGCAAAACCCCTCAAGGCGCTTTCCAGTTGTTCCAGCGAAATGCCGAGATCGGCCATGCGCCGGGTATCCGGCTGCACCTGAAACTGCCGGACCTCGCCGCCGATCGGAATCACCTGCGAGACACCCGAGATAGCCAGCAGGCGCGGCCGCAGCACCCAATCGGCGTATTCGCGCACCTGTTTAGGGTCGCCATCGGGCACGGCAACCGGAATCGCCAGCAGGATGATCTCGCCCATGATCGACGACACCGGCCCCATGCGCGGCGTGACGCCACTGGGCATGGCCGACTCCAGCCCGGCCAGCCGCTCGCTGACCATCTGCCGCGCCCGGTATATGTCGATACCCCAATCGAAGGAAATGTACAGGAAAGACAAGCCGGCGCTCGACACCGAACGGATGCCGGCCACGCCGGGCAGGCCGCTCATCGCCGTTTCGAGCGGAAAGCTGATCAACTGCTCGACCTCTTCCGGCGCCATGCCGCCGGCCTCCGTCATCAGCGTGATGGTCGGCTTGTTGAGATCGGGGAAAACATCGACCGGCAAACGTCCGGCCTGAAACGCGCCATAAACCATCAGTACGACGCTGACCGCCAGCACGAAGAGGCGGTTGGCGAGACTTTTTTCGACGAGCCACTGAAACATGCCGGGCCTCCTAGCGGATCTGGCTGATCAATGAGGCGCCCTGCACCACGACGCGCTCGCCGGCTTTCAAGCCGCGCGAGATAACGACCCGGACCCCGTCGAGCGGCGTGATTTGCACCGGATGCGCCGTGAAACGCTCAGGCGCCTCCTTGACCCAGACGATCACCTCATTGGCCGTATTGCGACTGAGCGCCGCCATCGGCACCGGCAAGCCGCGAACGATCGATTTCATGCGCACCTGCACTTTCACCGGCTGGCCCAGCGGCAATGTCAGCCCGGCCCCGACTGCATGATTCTCGAACATCAGGGGCAAGGCCTGCTCACGCAGACGGCGGCTGGCGCCGATGAATTCAAGCGGCACCGAGCGCTCGCCGACCGCCACCGTGGCGGCAGCGACATCATCAAGGGCCAGGGTTTCATAGGCACTGGCTTCAACATGCAGGCCATCCGGGTCGATGATTTCGAAAATCAGCTCGCGCGGCTCAACCACTTGCCCGACCACCGCATTGCTCGCAGCAATCACCCCCGAAACCGGCGCCAGCAACGCTTCGCGGCTGGACAGACCAGCGCCGACCGCCGCCATGCGCCCGCGCAAACTGGCCACATCGCTCTCCGCAATCTCGATTTCCTTGCGCGGGATGGTATCGGCCAGTTCGTGCAGACGATGCACACGCTTTTCGGCCAGTCCCAGGCTGGCCTTCAATTCGGCCAGCAAGGCCGCCTGATTGGAACGCTCGATCTGGCCGGTGGATGGGACCACCCAGGCCAGCACCTCGCCCTTGCGCACCTTGCTGCCGGCCGAGGGCAAACCGTGCGCCCCGGCCGCTTCGATCCGCCCGGGAATCATCGCCTGAACCCGACCGCCGAGATGCGGGTCCATCACTACCCGACCGGCCAGTTCGACGATGCGCGGCAAATCCTCTTCAGCCACCGGCTGCGTCAACACGCCCATGCTGCGCTGCGCCGACTTGGGCAGGAAAACAGCGCCGTCCGGCAAACGCTGCGGCGCGTTGCCAAGATTGACCGTGGCCTTCTTTTCGTCGCCATCATCATGACCTTCGTGGGCGGCCACAGGCAGGCTCAGCGCCCACAGGACGGCGCTCAATGCCGAGAGATTCAACAGACGTTTCATGCGGCCACCGCCTTTCCGGCAGCACGACGGCGCCACCATGCCCCGCCCAGCAAAAGCAGCAAGGTCAGCCCGGAAATGCCGGCCGCCCAGGCGCTGGAAAATGGCAGGGCCGTTGCTGCGGTCGACACGCCTGAAACATCGAAATCTGCCGCGAGCAGATCAGCCTCGTCGCCCAGCACCAAGGTAAAAGCCAGCGCATATTCGCCGGGCTGGCGCAACGGCTGCAGCCATGCCGCATCGTCAATCAGGTAATCACCGCGCTCGCTGCGGAAGCGTGCCGTCGCCTTGCGGCCGCCCTGCTCCACTTCCAGCGTCGCATTCAGGACCGGCGCGTTGCTTGCCGCCCGATCGACAAAAAACGAGAATCCTTCGGCATCCAGCCGCCCGACCAGCTCAAAACTCTCGCTTTCGGCCACAACGACAGGAATAGCGGACGGCAATTCGGCGGCCCGGGCAAAGAATGGCCCGGCCAGCAGGAATGCTGCGACCATAAAAACTACTGCTGGCCCCGGGGTCAACAGCAAAAATAATCGATTTTTCATGATGTGATCCTTGTTCATTCGGGAAGCAGGCCAAGCGCCTGCCGCTGAGCCGAAATGCGTTGCGCCAGATGGATCCGGGCCCGGCTCGCCTGCCGCTCAGCCTCAAAGGCTTCAAGTTCGATACGCAGCCGGGTGGGCAGATCGGTTTCCCCAAGCCGGAACGATTTGGCGAAAAAACCCCGGTTCTCACCGGCCAGCTGCACCCGCAATTCAGCCGCAGCGAGCAGCTTGCGGGCAGCCAAAAGCTGGGCTTGGGCGGCGGTACGTTCGCTGCCCAGCCGTTCACCCTGGCGCTCGAATTGCAGACGGCTCTCGATCAGATCGGCATTGGCCTCAGCCAGCCGTGCCTCGTTGCGCGCCCCGGACGAAAATGGAATACGCAAAGCCAGCCCCCAGCTTTGCTCCATCGCCTCACCGGCAAGGGAACGCTCACGGCGGGTAGCAACAGCAATTTCCGGATTGTTTCGGCTTTGGGCCCGCGTCAGTTCCAGACTGCGCCGCGAGACATCGCCCCGAGTCTGCAACTCGCGGAGTAGCGGGTGGGCATTCGCCGACTCAAGCACCGAGGCATCTGCCGACGCATTTGCCAACTCGGTACCCGGCATCCCGCCGGCGAGCGGTTCAGCTACCGGCCCGGCGGTAATGGGCAGCTGGCCGGTCAAGGTCTGCAGACGAAAGCGGGCCGCTTCAAGCACCACCTCCGCCTCGGCCTGCTGGGCCTGGGCTGCGGCCAGCGCACCCGCCGCCTGATGCCGATCGGCCCGCGACAGATCGCCGGCCGCCACCCGCCGAGCCACGTCGTCCAGCAGGCGGCGGGCCGCCGCGACCCGCGCTGCCACCAGAGCTTGTTCGTTCCCAGCCAGTTGCCAGCCCCACCAGGCATCACGCACCTCGCCGGCCAGTTGCAAACGCAGTGCTGCCATACGCCCGTCGAGCGCGCTCATTTCGGCCTCGGCCAAAGCCTGGCTGGCACTGCGCTCACCCGGCAGCCAGAGCGGCAAGACCAGTCCGACTTGCTGCTCCATTACGCCGCGATCGCTGTTCAAACGGTCGGAACGCCCACCCAGTTCAATACTGGGCGGCTGTGGCGTCAGCGCATCGGCCGCCGAGCGGCGTGCCCGCAAAGCGTTTTCGCGCTCGCCAACCGCCTGGGCCACGGGCTGGCGTTGCCAGGCTGCGGCATAGGCTTGGGCAAGCGTTTGTATCGGCTCGCTGCGCACCGGTTGGGCGGCAACAAGCAATAGTGCGATCCATAACAGGCTTCGCATGTGATTCCTCCGGCTGAGTGAAAAACACAACCGGCGGCAGGCCAGATCAGCCCGGCTGGGCTGTCAAAAAATCAGGGGAAAAAAGCTGGCGCTCCGCCGACGTTCAGACGGCGGGCGATCTGGGCGGACGTTCCAGCCCTTCGGGGACGCGCGAGGTGAAACGACTCGTCGTGCCAACGGAGAGCTTGGCAGTCTGTGCCGGCAGCGGCAACGGCAGAGCAGCAACAATGCCCCCTTGCAAATGCCCCAGTTGGTGCCCGGGGCAGCAGTGATGCTGCGTCGTGGCGCAACCATCCGGCTCATGCTGAGGGCAACCGTCACAGTCAACCGCTGGGGCGGCATGATGCTCCTCGCCATGTTCCTCATGCGCTGCCGCCGAGGCGTGCTCGTGCTGCGCCATGCCCGCCGCCGCTTCCCAGCCGAAGCTCGGCGAGAAGACGGTGGCCAGCATGACCAACAGCATAACGTGGGAGATTTTCCGGAGCAGCGCTTGCATGGGTTTGATGATAGCCGATGATTTCCTTATGCGAAACCCGCCTGGATCAAAGGATCAAACAGCAACCAGCGTCTGCCGCCCGTACCACTCCTCACCGGCCGGCAAGTTTATTGGCTGTTGCGCCACCGCCGCCTCAATGCAGAGCATGTGCCGCCAGCCATCGGCCGGCATGTCTTTCATTTCGGCACAAAGTTCGACCCACGGGTTCCAGACCACAACATCGGGGAAGCCCTGACTCTCGATGTTCAGACTGAGATTGCCGGCATTCAGCTGTTGTGGCCGCTGAACGTCGTGATAGACACGATCCACTTCGCGATCAATCGTCAATTCGATACCGCTATCGCGGACGATCTGGTCACCGTTGGCTGCATCGCGGTAGTGATGGCCGTAAAGCCCTTCAACCGAAATATCCTCGACCTGAGTAACACGCAGGTAGGAATGCAACGCGCCGGTGAAGTCAAATGGCAGGCCACCGGTATTGGTGACGCAAAATTCGATGTCGATCCGGTCAACCTCCAGCATCAGCGTAATTTCAGCCGTAAAGGCATGCGGCCAGAGGCTGCGGCTCGCTTCGTCGTCACTGACCACCAGCGTCACCAAGGCGTAATCGTCAGCACAGCGTTCGGTATCGAGCGACCATTGACGGGTGCGGACAAGACCGTGCTTGGGCAAATCACCCAGCCTGGAAAACTGCGGAAAACAGACAGGAATGCCACCACGAACGGCCACGCTGCCATCAAAAATGGCCTTTTCCGAAAGATAGAGACGCTCGCGGCCATCCGGCGTAATCCAGGAGAGCACTTGCCCGCCCAGCTTGCTGATGACGGCACTCGACCCTTTTGGACCATTCAGGCGCAGCGCTTCAATACCGTGGTAATCGATTGTTTCAATGGAAGGTTTCATGGTTCTCCGGCGCCTTGGGCACCACATAAAGTTGAGGGCGAACATGCAGCAACTCGACCGTATGGCCGAGCAGCGTGACGCTGCCGGTACGTCGGTTGTCGCCGGTATCGCTATATTCGAAGGCATAGACACGACGCAGTTGGAGGTGCCCCTCGTCGTCGCGCGCCAGGCGGAAAAAACTGCCGACGACAGTTTCGTCGAGAAATTGCAGGCCTTCCTCGGCGCATGCCTGTTGTGCCGCATGTATCCCGATTTCACGGGCTTTGAGGGTATCAAGCCAGAGCCAGATGCCGCCCACCATCAAGGCGAGGGCCAGAAGTTCGTACAAGTCCATGGCACAAGTATACGTAAGACCGGAAATACTCCACAGATATTGGTGAAAATTTACTGGATAATGCGAGCGTCAATAATAGATAGCCAAAAATGGGTTCCCCGCTAGAGATTTTTCGTGAGTTGTTTCCCTTCAATCACCCTGTTGTCAGGCAGAAACCTGCTGCCGCAACAAGGAGTTTACTGGAGACAATAGCCCGCTTGGCGCCGCTTGATGCTGCTGCCACCCTGACTTCACGCGGCATCCCATCAATTGCCGAAGAATCCGACCTGCAGATTCGCTTCACTCTGCTTGAGGGTTTGCGCCAGGCAGCCGAACACATCCTGCCGACGCTTGAAGAGCAGGTGATGCAAGCCGCGCTTCCCCTGCCCGGCGAAGTGACCAATGCCGCCATTCACGCTGACAATCTGCTCAAGGCGCTGGCGGCAGCCTATGCCGATATCGCCCGGAAAATTTGCAAAAACCTGCTCAAGGCCGAGTTAAGCACGCTTCATCACCAGAGTATCCTGCGAGCAATCAACGCCCTGACCCGGCGCCAGTTTCTTGCCTGCCGGGCCTACACCGCGCCATCCGAAACCTCCTGGCAAATGCTGCATGGGCTCTACCTGATGGCCTGCGATCCCGGCGCCAGGGCGCTGAATGGAGAGACTGCGCCAATCGAGCATGAGTATCTCGGCGCCCTGCTCTTTGCCTATATGGAGCCAGGCAAGCTGCCGCGCACTGAACTTGAGGCGATCCATACCTGTACTCACCAACTGGCGGCCTACGCTGCGGTCGGGGAGGCATCGCCGGAGATTCAGAACAAAGCCACCGAGTCCAGTTTCCTGGTGCGCCCGGGCGAAGGCAACCCCGGTTACTCGCTTACTCGGCTGCCGGTCGGGACACCGCTTGCCGGCAGTTTGATCATCGATTGCAGTCAGGTTATGGCGGCGCTTGATCGCAATCTGAGCCGCCAACCCGGCAAAGCGGTGCAACCGGATCTCGATGCCTCACCAAGCTTGCTGCAAAACCTGCGCCTCGTCATTGCCGGCAAAAGTGCCCGCCGCTTCAACCGGACAAAATTCAGACCGCGCGCCGATTTGATCGGTGGCCTCAGCGCCGTGATCAACTTCGTCAATGGCAACACCTGCTCCCGGCGCGCACACGATGGTATCGGCCGCCATGAATCACGTGCTTTTTTCACCAGCGAATGGTCGCTGGTCGACGAAGGTCCGGACGGCTTTCGGGTTCGGTATATCAAGGGTGAAAAATCGATAATTGGCGTCGGTGAACTGGTTGCCTTGCAGCCGCGCGAGTCAAGCAAAATTCACATCTGCCTGGTTCGGCGCATCGCTTCCAGCTCAGCTCGTCTGGAACTTGGGCTGCAATTGCTTTCACCACAGGTCAGCGTGGTCGATGTTACATCTGGCCGCAACGCCTCGACGCGCGGCGTTTTCCTGCACAGCTTGCCCGCCTTCGGCAAATTCTCCGGTCTGATCGTGCCGCCGGGCAAATTCATGTCCGGCCAGAAAATCACCTTCAATTCGCTGGGTCGAACCTTGCACCGGCAAATCGGTAAATGCATAGAAGCCAATCAAGGGCTAGAATTCGTCGCCTTAGACTCGCTTCCGGACTGATTCCACCCCATGCTCAGCTATCGTCATGCCTTTCACGCCGGCAATCACGCCGACGTGCTGAAACACCTTGCTCTGCTCCAGATCGCTGAATACATGGCCGAAAAGCCGGCGCCGTTCTGGATCATCGACACCCACGCCGGCGCCGGTTGCTACGCTCTGGAATCCGCCCACGCCACCAAGCTTGGTGAATACCGCGACGGCATTGGCCGCCTGTGGGACAAGAAAGGCCTGCCAACGGCTGCGGTCAACTACCTCGAATTCGTCAAAATGCTCAACCCGGATGGCAAGCTTCGCCATTACCCAGGATCGCCCTGGCTGGCCAGCCAGTCAATGCGCGAGAGCGACCGCCTGCGTCTCTACGAACTGCACAGCACCGATGTCGAAGTGCTCAAAAACAATTTCAAGGATGGTGGCCGGCAGATTTCCGTCACTGCCGGTGATGGTTTTGTCGGCCTGAAAGCCATCCTCCCGCCACCACCCCGCCGCGCGTTGGTGCTAATCGACCCTTCCTACGAAACAAAGGATGACTACGTTAATGTCGTCAAGGGACTGCAAGAAGCACTGAAGCGTTTTGCGACCGGCACCTATGTCGTCTGGTATCCAATGCTGTCGAAAATCGAGTCGCGCAAATTGCCGGACAAGCTGAAGCGCCTCGGCGCGACAAACTGGCTCAATGTCACGCTGGAAGTCTGCGCTCCTTCCAAAGACGGCTACGGCATGAACGGTAGCGGCCTGTTCATCATCAACCCGCCGTGGTCGCTGGAAAAAACCTTGCGCGAAACCCTGCCGAAACTGACCGAAATCCTCGCTCAGGGCGAAGGCGCGCAATTCAGGCTGGAAAGCGAGTCAACCTAGTTCCGAATACTTGGCCCGCGAGCCAAAAGCCTTGTCGACTGGATATTTTTCAGCATTCTTGAGCAACTTGGCGCGGGCCGCTTCGGCCAGATTGATCCCGGCTGTATCGGCAATCAGCAGCAGGTAGAGCAAGATATCGGCGCATTCATCGCGCAAGGCCTCGGCGGCTTTCGGGTCGGCCGGCAACGCTTCAACCTCGGCGTCATTCTTCCATTGCGTCAGTTCCAGCAGCTCCGCTGCCTCAAGGTTGAGCGAAGTAATCAGGTTGCGCAGTGAATGGAACTGCCGCCAATCGCGCGCATCGCGAAATTCCAGCAATGCTGCGGTCAACACCTCAAAATCACCCAATTTCAGACTCCTGCCGATTAAAGCCAATCATGATGCCAGCCCGCACCTTGGACAGCAATGCACCGCAGGCCGGATAAAATGAGACGTTCCCGCTCCCGACGAGACAAGCAATGCACAAAACTTCTTTAAACAGCCAGATTTTGATCGGTTGCCTGATTGGCATTGCGGGTGGCTGGTGGCTGAGTGGGACCGAATCGACACCGTTGGCGGAAAACACCCTTTACGGCGCCAAGCTGGTCGGCACACTATTTCTCGATCTATTGCGCATGGTGCTGATTCCGCTGGTTTTCGCATCGATTATCGTCGGCGTCGCCAATCTGCGTGCCAATCAAAAAATGCACCAGGTATGGATCACCACCTTGAGCTTTTTCACCCTGTCGATGGTGATCGCCATTGTCATCGGGCTGGGCGCGGCACATATTTTCAAGCCAGGTGACGGCCTGCAACTCGCCATGTTTGCCGAAGCAACGCAAAATTTTCAGGCACGCCAGATGCCGTTACCCGAATACATTGCCCAGTTTCTTCACGGCCTGTTCCAGAACCCCTTCAAGGCATTGGCCCAAGGCGACATCCTGGCTGTCGTGATCATCGCCCTCTTCCTTGGTATCGCCCTGGTCGTCGGCGGCGAGCGTTATCGCAATCTACGCCTCCTGATTCAGGAACTGCAGGAACTCTGCCTGCTCATCGTCGGCTGGATCATGCGCCTCGCTCCGCTCGGCATCGCCGCCCTGTTATTACAATTGGTCGCCAGCCAGAACAACGCACTGCTCTACAGCCTGACGCATTTCATTGCGGTTGTTATCGGCAGCACCCTGTTCCATGGCGTCATCATCCTGCCCCTGCTGCTCTATATCGTGACCCGGATGTCACCACTGCACTTCTGGCGCGGCTCCCGCGAAGCACTGGTCACCGCCTTCGCCACCAGTTCCAGTGCCGCAACCCTTCCCGTTACGCTACGCTGCGTCGAGCAACATCTGCACGTCAAGAAAGACATCGCCAATTTCGTCGTTCCGCTCGGCGCGACTATGAACATGGATGGCACCGCCCTTTACGAAGCCGCTGCCGCGCTCTTCGTCGCCCGCCTGGCCGGCATTGAACTTGATCTGGCCCACCAGCTGATCATCTTCTTCATTGCCATGCTCGGCGCCATCGGTGCCCCGGGCATCCCCAGCGTTGGCTTGCTCAGCATGGTGCTGGTGCTGCAATCAGTGGGACTACCGACCGAAGCCATCGCCATCCTGCTCCCGATTGACCGCATTCTTGATACCGTACGAACAGTGGTAAATGTTGAAGGCGACATGGTTGGCAGCTTGATCGTGCAACAACTGGCCGCCCCCAAACAGGGCATCCACGATACTGTGTAATACGGCACCGACCAAGAGGCCAACCACAAAACTATGAAACAAGGCTTTGAACACGCGCCCGACGGCGCCAGCAAGCCGGCTTTATCAAGGCCGAAACATCGGTACCGGTAGCACCGAAAATTTCCCGGGCGCGGGCGAGACGATCATGCTCACCCTGTGAAATACCGGCAATGACATCAAACCACTTCTGGATACGCTTCATATCGGATACTCCTGATAGAACTCGGTTGATCAAACACCACCGACGCGCTTTTGCGTCCGGTTGAAATAAGATTATCCGATAACTGTATAGATGTACAGTACTCTTGTTTT
>Ga0209476_10003752_pt1 | contig 9969 bp, 6 predicted proteins | sample KloWWTrecipitate_FD_187179 | JGI IMG/M metagenome (GOLD analysis project Ga0209476, IMG submission 187179) | Active sludge microbial communities from Klosterneuburg, Austria, studying microevolution and ecology of nitrifiers - Klosterneuburg... | ecosystem: Engineered > WWTP > Aerobic digester >...
GAGGAAAAGCGCGGACAAGGAAAGGCTCGAACAAGGAATGGCTCGAGCAGCGGGAAGCTCGAAGAAAGAAAAGCCCGAACCGGGAAAGGCCAGGCCAGAGGAAGGCCTCGAACGAGGAGCGACCTGAACGGGACTTCGGCTGTGGGGGGCCGCTCTGGTACCCTTCGGCCTCCGTGTCCAGGAAGTCCCGCCGCGCCGTAGACAAGCCTCTTCCCCCGCCGATGGCTGCCGTCGCTCGGGGCCCTTGGAGCGATGGGCGCTGGGCGATGGTCCTCGGCCTCCTCGCGGCCCTTCTGCGGGTCCTCTTCATCTTCTCCGGCACCGACCGCTCGTGGCCGTACACGGTCTTTTACGAAGGGGACTCGGAGACCTTCTTCCGCTTCGCCCGGGCGCTCCTCGCCGGCGAGCTCTACGACGGCGGGATCCCCTTCCATCCGCCGGGCTTCGCTTTCTTCCTCGCCGGGCTGCAGACGCTGGTCGGAGCGGGCGGCGCGAACGCCGCGGTGCCGCATCTCGCGATCAAGATCATCCTGGCGGTCGTCGTCGGCGGCGGCACGGTGGCGCTGCTCTATCTCGCGACCGCGGCCGCGCTCGGCCGGACCGTGGCGATCGTCACCGCGCTCCTCGCCGCCTTCCACTTCGGTCTTTACGTGCTTGCCATCGCGCCGGTCGGCGACGGGCTCTTCCAGCTCCTTCTGCTGGCGGCGATCGTCCTCGTCACGCGCCGGCCGGAGGGGAAGCTCACGACCGGCCGCCTCTTCCTTGTCGGCCTCGTCTGGGGGGCGATGGCGATCACCCGCGCGGAAGGGATCCTGCTGGGCGGGCTCATTGTCGGATTTGGTGCCTTTATTTACTGGCAGAACGCTCCCGCTGACAAAGCTGCCTCGAGATGGAGAAGACTTCTCTCCTGGGTAGCCGTCGCAGGAGTGGCCGCCGCCGTCGTCCTCCCCTGGACAGTGCGCAACGCCATCCGCCTAGGCGAGGCCGAGCGCCGCCTCGCCGGCGGCCTCGCCGAACCCCTGCCGCGCTTCGTGCCGGTGACGATATACGGCCCGCTCAATCTGGCGCTCGCCAACCACGACGGTGCGGACGGCTCCTTCTCGGCCGCGCTGCTCGCGTCGAGCGGCGATTCGGCCCAGCTCCAGCTGACGAATCCCGAGCAGCTGCGATTCATGCTGCACGGCGATCGCATGGCGGCGGCGTGGATCGGCGCGCACCCGGGCGCCTACCTGCGCCTGGTGGGAAAGAAGTGGGCGCTGTATGCCGGCGCTCTCCGCCTCGGCTGGACGCAATGGAATGTCCCGGGCGGTCTGACGGGTTTGCGCCGGCCGGTCGATCTCTTCGTACCGGAAAGCCCCGCCGCCTTCGTCCTCTGGTTGCCGGCGCTTCTCGCCGGGGCGCTGCTGCTGGCTCGCGGCGACGCACGGCAGCGGCACTGGCTCGGCCTCACGCTTCTGCTGACCGTAGCATCGCTCGGCGTGGTGGCGTTCTTCTTCGGCTATGCGCGGCTCGGCCTTCTGCTCCTGCCGCTCTGGATGGGCGTCGCCGCGACCGCTCTCGTCGCCTTCGGCCGCTGGCTGGCAGCGCGCCTGCCGGAGGATCAGCGCGGCCTTCTCCGCGGCCCGCGTGGCCGCTCGCTGGTGGCGACGTTCGTCCTCCTCCTCGTCGCGATGGAGGTGGCCGGTACGGTCCGCGGCCACCGCTTCGAGGCCACCGGCACCACCCTTCCCGGCAGCAGCCGCCTCGACCGCGACCAGCCGATCCAATTACGGCCGCTGCCTTAGGGCACGTCGACTAGGGCGCGGTCGCCGACCAGGCGGTGGTGTCGCCGGTGCCGAAGCCGTCGACGAAGATGACGTTGTCGACGGTGAAGGAGAAGGTTGCCGAGGCGTTGCCACCCGGACAGCTGCCCGCAGGCGTGACGCGCCAGAAGTAGGTCCCGACGGGAAGGCTGCCGAAGTTGGCGTTGGTGAACGCGGTATTCGCACTCCCGACGACGTTCACGAAGACGGCGTCCGTCGCGAGCTCGGCCAGGTACGAGCTCGCGTCGGGGGTCGCGTCCCAGACCAGGATGACAGGCGGGTCGACGCTGACCGCGCCGTTCGCAGGGCTGGTGAGCGCCGGCGCCGCCGGGGGGTGATTGACGAAGACGTCGACCGAGTCCCCGAGGCTCGAGCAGGTCGTCGTGGCAGTCACGGTGTAGGTCGTGTCGACGACCGGCGAGACGAGGACCTGCGCCGTCGTCGCGCCGCCCGGGGTCCAGGAGTAGGTGTGGTCCGGGAGCGCCGGAGTGCCGATGGTGGTCGACTGCCCTTCGCAGATCGTCGCGTCGCCGCCGGCGTCGGCGGTCGGCGGCGGTCCGTTCACCGTGACGGTGACCGCATCGGTGGCCTGGGCGCAGGACGTGGTGGTCGTCAGGGTGTAGAGCGTCGTCGTCCCTGGCGAGACGAGGATCTGTGCCGTCGTCTCACCCCCTGGCGACCAGAGATAGGTATGCCCCGCGACTGCAGGGGTGCCGATGGTCGTTGATCCGCCTTGACAGATCGCGACGTCCGGCCCGGCATTGGCGGTCGCCGGATGGCCGCAGAAGCAGGCGGGTTGCGCGCCGCAGGCGATGCCATGAGCCGAGAAAGCGTTCCAGATGCGGCAGCCGTTGGGGGTGCCGTTGGCGAGGTTGCCGTCGTCGTCGTCGACGGACAGGTAGACGGTGTACCAGTTGGTCGCGGCGCAGCCGTCGACGACCGCGGCGGCGTTGCACTGCCCGCCGCTCACCAGGCGGTAGGCGCTCTTCGACGGCGTCAGGCTCTTGTACCAGATCGTGTCCATCGCCGCCCAGCCGGGCTCGGTGCCGTGCTCGGCAATCAGCATCTGGGTGAGGTCCCAGTTGGCGGAGCTCGCGATGGTGCTCTCGCAATGGCCTTCGTAGCCCATCGGACCCTGGTAGCCGGCGACGGGACACGCCCACCGGTCGCAGTTGATGCTGGAATTGTTGGTGACGTTCGACGGCTTGGCGATGACCGCCGGGCCGGAGATGTCGAAGTCCGAGACGTCACGAACGCCGGTGCAGGCGGTGCAGTTGTGGCAGTTGACCCCGGGCTGGAAGTTCTGGCCGATGCAGCCGTCGCGCGTCTGGAGGAAGGAGAAGGTATCGCCCACCGCCTCGCCCGAGGCCTGGTCGGACGCGGCGCCGCCGGTATTGGTGTCCAGCCCGTGACCCCATTCGTGGAGGAAGACGGAGGCGATCTCGCCGGAGTTCGAGCAGCCCCCGCCGGAGCGGTAGAAGTTGAGTGTCGAGCCGTTCCAGAAGGCGTTGCAGGTCAGACTGATGTTCATGTTGGCGGTGACCTTGCTGTCGATCCAGGCGTTGGCCGGAAAGAAAGTATCCGCCTTGCGGTTGATCCGGGTGAGTTGATAGAAGCCGGTCCGCGAAGCATGCGTATTGCCGGCGCCGCCAAAGCCCGGCGTCGTGCAATCGGTGCCGCCGCTCGTCCCGAGGGCGAGATTGCCGTCGGTCGATGTCGAGAGTGAGATCGTCCCGCAAGCGTCGGACATCTGGAAATACTGGCCGGTGAGCCGGAGGGTCGAGAGGCTGCCGGGAGGGTCATAGTCGTAGACGCCGTTGGCGTCGGTGACCTTGGATACAAGGTTGGTGAGCATCGCGAACGGGAAGTTGACCACCGTCTCGGGGTCGGTATTGGTCGTCGGGTAGACGCCTCCCGAGACCGTGGCGTCGACATAGGCGTTCAAATCCCGCACTTCGAGGACCCGGTTGAGGTGAGCGTCGAAGAGCACCTGGTAGGTTGCGGCGTCGCCGGGCAGCCGGAAGACGAACCTCCAGGCGAGGAGATGGTCGTAGCCCGATCCCGCTGTGCCGATGAAGCGCTCGCCGGCCGCTTCGGCGACGCGCGCGATCGGATAGAGGTGAAGGCTTCCGGCGTCGAGGACTTCGGCCAACTGCGAGCTCGGCGGAAACTGCAACTCGCGCAGCGCGGCCGCCAGGGCCGCCGTGCGCTCGAGGGCGGGCTGGGTCTCGATCGCGACCGGCGCCACGCGGTCGGCGCCGAACTGCACCAGATTGCCGTGGTTCAGGCGAAAATAGACGTTCGCTCCCTCGACGGGAACGCCGTTCTGGTACTGCGCGAACTCGACGAACCAGTGCGTCCCGCCGGCGCCGGCGACGGTGCTCCGGGAGCGATCGAGACGCAGGTCGAAGCCCTCGACGCCGAGCAACTCCGGGTAGGCGGCGACGAACTCCTGCAGGCGGCGGGCGACGAGCTCGAGCGTTACGACGCTTCCGGCGGACAGTCCGACGTCCGCAGGCAGCAGGCCGTTACCGAAGCCCGGGACGATCGCGACCCCTGACCCCTGCAGTAGATGCGGCCGGTCGGAGCGCCGGTCCCAGCGCACGATCCAATCGGGACCGAAGCTGCGCACGAAGGCGGCGAGCTCCGGGCGCACGACGGCGCCTTGCAGGCCACCGAGCTCGTCGAGCGTCGGCTCGACAGCGAGCTCCGGTGCCTCGTAGACCCGAGCCAGACGGGCTGTCGCAGGCTCCTCCACCGGCTGAAAGGCCGCCAGCGGGCCGGCGACGAGGACGAGTGAAGTCAGGGCGGCAATCGGGCGCAGCCGTAGGATGGCCATTCGCAATCTCCTCCGGAGAGGCGGGGAGTCTAGCGCAGCCGGTTGTAGCGTTCGTACGGATACCAGTACGGCTTCACCTCCTGCTTCCAGTCGAGGTGGACGTGTTTGGTCTCGCGGAATTCGTCGAGGCCTTCGACCCCGAGCTCGCGCGAGTGGCCGGTCTTCTTCATGCCGCCGAAGGGGCCGGCCTCGTTGTCGGTGAGCGGGTCGTTGATCCAGAAGGTACCGGCGGTGATGCGCTCCATCGCGGTCATCGCCCACTCCATGTTGTTGGTGTAGATATTGGCGCCGAGGCCGTACTCCTGGGCGTTGGCCATGGCGATGGCCTCGTCGATGCCCCGCACCTTCATGATCGGCATGGTGGGACCGAAGGTCTCGGTGGCGACGATGCGCATCTCCGGGCGGACGTCGACCAGAATCGTCGGCTCGTAGAAGAAACCCTGTTTGAGCCGGCGGCTCCGCCGGCCGCCGGTGAGGGCGCGCGCGCCCTCGGCGACCGCCTCCGCGACCCGCGTCTCGACGTCAGCGAGCTGGCGGGCGTTGATCACCGGTCCGATGTCCGTCTTCGGGTCCAGCCCGTGTCCGAGGCGCAGCGACTTCGCGAACTTCACCGCCCGGGCGACGAATTCGTCGTAGATCTCCTCGAAGATGAAATAGCGCTTGCCGCTGGTGCAAACCTGCCCGGCGTTCAGGAACGCCGCCCAGACGGCGCCCTTGGCCGCGACCTCGAGGTCGGCGTCGGGGAAGACAATGAACGGGTCGTTGCCGCCGAGCTCGAGGTGGCACTTCTTGACCTCACGGGCGCAGAGCTCGCCCACCCGCTGGCCGGTGGCGAGCGAGCCGGTGAGCGCCACCAGGTCGACACCGGGATGAGTGACCAGGGCTTCGCCAACCTCGCCGCCGAGGCCGTTCACGATGTTGACCGTGCCGCGCGGCAGGGCGGCGAAGGCCGCAGCGAGATCGAGCGTCGCCAGCGGCGTCTCCTCGGACGGCTTGACGACGACCGTGTTGCCGGCGGCGAGGGCAGGCGCCACCTTCCACGACGCCAGCAGCAGCGGGTAGTTCCACGGCACAATCGCGGCGACGACGCCGTAAGGCTCCTTGATCGTGAAGTTGACCTGGTGCGGCGCCACTGGCGGAATCGAGCTGCCGCGCGCGTCGCGCCCGACCTCGGCGTAGTAGTCGAAACAGGCCGCCGACCACTCGACCTCGTCGTAGTTCTCGCAGTACGGTTTGCCGCCCTCGCGGGTCATCGTGGTGGCAAGCTCACGGTGGCGCTCGCGCATCCGCCGGGCGACCTCATGCAGCATCGCCGCCTTTTCGACGCCCGGCACGAAGCGCCAGCCGGGAAACGCGGCGCGCGCCGCGCCCACCGCGCGGTCGGCGTCCTCGGCCGTGCCGCAGGCGACGCTCGCCAGCAGCTCTCCGGTAGCGGGGTCATGGACTGCAATCGCGGGGCGCTTGCCCGCGGCGGCCTTGCCGTCGATCCAGTGGCGTCGCATGCAGATCTCCCGGATACGAAAAAACGCCGCCCCGGCTGCAGGGCGGCGTCTGGAGGTGGTGCGGAAAAAGGTCCCCGGCTCAGAAGGTGAAGCTCACGCCGCCGGAGAAGATGGTCTCGTCGTCGACGCCGATGTCGTCGAGCACGTCGAGGGCGATCGACTCCTGCGCCGCGACGTGGAAGCCGAACCAGTCGTTGACCTGCACCGGGACCGAAAGGCCGATGAGGACGTCGTTCAGGTCGCCGTTCGACTCGTCGAGGCCGAGGTCGGCGGCGTACGCCTGGGGGAGGTTGTAGCCGAAGTCGAAGCCCACCGAAGCGGCGAAGTCGAGGCTGGCTTTCTCGCCCATCGGGAAACTGTGGCTGATGCCGAACGAGGCATAACCGCCCTTGATCGCGTCCATGTCCTGGTAGTAGCTGATGGTCGGCGCGAGCGCGATGTCCCACGAGGCAATGGCGTAGAGCTCGTAGGTGTCCTCGAAGCCATAGTCGTTGGTGGCCTCGTTGCCGTACAAGTAGGAGACGATACCCAAGGTCAGGCCGAATTTTTCGCCGAGGGCGAAGGTGTAGTCGGCGCCGAAGTCGTCCTCCTGGTACGACGCCGTGTTGCCGGAGTAGGTGAAGTCGGCAGGAACGTCGCCGTAGTAGCCGTAGTAATAGGCGTTGAAGTTACCCATGCTGTACGTCACGTGCGGGCTCAGGGCCTCGTTGTCGCCCAACAGCGGCACGCCGCGGAACATGTAGTGGTCGAGGTAGTCGACGCTGACGTCGAGGCTCCAGGCCTTTTCCTGCGCCGTGGCGGCGGTCGAGAACAGGGCGATGGCGGCGCCCAGCGCGAGCGTCGCGATCCGAATGCTCTGCAGGCTCTTCGTGGTCATGAAGTTTCCCTCTTCCTTCCCCGTAGATAGAGGCCGCATCTTACTGCGCTTTGATCTCGGTCCAATACTGGTCGAGCAGCGTCGTGGTGTCGCCGATGTCCTCCAGGAACTCGCACCGCCCGATGACCTCGTCGGAGGGATAGATCGAGGCATCGTTGAGGATCTCGGGCCGGATGAACTGCTTCGCCGGTACGTTGGCGCTGGCGTAGGAGACGCCGTTGACGATCTCGGCGTTCACCTTCGCCTCCATGATGTAGTTGAGGAACTTGTAGGCGTTCTCGACGTTGCGCGCCTTACCCGGGATGCAGACGTTGTCCATCCAGAGCGTCGCGCCTTCCTTGGGGACGACGTAGGCGAGCTTTTCGGGCTCCTTGGCGACCACCTCGGCGAGCTGGCCGTTGTAGCCGTGCGCGATATCGACGTCGCCAGCGGCGAGGATGTTGGCGAAGTCGCCGCTGTTGTAGGTCGCGACCAGCTTCTTCTGCTTCTTCAGCAGGTCGGCGGCCTGCTTGAGCACCGCCGGGTCGGTCTCGTTGAGCGACTTGCCCATCGACTTCAGGGTCGCGCCGAAGACCTCGCGCATGTCGTCGAGCATCAGAATGCGACCCTTGTTCTTGGGGTCGAACAGCGCCTGCCAGCTGTCGAGGGCGCCCAGCTTCGCCTTGTTGTAGCCGAAGCCGGTCGTGCCCCAGAAGTACGGCACCGAGTACTGGTTCTTGGGATCGAACTTCTTGTCGAGGAAGCGCGGATCGAGGTTGGCGATGTTGGGGATCTTCGTGTGGTCGAGGGTCTGGATGAGCTTCTCGGCGACGAGGATCTTCACCATGTAGTCCGAAGGCACGACGAGGTCGTAGTCGGCGACGCCGGACTGGAGCTTCTCGAGCAGCGCCTCGTTGGAGTCGTAGGTGTCGAAGTTCACCTTGATCCCGGTCTCCGCCGAGAACTTGTCGATGACCTCCTTCGGGAGATAGGCCGACCAGATGTAGATGTTGAGCTTGCCGGGCTCCTGCGCCTGGGCCGCGGGCTTCGCTCCGCCCTCCTTCTTCGCGCAGCCGGAGAGGCCGGCTGCGAGTCCGGCGACGAGGATGGTGGCGCCGAGGAGCGCGCCGAGGGCTGCCTTGGATCGGTTCATTTCTTCTTTCCTCCTTTGGAAGTCGGCTCCTGCTGCAGTCGCTGGGCGGCGACGATCAGCACGACGGTGAGCAGCAGGAGCAGGGTCGAGACGGCGTTGACCTCGGGGGTCACGCCGACCTTGAGCATGGAGTAGATCTGGATCGGCAGAGTGGTGGCGCCGACGCCGGCGACGAACGAGGTGACGACGTAGTCGTCGATCGAGATGGTGAAGACCAGCAGGGCGCCGGCGATGATGCCGGGCAGGATGATCGGCAGCGTCACGCGGCGGAAGGTATCCCAGGGCCCGGCGCCAAGGTCGTTGGCGGCCTCTTCCAGCGAACGGTCGAAGCCCGCGAGGCGGGCCCGCACGACGATCGCGACATAGGAGATGCAGAAGGCGACGTGCGCGATCACCACGGTGGTGAGTCCGAGCCGCATCTCGGTGACGCCGAAGAAGGTCACCAGCGCGGCGCCGATGACGATCTCGGGGATGATGATCGGCAGGTACAGGGCGGCCTGCGTCGCGCCCTTGCCGCGGAAGCTGCCGCGCGCCAGGGCGAGCGCTGCCAGCGTCCCGATGACCGTCGCGACGACCGTGGTGATGAGCGCCACGATCAGGCTGTTCTTCACCGCGCGCAGGATGAGGTCGTTCCCGAACAGGCGCAGGTACCAGTCGAAGGTGAACCCGTCCCAGCCCGCCGTCTGCTTGGAGCGGTTGAAGGAGTACAGGATCAGGATCACGATCGGCAAGTAGAGGAAGAGATAGACCAGCAGGCTGTGCGTTCCCAGGAGGCGGCGTTCCCAGGAGACCGGCCGGGCCGGGCGCGGCACCGGAGCCAGCCGGCCGACCGGACGCGCGACGAGCTCGACCCGCGGCAATGTCGGCGGGGCTGCCGGCTCGTTCACAGCAGCACCTCCTGCCCCTTGCGCTTGGTGTACATGGCGTAGGCGAAGAGCAGCACCAGGACGACCGCAGTGAGCTCGAAGGCGATGGCGGAGCCGAACGGCTTGTTGCGGGCCACCGCGAACTGGTTCTGGATGAGGTTGCCGGCGAGGATGCTCTTGGCGCCGCCCAGCAGATCCGAGACCACGAACTGGCCGATCGACGGGATGAAGACCAGGATGATGCCGGCGACGATCCCGGGCATGGTGAGCGGCACGGTGATCCGGAAGAAGGTCGCGACCTTGTTCGCCCCGAGGTCGAGCGAGGCTTCGAGCAGCCCGAGGTCGAGCTTCTCGAGCGAGGCATAGAGCGGCAGGATCATGAACGGCAGCTCGCCGTAGACCAGGCCGATCATGACCGCGAAGTCGGTGTAGAGGAGGTTCAGCGGCTGGTCGGTGACGCCGGTCGCGAGCAGGACGGTGTTCGCCAGGCCCTCGGTGCGGAGGATGAGCATCCAGGCGTAGGTGCGGATCAGAAAGCTCGTCCAGAACGGGATCACCACCAGGCCGAGGAGGAGGTTCTTGAAGCGCGCCGGCGCGGCGACCGCGATGTAGTAGGCGATCGGGTAGCTCACCACCAGGCAGAGCAGGGTGGTGACGACCGCCATCCAGAGCGACCGCCAGTAGATCGAGAGATAGAGCGGCTCGATGGAGCGCTGGTAGTTGGCGAGGAAGGCGCCGGAGGCGACGTAGGCCCAGAGGTCCTCGACCGGCTTCAGGCCGCCGTAGGTGCCGCGTTGGCCGAAGCTGATGACCAGCATGATGACCAGGGGCAGGACGAAGAAGAACCCCAGCACCGCCCAGGTCGGCAGCACCTGGAGGTAGGCGGCGACATTCCTGGCGGCGGAGCGCCGTTTCTCCTCAGCCATGGTGCGCGGTTGCGGCGTCGGTCCC
>Ga0209476_10003753_pt1 | contig 9969 bp, 5 predicted proteins | sample KloWWTrecipitate_FD_187179 | JGI IMG/M metagenome (GOLD analysis project Ga0209476, IMG submission 187179) | Active sludge microbial communities from Klosterneuburg, Austria, studying microevolution and ecology of nitrifiers - Klosterneuburg... | ecosystem: Engineered > WWTP > Aerobic digester >...
TCAATCCGGCGACGATCGCCGCGCTCTTGCCGCGGCGCTGCGGCTGGCTCGCGGCGCAGCAGCTCGGCATGTGGATGCTCGAGCAGGCACGCGATGCCGGTGTCGAGCTCGTCGAGGGGCGGCTGACCTCCGTCGCCGTCGAGTCGGGCCGGGTCACCGGCGTCGAGCTCGTGGGTCCCACCGGCGCGGTCGACAGGATCGCGACCGGTACCCTGGTCAACGCCGCCGGGCCGCTCGCCCCGGAGGTCGGCCGGCTCGCCGGTCTCGAGCTGCCGCTTTTCAACGAGCTGCATGGCAAGGTCTACCTCGAGGACACCGAACAGGTCGTGCCGCGCGAGCTGCCGCTGATGATCTGGTGCGATCCGGTGACCCTCGACTGGGGGGAGGAGGAGCGGGCGGAGCTCGCCGGCGACGCCGATCTCGCCTATCTCACCCGACCGCTCCCCGGCGGCGTCCACTTCCGTCCCGAGGGCGGCCGCGACAGCCGCATGCTGCTGCTGCTCTTCACCTACCACCTCGACGCCCTCACTCCGGTCTGGCCACCGAAGTTCGATCCCTGGTACCCGGAGGTGGCGCTGCGCGCCGCCGCCCGTATGGTGCCCGGCTTCGCGGCCTACCTGGGGGGCCGCATGCGGCGCTCGTTCGTCGACGGCGGCTACTACTGCAAGACGGCCGAGAATCGCCTGCTGGTGGGCCCGACGCCGGTCGCCGGCTTCCACCTGATGTGCGGACTCTCCGGCTACGGCATCATGGCGGCGGCCGCCGCTGCCGAGCTCCTGGGGGCGAGCCTCACGGACGCAGTGATGCCCGACTACGCCGCCGAGTTCCGCCTCGATCGCTACGATGACCCGGCCTATCAGGCGCGGCTGGCGCGCGGCGAGTTCGCTTCCGGACAGTTGTAGCCGGGTCTGCGCACCCTCGTTATTCGAATCCCGGGCGTCGCCGGTGGGGGCACTCCGGCACTCGGGATTCAAAGTTGGCTCCTATTTGAGGCGTGGTCGCCCACTTTGAATCCCGAGCGCCAGAGCGCCCCAGCCAACGTGGCCAAGACGCTTCTCTCGGGACTGTACCGACGAGGGGTGGCTGGACCGAGGGCTCCCATGGGGACCGGAGCTCGCTTCTTCAGAGCGAGGACCCCATGGGATACGGGCCAGACAGGACCCCGAGCGCAAGGCCTCGCATGCCAACTGCGACTCGTCAAGGGGGCTCCAGAGGCCGCCGGACAGGCCTCCAGCTTGACCCGACTCGCCCCCGCAAGCTAATCTCTTCCGGCGTTTGGGACGTCGTTCAACGGTAGGACATGCGGCTCTGAACCGCAGAATCGGGGTTCGAATCCCTGCGTCCCAACCATCTTCCTTCCGGAAGTAACCTCTTGACTCATCAAGACTTGAGCCACAAATGACCGGGCCGGTACCGGCTCCTTCGGGAGTCCCGGACGGGCTCGCGCAGCGGCTGGAGCGCGGCACCCGGACAGCCAAGCTCGGCCTCCTGGTCAACTTCACCCTCGCCATCGTCAAGCTTCTCGCCGGCATCTTCGGCCACTCCTACGCCCTGATCGCCGACGCCATCGAGTCGTCGGGCGACGTCTTCTCGTCGATTCTGGTCTGGCGCGGCCTGCGCGTCTCGGCCCGGCCGGTCGACGAGCGCTACCCGTTCGGCTACGGCAAGGCCGAGCCGATGGCAGCCGCTGCGGTCGGGCTCATGCTGATCGTCGCCTCGGTGGTGATCACGATCGAGTCGATCCGCGAGATCCGCACGCCGCACCATCTCCCCGAGCCGTTCACCCTGCTCGTGCTGCTCGGCGTGGTGGTCGTCAAAGAGACCCTTTTCCGGTCGGTGCTTGCAGTGGGTTCCGAAGTGCAGAGCGGCGCGGTGCGCGCAGACGCCTGGCACCACCGCTCGGACGCCATCACTTCGGCGGCGGCGGCGATCGGCATCACCGTGGCCCTGTGGACGAAGATCCCGGAGGCCGACGACTGGGCGGCACTGGTCGCCGCGGTGGTCATTCTCATCAACGGCGTCCTCATCCTGCGGCCGGCGATCGAGGACCTCATGGACCGCGCGCCGGACGGCGAAGTGGTCGGGAAGCTCTCGCTGGTGGCGACGGCGGTCCCCGGGGTGCTGGCGATCGAGAAGCTCAGGGTGCGCCGGGCGGGGCTCTCGCTCTACGTCGACCTGCACGTCCAGGCCGAGTCGGCGCTCTCCCTGCAGGAGGCCCACATCCTCTCGGGGCGGGTGAAGTCGGCGATCCGCGCCGCGGAGCCGACGGCGATCGGCGTGCTCGTGCACATGGAGCCGTTCGAGGCGGCGTCGCCCGCGTCCTCGAACTGACTACGGAGCGACGGCGCTCCAGCGGCTCGAGCTCTGGCCCTCCCAGCCGTCGACGAAGATCGAGCCCGGGAACTCGTAGGCGCCGATGTCGATCACTCCCCGGACGATTCGCGCCGGCGCGGGCGATCCTGGAAGGACGCTACGCTGCGGCGGCTCGTGGGTCGGCAGGGCCAAGGGGTTGGGGAAGGGGAAGCCAGGCGGCGCCGTCGAGGTCGGCGTCCCCTGCTCGAGCAACGGGCTGCCGGCGGTCGGGCGCAGATCGTAGTTGGCGGCATCGACGAACAGCGGACTCGCGCCGGTGACGGTGCCGGTCCAGCCGGCGGGCAGGGCGGTCGTTCCGGTCTCGACCCAGTTCATCTGCCCGGCGATCTGCTCGCCGTCGGTCCAGCAGCGCTCGCCGGCGTCGCTTCGCACCATGGCGAGGGCGCCCGCAGGAACACTCCAGAAGACGTTGTTCGACATCTCGATCGACTGCAGGTAGCCGAACGGCCGGAAGACGTGCGAGCCGGTGCCGCCGTCCCTGCGCACGAAGGTGTTGTTCACGAAGCGATAGCGCCCGCGGGTCGAGTTGGTGCCGCCGTCGTCGCAGCGCATGTCGCTGCCGACGCGCACGAAGTAGAAGTTGCCGTCGATCGGCGGCGGCGCCCCCGGCGGATCGTAGGCCTTGTGCACCAGGACGTTGCCGACGACGTCCGAATCCTCGCGGATGCCGGGCGGCGGTGTCACGGCCCCCTCGTCGGGGCCGATGAGCTCGAGCAGGTGATAGAGCGTCCCCTCGAGCCAGTTGAAGTGGATCTCGTTGCGTTCGGCGCGGCTCTTCACCGCGTTGCCGCCGTTCATGTCGTGCACCCAGCAGTGCCGCATGCGGAAGACCGAGCCGGGGTGGGCGTTCTGGTCGGTCGTCATGTAGATGCCGTGCTGCGAGCTGCCGTTGCCGGCGCGCGTCACTTCGGAGTATTCGAGCGTCAACGACCCCGAGTCCTCGTCGGCGCCGAGGATGCCGTGCGCCGCGCAGTCGTGGACGTAGAGGTCGCGCATCACCACGTCGTCGGAGTGATGGTAGACGCAGCGAAAGCTGCCGCCGGTGATCTCGAAGCTCTCGAGGACGAAGTGGTCGGACTGGATCTCGATGGTGTTGGTGCCGCCGGAGATCACCGGCCGCGCGCCGCCGACACGGATGCCCCGCACGACGATCGGGCTGCCGGGAGCGCCATCGTTGGTGAAGAGGACGGGGTTGTAGGTGGCCCCGCCGTCGACGAGCACCAGGTCGCCCGGGCCGACGAGCCCCGTGACATCGGAGATCTGGGCGTAGTCGCCTGTGGGGCCGACGTGAAAGGTGTCGGCGGCGAGGATTGCCGGCAGACTGAGGACGAGAGCGGCGAAGACGAGGGAGCACGGAGGGCGGCGCACGCCGGGATGCTCTCCTATCCTCCTGCCTGGCCTCTGTGAACCCGGCCACTCCCGCGGTGCGCGGCGGCGCGGCTCAGGCGAAAGCCAGCTGGATGAGCGTCTTCTGCTCGAGGGCGTGCGCCTTGCCTGAGCCGGTGGCTGGCGAGGCGGAGGCCGAGCGCTTGACCGAACGGACGCTGCGTCCGCGGGCGATGTGGTCGAGCAGCGGATCGACGAAGCTGAAGGCTCCGGCGTTGGCCGGCTCCTCCTGCACCCAGAGGACTTCGCGCGCCGAGGCGTAGCGCGCGAGCTCCGCCGCGAGCTCGGCCTCGGGGAAGGGGTAGATCTGCTCCAGGCCGAGAATCGCGACGTCGGTGAGGTGGCGCCGTTTGCGCTCCGCCCGGAGCTCGTGGAGGACTTTTCCCGAGGCGAGGAGCAGACGGCGGGCCTGGCTCACTTCGCGGTCGCGCAGCAGGGTCTCGAAGCGCGGCTGGGCGAAAGCCGCCACAGGCGACGCTGCGTCGGCGTTTCTCAGCATCGACTTCGGCGTGAAGACGACCAGGGGCTTGCGCCACTTGCGCAGCGCCTGCCGGCGCAGCAGATGGAAATACTGCGCCGCGGTCGATGGCTGGCAGATCTGCAGGTTGTCCTCGCCGCAAAGCTGCAGGTAGCGCTCGATGCGCGCCGAGGAGTGCTCAGGACCCTGGCCTTCGTAGCCGTGCGGCAGCAGGAGCACCAGGCCGGAGAGCAGCTGCCACTTGTCCTCGGCGGCGGCGAGGAACTGGTCGATGACGATCTGCGCGCCGTTGGCGAAGTCGCCGAACTGCGCCTCCCAGAGGACGAGGGCCTCCGGATAGTCGCGCGAGAATCCGTACTCGAAGCCCATCACGGCGGCCTCGGAGAGCATCGAGTCGTAGGCCTCGAAGAACGCCCCGGCGTGCGCCATGGCGGCGAGCGGCATGTGGACGCTCTCGTTCTCGACATCGATCAGCGCCGCGTGGCGATGGTTGAACGTGCCGCGGCGACTGTCCTGCCCGGAGAGGCGCACGGGAATGCCGTTCTCGACGAGAGACGCGAAAGCGAGCGCCTCGGCCATCCCGTAGTCGATCGGCTTCTCGCCGGCCGACATGCGGCGGCGCTCCTCGAGGAGCTTTTCGACCTTGGGGTGGAGATGGAAGCCGTGCGGCGTCGCGGTCACGCCGAGCCCGAGGCGGTCGATGTCGGCAGCCGGCAGACCGGTGTCGACCTCGAGCCTGGCGTCGTACGGTCCGCCGCGGAACTCCGCCCAGTAGGCCGGCAGCTCGCGCAGCACCGGCGCCTTGGTGAGCCCCATGGCCTCTTTCTGCGCCGCGATCAGGGTCTGTTTGTAGGTGTCGGCCGCCGCCTGGGCCTCCTCCGGCGACACGCCGATGCGCTGGGCATAGCTCTTCCAGAGCTGCGGCCGCTCCTTGATCCTTCGGTAGAGCCGTGGCTGGGTGACGGTCGGATCGTCGACCTCGCTGTGGCCGTAGCGGCGATAGCCGATGAGGTCGATGACGACGTCACTGCCGAAAGCGAAACGGTAGTCGACGGCGATGTTGGCGGCGCGAACGACCGCCTCCGGATCCTCGGCGTTGACGTGGAAGATCGGCACCGGTAGGCGGCGCGCGACATCGGTGGCGTAGCGCGTCGAGTTGTACGCCGCGGGCTCGGTGGTGAAGCCGATCAGATTGTTGACCACGATCTGCAGCGCGCCGCCGACCTCGAAGCCGTCGAGGGCCGCGAAGTTGAGCGTCTCGGCGGCGATCCCCTGGCCGGCGAAGGCGGAGTCGCCGTGCAGCAGCAGCGGCACGATCTTGCGACCGGAGACGTCGCCCTCGCGGGTGAGCTTGGCGCGCATGCGCCCCATGGCGACCGAGCTCACCACTTCGAGGTGGCTCGGGTTGGAGTTGAGGTGGAGGCGGACCTTCTTGCCGGAGGGCGTCGTCAGGGTGCCGGTCGCACCGAGGTGGTACTTGACGTCGCCGGAGCCGAGGACGCTGCGCGGATCGACGTCCTCGAAGCCGGCGAAGATCTCGACCGGCGTCCGGCCGACCACCTGGCTCATGACGTTCAGCCGCCCGCGGTGGCTCATGGCGATCATCGCCTGGTCGGCGCCGTCCTCGGCGCACTCCTCGATCGCCGTGACGAGCAGCGGAATGAGCGCCGCGACGCCTTCGATCGAGAAGCGTTTCGAGCCGATATAGCGTGTCTGGATGGTCTCTTCGAAGACCTCGGAGCGCAGCAGTTGATCGAGGAGCCGCCGCTGGTCGACGGCCGGCGCCGGAGCCTCCATGCGCTCGGCGATCCAGTTCCGCCGGTCGGGCTCGGGGATGTGCATGAACTCGACGGCGAGCGTGCCGCAGTAGATCCGCCGCGCCGCCTCCGCCTCCTCGCCGCCGACGGCGAGCTCCGGCGGTCCCGCCGGCGGCAGCCGGCCGAGCGGATCGAGATCCGCCGCGAGGTAGCCCCAGCGGCGAAACGATTCGAGTATGCGCGACCCCTGCGAGCCCTCTGAAGTCCCCGTCGTCATGGACGGAGAATCATATCGCGGCGCGTCGAAGCGGCCGCCGACGGTCCGTCCCCCAGGCGTCCTGCCTAGCGTCGGGCGCTCACGCGATGACCCGCCGCGGGGCGGCGGTCGCTGGATCACCGGTGTTGGGCGTGCCGGTCGGCTCGATGAGCAGGATGTGGACCTCCTCCTTCGCCACCGGCCGGTGCTCGACGCCTCTCGGGACGATGAAGAGCTCCCCCGGACCGAGGTGGACGTCGCGGTCGCGCAGCTGAATTGTCAACTGCCCGGCGAGCACCAGAAAGCAGTCATCGGTGTCGTCGTGCTTGTGCCAGACGAACTCGCCCTGCAGCTTCGCCACCATGATGTCGTTGCCGTTGTACTGCGCGACGACCCGCGGCTGCCAGTGGCCGGTGAAGGTGGCGAGGGCTCCTGCGAGGTTGACCTTGTCGTTCATGCCGGAGCTCCCGAGTTGTTGGACGTCGACCGCAGGGTCAGTTTGGGAGGTTGGCGTCCCAGCCGACGATGACACTGGTCGGCTTGCCCGCCTCGGAGGTGGGGACCTGCGCCAGGAAGCGCTGGCCATCGGGGGTGACGACGAACTTCCGCACCGAGTTGCCGGTCCCGACGCCGAGCGGAAAGAGCGCCTCGGGGACGCCGGCGTCGAACTCCGCGCCGGCGGTGACCGCGACGTGCGACAGCTGGTTGGCGCCGTCGCGAAAGAAGATCTCGCGCCCGTCGCGGCTCCAGATCGGGTAGAAGCCGCCCTTGGTGGAGAGCTGCCAGCGGCGGCCGGGGCCGGGGAACGGCTGGACGTAGATCTCGCCGGTGCCCGACTCGTCCGACTGCAGGGCGAGCCAGCGGCCGTCGGGCGAGAGGTCGGCGCGGAACTCGGCGAAACCCTTCGTCTGCGTGATCGGCTTGACCTGATTGCCGTTGGCCAGGTCGAGGGCAAACAGGTCGTAGGCGCCGTCGACGATCTTGGTGAAGACGAGCCGCTTGCCGTCGGGTGAGACCGCGAGCGCGGCCGTCACGCCCTCGGCGGTGTGCAGTGCCGTCTCGCTGCCAACCGCGAGCGGCCGGACGAAAAGAGTGGACTTGCCACCCTCCGCCTCGCGCCCGAAGAAGAGACTCTCCCCGTCGGGCGAGAAGAGCGGGGCATAGTCGCCCTCGGGCGCGGTCGTGAAGCGCGAGCTCACGCCGCGGCGCAGGTCGCGCAACCAGATGTCCGGCTTGCCACCTTCGCTGCGCTTGTCGAAGGCGAGCCAGCGGCCATCGGGCGAAAAGGCAGGGTGACCGACGAGCCCGCTCTCGACGGCGGCGGCGTCACGGTTGCCCCGGCGGTCGAAGTAGGCCAACTGCTCGCCGACGGCGCCAGAGGTGCGAAAGGCGAGAACCCCGTCGAGAGAGGTCGAGAACTCAGCAAGGCCCACGTTGCTCACCGTCAAGCCGTCGGCCACCGGAATCGGCTCGCCGGAGACCTTGCCCGCGCCGATGTCGAAGCGCTGCGCGACGAGTGTCGAATCGCGCACGAACAGGAGCCAGCCGGGCAGCACGTACTCGGCGCGCGAAAGTCCGGGGACCACCCGCCGACGGTCGCTGCCGTCGGCTTTCGCCATCCAGATGCCCTCGAGATCTTCGGTGGAGTCTCCGACGACATAGAGGAAGCGATCGCCTCCGGGCAGGAACTGCGGCCAGCCGAAGGTCATCGCGTCCTCGCCCTCGCGGACGACGATGATCGGCTTCGCCACGCCGCCCGACGCCGGCACGCCCATGAGCGGCGCGGCGGCAATCCCGTCGAAGAGGATGAGTCCCTGGTCGCTCCAGCTGCCGTCGGCGCCGTCGGCGTCGCAGATCTTCTGCGCCGGCCCGCCTTCGATGGGGACCTTGAGGAGCTTGTCAGCGGTGAAGAAGGCGAGGTGGCGGCTGTCCGGCGACCAGAACGGCCGGCCGGTCGGCTTGATTCCCTCGGTGCCTGCGAGCGGTCGCGCGTCGCCGTCGTCGAGGGATCGCAGCCAGACCTGCTCCTTGCCGGCTTTGTCGCGGCCGTTGAACGCGATATGCCGGCCGTCGGGCGAGACCTTCGGTGCTCCGACCAGGACGAGTTCCGCAGGCTGCGGAATCTCGAAACGGACGACACGCCCGGCCGCCGGCGCTGGAGCGCCCAGCCGGCCGAAGAGTGCGAACAGGGCGCCGCCGGCGAGCGCTGCCGCTGCCAGCGCCGCCGCGATTTGCCAGCGCGGGCGCGGCGGCGCGGTCGAGCGGCTGCCGGCGGCGACGGCCTCCTCGTCGACCTCGCCGCGCTGGACCTCTTCGAGCATGATCCGCGCATCGGCGATCGAGTGCAGGCGCTGTTGCGTGTCCTTGCGCAGGCAGCGCTCGAGGAGCCGTCGCAGGCGCGGTGGCGTCGACGCCGGCAGCTTGGCGAGATCGGGCTCCTCCTTGAGCACCGAGGCGAGAGTGTCGGAGATCGTCGGGCCGGCAAAGAGCGTGCGGCCGGAGAGCATCTCGAACAGCACGACGCCGAACGCCCAGACGTCGGCGCGACGGTCGGCGTTGGCGCCCCGCGCCTGCTCCGGGCTCATGTAGGCGGCGGTGCCGAGGATTACCCCTTGCATCGTCGCGCCGAGCGACATGGTCGGCGAATGCGCCAGCTGCGAGGCCGACGAGCCTGAGCTCGTCATCGGATCGAGCGCCTTGGCGAGACCGAAGTCGAGGACCTTGACTTTGCCGCCGCCGGTGAGCTTGACGTTCGCCGGTTTGAGGTCGCGGTGGACGATCCCCTTTTCGTGCGCCTCTTCGAGCGCCTCAGCGATCTGGCGGGCGATCGTGAGCGCCTCCTCGAGCGGCAGCAGACCCTGCGCCAGACGTTCGCCGAGCGTCGGCCCCTCGACCAGTTCGAGCACCAGCGCGCGGCCGCCGCCGGCCTCCTCGAGGCCGTAGATCGCCGCGATGTGCGGGTGATTGAGGCTCGCGAGCACCTTCGCCTCGCGCTCGAAACGCGCCAAACGCTCGGGATCGCTGGAGAAAGACTCCGGCAAGACCTTGATCGCGACCTCGCGGCCGAGCTTGGTGTCGGTGGCCCGCCAGACCTCGCCCATGCCGCCTTCGCCGAGCTTGGCGGTGATGCGATAGTGCGCGAGCTCCGTCCCGATCATCAGAAGGCCTCTCTCGCCGGCGCGGCGGCCGGAGTTTCCGCAGCAGATAGATGGTGGAGTCTAGCCGAGCAGCGCGGCCATCTTCTGCTGGATGCCCAGCAGCGCCTTGAGCGGGCGCACGAGCACTTTGAAATCGACGATCCTGCCGTCGTCGTTCCAACGGATCATGTCCACGCCGTTGACGTGCAGGCCGTCGATCTCGACTTCGAACTCGAGCACCGCGTCGCGCGGGCCTTCGAGCTCGCGCACGTATCGGAACGTCTCGTTGCCGAACACCTGGACCGCCGCCCGCAGATACTGCAGCACGAGCGCCTTTCCGCGCTGCGGGGTGTGCACGACCGGCGAATGAAAGACCACGTCGTCGGCGAGCAGCGCGTCCAGGCCGCTTGGGTTCCGCGTGCGCACGATCTCGTGCCAGCCGGCGAGTACGTTCTGCGGCTCCGGCTGCGCTTCGCGGGCGAGCAGGGCTGCCGCGAGCGCGTCGCCGCCGCGGCTCGCCGCGGCGCGCGCCAGGGAGACCGCGGTCTCGCCGGTCGCCGAGACCAGAGCGAGATCGGCACC
>Ga0209476_10003755_pt1 | contig 9965 bp, 8 predicted proteins | sample KloWWTrecipitate_FD_187179 | JGI IMG/M metagenome (GOLD analysis project Ga0209476, IMG submission 187179) | Active sludge microbial communities from Klosterneuburg, Austria, studying microevolution and ecology of nitrifiers - Klosterneuburg... | ecosystem: Engineered > WWTP > Aerobic digester >...
GGCACAAGGCGCGCCGCGCTCGCTGGGCCTGGTGCAGGGCGCGGCCGCCACCACGCTGGTGCGCGCACAACTGCTGCGCGACACCGCGGCCTTCGCGGTAAGTGTTGAGCCCCAGGGCGGCTCGCCACCGGCGCGCCGACGGGCCCCATCGTCTCGGTCGGCAAGCTGCAGATCTGAGCCGGCAGCGCGGCAGGCCGAAATCCAGACCCGGATTTCAACTGTCGATGGGCCCACGGCGACACGGCGCCGTTTTCCTTGCATCCGGTTCACGCTGGTCTGCGTAAGTGGGGTCTGGGGCCGCGCCGCGGCTTCCAAGTCCGGCGCAGCACCTGCGCCGCATCGAACCGCACCGAGGAGAAGACCCCGTGAAACAAGCCAAGCCCTACAGCGGCGCACTGGCCGCCGTGCCGATCGCCCTGGCGCTGCTGGCCGGTGGCGCCAGCGCCTCCAGCCATCGTGAAGCGCCCTTCATCACCACCGTGCCCAAGGTCGACGCGACCGATTTCTACATGTTCCGCAGCTATGAAAGCGGCCGCGGCGACTACGTGACGATGATCGCCAACTACCAGCCGCTGCAGGACGCCTACGGCGGCCCGAACTACTTCGCGATGGACCCGAACGCGCTGTACGAGATCCACATCGACAACGATGGCGACGCGCGCGAGAACATCAGCCTCCAGTTCCGCTTCCAGAACGCGCTGGCCAACAACGGCGCCGGCGTGAACCTGAACATCGGCGGCAAGTCGGTCAACATCCCGCTCATCCAGGCCGGTGCGGTGGCCAATGTGAAGGACGCCAACCTGCAGCTGGGCGAAAGCTACACCGTGCAGGTGGTGCGCGGCGACCGCCGTGCCGGCACCGTGCAGTCAGTCAGCAATGCGGCCAACGGCAGCACGCGCTTCGACAAGCCGGTTGACAACATCGGCAGCAAGACCATCGCCGACTACGCCACTTACGCCGCGCGCCACCTCTACACCGTGAACATCCCGGGCTGCAGCATGCCGGCGCGGCTGTTCGTGGGCCAGCGGCAGGACCCGTTCGCGGTCAACCTGGGCACCATCTTCGACCTTGTCAACGCACCCGTCGGCGTCATCACCGACCCGACGCTGATCGGCGCGCTGCCGAACACCATCGGCGACAAGAACGTCACCACGCTGGCCATCGAGATGCACAAGAGCTGCCTGACCGGCGGCGACGACGTCATCGGCGGCTGGACCAGCGCCAGCCTGCGCCAGGCACGGCTGCTGAACGGGTCCGGCCACCAGGCCAGCGAAAAGGCCGGCGGCGCGTGGGTGCAGGTCTCGCGCCTGGGCATGCCCCTGGTCAACGAGGTCGTCATCGGGCTGAAGGACAAGGACCGCTTCAACGGCTCCAAGCCCTCGGGCGACGCCCAGTTCGCCGACTACGTGACCAACCCGACGCTGCCCGCACTGATGGAGATTGCGCTGGCGTTGCCGAACGCGGCGCCGACCAACTTCCCGCGCACCGACCTGGTGACGACCTTCCTTACCGGCATCAAGGGTGTGAACCAGCCCAAGGTGGTGACGCCCTCGGAGATGCTGCGCCTGAACACCGCCATCGCGCCCTTGCCCTTTGCGCAGCAGAACCGGCTGGGCATCGTGGGCAACCTGTTGGCCCGCGGCAACGACAACGCCGGTTACCCGAACGGACGGCGGCCCAAGGACGACGTGGTCGACATCTCGCTGGTGGCGGTGATGGGTGGCCTGTGCCTGGCCAACGGCGACAACGACGCGCTGGCCCTGGGCGCAGCCTGCAAGCCATCGGCGGTGCCGCTGGGCGCCACGGCGTTCAAGCTGCACGACGCGGTGGACCAGGCCGTGGTGCCGCTGCTGCCGGGCTTCCCCTACCTGAACACGCCCCTGCCGGGCAGCAAGTGAGGGGCACGCCATGACAAAGACAAAGTTTCAAGTGACTTTGATGGCGGCGGCAGTGGCCCTGCTGACCGGCTGTGGGGGTGGCGGCGGCAACGGTGACACCGTCGAAGCGCCAGCCGGCACGCAAGGCGTGCCGGCCAGCGCGACGGCCTCACCCAAGGCCTTCAGCACCTACGTCGCGTCCTTGCCTGCGGACGACCGGGCCGAACCTCTGGACCTGGACGGCGTGATGCCGCCGACGTCCGAGACGGCCGAGCCGGAAGAGTCGGTGTGATGGCCGGCCGCAGCTTGGTCCAGCTCTGGCTGGTCTGGGCTGCGGTCGCGCTGGCCGCGCCCTTCACGCCGGCCAGCGACAGCGACGTGGTGCAGCAGTTGCCGATCCGCTGGAACGCCGCGGCGCGCGCCGAGCGAGCGCAGCTGGCGCGCCACCCGCAACAACTGCCGCTGGCTCTGGCCACCGCTCGGGCAGCGACCACCCGCGCCCGGGCGACTGGCGATCCGCGCGAACTGGGCCTGGCACAAGCTGCACTGGCGCCGTGGTGGGCGCAGCAGACGCCGCCGGCACCGGTGCGCCTGCTGCGCGCCACGGTGCTGCAGAGCCAGCATCTTTTCGCAGCGGCCCTGCCCGACCTGCAGGCGCTGGCCGGCGATCCGGCGGCCCGGACGACGCCGACACGCTGCTGCTGCGCCGCGCCATCGCGCTGCATGCGCTGGGCGACCCGCAGGCCGCGGTCGCTGCAGTCACGCTGCAGGAACGTCTGGACGCCGCCAAGCTGCGTGGTGAAAACCTTCATGCACGCGAAGAGGCCAGGCTGGCGCTGGACCTGCCGCTGGCCTCAAGCTCGCCGGCAGGTGCATGCATTGCGCCGCGCGCTGCGTGGTCAACCCTTGCTTTCCACCGTTCCCGCCGCCACCTCAACCGGCCCGCGCGAAGTCGATGAATCCGAGTTCGACGTTGGTCGAGACCAGCTTCACGCGCAGTGGCTGGCCGACGTCGAGCTCGGCGCCACGGCCGATGAGCATGCCCTCCACGGGGGGCGTGAAGACGCGCACGAAAGTGCCGGACGGTGTGCGGCCGGTGACGATGGCGTCGTAGGTCTGGCCGATGTGCGACTGCAGCAGCAGCGCGGCTTCTGACTTTCGCATCCGCCGCTCCACCTTGCGGGCGGCGTCTTCCTGCTGGGTGCAGTGCAGCGCCAGGGCCTGCAGGTCGGCCGCACCGTATGGCGGCGGGTTGCCCGACAGCACCGACTTGACCATGCGCAGCGTGATCAGGTCAGGGTATCGGCGGTTGGGCGCGGTGGAATGGGTGTAGTCGCGCAGCGCCAGGCCGAAGTGACCGATCGGCAGGGTGCCGGGGCGCTCGACCACGTATTCGCTCGCGCCCATCAGCTTGACGATGACCAGCGACAGATCGGGGAAGCGCAGCGGATCGGCCTTGTGGCGCCGGGCCAGGAACTGCGCCAGCGCGCGCGAGTCCGGATCCTGCGGCAGTGATTCGCCGTAGCGCTGCGCCAGTTCGCCGATGCGCAGCCAGCGCTCGGGCGAGCGCACCACGCGGCGCAGCCAGGCACCGCCGGCATCGGCAAGAAATTGCGCGGTGCAGGTGTTGGTGGCGATCATCAACTCTTCGATCAGCTGGCGGGCGCGGTTCTGCACCTGTTGCTGGATGTCGACCACCTGCTCGCCTTTGAACAAGGCGCGCGGCTGGAAGGTCTCGAATTGGAGCGAGCCCTGGGCGTGCGCGCAGGCGCTGCGCCACCTCGTCCTGCTTGCGCAACTGCTCGTCCATGCCGGGCACCGCACGGGCCGGCTGTGGCAACGCGGCGCTGCCGTCGATCCAGGCCGAGACGGCGTCGTAGGCGAGCTTGGCCTTGTTGCGCACCAGGGCCCGATAGACGGTGGACTGCACGATCGACGCGTCGCCTGCGACCACCATCTCGCTGACCAGCGCCAGCCGGTCCTGGTCGGGATTGAGCGATGTGAGGTCGGTGCTCAGCCGCTCGGGCAGCATCGGAAACACCTTGGCCGAGGTGTAGACCGACGTGGTGTTGATCCAGGCATGCTGGTCGATCGCCGAGCCCTTCTTCACCACCGCGTCCACGTCGGCCCCGGCCACGCGCAGCCTGACCTGACCGTCGGCAAGTGCTTCGCAGGCCGTCAGCTGGTCGAGGTCGAGCGAATCGTCGTTGTCGAGCGAACACCAGGGCAGCGAGGTCAGATCGCGGATGTGCGGATCGGTGTCCCGGCCCGGGCCGGTGATCGACGCCAGCTCCTGCAGCAGGGCCGGCGGAAAAGCCGGTTCCAGGCCGCGTTCGCGCATGGCGTCGGTGGCGATGCGAACCAGGTCGATGCGATAGCGTGCAGTGGGCGTGTTCATGGGGTTCCCCGAGTCGGTGTTCACTGCCAGCCGAAGCGCTGCAGGTAGAAGCGCTTCATCACGGTGGTGAGCACCGCGTAGCCGGCCAGGATGCCGGCCAGCCACAGGAAGTACGCCGCTGGCAGCGCCTGCAGCTTGAAGTCATCGGCCAGCGGCCCCATCGGCAGCCACAGCCCGGCGGCGACGACACACCCGGTGGCAACCAGCAAGGGCAGGGCCGCACGGCTTTCGATGAAAGGCAGCCTGGGCGTGCGGATCATGTGCACGATCAGGGTCTGCGTAAGCAGGCCCTCGACGAACCAGCCCGACTGGAACAGCCCCTGCTGGGCCAGCGTCTGCGCGCTGAACACCCACCACATGACCGCGAAGGTGGCGATGTCGAAGACCGAGCTGACGGGCCCGAAGAACACCATGAAGCGGCCGATGTCGGCTGGGTTCCACTTCAAGGGCTGCGCCACCAGTTCGGCGTCGACGTTGTCGAACGGGATCGCGGTCTGCGAGATGTCGTACATCAGGTTCTGCACCAGCAACTGCAGCGGCAGCATCGGCAGAAAGGGCAGGAAGGCGCTGGCCACCAGCACCGACAGCACGTTGCCGAAGTTCGAGCTCGCCGTCATGCGGATGTACTTCAGCATGTTGCAGAAGGTGTTGCGTCCCTCGACCACGCCCTGGTCCAGCACGAGCAGGCTCTTTTCCAGCAGGATGATGTCGGCCGCTTCCTTGGCGATGTCCACCGCCGAGTCGACCGAGATGCCGATGTCGGCCGCGCGCAGCGCCGGCGCGTCGTTGATGCCGTCGCCCATGTAGCCGACCACATGGCCCTGCGCGCGCAGCGAGCGCACGATGCGTTCCTTCTGCATCGGGGCCAGCTTGGCGAAGACCTGATGCTGCTGCACCGCCAGCGCCAGCGCCGCGTCGTCCATGGCGTCGATCTGTGGGCCCAGCAGCACACGGTCGACGGCCAGCCCGACCTGCCGGCACACGCGCGCCGTCACCAGTTCGTTGTCGCCGGTGAGCACCTTCACGTGCACGCCGTGTGCGGCCAGCTTCTCGAGCGCCGGCGCGGCGCTGTCCTTGGGCGGGTCGAGGAAGGCGATGTAACCCACCAGGGTCAGCCCGGTCTCGTCGGCCACCGAGTACGTGGTCTGGCTGGTCGGCAGCTCTTTCGTCGCCACCGCCACCACGCGCAGTCCGTCTTCGTTGAGCTTGCGGGCGGCCTGGCTGACGCGCGCGAACAGGGTCGCGTCCAGCGTCGACTCGCGGGTTGGCTGGCCCGGCTCGGCACGAACCTGCGTGCAGCAGGCCAGCACCTCCTCGAGTGCACCCTTGCAGATCAGCTGATGGCGCTCGTTGCGCTCGGACACCACCACCGACATGCGTCGACGCTCGAAGTCGAACGGGATCTCGTCGATCTTGCGCCAGTCCTGCTCGAGCTTGAGCTCGGTGGGCAGCTCGATGTGGGCGAGCACGGCGCGGTCGAGCAGGTTCTTCAGCCCGGTCTGGTAGTGGCTGTTCAGGAAGGCCAGGCCGAGCACCTCCTCCGACGTGTTGCCGAAGGCGTCGATGTGGTGGCCCAGCACCACCTGGTCCTGCGTCAGCGTGCCCGTCTTGTCGGTGCACAGGACATCCATCGCGCCGAAGTTCTGGATCGCGTCCAGCCGCTTGACCACGACCTTCTTGCGCGACAGCAGTACCGCGCCCTTGGCCAGCGTGGTGGTCACGATCATCGGCAGCATCTCGGGCGTGAGCCCCACCGCGACAGACAGCGTGAAGAGGAAGGCTTCGGGCCAGTTGCCCTTGGTCAGACCGTTGATCAGCAGCACGATCGGCACCATCACCATGGCAAACCGGATCAGCAGCCAGCTGACGCTGTTGACCCCCGCCTGGAACGCGTTGGGCGTGCTGTCGGTGGCCGTCACGCGCGCGGCCAGGGTGCCAAAGTAGGTTCTGGTGCCGGTCGTCAACACCAGCGCCGTCGCCGAACCCGAGACCACGCTGGTGCCCATGAAGACGAGGTTGCTCTGTTCCAGCGGCCCGCCGCTGGCATCGCTGGCATTGCCGGCGCCACGGTTTTCGCTGAACTTCTCCACCGGCAGCGATTCGCCCGTCATCGCCGACTGCGCCACGAACAGGTCGCGCGCCGTGAGCACGCGGCAGTCGGCGGGGATCATGTCGCCCGCGGAAAGCACCACCACGTCGCCCGGGACGAGCCGGCGCATGGCCAGCTCGACACCGGCTGCAGCCTGCGCGCCGGGATGCGCTGCCGCAGCCGCAGAACGCGACGCCGCCGTGTGGCGGTCGCGCCGCAGCACCGTGGCGGTGTTGCTGACCATCGCCTTCAGGCGTTCGGCGGCGCGGTTGGATCGCCCCTCCTGCACGAAGCGCACGCCGGTGCTCAGCAGCACCATGACGCCGATGACGAGCGTGGCCTTGACGTCCTTGGTCAGGTACGACACGCCGGCCAGCACGGTCAGCAGCAGGTTGAACGGGTTCTGGTAGCAGTGCCACAGGTGCAGCCACCAGGGCAGTGGCGGGTCGTGCTCGACCTCGTTCGGCCCTTGCCTGGCCAGACGCGCCGCCGCCTCGCGCTGGCTCAACCCGTCGGCGTGCGACTTGAGCCGGGTCAGCGCCGCTGCCGGGTCGTCGTGCGCAGCCTGCAGCAGGACGCGCGCGATCTCGGCGGGCAACGGCTGCGGCGTACCGCGTCTGCCCAGGCGGTCCTGCAAGGGGTGGCGGCCAAAGTGGCGCAGGCGGTGCTGGCGGCGCAGAGCCCCGGTGAACCGTCTGCGCAGACGGTCGATGATGCCGGTCCGCCGCACGGGGTCAGTCATGGCCTGGGGTGGGTGGTCGACGTGTCCGAGCGGGGTCAGTACGGTAGAGACCGCAGCGCCTGCTCAGGGCAGGGCGCGGGCCTTTGCCGTTTCGAATCTCGGCTCGTTCATGGGGGCGATGATGACATCGCGGCCGCGCGGATCGCGCCCCGGCGGCGCAGCAGGTTCCGGCCGACCGCTGACCAGGGTGCGATGGCCGGCAGTGTGTGCCGCGCTGCCGCACGCGCCGTGGTGCCGGGTCCAGCCCGATCTTGATGCCGCCTTGATGCCACGGGCTCGATTCTTGTCATCGTCTTGACGGGCCCCGAATCAGCATGCAGGCCTGTGAATCGGAGGATGCATGGACTTCCAATACCTCATCGTCGCGGGCGCACTCTGGGCCATCGCGTTCGGCCTCGCACTCGGATGCGAGCGTCTGCAGTCGCGTGCGGTGACGCCATGAGCGGCTGGGATGTCACCGCTGCCTTGCTCGCCCTGGGGCTGCTGGTGTATCTGCTGGCGGCGCTGCTGCGACCGGAGGACTTCTCGTGAGCACGTCCGCCTGGATGCAGCTGGTCGCCTTCCTGGCTGTCCTGCTGCTGCTGGCGTGGCCGCTGGCCAGTGCCATCGGGGCCCTGATGGCCGGGCGCTTCGGCTGGGGCCGACATGTCGAGGCGCCGCTGTATCGCCTGGCCGGCATCGACCCCGATCGTGGGCAAGGCTGGCTGGCCTACGCCGTGGGCCTGCTGGTCTTCAATGGCCTTGGCGTGCTGGCGGTCTACGCGTTGCAGCGCCTGCAGGGCGCGCTGCCGCTGAATCCCCAGGCCATGTCTGCCGTCTCGCCCGACTCTGCCTTCAACACCGCGATCAGCTTCGTCACCAACACCAACTGGCAGGGCTACGGGGGTGAATCGACGATGAGCTACCTCACGCAGATGCTGGCGCTGACGGTGCAGAACTTTCTGTCGGCCGCCACCGGCATCGTCGTCGTGGTGGCGCTGATTCGCGGCTTTGCGGGCCATTGCGCGCAGGTGGTGGGCAACGTCTGGGTGGACCTGACACGCGTCACGCTGTGGATCCTGCTGCCGCTGTCGTTCGTTGTCGCGCTGCTGCTGGCCGGCCAGGGCGTGATCCAGAACCTCAAGCCTTACCAGCCCGTGCAGACCCTCGAGGCAGTCGCCTGGCAGCAGGCCAAAGCCGGCGCGGACGGGCAAGCCGTGAAGGACGACAAGGGCCAGCCGGTGATGGACAAGCAGTCGTCCTCGACGCAGACGCTCGCGATGGGCCCCGTCGCGTCGCAACTGGCGATCAAGATGCTCGGCACCAACGGCGGCGGCTTCTTCAACGCCAACTCGGCGCATCCCTTCGAGAACCCGAGTGCTGCCACCAACTTCGTGCAGATGCTGTCGATCTTCCTGATCCCGACGGCACTGTGCCTGGTGCTCGGGCGCATGGTCGGTGACCTGCGGCAGGGCTGGGCCGTGCTGGCCGCCATGACGCTGGTGTTCGTCGTCGCCGTTTTTGTCGCGACGACGGCCGAGCAGCAAGGCAATCCGGTGTTCGCAGTGCTCGGTGTCGACAGCCAGGCCAGCGCCGTGCAGGCCGGCGGCAACATGGAGGGCAAGGAAGTGCGCTTCGGCATCAACGCCTCGGCGCTCTTTGCCACCATCACCACAGCCGCCAGCTGCGGCGCGGTGAACTCGATGCACGACAGCTACACGCCGCTGGGTGGTGCGGTGCCTCTGGTGATGATGCAGCTGGGCGAGGTCATCTTCGGCGGGGTCGGCTCGGGTCTGTACGGCATGCTCGTCTTCGCCATCATGGCCGTCTTCATCGCCGGGCTGATGATCGGCCGCACGCCCGAATATCTGGGCAAGAAGATCGAGACGCACGAGATGAAGATGGTGGCCATCGCCATCCTGGTGACGCCGCTGCTGGTGCTGCTGGGCACCGCTGTTGCCGCGATGACCGAGGCCGGGCGCGCCGGCATGGCCAACCCGGGGCCGCATGGTTTCTCGGAAATCCTGTACGCGCTGTCCTCGGCGGCCAACAACAACGGCAGTGCGTTTGCAGGGCTGTCGGCCAACACGCCGTTCTACAACGTGCTGCTCGCGGTGGCCATGTGGCTGGGCCGGTTTGGCGTGATCGTGCCGGTGCTGGCGATTGCCGGATCGCTGGCCGCCAAGAAGCGCATCGCGGCCACCGAGGGCACGCTGCCGACGCATGGCCCGCTGTTCGTCGTGCTGCTGATCGCTACCGTGCTCTTGATCGGCTTGCTGAACTACGTGCCCGCGCTGGCGCTGGGCCCCGTGGTCGAGCACCTGATGCTGCAAGCCCGCTGAAGGATTTCCATGACGCGACAGACCTTGACCCTGTTCGACCCCGCGCTGATCAGGCCGGCGCTAATCGACGCCTTGCGCAAGCTCGACCCGCGCGTGCAATGGCGCAACCCGGTGATGTTCGTCGTCTACGTGGGCAGCGCCTTCACGACCGCGCTGGCGGCGGCCAGACCCGACACGTTCACGATCGGCGTCACCGTGTGGCTCTGGTTCACCGTGCTCTTTGCCAACTTCGCCGAGGCGCTGGCCGAAGGCCGCAGCAAGGCGCAGGCTGCGTCGCTGCGCGGCCTGAAGAAGCAGACCTGGGCCAAGCGCCTGGAGGGTGACTATCACCACGGTGCGCTGCGCACGGCGATGAAATGGCACCCGCTGGAAGCCGACAGCCTGCGCAAGGGCGATGTCGTTCTGGCCGAGGCCGGCGACACCATCCCTGCCGACGGCGAAGTGATCGATGGTGTGGCGTCGGTCGACGAAAGCGCCATCACGGGTGAGTCGGCGCCGGTGATCCGGGAGTCGGGGGGCGACTTCTCGGCGGTGACCG
>Ga0209476_10003757_pt1 | contig 9964 bp, 7 predicted proteins | sample KloWWTrecipitate_FD_187179 | JGI IMG/M metagenome (GOLD analysis project Ga0209476, IMG submission 187179) | Active sludge microbial communities from Klosterneuburg, Austria, studying microevolution and ecology of nitrifiers - Klosterneuburg... | ecosystem: Engineered > WWTP > Aerobic digester >...
TGCACTCCCTGTCAGACGAGCAGGAGGACGCCTTTGCGCAGACCCTCGACCGCTTTTCGCGCAAGCTCTGGCGCAAGCCGCGCGCGCGGCGCAAGTACCGTTTCGACCTGGCCATGCTGGTCGATCCGAACGAGGCCATGCCGCCATCGAACAAGAAGGCGCTCAAGCATTTCATCGAGGCCGGCAGCGAACTCGGCATCGAAGTCGATCCGATCGGCCGCAACGACTACCAGCGCCTGGCCGAATACGACGGCCTGTTCATCCGCGAAACCACCGCGCTGGACAATCACACCTATCGCTTCGCCAACCGCGCCGAGAAGGAAGATATGGTCGTTGTCGACGATCCCGAGTCGATCCTCAAGTGCACCAACAAGATCTACATGCACGATCTCATGCTCTCGCGAAAGCTGCCGATCCCGCGCACCGAAATCCTCTACAAGGATGATGCGAAGAATCTCGACGAGAGTGCCGAACGCCTCGGCTTTCCGCTGGTGCTGAAGATTCCGGACGGCTCGTTTTCGCGCGGCATCGTCAAGGTGGAGAGTGCCGACAAGCTGAAGGCGGCCGCCGATGCACTGTTCCAGCACACCGCCCTGGTGCTTGCCCAGGAGTTCATGTTCACCGAGTTCGACTGGCGCATCGGCGTGTTCAATCGCGAGCCGCTGTATGCCTGCAAGTACTACATGTCGCGAGGCCATTGGCAGATCTACAACCACGCTGCCAAGGGCACGACGAAATCCGGCGGTTTCGAAACCTTGCCGATCCGCGAGGCACCTGCGGATGTGGTCAAGCTGGCGCTGAAGGCCACTGCGGCCATTGGTGACGGCCTGTACGGCGTCGATATCAAGAAGGACGGTGCCCGCCTGGCGATGATCGAGGTCAACGACAATCCCTCGATCGATGCCGGCGTGGAGGACGCCTACCTGGGTGCCGATCTTTACCGGCGCATCATGGCCGAGTTCCTGCGCCGCATGGAGCGCAAGCGACTCGGCACGCGCGGCTGAGCGCGGCGCCAGCGCGGCGCCTTGTGCAACATCGTGGCCAGCTGGCTTTTGCAGTGCCCGCGCGCCAGCCAGAGCAGGTTGATCAGCGGCGCACCAAGCAGCCAGAACGGCACGCTCATGCCAGCCGTGCCACCGCCGCGCAAGGCCGGGAACAACAGGATGGCGAGGAAACCGCCAACGGCCCAGGCGAGCAACCAGGCAGGCACCCGTGGCGCAGCGGCGCGGTCATTGCCGCAGCGCCGGGCGGAGACGGCAGACAGGGTGAACGGGGCAAGCAACATGGTGATTCTCCGGTGGTTTTGGCGACCCTGCGCGGTAGCGGTCTCAGCGACTGAGAAGGCAGCGGCCAGGCCTCGGTTCCGGCGGCGCATGCGATACTCGCGAGGCCTTTGACGGAGTGCTGCGTGGAATCAAACGGCTTCATGCAATACGCCCTGATCCTGCTGCTGGCAGCGGTGATTGCCGTGCCGCTGGCCAAGCGTTCGCGGCTCGGTGCCGTACTCGGTTATCTCGGCGCCGGTGCGCTGATCGGACCGTCGCTATTGAACCTGGTCGGCAACGCCGAGGAGATCGCGCACATCTCCGAGCTCGGCGTGATCCTCATGCTGTTCGTCATCGGACTCGAGCTGTCGCCACAGCGACTCTGGGTCATGCGTCGTCAGGTGTTCGGCTTCGGCAGCATCCAGATGCTGACCAGCGCGCTGGCCATCGGTGCCGTCTGCATGGCACTCGGGCTTGGCTGGAAAGTCGCCCTCGTCATTGGCCTCGCGCTGGCGCTGTCGTCGACCGCGATCGGCCTGCAGATCCTCACCGAGCGCAAGGAACTGCAAAGCCCGCATGGCCGCCTCGCCTTCGCCATCCTGCTGTTCCAGGATGTCGCCGCGATCCCGATCCTCGCCCTCGTGCCGCTGCCTGCCATTGCCCCGGCCAGCACCGGCACGACACCCGATTTTCTCGGCTTCCTTCGCGTGGTGCTGACCATCGCCGTGGTCGTAATCGGCGGTCGCCTGCTGATGCGCCCGCTGTTTCGCGTCGCCGCGCGCACGCAGATCCCCGAAGTGTTCACCGCAAGCACCTTGCTGGTCGTGCTCGGCACCGCCTGGTTTGTGCAGATGGGTGGCATCTCGATGTCGCTGGGCGCCTTCCTCGCTGGCGTCCTCCTCGCCGATTCCGAATACCGCCACGAAATCGAAGCCCGCGTCGATCCGTTCAAGGGACTCCTGCTTGGCCTGTTCTTCATCAGCGTCGGCATGAGCGCAAACATCCGCCTCGCCGCCGGCGAACCGCTGCTGATCGCCTCGATCCTGCTCGGCCTGCTGGCCATCAAGTGCCTTATCCTGCTCGCCATCGGTCGGCTGGCGCGGATCCGCGTTGACAGCTCGCTCATGCTCGCCGGGGTGCTTGCCCAGGGCGGCGAATTCGCTTTCGTGATCTTCAGCCTGGCCATGCAGAACAATCTGCTCGACCGCCACCTTCGCGACGTGTTGATTGTCGCCATAACCCTGTCGATGGCGCTGACGCCGGTGCTGATGGCCCTGTTCTCACGGCTTGTGCCAAAGGCAACGAGTACGGCGCCGGTTTACGACCCCATCGACGAGGAAGACATTCCCCGCGTCATCATCGTCGGCTTCGGCCGCTTCGGCCAGATCATTGCGCGCGTCCTGCGTGCCAACAAGATCCGCTTCACCGCGATTGAAAGTTCGATCGAGCAAGTCGAGGCATCGCGCCGCTTCGGCAACAAGATCTACTATGGAGATCGAACGCGCAGCGAGTTGCTTCGTGCAGCCCATGTGGACAAGGTTGAGTTGTTGGTTGTTGCTACTGACGACCCGGAAGCGAATATCCGCACCGTGCGCCTTGTGCGGCGCATGTACCCGGATCTCAAGGTCTATGCGCGCGCGCGCAATCGCCAGCATGCCTATCGGCTGATGGATCTTGGTGCGCATGTCGTGCGCGAAACCTTCCATTCCAGCCTGGTGCTGGCCGAGCAGGCGCTGACCGACCTCGGGCTGGGCGCGGAGCTCGCCGCGCAACGCGTTGCCCGCTTCCGCCAGTTCGATGAAAGATTGCTCGCTGAACAGCAACTGTTCTACGACGACGAGGCGGCAATCATGCAGAACGCACGCGAAGCGCAACGCGACCTTGACCGCCTGTTCGAGGCCGATATCGCCGCCGAGAAAAGCGTGGGGGGGCAATGAGTCCGCGTCGCGGTTTTGCCCTCGCCGAAACCGACTTGCGCAGCTTCGATCGCAGCGAGGCGGCACATTGCCATGTGCAGAGACCCGATCGCTATCGCCTGCTCGAGGCGCTGCCGGCCGACGTCCAGCGCATGAGCCGTGGCAGCGGGGTTTCCTATGTGGGTGCGAGTTTTGCCAGCGACTGCGTGGTGCAGGATCTGGCCGCGTTCGACCGTCTCCTCGATTTCGACGGCGAACGCGGCTTGCTGAGCGTCGAAGCCGGCGCGCGCATCGGTGACGTGGCGCGCTTCGCCCTGGCCCAGGGCTGGTTGTTGCCGGTCGTCCCCGGCCATCCGCGCGCCAGCATCGGCGGTTGCATCGCTGCCGATGTGCATGGCAAGAACCCGGCCCGCGATGGCACCTTCCGCGCCCATGTCGAGGCCATCGAGGTGTTCGATCCGCACAGCGGTTGGCTGCACCTCGACCGCAATCGCAACGCCGAACGCTTCCATGCCTGCTTCGCCGGTTTCGGCATTCCCGGCCTGATCAGCAAGGCAACCCTGCGCCTGGTTCCCGCACCCGGTGGCTATTCCCTGCGCGGCGTGGCGGTGGCCGGCCTTGTCGAAGCGCGCGAAGTGTTGCTTGCGCATGCCGGCGCGCCCTTGCTGTATGGCTGGCACGATGGCCGCGCCGATCGATTCGGCCGCGGCGTGATCCGCTTCGGTCTCGAATCGAAGGAACCTGTCGCAACCCCGACACGTCGCCCCGGCGATCTGCCGGCGACCGTCAAGCCATGGCCGGTGTGCGCATGGAACCGCAGCGGGATTGCCGCGATGAACCGCCTGATCGCGCATCGACATGGTCCCGGGCAGATGCATGTCGCCGTCGAGCAGGCCATGTTCCCGCTGAATGAGGCCCGCACCTACTTCGCTGGCTTCGGTGCAGAGGGTTTCATGGAGGCGCAATGGCTGCTGCCGCATGCCGGCTATGCCGAATTTGTCGGCAGCCTGGCAGGCGAAGTCGCGCGCCAGCGACCGCGCATCAGCCTGATTGCCAGCAAGTTGTTTGACGGCCAGGCGCAGGGTTTCAGTTTCGACGGCAAGGGCATTGCCCTGGCCATCCAGTTGCCGCAACCGAAGGCACGCGTGCAGGCAGCCTTCATCGCCGCGCTGACCGAACTGGCCCTGCTGCATGGCGGGCGACCAAACCTGATCAAGGATTCCAGCCTGCAGGCCGAAGCGGCGCAACGCGGCATTGCCGAATTCGCCGCCTGTCGCACGCGGTTGCGTGCCTTTGATCCTCAGCAGCTGCACGCGTCGATGCTGACGCGGAGGCTGGGCCTGTGACCGCCATCGTCGTGGGCGCATCCAGCGGACTTGGCCGCGCATTGGCGCTGGAGCTCGCACGCAGCGGCAAGCCGTTGTTGTTGATCGCTTCCGATGCACGCGATCTCGATGCCATGGCCAGCGACCTGCGTCTGCGCTTCAAGGCCACGGTCGCCACCCTGGCTGTCGAACTGGCCGCCAGTGCTGATCCCGGCGCACGTATCCTCGCCAGCCTTGCCGATCTGCCGCCAGCCTCGATGTTGCTGCTGGCCGTCGGCATGTCGCGCAGCGACGATGACGGAACCCTCGGCGCAGTGGCCGTCGGCCAGCTGCTGGCGATCAACCTGCATGTGCCGATCGCCATCACCCAGGCCTTGCTGCCGGCCCTGCTTGAATCACGCGGCACCATAGTCGGTTTCGGCAGCATTGCCGGCACCCGCGGACGCAGTCGCAACATCGTCTACGCCGCCGCCAAGCGCGGCCTTGAAACCTTTTTCCAGAGCCTGCGCCACCGTCATCTGCCATCGAGCCTGCGCGTGCAGTTTTATCGCCTCGGCTTCCTGCGCAGCAACCTGACCTTTGGCCTCAAGCTGCCGCTGCCAGTCGCCGAGCCGGCGGATGTCGCGCGTAAAGTCGTTGCGCAGTTGCAGCGCGGCTCGTTTGCCCGCCATGAACCCCGCTGGTGGGGAATCATCGCGCTGCTCGTACGCAACCTGCCGTGGTTCGCCTTCCGGCGCATGCGCGACTGAACAAGCGGGCGCAGGGATGCCCCGGCAACGCCGACGGGGGTGTCGGCGTTGCCGAGTAACCTGCCTCAGAACCTGCCGGACTGGAAATCGCGTATTGCCTCGACAATCTGCTCCGGTGTGTTCATGACGAAGGGACCGTGTTTGGCGACGGGTTCCGCGAGCGGCTTGCCGGCGACGAGGATCAGGCGTCCGCCAGCAGACCCGGCGCTGACGTGAACATGCTCGCCAGGCTCGAGCACGGCAAGTTCGCCACGCGCCACGTCGCGCGATTGCGACGATGGGCCAATCATGGCCGAACCTTCGTAGACATAGGCAAACGCGTTGTGACCCGCAGCCAGCGGAATGTCGATCGCCGTCCCGGCGGCCAGGGACAGATCCAGATAAAGCGGATCGGTGGCAATGCCGTTGACCGGTCCGTGCAGATCGCCAAAGCGTCCGGCAATCACGCGCAGCGAAACACCGGTTGCCGGCTCGACCTGCGGTATCGATTCACCGGCAATTTCCTGATAGCGCGGTGCCGTCATCTTGTCGCGTGCCGGCAGGTTGACCCAGAGCTGGAAGCCCCACATCAGGCCGTCTTCCTGTTCCGGCATCTCCGAATGCACGATGCCGCGCCCGGCCGTCATCCACTGCACGCTGCCGGGGCCGAGCAAGCCCTGGTTGCCCTGGTTGTCGGCGTGGCGCATGCGCCCGGCGAGCATGTAGGTAACGGTTTCAAAGCCGCGATGCGGATGATCCGGAAATCCGGCCAGGTAATCGCCCGCCCGGTCGGAGCGGAACTCGTCAAGCATCAGGAACGGATCGAGCATGTCGAAGTCGCGTTGCCCGATGATGCGATTGAGTTTCACGCCAGCACCATCGCTGACTGCCTGCCCGCGGACAATGCGACGGACCGCACGCGATTGCCGGATCGATGAATTTGCCATGGGGATTCCTGATTCTGCGTTGCCGCCAAGATGGAGCCGCTGCGTCGCGGCAACAAGCGCGATCCTCTGAACGGGCTGCTTTGCGGAGGTGAACAATGCGCGTCGGGCAAGTGCTGGAATTAATTCACTTTCCAGTGCAGAATCGGTTGCCCCGCTGCGTGGAATCAGGGAACGGACGTGAACGCAGGCTTCCATCCGCAAGGTCAGACGCAATCCGGCGCCAGTTCGGTTTTGCGCTCGCTGGTGCTTTGCGATCTGGTCGATTCGACGGCACTGGTCGAACGCCTCGGCGACCGCGAGGCCGCCGAACTGATCCGCAAGCACGATCGCCTCGCCCGCACCCTTGCCGATCGTCACGGCGGCCAGGAGATCGACAAGACCGACGGCTTCCTGATGATGTTCGAGCGCCCGCTCAGCGCGGTCGCCTTTGCCCTCGACTACCAGCGCGGCCTGCGCCAGCTCAATGCCGCCGAGAAGACCAGCCTTGCAGCGCGCGTAGGCATTCATGTCGGCGAAGTCGTGATCTGGGACAACAGCAGCGAGGACATTGCCAAGGGTGCCAAGCCGGTCGAAGTCGAGGGTCTGGTCAAGCCGGTCACCTCGCGGCTGATGAACCTGGCCCTGCCCGGGCAGATCCTGCTGTCCAACATCGCCTATGACCTCGCCCATCGCGCCCAGGGTGAACTGGGCGAGGCGCTGGAGAAGGTGCGCTGGCGCACGCATGGTCGCTATCGCTTTCGCGGCGTGCCCGATCCGGTGGCGGTATTCGAGGTCGGCGAGGAAGGCCTGGCACCGCTGAAGGCGCCGCCATGGTCAAGCAAGGCCCACCGCGAAGTACCGTTCTGGCGGCGCCCGGCGACCGTCGTCATTGAAGCCGTGTTGCTGGTCGCGTTGATCGCGGTTCCACTGGTCTTTTTCCTGCGGCCTGACCCGGCCATCGCCTTTGCCAAGCGTGACTGGGTCGTGGTCGGCAGCCTGCACAACCTGACCAGCGAAAATGTGTTTGACGATGCCCTTGAAAGCGCCTTGCGCATCGGCCTCGAACAGTCCCGCTACGTCAACGTGCTGCCGGACCTGAAAGTGCGCGACACCATCACGCGCATGCAGCGCGATCCGGACGAGACCGAGATCGATCGCAAGGTCGGCTCGGAAGTGGCCATTCGCGACGGCGCGCGCGCCTTGATCCTGCCGACGATTGCCGAAATTGGCGGGCGTGTACGCATCACCGCCGAGCTGGTAGATCCGCAAACGCAGACCACGGTCTACTCCGAGACCGCCGACGGCATCGGCAAGGAATCGATCCTGCCCTCGCTCGACGCCATCAACAGTCGCTTGCGGGTGCGCCTTGGCGAAGCACTGGCGACGGTATCCAGCGAGTCGCTGCCGTTGGAAAAAGTGGCCACGAGCAACCTCGATGCGCTGCGCCTGTATTCAATGGCGATCAAGGCCCAGGCTGTCGGCGACATTGTGCAGGCGAATATCCAGTTGCGCAGTGCGCTGCGGCTGGATCCCGGATTCGGCACCGCGCGCATCGAACTGGCAACCAACCTGCTGCCGCTGGGCGAGCGACAAGAGGTGTCCGAGCAGCTGCACCTTGCCCTGGCCAGCGCGGATCGCCTGACTGCCCGGCACACGCTTTATGCCGAAGCCTTGCTTGCCGACTTCAGCTCGCCACGCCTGGCCGTCGAGAAATGGCAGGCATTGACCACAGCGTACCCGGACATGTTCAGGGCACAGGGAGCCTACGCGTATTTCCTCTGGCAGTACGCCAATGATTTCCAGCGGGCGATCGATGTCGCCAGGCGCAATATTTCCGAGCAGAACCCGAACACCGGAATTGGCCACTACCTGCTGGGGACATTGCTGCTGGGAGCCGAGGATTTCCCGGGCGCAATTGAGCAATTCGGCGAGGCGGAAAAACTTGGTGCGAAAGTGCAAAACCTGATGCTCGCGTCAACACACGCAGCCATGCGTGAGTTTGGCAAGATCGAAAACATTCTTGCCGCTGGAAAAATCCACGGCGGCGGATCGCGGAGCATCGAGGAAACCGTTGCCAGGATCACCTTTGCCATCGATGCGGGGGATTGGAAAACGCTCGAATCCCTCATGACGACGATCAACGCCACTGACCGCTCGCTGGATCCGGCGAGCGCGCAGACGCTGGATGACCTGAAACTCGCCCTGGCCACCCTGTTTGCAACAACCGAGAAAAACCAGAGCCTCGACTATCCTCCCTCGAAAGCGCGTCAGGCAGAAGCGCGCAATGACAAGAATTACCATGCGCGCAGCTGGAATGCGCACTTGCTGTTCCGTGCCTGGGCTGCCGCACGGAGCGGGCACGTGGAGATCGCCAAGGCCCTGCTGGCGCAAATGGGCAGCGAAGTGCGCGATCCCGGTTTTCCGACATTGAACAAATTGCTGTTGCTCACGCAATCCTTGCTGGATTTCCAGAGTGGCAAACACGAAGAAGCGCTGGCGCGCCTGCAGTCGAGTATCGATGGCAAGGAACTCTACGCCACACACATCACCTTGATGGAACTGCTGCTCAAGCGCGGGGACTATCCGGCTGCGCGCGACCAGGCGCGGTGGCTGGCCAGCCACCGTGGTCGCGCCTATGCGGAAACCACCGCCGGCGACATGTGGCTGCCGATGAATGTTGCGCAGTCCAACATCGCCCTGCTGGTCGATGCGGAATGCTCCATGCACCTGGGCGACGCAGCGCAAGCGGGCAAGGCGATGGCGGACTTCAGCAAGCATTGGCCGGAACGGGATTTGCCCGTGCCGCTCAAGGAACGCGTCGACCGCCTTGCACTGGATATTGAAAAACTGCCGGCGCCGTCAGCGGTCAGATAGGTTGATGCTTGGAATGATCATCTTCAAAGCACTGGCAAAGGTCTGCTCGTCAAGCTGTCCGAGGACCTGAGCCAACGCCTCCTTGCTTGCCAGTTTTCCCGGGCACAGGCAGGCCGCGTTCAAATTGACAATGGTATCGGATGGAATTCCTGCTTCGTGCAGGGCCTTGGCCGGTTTGCTTTCAAACAACTCGCGAAACGCGTCGTCCGTTGACAGCTTGCGCAGCAATGCGACGCCTTGATCCCTGGTCAGTGTTGAATCGGTCATGTTTTCCCCCTTCTTTGGATGGATGCGCCATCGTGGCTTGCACCGGCGCTGAGTTTCAGCAGAAACCGGGCCCGTGGCAAGGACTGGCGCAGCTGGTCCGGTGCAGATCACCCACGGCTGCGGGTGGCGCCGGCAACGGGTGCAGCGCACAATGCGGGTAGGTGACTTCAGTCATGGATCATTCGCGCGCGTGACCGTTTCGACTTCTCCAGCCAGCGGTGTCGACATTGCTGCCAACTCCCTGCTGCGGACGTTGCTGCTCTGCGATCTGGTCGATTCGACTGCCCTCGTCGAGCGCCTCGGCGACCGCGAGGCCGCCGAGCTGATCCGCAAGCACGATCGCCTCGCCCGCACTCTTGCCGATCGTCACGGCGGCCAGGAGATCGACAAGACCGACGGCTTCATGATGATGTTCGAGCGCCCGATCCAGGCGGTCGCCTTTGCCCTCGACTACCAGCGCGGTTTGCGCCAGCTCAACGCGGCGGAGAAATCCACCCTCGCGGCGCGCGTTGGCATCCACGTCGGCGATGTCGTGGTCTGGGACAACAGCAGCGAGGACATTGCCAAGGGTGCCAAGCCGGTCGAAGTCGAGGGTCTGGTCAAGCCGGTCACCTCGCGGCTGATGAACCTGGCCCTGCCCGGGCAGATCCTGCTGTCCAACAT
>Ga0209476_10003761_pt1 | contig 9957 bp, 10 predicted proteins | sample KloWWTrecipitate_FD_187179 | JGI IMG/M metagenome (GOLD analysis project Ga0209476, IMG submission 187179) | Active sludge microbial communities from Klosterneuburg, Austria, studying microevolution and ecology of nitrifiers - Klosterneuburg... | ecosystem: Engineered > WWTP > Aerobic digester >...
AGGAACTTCGCGTTCGCGAACCGCAGACGGCCCGTGGTCCGGTCGAAGTTCCAGCCCGTGTGGTCGCCGTGCAGGTGCGTGAACAGGATGTGCGTCACTTCGGCCGGCCGCACCCCGGCCTCCGCCAGCTCTGTCAGCAGCCGGCCGCCGTGTTCCGGCCCCCAGCCCGTATCCACGAGCAGCACCAGCGCCCCATCGCGCACCAGGAACGAGGCGAAGTTGAGCGGCACGCGCCCTTCGGCATCCAGGTGCGCCGAGTAGGGCGAAAGATCCGCTCCCGGGTAGACCGCGCTCCCCGGGTAGGACTGGATGGTATCGACCAGGGCAGTGACTTCGACGTGTCCGACGGTTGTGCGTTTCATGCGCCGCAGTCTACCGGAGGGCCGCTGGCGGGGTCAGTCCGGTGGGCGCTTGGCCGCCCGGCGAATCGCGAAGCCCGCCGCCTCCACCCGCCGCGTCAGCCCCAGCTTGCCGAGGATGTCGCTCACGTGGTGCTTCACGGTCTTCTCCGAAAGGTAGAGGTGCTCGCCGATTTCGCGGTTGGTCAGGCCATCGGCGATCAGGTCAAGGATCCTTAGTTCCCGTTCGCTCAGCTGCTGCGCCACGCGGTCTTCCTCGCTCACCACATTGCCCCGCCGGATCTGATCGATAACCGCCGCCGCGCTTGCCGGGTCGAGCGTTTTGCCGCCGCGCCCCACCACGCGCATCGCTTCCACCAGGTCGGCGGTCCGCACTCCCTTGAGCATGAAACCGCTCGCCCCCGCCACGATAGAGGCCATTACTGCCTGCTCATCGGCGTAGGAGGTGAGCATGAGGATGTTCGTCGCAGGCAGGGCGGAACGGATTTCCCGGCACGCCTCTATTCCCGTGAGCCTGGGCATCCGGACGTCCATCACCACCAGGTCCGGTTTCGTCCGCGCCGCCTCGCGTACTGCCTCCTCGCCATCGCTCGCTTCCGCCACCACGCTGAAATCCTCGTGCCCGCGGAGTGCCGCGCGCAGACCCGAACGGACGAGGTCGTGGTCATCGGCCAGGAGGACGTGGATGGGATCAGTCATGTTCTTGCTCTTCCGGCGCAGCCCGCCTTGGTATTGCCACCCGGACCGTGGTTCCCATGCCCGGGATCGGGATAATCGTCAGGTCCGCGTTCAGCCGCTCGCAGCGCGTGCGCATCGTAACCGTTCCGAGCCCCTGCCGTGTCGTCGTGTCATCGAACCCCACGCCGTTGTCCTGGACGGTCAGTACCGTCGATTCCGGCGTCTGCCGGAGATCGATCGCGATCTTGGATGGCGCGCCATGGCGAACCGCGTTGCTCATCGCCTCGCGCGCGATGAACAGCAGGTCTTCCGATTCCTGCGCTGTCAGTTCCTGCAATGCCGCCGCCGAGATGTTCACGACCGACTTCATCGTCTGCGGCACGATCTGGCGGATAACGAAGGCCAGGTCGCGCGTGAGGTTCGGCGGCCCCGAAGGCGTCGATGCCTCGAGCATGGTGATGTAGGTCCGGATATCGGCGATCAGTTCGTTAATGCGCTCAACCGCCCCGTGGAGCGCTTCCTTCACCTCGGCGGGGAAATCGGCCCGGCTCGTCATCGCGTCGCATTCCAGCCCCAGCGCGTAGAGCGTCTGGATCGTCCCATCGTGAAGGTCGTGCGCAATCCGCACGCGCTCTTCCAGGAGCCGCAGCCGCCCACTGCGCTCGCGCGCCACCGCCAGCGAGACGACCGCCGCCGCCTGCAGCCCCAGGACTGCCGCCGCCGCCACTTCCGCATCCGAAAATGGCTCGCGCCCGGTCTCGCGCGTCATATAGAACGATGCGATTGTCCGCCCATCTGCCCGGATCGGCACGCCGAGGAACGCGCCCATTTCCGGGTGTCCCCCTGGCCAGCCGGTGAATCGCGGGTCCGCGCGCACGTCATCCAGCCGAAACGGCTCATCCAGGTCCGCCAGTTCGCCCAGCAGCCCGCGCCCGGTCGGAGGTGCGCCGAGGCGGCGCGCCTGGGCCTCGCCCATCCCCGAGAAGACGAACCGGGTCATTACGCCCTGGTCGTCGAAGGTCGAGATTGCCGCATAGCTTGCCTGGGCTACGTCGCGCGCCCGCTGCGCCAGCCGGTGGAGAACATCCGGGAGATCGTCGCTCCCGATGAGGATCTCGCTGGTGATGGCCATCTCGCCGAGCTGGCGCACGAGTTCGGAATCCGCTCCGGCAGCCGCTTCGGAAAGCCCCATTGCCGTCAATCCTACGCCCGCAACCAGCCTCGGCGCATCTCCGGTCCGATGTACCGCCTATCCGGGACCCGTTCGGCCATCGCTCGTTGAGCGCGCGCCGCCGACACTACGCGCGTGGGCGTTCTAACCATCCGGGTCATCGCCGCCGACCCCGTGCTTCGCAATGCCCTCGTCCGGCAGATCGAGCGGTCCGGCCGGGTCGCGGTCACAACCGTCGCCGAGCCAGTGCTCGATGGCGCCGGCCTTCATGATGTCGTCGTCACCACCGTCTCGGATTGCCCGCCAGAAGAGTGCCTCGCGATGTCCGGGCGTGGCGCGAGCGTCCTCATCCTCACCCCGGTCCCCCGCCCGCGCGAGGCCGAGGCGTATGCCGCTTCCGGCGCCGTCGCCTATCTGCCCATGCGCGTCGATGGCAGCGACCTCATCGATACCATCTCCGGCATCGTGAGCCACCACGCCGGCTGACCGGATGCCCCTTCCCCGTCAGTCCTGCCCTTGCGCGATTGCGGCGCGCGCCGCCTCCATCCATCGCCAGTCATCGAACCGCTCGCCCTGGTAGAACCACCACTCGGCCCCCCACAGGTATACCCGCGCGGCGCCCGTGCGCCGCGCGTACTCGACATTGCGGAGCAGCCGCCCGGGCGTCAGATTCTCCGATGGCTGCCCTGGGGAAATCAGCCGCGCGTCCTCATCCGTCCACGGCTCGGCCTGCAGCTCGGTTACCCAGAACTGTTTCCCCTCCTCCCGCGCGGCCCCCGCCTGGTGCGCGTAGTTCGGCATCAAGGGGCCGATCTCCATGATATTCACGACAATCTCAACCACCGCCAGGTCGACGTTCCGGAACGGGTACAGGCTCTGCCCAAGCACATCCGCATCGGCCAGGGCATCCTTCCACCGCCGGTCCATCACGAAGTGCTGAGCGTGGTTGATCGACACGGGCCGCTTGAGCGGATCGTGCTCGCGAATGGTCGCGGCTACCTCGGCCACGTATTCGCGCCGCAACACCCACTCGTGCGAACGGTGCGAAGCGATATAGCCCTCGTTCTCGGCCCCCCACGAATCGACCACCGGCGAGTCACCAACATGGCGGACCACTTCGGCCACCATGCGCAACGCCCGCTGGCGCAGGACGCGGTTATCCGAAAGCACCGCCCCCCGGGGCAGGTCCAGCCCCTCCATCGCCCACGCCGGGATGTAGAACTCCGGGTGGCGCTGCGCCTTCATCCCTACCGAGAGCGAGACGGTCGCCCCTGCCTGCTCCGCCGCCGCCAGCTGCGCATCGAGCGCCCGGAAGTCGAATTCCCCGGGCCTCGGCTCCACCTCATCCCATTGCGCACTCAGCCGCACATGCCGCGCCCCGGTCAGCTCGATCAGCCGTGCCAGCGTGGCGGCGCACCACTCGGCCCGCCCCGGGCGCGCGTCATCCACGTACCCATCCGGCCCGGCCGCTGGGTCTTCCAGCAGCAGGTACTCAGCCTGGTCGCAGCCGAAGTTGAAGCCGATCAGCGGGTCACCCGGCGGCTCCCGGTGCGTCCAGCTCAACTCCCGGAAGAGCCACGCTTGCCCCGCCAGCAGCACCAGCGCGGCTATCGCACCGGCAACGACTCCCCCGGCAACCTTTCGCCCGTGCGCATCCATCCCCCAAAGGCTCCGGTCTCGCCCCGCAACAGACAAAACCCCATCCCCTACCCCGCCATCCTCCGCACGATCTCGTACATCAGCTCGCAGCCCATCTGCAGGTTCTCCACCGTTAGGAACTCATCGTTCCCGTGGAACCCGCGCCGTTCCTCCGGGCTCAGCAGGCACGGGATGAAGCCGTAGGCCGGGATCCCTTTCTCCCGCAGGAAGCGGTTGTCCGTCCCCCCGATGGTCATCCCCGGGACCACGATTGCGTCCTCCATCGCCTCCTTCACCACCGCGTTGATGGTCCGGAACAGCTCGGTATCCCAGGGCACCCGCGCCGGCTCGCCATGCTCCGGCGAATAGAGCTCGACCGTCACGCGCTCGTCGGCGATCACCTCGCGCACCTGGCGGATCCAGTCCTGTTTCGATTCGCCAGGCAGCAGGCGGCAGTCGATGACCGCCTCGCTCTTCGCCGGGATGACGTTGCCCTTGATACCCGCGTTCAGCATCGTCAGGTTTAGCGTGTTGATGAACATCGCCTGCATCTCCGGCGATTGGCGGATCCGTTCTTCCCGCTCCTCCCGGCCGCGCGGCGCCAGTCCCGCCTCGGAAAGCCGGTCGAGGTACGCCTCCGTGTCCGGCGTGAAGATGAGCGGGCGCTCCCAGGCCACCAGCCGGTTGAGCGCCTGGACCAGGTAGACAGCCGAGTTATCCGGGTGCGGTACGCTGCCATGCCCCGGCCGCCCGATCGAAGTTAGCCGCAGCCAGCAGATGTCCTTCTCGTTCGTCGCCACGCTGAAGAGCTTCGCTTCCTCGCGCCCGAACCGGGTCGATCCGCCCCCGCCCTCGCTCAGCTCGAACTCCACATCCACTACATCCGGCCGGTTCTCGCAGAGCCAGACCATGCCCCAGTCGCTCCCGGCTTCCTCGTCCGGCACGGCGCAGAACACCACGTCCCGCTTGAGCGCGATGCCCTGCCGCTTCAGCAGCAGGAAGGCGATGAGCTGCATCACCCCGCAGCCCTTCATATCGACTGCCCCACGCCCGTAGACGCGCCCGTCGGTGACCAGCCCTTCGAAGGCGGGCACGGTCCAGTACGCCTCCTCCACCGGCACCACGTCGGTGTGGTTGCAGAGCATGATCGGCCGCTTCGAGCTATCCCCGCGCAGGCGCGCCACCAGCACCTCCCGCTCCGGCGCCGTCTCGATGTATTCCACCTCGATGCCCTCAGCCTCGCATAGCGCCCCGAGGAAGCGCGCCGCCGGCTTCTCGTTGCCCGGCGGGTTCGAGGTATTGATGCGGAGGTACTTCACGAAGATGTCCAGCGCTTCGGCGTGGATGGCGGGCCAGTCGATCATCCGGTGCTCCCATTCGCGAGGTGCGAGGGCCGAATCGTAGGCGCTCTCCCCGGCCGGAGACAATCTCCCGGCGGCGGCGCCCGGCTACCGGTGCGGCCCGGCCGCCTCCACAAATGCCGCGAACAGCCGCTCGGCACTCCCCCCGAACGCCCCACGTCCCGCCATGTCCTCCGGGTGCCACTGCACCCCCAGCACGAACCGCTCGCCGGGCAGTTCCACCGCCTCGATGATCCCGTCAGGCGCCCGGGCGGTCACCACCAGCCCCTTCCCGAGCTCCGCCAGCGCCTGGTGGTGGCGCGAGTTCACCGCCGCCGGCCCGGCCCCAACGATCGCGGCCAGGCGGCTCCCCGCGGCCACCTCCACCGGGTGGGCCGGCTCGTACCGCGGCTCCTCCACCGAGTGGGCCCGCGCGCCCGCAACCATCGCCGGGATGTCCTGCACGAGCGACCCGCCAAGGGCCACGTTCAGCACCTGCATCCCCCGGCAGATCGCAAGGATGGGCAACCCCGCCCTGTTGGCCGCCTCGATTGCCGCGAGCTCAAGCTCGTCCCGCTCGTCCGATACGTACTTCAGGTGCTCGGTCGGCTCCTGGCCGTATCGCGCGGGCGCCACGTCTCCGCCGCCAGTTAGCACGAGTCCCGAGCACATCTTCAGCACGCCCGCGCTGCCATCCCGGTCCATCCCCGGCGCTATCGTCAGCGGCGCCGCGCCCGCCGCTTCCAGCGCCCGCAGGTAGCTCAGGTTGAGGACCATGCGCAGCACGCCCCGCCCGTCGGGCGATGCGCCGGTGCTGACCGCAACCAGCGGGCGGGTCATCTCCACCCCTGCAGTTCCCTAACTGGTTTGTCCGGCATTGCCGCGATCATGCGGTCATCGTAACTCCCGGCAGCCCGCGCTTGGCATCCTCTCCCGGTGCGGTTACCCTCGCCGCCATCCCACGCGGTTGGATGCACATGCAACTCGAATACCTCATGACCTACCATGCCGACCTCAAACCGCCCGTCGAGGTCGGCGCCGGCCCTGCCGGGACGCGCCGGATTTTCGATGTCACAGGCGGCGCCTTCGAAGGACCCCGCCTGCGCGGTACCGTCCTTCCGAGCGGCGGCGACTGGCTCCTCACTACCGCCGATGGCACGGGCCGTCTCGATGTCCGGGCCACGCTCGCCACCGATGACGGCGCCTTCATCTACGTCCAGTACCACGGCATCCTCGTGATGTCCCCGGCTGGCGCGGCGAAGCTCGCGCGTGGCGAGGCAACCGGCTACGGCGACCAGTACTTCATGACCGCCCCCCGGATGGAGACCGGCGACGCGCGCTACTCCTGGGTCAATAGCATCGCCTGTGTCGCCGAGGGGCGCCTCGCCCCTGGCCGCGTCGAGTATCGCGTCTATCAGCTCGCCAACGGGTAGCACCGGCCAGCCGCCGGTCATCCCGGGCGCCAGCCTTGCTGTAAGCTGGGAAGCATAGCCAGAATCCCACAAAATCGAGAGGAGCCCCATGCAGCTTTCACCCGCGCTCACCCAGGCCTACAACGACCAGGTCCAGCTGGAGTTCGAATCCTCCTTCGTCTACCTCCAGATGGGCGCCGATTTCGAGCTGCGCAGCCTCCCCGGGATGGCGTCCTGGATGCGCCTCCAATCGCAGGAGGAACACCTCCACGCGATGAAGTTCATCCAGTTCGTGCTCGATCGCGGCGGCCAGCTTCAGCTCAAGGCGCTCGCCGCGCCGGCGGCCACCCCCACCGCCGTCATTGCCTGCTTCGAAACCGCACTCGGCCACGAACAGCGCGTCACCCGCGCCATCCACGATCTCTACGCCAGGGCGCTCGAAGAGCACGACTACGCCAGCCTTCCGCTCCTCCAATGGTTCGTCAACGAACAGGTCGAAGAAGAAGCCACCGTCTCCACCATCCTCGACCGTCTCAAGATGGTCGGGGATGACCGAACGGGCCTGCTCTTCCTCGATCGGGAGCTCGGGCAGCGGGGCGCCGGGGCCGCCGCCGGCGAACCCGCTCAAAGCCCGGCCTGAGCCGCTCCCCTACCGAAGCCACAACGAAAACGGGGAGGCAATTGCCTCCCCGTTTCTGTCTGTGGACCTGCTGAGCTGCCGGCGGGTTTAGCCGCGGGCCTTCTTCTCGGCGAGGTACGCCTTGAGCGTCTGGCCTGTGCGCCACATCGGCTCGGCGCCTTCGAGGCTCGTAATCTGGTCCCAGTTCGACTGGATCCACTCGGCGTCCTTCAGGTCGTCCATACCGGGCTGGACGCCCGGACCCTTCACGATCGTGGCCCGGTTGAAGTTGCCGGCGCCCGCCTCGATGATCAGTCCGCTGTCGTCGCAGTCCTTCGAAGCCATGTACACCACGGCCGGCGAAACGAGTTCGGGCTTCAGCTTGTCGACCATCTCCTGCGGCATCACGGTCTGCGTCAGGCGCGTTCCCGCCACCGGCGCAACGGTGTTCACGTTGACGTTGTACTTCGCGCCTTCCTGCTTCAGCACGTTCATCAGGCCGAGCATCGCCGTCTTGGCCGAGCCGTAGTTGGCCTGGCCGAACTGCCCGTAAATGCCAGACGACGACGTGGTCAGCACCACGCGCCCGTACGACTGCTGGCGGAACACCGGCCACGCCGCGCGCAGAACCGTGAACGAGCCCTTGATATGGACCGCGAACACCGCGTCCCAGTCCGCCTCGCTCATGTTGTGGAACGCGATATCCCGCAGGATGCCCGCGTTGCAGATCACGGCGTCGAGCCGGCCGTACGTGTCGATCGCGGTCTTCACCATGTTGAAGCCGCCGTCGTAGCTCGAGACGCTGTCGAAGTTCGGGGTGGCCTCGCCGCCGGCCGCCTTGATCTCCTCGCAGACCTTGCGCGCCGGAGCCGCATCAGCACCCTGGCCGTGCGGGTCGCCGCCGAGGTCGTTCACTACCACCTTCGCGCCGCGCCTGCCGAGATCGAGCGCGTATGCGCGCCCGAGGCCCGCGCCGGCGCCGGTAACCAGGGCAACCTGCCCTTCAAACGAAATTGCCATCTTTGCCAGTTCCTCTCAATTGCTGTTGTTTGCGGACTACGGCGCACCCGCCCTTCAGAGCCGAATGCCCTTCACTTCCGTGCAGTCTTGCAGGTTATCAGCTAATGGCGCTTATTTCCCGCTCCCCCGCCCCGCCCGCTACCGATCGGCAAAAGCCTGGAACCATGCCTCCGTCGAGGAGATCCGCCAGGCCATGGTGTCGCCCTTGCCGTCCTGGAACTCGCGGAGGGCCTTCGCCACCGCCTTCGGCTGGAACACGCTGCTCCGCTTCTCCGCCGCCTTCAGCATCGATTCGATCCACGGCTGCAAAACCGTATGATTCCAGCGCTGTTGCGGCGGCGAAAAGGCTACCTTGTCCCGCCGGTCCAGGATCGCGTCCGGCACATACCCGCGCATCGCCTCGCGCAGGACCAGCTTCGTCGTCGCGCCTTCGAGCAGGAGCGCCGGCGGCAATCCCATGCAGTACTCCGCAAGCCGGTGGTCCAGGAATGGCATTCGCGCCTCGCGCCCGAACGCCATGCTGTTCCGATCGGCGTAGCGCAGCAGCTCTGGCAGCTGTGTCGTCATCTGCCAGCGGACCAGCTCATTCCGGAGGCGATCCGGGAAGGGCGAAGGGGCCGGCGCGTAGGCCGGGGCGAACTCCCGCTCCAGGTCCGGCGAAACCACCCCGCGCCCGCCGAACAGCCGGGCCGCCAGCCGATCGCGCATCCGGCCGGGCATCGAGTAGTAGGCGCCGAACATAAGCGGCTCCCGGATCCCGTGGTAACGGCGGCCATAGGCCACCAGCTCCCGCCCAACCCGGTCCACTCGCCCGCGCCGCAGCCAGTGCGCCATGAACATCCCGTGCGCCTGCGAATACCCGGCGAGCAGCTCATCCGCGCCCTGCCCATCGAGCAGCACCGTGGTCTGGTTCTCCTGCGCCAGCCGCATCACCAGCCACTGCGCATAGGGACTTGTGCTTGCGATCGGCTCTTCCTGGTGGTACTGCAGCTTTGCGAAGTCTTCCAGGAACCCTTCTGGTTCCACCCACACGTCGTGAGCGTCGACTTCGACCCGCTCCGTCAGGCGCGCGATATACGCGCCCTCATCGTGCCGGGGCGAACGGAACCGCGCACTGAACGTGCGCTGGTGTTCCACCCCCCGCTCGGTCCGCAACGCATTAATCGCCGCGACGATCGACGATGAATCGATCCCTCCGCTGAGCGAGCTGCCAACCGGCACATCACTCCGCAGCCGGATGCGCACCGCATCGAAGAGAAGGCCGCGGAATCCCTCGATCGCTTCGCTCCGGTCCTTCGGCACATCGGCCGCCGAAGGCTCCCAGTAACACCGCGGCCGTGCCTCGCCGCGCCCATCGATCATCAGGTAGTGGGCAGCCGGCAAGCACTCGATCCCCTCGAAGAACGTCTCGTGATCCAGGTCCAGGTCGCCCCGCACGATGTAGCGGTACACCGAGCGGAGGTTCGGCGCGCGCAACTCCGGGCGCACCGCCTGGATGGCCTTCATCTCGCTCGCAAACAGCACCCGGCCGTCGCTCCGCGCCAGGTAGAGCGGCTTCTTCCCGAACCGATCGCGCGCCAGGAACAGCTCCCCCGCCCGCTCGTTCCAGATTGCGAACGCGAACATCCCGTTCAGACGCGAAAGACAGTCAGGCCCCCACTGCTCAAAGGCGCGCAGCAGCACCTCGGTGTCGCCCGCCGTCCTGAACTCGTGCCCGAGC
>Ga0209476_10003765_pt1 | contig 9951 bp, 9 predicted proteins | sample KloWWTrecipitate_FD_187179 | JGI IMG/M metagenome (GOLD analysis project Ga0209476, IMG submission 187179) | Active sludge microbial communities from Klosterneuburg, Austria, studying microevolution and ecology of nitrifiers - Klosterneuburg... | ecosystem: Engineered > WWTP > Aerobic digester >...
ACAGCACCAGCAGCGGGATCCACCAGGTCGCCCATGCCCACAGCATCAGGGTGATGCCGTCCACGAACGGCCGCTGCGTCGCCAGGAACGACAGCGGGGCCTCGATCGAGGCGAGCGCGGTCCCGGCGTTGGCGGAAATCGCGGCCGCGCCCATCACCACCCACAGCAATGGGCCGATGTCGTCCGGGGTCAGTTGCAGGAAGAAGATGCGATAGCAGAACAAGGTCACGAAGATCGCGTACAGGCACAGCCCCAACCCCCACAGCATGTGGATTTCCACCTGCATGTAGCGACCGGCTTCGCCCAGTTCCGGTACCAGCAACGCGCCCAGCACGACCAGCGACTGGGTGCCGACGATCGCGATGAGCCAACCGCCATGGACGATGTTGACGTTGCGCTCGTGGGTCAGGAAGGTGAGTACGGCGAACGCCAGGTAGAGCAGCAGGCACCAGGCCAGGAAGGCGAATACCCATAGCGCCTTCGCCAGCAGTGGCAGCCCGGCCTGCATCGCCAGCACGCCGAGCAGGTCGCTGGCCGCGACCAGGGTGAAGAAGCCGAACACCAGCGCCGGATCCAGCAGGTCCTGGCCGACCGCGCGCGGGGCCAGGAACACCCGCAGCAGGCTGAGCACCAACAGCAGCACGTAGGCGATTGCCGCGAACGCAGCCAGGGTGATGGCCAGCCGCGGCAAGCCCTGCACCCGCAGGTCCTGGGCCAGGATCGCGGTGGCCATGACCAGCGCGAAATTGCCCGGATGCAGGCCAGCCAGGCCGCGGCGCGGTTCCGTCAGAGCGACCATTCCGCCTGCAGCCACAGCTTGCGCGTATCGCGGGCGAAGCCGTCGCTGTCGTAGTCGGCCAGCTTGGCCAGCACATCGAACCCCGGGCGCAGGGTCACGCCAAACGAGGCATCCAGCTCGCGTCCGTGGCCGCTGCCGCCGTGGTCGGCGCGGAAGTCGTGGTAAGCCACTTCCCACTTGCCCTTGCGGCCGCCGAGTTCGATCCCGCGTTGGGCCGACACATACGTGTCGCGTAGTCCGTGGACGGGCGTGACCAGGAACTTGTCGGCCCAGCCGTTGAAGGCGTGCAGGGTCGCCAGCGGCGTCTGGAAGGCACGGCCGCGTCCCGCGCCCAGGCGCTCCCAGCCGGCCTTCAGGGTCAGCGGGCCACGCTCGAGCCGCGGCTCAACCAGCATGTACGCGGTGGAGGCGCCGGTCGCATCCGCCCATGGCACCTGCTGCGCGCGTTCCAGCGCCAGTCCGCCCTTCCAGTCCTTCGACACGGCGCGGCTGGCATTCCAGCGCAGGCCCAGCGTGCGGGTGGACGCGCTGGCGACGTCGCGGTCCTCGATCCAGTAGCCGTAGCCCACCAGGCTGCCGCCCGGCACCGCGTGCGAGACGCGCAGCAGCGGGGCCTTCAGGCGGCGCTCGCGCGCCAGCGGGTCGCGGGCCTCGTCGCCATTCACCCGGTGCACCCGGTCCAGGTAGATCGCCTGGACCTCGATGGCCTTGTTCGGCTTCCAGCGCAGTTGCGCCGCGTCGAAGGTCTGCATGTTCTGCCGCCAGGCCACGTTGCCGACGAAGCGTGCGTTGTCGAGCACCAGCGCCTGCCGACCGATGCGGACCCCGGCGCTGTCGCCGGACCAGTCCAGCCACGCCTGGTTGAGTTCCAGCGCGCGCGCATCGGGCACGACCGGATAGGCGGCCTGGCCATTGGCCGTGGAATTGAAGCGATCACCGAGCTCGGCCACGCCCTCGGCCTCCACCTGCGCGGTCAGGCGTGGCGAGAAGCGATGATTGAAGGTGGCGCGCAGGCGCAGGGTATCGGCCTCCGCATGGCGGGCGAAGCCGTCGTCATCGACGCTCTCGTGGCGATAGCGCAGGTTCAACGCCCATGGCTTGGCGGACTTGGCTGCCTTTGCCTGCGGCGTTTCGGCGGCGAGCGCATGCGGCGCTGCGGTCAGGCCTCCGAGCGCCATGGCAAGGGCCAGGGAGACGGGACTGCGCATGGACATGTCCGGTTTGGTGAGCTGCGAAAATTGTGCGCAGGCGGGCTACTTGTCGCCTTGTCTCAGGTCAAGCGGACTGCATCGTCTGCTGTTTTCGCCTCACTACAGGAATTGCAGTGGTTGCCCGCCCAGCTTCGCCAGAACCAGGAACGTGCACACCGTCACTGCATTGATGGTCCAGCCGATTGTCAGCACGCGCGCCATGGTGCCCAGTTCCGGGCGCTCCACGTTGGGTGCGTTCAACCAGATCCGACGCATGATCCAGGCCGTGTAGGCGATGAATACCGCCACCCCGGCGACCAGCAACAGGGATGTGCCGTACTGGTAGGTTGCCAGCAGCCCCAGGAACAACACGTGGCTCGCCAGCACGCCCTCCAGCCAGAACACTCGCGCGAGACGCTGGTGCCCCGGGACGCGATCGTCGAAGTATGCCTGCAGCATGGAGACCACCCTCGTTGTGGCGTGTAAAGCATTTGTCCGCACGTTAGTCCTGCGACCGCTGGCGTGCAACTGCCGGCGGCCCTGATGTTCGAAACCATGTCGATGGCGACGACATGACTGCCTACGATTGCATCTTTTGCACCTGCCGGTGGGTTCAGCGCGGGATCGCTTGCAAAACGCCTTCGGTGCATCGTCACGGATCTGAATCAGGCGTGGAGATCCGGGCACGGGACTGCCCGGAGGCTTGACCTGCGTCAAGGCCATGAGCGAGCCGGCCGAGGATGCTCGTCGACATCACGCGACGCGACCTCCATTCCACGGGACACCAATCAAATGCACGCGCACGACATCGCCAGCACCACCCTGCATCCCTTCGACGCTCGTGGCATTGGCAAGCGATTCCGCCATGCCGCAATCTTCGGCGCGCTGGACGCGCTGACGCCAGGCGAGGCGATGCGCTTCGTCAACGACCACGACCCACTGCCGCTGCTTGCGCAGCTGCGGGAGCGCTATGACGACTCGCTGTCGATCGTCTACCGCCAGCGCGAAGCCGGCGCGGTGGTCATTGACTTCACCCTGCTGGAAGATGACGACCAGCAGGGATCCACCTGCTGTGGAAGCTGCGGCTGAGCGCAACCAGCCGACGGGCTGCTGGGCACGGGATGATCGATTCAGGTGGCCAGCAGGCGACTCGACAGATGTATCTGGGCCTGCGCGGCATCGATCCCGTGCGCGGCCAGCCAAGCATCGTCGAACAGGGTTTCCGCGTAGCGCTCGCCGCGGTCGCACAGCAGGGTGACGATGCTGCCGGTTTCGCCGCGTGCCTGCATCACCTGCGCCAGTTGCATGCAGGCGGCCAGGTTGGTGCCGGAAGACCCGCCGTAGCGCCGGCCAAGCACGGATTCCAGCACGCGCATCGCCGCGATCGAATCAACATCCTCGACTTCGACCACGGCATCGACCACGTCGAACACGAAGCCCGGCTCCGCCTTCGGCCGGCCGATGCCCTCGATGAGCGTGGCGTGGCTGGCAACAGCGCGCGGATCGCGATGATGCCAGCCCACCGCGAAGCTGCCACCCGCGGGTTCGGCGACGCATAGCCGGGTGGGCAGTCCGCGATAGCGCAGGTAGCGGCCGATGGTCGCGGAGGTACCACCGGTTCCGGCACCGCAGACGATCCATGCGGGTTGCGAGTGCGGCTCGCGCGCCAGCTGCTCGATGATCGACTCGGCGATGTTGTTGTTGCCGCGCCAGTCGGTGGCACGTTCGGCCAGGCCGAATTGATCGAGGAAGCAGCCACCCTCGGCGGCGATCGCGCGCGCGCGCTGCTGCGTGCATTCGCCGTCACCAGTGAGTTCGCAATGGCCGCCTAGCGCGCGCACGGCCTCGATCTTGGCCGGCGCGGTGCAGGCCGGCATCACCGCCATGAAGCGCAGCCCGAGCAGGCGCGCGAACCAGGCTTCGGAAATCGCGGTGCTGCCCGAAGACGCATCGACCACGGTCTGCCCTTCGCGCAGGCGACCGTTGCACAACGCATACAGGAACAGCGAACGCGCCAGCCGATGCTTGAGGCTGCCGGTCGGGTGCGCCGCCTCGTCCTTGAAATAGAAGTCGATGCCCGGGAACCCGTCGAACTGCATGTGCAACAGGTGGGTATCGGCGGAGCGTGCGGCCTCGCGATGCAGTTGCGCGATCGCGGCAGCGGCCCAGGTGCGGTCGCAATCCATTGCGCTCATGCCAGCCATCGTGCCAGCCAGGCCAGCGGATGGTGCGCGCGGGCAATGCCGTAGATCGCGGCGAATGCCAGCAGCGCCGCCGCGAAACAGATAGCACGCGCGCGTTGCGTGCGTTGCGGGCGCATCGCGAACACGCCGAGCGCGATGTAGACCACGATCAGCACGACCTTTGCGAGCAGCCAGCCATTGGCGAACATCGCCCACGGCAGGATGGTCAGCAGCATCATCGCCGCGGTCAGCAGCGCGGTATCGATGGAATAGCTCAGCCACTTCACCGGCAGCGCCTGCGGCCAGCGCGCGCCGGCCAGCGCGAACCCACCGCGCACCGCGAACAGCGACCCGCTGAGCAGCGCCACGACGATGTGGAACTGCTTGATCTGCGGATAGAACGCGATCATCCGGGCTTGCCGTCCGTACGCGGCGAGAGATAGATTCGGCCGATCCGCAGCACCCACGGGGCGAACGCCAGCAGCCAGCCGATCGCGGCATACGCCATCCACGCCATCGGATCGTTTGCCAGTTCTGCGGCGATGCGGATGATCGCGACCAGTTGCACCGCGATGAACGCCCACCACGCTGCGTTCGGCATGACCAGCCTCTGCCCGGAGTGACCCTGGGTGACGCGGGTGACCATCGCCACCAGCACGCTGCCGAAGAAGCCGATGAACAATGCATGCGCCGGCGCGCGACCGAGCCAGTGGACGCCGGTCATCGCGTAGGCCGCGCTCTGGCCTGCGTACAGGGCGAAGGTCAGCGGCAGCCAGGTCAGGCCGATGAACAGCACCGCCAGGATCGCCGGCATCCGCCCGCGCGGCCACAGCTTCCAGTTCATCAGCAGGGCCAGCGCGAGCAACGGCAGGTCGACCAGCCACAACCACGCGTAGAGATGGAACAGTTCCAGCAGCAGGTGCCCCAGCAGCAGCGGCCAGAACGCGGTCAGCAGCCACAGCGGCCGCCACGGCTGGTAGCCCGCCACCACGTTGCCGGCGAAGAACGGGAACATGCGATGGGCCACGGTCAGGTACACCGGCAGCAGCAGGCCGAACGTGCCGAGCTTCATGCTGGCGAAGGCGAACAACGGGTTCTCGTTGAGCAGGAAGCCGAACCACAGCAGCAGGCCGGCCAATCCGAACAGTAGCGCCGCCATGCACGAACGCGCATGCCAGGTGGTGCCGCGTTCGCGCCACAGCAGCGGCAGCAGGTGGGCGATGCCGGCCAGCCAGCCGCCCAGCGTCATCAATGTGCCGACCACCATGCCGGACTGCCAGCCGAGTGCGCCGAACAGGGTGGCCAGCTGGCCACCGAACACACCAATCCCGATCGGCGCGTACTGCCAGCGCGCCAGTTCTGGCAGGCCCATCCAGCGCGGGAACACCGTGAGCAGAAAGCCGAAAATGAAACTCGGCAGCATCTGGTACTGCATGACGAAGGCGTGCAACCAGCCCGCATAAGGCGTGGGCTGGCGCAGCCCGAACAACTGCCAGCGCACGTCCGCCAGCCACATCGCCCACCACGCCATCGCCAGCAGCAGATTGCTGGCGCCGATGAAGAACATCAGTCGGTGCGGTGCTTGCGCCAACATGCGCGGTGAAGCCGTGCCGGTCATGGCATCAGCCGCCGCAACCGCCGCAGCATTCCGATGGCACGCGGGCCAAGTGTCGCGACGGATCGACGACGCCGGCGTCGCGCAGTGAGCCAAGCAATTCCTGCTCGGTCACCAGCGTCGAGATGCGGATGGTGTGTCCGCTTGCATCGAGGTCCAGCAGCACGGACGGATCCAGTGCGGCAAGCGCCTGTTCGATCGCCGCAAGGTCGGGCGAGGTGTCGGTGGCGAGGGTGTATTGCATGGCCAGTCTCCTGTGGGTTGGATCAGGTGCGGCAGCCGACCCCGGTATGCCGGGGTCGCTGCAGTGTTCAGTCCGTTTCGGTGGTGCCGACGAAGGCCGGGTCGCGTTTCGGCGCGATCCACAACCGCAGCACGAACCAGGCCAGCGCCAGGGCGCCGATGCTGAAGATCGTGTCACCCGGCATGCGCATCCAGACCAGCATCTCGACGATCGGCTGCTGCATGAACTCGGCCGAACGCGCATGCGCATAGCCGTGCTCGATCGCCGCCAGCAACTGCAGGATGCCCAGCGGCAGCAGCGTCAGCAGGCCCATCAGCGCCAGGCCGATGTTGAGCGCCCAGAACGAGACCTTCAGCGGCCGCGCGTCCCACGCCATCTGGCCACGCAGGCCGCGCAGGCAGAACAGCATCAGCGCGATGCCGAGCATGCCGTACACGCCGAACAGCGCGGTGTGGCCGTGCAGCGCCGTGAGGTTCAGGCCTTGCATGAAGTACAGCGACAGCGGCGGGTTGATCAGGAAGCCGAACAGGCCCGCGCCCACCAGGTTCCAGAACGACACGGCGATGAAGAACATCACCGGCCACTTGTAGCGCGCCATCCACGGCGTGGCCTTGCCCAGCTTGTAGGTGTGGTACGCCTCGAAGCCGATGTAGGCCAGCGGCACCACTTCCAGCGCACTGAAGCTCGCGCCCAGCGCGACCACTGCCGTCGGGGTGCCGATGAAGTACAGGTGGTGGAGGGTGCCCAGCACGCCACCGGACATGAAGATGATGGTGGCGAACAGCACCGTCACCGAGGCGGTGGAGGTCTTGATCAGGCCCAGGCGGGTGAAGATCAGCGCCATCACCGCAGTCGCGAACACTTCGAAGAAGCCTTCCACCCACAGGTGCACCAGCCACCAGCGCCAGTACTCGACCTCGGAGATGTGGGTGTGCTCGCCCCACATCAGTGCCGAGGCGTAGAACACCCCGATCGCGACCGTCGACAGGAACATCAGGCCGATGATCGATTTCGCGGCGTTGGCGGGCCCGCGCAGGATCGGCCACAGCGCGCGGCCGACCAGCACCACCCACAGCAGCAGCCCGACGAACAGGTACCACTGCCAGAAGCGGCCCATGTCGGCGTATTCCCAGCCTTGGTGGCCGAACCAGAAGTTGTACTGCAGGCCGAGCTTCTGCATCACCGCGAACCACTGGCCGACGAATGAGCCAATCACGATCACCAGCAGCGAGCCGAACAGGAAGTTCACCCCCAGGCGCTGGAACTTCGGCTCATGCCCGGACAGCGCCGGCGCGATGTACAGGCCGGTGGCGATCCACGCCGTCGCGATCCACAGCACCGCCAGCTGCGTGTGCCAAGTGCGCGTGAGCGAGTAGGGCAGGTATTCCGCCAGCGCGAAGCCGTAGGCCTCCTGGCCCTCGACCTGGTAATGCGCGGTGATCGCGCCCAGCAGGATCTGCGCCAGGAACAGCGCCAGCACGACCCAGAAGTACTTCGCGGTCGCGCGCATCGACGGGGTGATCCGCAGGGTCGCGAACGGGTCCGACTGCGGGATCGTGTGGGCTTCCTCGCCGCGGCCATGGGTGACCGCGTAATGCCAGCCGAGCAGGGCGATCGCGGCGATCAGGAACAACACGCTGAACGCCGACCACAGCCACAGCGAAGGCGCCGGGGTGTTGCCCACCAGCGGCTCGTGCGGCCAGTTGTTGGTGTAAGTGACTTGCTTGCTGAGCTTGCCGCTTGCATCGGGCTCCGCGGCGTTGCTGGCGGCGGGGCGCTCGGTGGTTGCCGCCCACGCCGTCCACCAGAAGAACGCGGTCAGCGCGCGACGGTGCTCCATCGTGTCGACGGTGCCTTCCTTCATCGCGTAGGCCTCGCGCAACGACGCGGTGGCCGGGTCGTTGCCGAACAGGCTCTCGTAGTGCGCGGCCACGTTCGACAAGGCCGCGACCCGATCCTTGGTCAGCGTGACTGTTTTCGTGGCGGGGTCGTAGGTGTTGGTCCGCATCATCTCCTGCAGGCGGCGCTGCAGACCGGACTGCTGCTCGGCTGGAAGCTCGGCATAAGTGGCCATGCCGCCATCGCGCCGCGCCCACAGGTCGAGGACGCCAACCGACTCGCGGTGCAGCCAGTCCGCGCTCCAGTCGGGCGCGACGTAGGCGCCGTGGCCCCAGATCGAGCCCAGCTGCATGCCGCCGGTGGATTGCCAGACCTGGCGCCCCTGCTCGATGTCGGCGCGGGTGTAAACGAGCGTGCCGTCCTCCGCGACGACCTGTTCCGGTATCGGCGGGGCGGCACGGAAGATCTCGGTGCCCGCCCACAGCAGCACGCTGAAGGACAGGGTCAGCAAGACCGCCAGCCCAATCCACAATTTCCTGGTCGCACTCATCACGGCATCTCCATGGTTTGATCCATGGTCGTGTCACGAGGCCAATCTCGCATTGATGCAAGTCAAGTTTGCGCGGAACGTCTTACTCGCGCAGGATCGGCGCCGCCAGTGCTTCGATGCGGTCGCGGTCGAGCAACGACACGTCGCGGCGTTCCACCGCCAGCACGCCATCGTCCTGCATGCGCCGCAGCACGCGGCTGACCGTTTCCGGTGCCAGCCGCAGATAGTTGGCGATATCGGTGCGCGCCATCGTCAGCTGGAAGCGGTTGGCCGAAAATCCGCGCGCGGCAAGCCGTCGCGACATCCCCACCAGGAACGCGGCCACGCGCTGGTCCGCGGTCCAGTCGCCGGCCAGCAAGGCGGCGCGGCCGATGTCGCGGCTGAGCAGGCGGAACAGTTCGCGCTGCAGCCCGGGTACGCGTGCGGCGAGCACCGAGATCTTCGGGAACGAGAACCGGCACAGCATCACCGTGTCCAGCGCCACCGCATCGCAGGGAAAGCGATGCCCGTCGATCGCGTTGAGGCCGATCACCTCGCCGGGGAAATGGAAGCCAAGCACGTGCTCGTGGCCGTCGCGGTCGGTGACGCAGGTCTTGACCGTGCCGGCGCGGACCGCGGCGATCGCCTCGAATGGATCACCTTCGCGGAACAGTACGTCGCCAGCGTGGTACGGGCCGACATGCTCGACCAGCACGTGCAGGTCCATCAGCGCGGACTTGTCCATGCCCTGCGACAGGCACGCGTGCGAGAACGCGCAGGTGGTGCAGAACTGCAGGTCGTCGCCGTCGTCCGCCATCACCCGCGCGTTCGAACGCGGGAAAGGCACGCTGCTCATGGCATCGCCCACGGACAACTCAGATCGCGCGGGAGAAGCGCGGCCTGGCATCGATGACGGATTGGTCGAGGTAACGGTCGAAGCACATCGCGATGTTACGCAACAACAGGCGTCCGCGTGGCGTTGCCCGGATCGCCTCCGGATCGATCTCGACCAGGCCGTCGTCGGCGAGCGGGCGCAGGCGTAGCAGTTCGTCGGCGAAATAGTCGGCGAAACGGATCCCGTGGCGTTCCTGGAACGCATGCACGCGCACCTCGCCCTGGCACATCAGTGACTGGATCAGGTCGGCGCGGATCTCGTCGTCCTCGTCCATGCGCATGCCGCGGAACACCGGCAGCCGGCCTTCATCCAGCGCGATCTCCCACGAAGGCAGGTCGCGCGGGTTCTGGCTGAAACTGTTGCCGATATGGCTGATCGCGCTGACGCCCAAGCCGACCAGGTCACTGTCGGCGTGCGTGGTGTAACCCATGAAATTGCGATGCAGGCCGCCGCGCGCCTGGGCGATGGCCAATTCGTCATCGGGCAGGGCGAAATGATCCATGCCGATGTAGACGTAGCCGGCGGCGGTCAGCTGTTCCACCGCAGCCTGCAGCAGCGCGAGCTTGGTGTCCGGGTCGGGCAGCAGGCTTTCGTCGATCTGATTCTGCGGTTTGAAGACGTGCGGCAGGTGCGCATAGCTGTAGACCGCCAGGCGGT
>Ga0209476_10003770_pt1 | contig 9948 bp, 13 predicted proteins | sample KloWWTrecipitate_FD_187179 | JGI IMG/M metagenome (GOLD analysis project Ga0209476, IMG submission 187179) | Active sludge microbial communities from Klosterneuburg, Austria, studying microevolution and ecology of nitrifiers - Klosterneuburg... | ecosystem: Engineered > WWTP > Aerobic digester >...
CGCAGCATCGAGCTGGTGAAGACACCGCACGTGCAGGCCGACTACCACCTCAAGCTCATGCCCGGCACCAACGTCGCCGTCGCCAACGCCCTGGCGCACGTCATCGTCACCGAAGGCCTGGTGGATACGGCCTACGTCGCCGAGCGCTGCGAGGATGCCGCTTTCCAGCAATGGTGCGACTTCGTCGCCCGCGTGGAAAACTCGCCCGAAGCCACCGCCGCAATCACCGGCGTGACGGCCGAAGCCCTGCGCGGCGCAGCGCGCCTGTATGCAACCGGCGCAAGCAGCACCGCTGAGGGCTCATCCGCGAAGCGGCCGAATTCCGCCATCTACTATGGCCTGGGCGTCACCGAGCACTCGCAGGGTTCGACCATGGTGATGGCGATCGCCAACCTCGCCATGGCCACTGGCAACGTCGGCCGCATGGGCGTGGGGGTGAATCCGCTGCGCGGCCAGAACAACGTGCAGGGCTCATGCGACATGGGCTCCTTCCCGCACGAGTTGCCGGGCTACCGCCATGTGTCGGATTCCAGCACGCGTGGCCTGTTCGAATCCGCCTGGCAGGTAAAGCTGGACCCCGAGCCCGGCCTGCGCATCCCCAACATGTTCGAGGCGGCGCTCGATGGCAGCTTCCTCGGCCTGTACGTCGAAGGTGAGGACATCGCCCAGTCCGACCCCAACACCCAGCACGTCGAGGCTGCGCTGCGTGCGATGGAATGCCTGGTGGTGCAGGATATCTTCCTCAACGAAACGGCCAAGTTCGCCCACGTCTTCCTGCCGGGTTCGTCCTTCCTCGAGAAGGACGGCACCTTCACCAACTCCGAACGCCGCATCTCGCGCGTGCGCAAGGTGATGCCGCCGCTGGCCGGCATGGCCGACTGGGAAGTCACGATCGCGCTCGCGCGGGCGCTGGGCTACCCGATGGAATACGCCCACCCGTCCGAGATCATGGACGAGATCGCCCGCCTCACGCCTACCTTCCACGGTGTCAGCTACAGCCGACTCGACGAACTGGGCAGCATCCAGTGGCCGTGCAACGACGACGCACCGGACGGCACGCCGATCATGCACGTCGACGAATTCGTGCGCGGCAAGGGCCGCTTCATGCTCACCGCCTACGTCCCCACTGATGAGCGCGCCAACAAGCGCTTCCCGCTGCTGCTGACCACCGGCCGCATCCTCAGCCAGTACAACGTCGGCGCGCAGACGCGGCGCACCGCCAACATCGTGTGGCATGCCGAAGACCTGCTCGAGATCCACCCGCACGACGCCGAAGAGCGCGGCATCAAGGATGGGGACTGGGCGGGGGTGGCGAGCCGCGCCGGTGATACCGTGCTGCGCGCCACCGTCACCGAGCGCGTGCAGCCTGGCGTGGTCTACACCACCTTCCACTTCCCCGAGTCGGGCGCCAACGTCATCACCACCGACAACTCGGACTGGGCCACCAACTGCCCGGAGTACAAGGTCACCGCGGTACAGGTTGTGGCGGTGAACCAGCCCTCCGACTGGCAGCAGCGCCATCGCGAGTTCAGCGCCCGCCAGCAGGCTTACCTGAAGGGTCGGCACAAGGCAGGCAAGGATCGTGTCGATGCTTGAACCCCGCCCCCGCGCGATCGGCTTGGCTGCCGCTGCCCGCGAGGCCGACGAGCGCCCCCTGCCCTCGGACCACGCCGTGCTGCGGGCCACGGTGTGGTCCGAGGGCACGCAGGCGGCAGCGCAGGCGATCGACCACGCGCTGGTCGAGGAGGTCGCGGTGGCACTGGTCTACAACGGCATCTCGCACGCGGTGATGCTCGCCACACCGTCTGATCTAGAGGATTTCGCCTACGGCTTCAGCCTCACCGAGGGCATCGTGACACGCCGCCAGGACCTCCACGGCATGGACATCGTGCCCCTGGCCGAAGGCATCGAACTGCGCATCGAGCTGGCGGCCGAGCGCTTCGTGCACCTCAAGCAGCGCCGGCGCTCGCTGGTCGGTCGCACCGGCTGCGGCCTGTGCGGGGTCGACAGCCTGGCCGCGGCGCTACGGCCGGTAGCGCCCCTGGCGCAGCGCTTCACGCTGTCGCGTGCGGCGCTGGCACGCGGCCTCGACGCTTTGAACCACGACCAGCCGCTGCACCGGCTCACCGGCGGCGCCCACGCCGCCGCCTGGGTGACGAGCGACGGCAGCGTGCAGCTGGTGCGCGAGGATGTGGGCCGCCACAACGCACTCGACAAACTCATCGGCGCTTTGCTGCGCTGGGACAACGACCCGCGCACCGGCTTCGCCGTCGTCACCAGCCGCGCCAGCTACGAGATGGTGCACAAGGCGGTGTCCGCCGGCATCGGCTGCCTGGCGGCGGTGTCGTCCCCTACCGCGCACGCGGCGCGGCTGGCCGCGACTGCCGGCCTCACGCTGGTCGGCTTCGCCCGCGGCCAGCGCTGCACTGCCTACACCTTCCCCGAAACCCTCACTGCCTGAACGTCATCATGGACATCGACAAACTCGTGCGCATGGCCAACAGCATCGGCGACTACTTCGCCGCCTATCCCGACCGCGCCGAGGCCGAAGCCTCGATCGCCAAACACATCGCAATGTCCTGGACGCCGCAGATGCGCCGCGAACTGCTTAGCTGCGCGGCGCAGCCCGCCAACGCCCACGGGCTTCAGGCGCTGGTGGCCGACGCACTGGCGAAACACCTCGTCCCGCAGGAGCCCGACGCCTGAAACCCAGCCCTTCGCCTGAAACTGCGGCTGCGGCTCCGTCAGCGCCGCGCCGGGCGGTTGGCCACCCAGATGCCCAGCGCCACCAGCCCCAGCGCGACGAACACGGCGGGCGTCAGGGCTTCATCCAGCAGCAGGCCACCGGCGAGCACCCCCATCACCGGGGCCAGAAAGGAAAAGGTCGACAGCCGCGTCGCCGGATAGACACGTATCAGCTTGTACCAGCCGACATAGCTGATCCCGGCAACGACCACGATCTGGAACAACATGCCCGCCCACACCAGCAGGCTGGGGGCGTACACCCCCGGCTCACCCAGCGCCAGCGACAGCAGCGGCAAGGTGACGGCCGACACGCCGAGCTGATACAGCAGCGTCTTCTCGGCGCTGGCCCGAGCCAGTGGCGTGGCCTTCACGGTAAGCGTGGTCGCCGCCCAGAAAACGCCGCCGAGCAGGATCAGCAGATCGCCGATCCAGGCCCCGTCCGCAACGGAAAACAGCCCCTCGCCAAACAGGATCAGCACGCCGGCAAAGGCCAGCGCCATACCGGCCCATTGCGCGCCGCGCATGGTTTCCTGGGGCAGCAGCCAGATCGCACCGAGGGCGACGAAAAAAGGCGCGGTATAGAGGAAGATCACCCCGCGCGAGGCGCTCGTATGTTGCAGACCGATGAAGATCAGCGCGAACTCGGTGGCAAACAGCAATCCCGCAAGCAGACCGGGCCACAGCGTGTCATCGCGCGCGAACAGCTTCACGCGGCGCATCAGCGCCCAGACGAAAACAATCACCACTGCCCCCATCGAACGCAACCCAGCCTGCCACACTGGCGAGATACCCTCGCTCACCAGCTTGATCACCACCTGCTGGGCACCCCAGATCGTGCAGAACAGCAGCATGAGGCCAATGGCGAGACGATCGAGTTCGGTTTTCTGGGACATTACGGGCGGCACGTGAAATCAGCAGTGGAAAAACAGCGGCGCGACAAGGCGCAAGCGCTTGCGCCCGAGCCTCATCATTCATCGCCAACACCAGGCTGACGACAGTCGCCCATGGTAGCCGGACAATTGGCGACAGACCCCAATTTCCTGACGGCGTCTGTCGCAAACTTCTCGCAATTTCTCGCTACTTACTGCGCACAGGCCAGCTCATCGAACTGCGCGGCAAGTTCATCGAGCTCGCCATGCACACGTTCGCGCTGCGCCGGGGTCGCGGCATTGAACACCTCGGCCAACAACTGCAGCGTCAGTTGCCTGTTGTGCTCAAGCTGCGCACGATACGTAGCCGGCGCATCCGCGTCGAGCGGTGCAGCCAGGGCGACGACGTGTGTCGCAAACTGTGGCGGATCGTCACGCATCCCCAGCGCGTCGAGCACACGCTGCTGCCACTGCCGACGGCTGTCCAGCCACAGCTCGGTGGTGGGTTCAAGGCCATCACGCCAGGCCGCGACCTGGCGCTGCTGTTCGGCATTGAGGCTGCCAAACCAATTTTGCAGTCGCTTTTCCATGCGCTTGACCTGAGCCTTGCCGCGCTGCTCGACGCTGTCGCCAAGGAATTCCGCGCGCGCCTCACGATCCTGACGCGCGAACGCGGCGGCCAGTTCGGCCGCCTGCTCGTTCGACAGACCGGAGAGCAGCACGCCGGCATCGGCGACGAGCGCGCTGCGCAGTTCGTCCCACCAGGCTTCGCCTTTCTGCACAAAGGGCTCGAGATCCGCTGCCGCGATGCGCTCACCGGCCAGCGTGATGCGGGCGTTACGCAACAGGCCGACGTAGTGCGGCAGCTGCACACGACAATGCCAGTCGAGCCGCTGCGCCAGACGCTGGTCCAGCATCTCGCGCTGACCCGCATTGAGGGTGACGTAGTCGCGCAGGTACCAGGGCACGAGCCAGTCGAGTTGTGAGTAAGCGAAGCGTACGCCGCAGCCTGCCAGCAACAGCACGGCGCACAGCAGGATCAGGAGTCGGGCGATCATGAGCGCTCAGAGCACGGCGTGACAAACAAAGTTCGAAATTGGGCATAGACCATGCTGACGGCAGTCGTCGTCTGCAGGATGGCGGCGCTCCACCAACGCCAGGTGCGGCAGTGCATGGGACACATCAAACTCAACCGGGTGTGCGCCAGGCACAAGGCGGGCCGCCCGGACAGGATGCTGAACGAGGGAAAAGGGTCTCTCCCCCTGTTCTCACTCCCGCAATCAAAAATGCTATATTAAGCGCTAAATTAGACATCACAGGAGGCGTCCAATGCAAACCATCGTGGCCAACCTGAGCGTCAGTGTCACCGAACTGAAGCGCAACTTTGCCAGCATCCTCGCGCAGGCTGATGACGCGCCGGTTGCCGTGCTCAATCACAATCGGCCCGAAGCCTACCTGCTGTCCGCAGCTCACTACGAACGCCTCCTGGCCTACCTCGAAGACCTCGAGGACGCTACCCGCGTGCGCGAACGCAGCGCGGGCCCGTTCGTTGAGGTGAGCCTTGATGACCTATAGGCTGCGCTTCCACAGCCTTGCGCTCGCCGAATGGAAAAAACTCGACGGCAGCCTGCGGAGGCAGTTCAAGAAAAAGCTGGAAGAGCGCCTCGCAACACCACGCATTGCTTCCGCAGCCCTGTCGGGCATGCCGGACTGCTACAAGATCAAGCTTCGCGCCGCCGGCTACCGTCTGATTTACCGCGTTGATGACGACATCGTTTACGTCACGGTGATCTCGATCGGCGTTCGCGACAAGCAGCAGGCCTACCTGAGAGCGAATGCCCGACTGGACGGCAGCCCGACGGATTGAAGCCACGAGCTGTTTCCCCGGATAATCGGGGTCTGTCCCCAATTTCCCTCCGCCATCATGCCCATGACTTACGAACAACATCTCGACGAAGTCGCCACCCTGCTGTTCGAGCTTTATGAGCAAAGCGAGGAAGCGGCGATCAAGCTGGTGATGGCCGCCCAGGCCGACGATTTCTTCAGCGCCCACGACGACGACCCGTCCATGTGCACGCTGGACCGTGCGCAGGCCGATGCGCGCAGCGTGATGCGCAAGTACGGGCGCGCCTGAGCGGTCCGCCCACGCCTGCGGTCCCGCCCAGGCCCTGGCGCGAGACCGCGCTGCCCGCCACCCACCGCGTCAACACATGCAGCCCGCGAAATCCCGACCTTGTCCCCCTTGACCCTGTCTTTTTTGTCAAAAGTTGACACGGCACTCGCCGCATTGTCAGGTCTGGCCGCGCAAGGCTGTCAAACATACGGAACTACGTCACGCCAACAGCGTTGAAACGACCTGGCACGTCAGTTGCTTTAACTAAGCCAAGCGGACACACCGCCGGACCTCAAAGGAGCAACGCAAATGAAAAAGATGCAGAAGGGCTTCACCCTGATCGAGCTGATGATCGTTGTTGCGATCATCGGGATTCTGGCAGCCGTAGCAATTCCCCAGTTCAACGAGTACCGCGCCAAAGCAAACGATTCGACGGCTCAGGCCGACGCAAAGAATGCATTGACCGTGATGTCCTCAGCACAACGCTGACCTACTCTTAAAGAATTGGAGAATCAGAAATGAAGAAATTGCTTATTAGCCTCTTGGTCGGCACTGCTTGCATTTCCAGCGCGTTCGCCGCAGACAACGCCGGCACCGCTATGGGCGGCGCAATTACCACAACCCAGTGTTCCTTGCTGACCGAGGACGTAACGATCAATCTCTCCAACGCCGTTTTTGGCGCATATGCATGTAACACGGCAGACAATATCATTGCCGTCGCAACGTGCCATCCGAGCGGCCGCAAAGGCCCTGCTACTGTTCAGTGCTCCGTTCTGGCTGGAGACGATTGCGTCGCAACGACAGCCACTGACGACGATCCCGATGTAGGCACCCGCCAGGTTCAAGGTGGCATTGCATACACGGGTAGTACTCAAGGCGGTCGTATTCAGGGCACCAACGCTGCAAACTGCACGACTAACGGGACTACCACTGCTGAGGCCGCAACCGCAGCGGGACTCTGATAGAGTCAAGCCGTCGAATAGGGGCTCAAAATGAGCGCTCTATTTGTACGGCATCACAAAGTAGCCATTGGATTTAGATTTATCGAATTGCTCTTCCACAATTCAGTGAATATCGAGCAAGGAATGATGACTCAAACCCCTCTGCCGATGCGAAAACTGTTGCGTAAGTGATATCCGCTACCTTCCGATAGGGCTCGGACTAGTAACCAGAACCAGTGACCGCTATGAGCCTACTCTTAGCGGTCATTTTTTTGTATCGTCTTTTGCAAGCTCCATCTAAGCCTTCCCTCTGATTAGAGCCATCGACATCTTGTCTAAATTTCCCAAAGAGGTGGCAAAGTAAATCGCATGCAGACCTTTTCAGATTTTTTAACGGCTTGTCGCATTGCGCTCTTCGCCCGGCTCACATCCTTTGCCGCCTGGTTAGCATTGCTGCTTACCGCCGGAGTTCTAGTTGCGGCTGAATTCAGCGCCCGCCAGCCAGCAACCGTCGCCCTCGACACCGGCCTCTCCCTGCTCCGCCTCGCCCTCCCCTTACTCGCCGTCCTGCTCCTTCAGGAGCTCCTCTCGCGCGAGTTCGACCGCAAGCTTTACCTCAGCTCCCTGACCTACCCCCGCCCACGCCACCAGTTCCTGCTCGGCCGCGTCGCCGCCATCGCCGTGCTGCTGCTCGGCCTGCTCGCCGCTCTTGCCGCCCTTCTTGCTGGCCTGACCATCTGGATCGGCCACGGCTACGCCCAGGCGACCCCGCCCGACCTCGGCCTGCCCTATCTCGTCACCATCGCCTTCATCGCGCTCGACTTGCTGGTGGTACTCGCCATCGGCACGCTGATTGCGGTTGCCACCACTACGCCCAGCTTCGTACTCATCGGCACCCTCGGCTTCATGCTGGTGGCGCGCTCCTACTCGGCCATCGTCGCGCTGCTGACGCGTGACACCACGCTGGTCAGCAACGCCAACAGCTATCAGTCTTCCCTCAGTCTGCTCGGCTACCTGCTGCCCGACCTGGCGGCGCTGGATGTGCGCATGATTTCACTCTACGGCCAGTGGCAGTTTCTGCCCGAGGACTGGGCGCTGCGCGTGGTGGCCACGCTGGCCTATGCTGCTGCGCTATTGGCCCTGGCGGTGTGGACGCTGAACCGCAAGAAGTTCGCATGATATCCACCAGAGGCACGCGCGATCGGCTGCCGCTTGCTGTCGCGCTAACGGGCTTCGCCGTGTTTGCTGCAATCTGGGCGATGCGCCCACCCGTCAGCGCCGCGCCGCCGGCCGAAGTCTTCGACCGCGTCGTGGTATCCGCCCCGGTGCAGGTGCTGATGACGGCGGGTGACCGCTTTCTGGCGGCGAACTTCGAATCCATCCGCGCCGTGGCCACCGCTAGCGACGCGCCCGAGGCCGCCGAGGCCAATGCGTCGTTTGCCATTCGCGCGCGCCGCATGGTGGCGCAGTTGAACCCCTGCCACGAGGACAACTACTACCAGGGCAATGCGCTGCTGACCTGGGGCGGCGCCGTGGCCGAGGGCAACGAGTTGTTGAAGCGCGCCACCGACTGCCGGACCTGGGACGAGGTACCGCCCTTTTTCTACGGTTTCAACCAGTACTTCTTCCTCCACGACGTGGAGGGCGCGCGCGCCGCGCTGGAAATCGCCGCCGAGCGTGCCACCGACAACGCCGCGGGCTTTCGCAAGTTTGCGATCATGCTGGCCGCGGGCGAACTGAACGACGACAGCGCCGCACTCGAGTTCCTGCAGCGCGAACGCGCCGCCACCGCCGACCCCAAGCTGAAGGGCATGCTCGACAAGCGCGTCACCCGCCACGAAGGCCTGATCGCCCTGCGCGCCGCCCAGCAGCGCTACGAGACCCGCTTCGGCCATGCGCTGACCGACCCTGCAGCGCTGATCGAAAGCGGCGAGCTGGACGCCTTCCCCGACGATCCACTACGCATCGGCTACGAATTCGCCGACGGCCGCTTTCGGCTGAAGGAACTGAAGATTGCCGGGCTGGAACGGCCGTAGACCTGCGGCACTGGCTCCGCAGGGAAGGTCAAAACAATCTCGCAGAAAAGCGTCTAGAATAAGGGCACGTATTCTGCACAGACGAGACTTACCATGAGCATCACCACCCGCGACATCATCTCGCTCACCGCTGCCCGCGCCCAGCTCTCCGAGCTGGCGGAGCAGGTCAAGGCGGGGGCGGAAAAGATCATCACCAAGAATGGCGAAAGCTACGTGGCATTGATCGATGCGCAACGGCTGGACCACTATCATCGGCTCGAACGCGCGCACATCCATCTGCTACTGATCGATGATGCCGCGAGCGGCCTGCAGGACGTCGCCGAGGGGCGAGCACGTGATGCGCGTGCCGCGCTCTCCGAGCGCAAGACGCGCCGCGGCCAAGCATGAGCGGGACGGCCACCGTCTTCGTCACACGCGGCTTCGAGCGCCACCTGGATAGGATCGAACGCTTCCTGGTGGACGCCGGCGTGCCCGAGCACTTCGATACCTTGCTGGACGCCTTGCAGAACGCGGTGATTCCGAACCTCGAACGCCACCCGGACATGGGTCGCGATTTTCTCGCCCGCGGGGCGCAGTCGGTGGAAGCCGAATCGCGACTCGAGCACCTCGTACACCGACTGGGCGAGCTCGATCACTCCGGCAGCATCCGTGAATACGTCATGGCACAGCATCTGCTGCTGTATGCCCATCTTGGCGACGCCGTTCACCTGCTCGCCATCCGCCATCAGCGCGAGCTGTGTTTCGATTTAGGCACAGCGGACAACACCTGAAGCGCATAGGAAGCCATCATCAATGACCCTTGCCCTTGAATTCCACACCGTCAGCAAGACCTTTCGCACCCGCGGCAAGACCGTGCAGGCGTTGCGCAACGTCAGCTTCGACGTCAGCGAAGGCGAGGTGTTCGGCTTTGTCGGCCCCAATGGCGCGGGCAAGTCGACCACGATCAAGGTGATGCTGGATGTCATCAATGACTATGAAGGCGAGGTCAAGCTGTATGGCGTGTCGGCGCGCGAGGCAAAGTCGCGCAAGGGCGTTGCCTACGTGCCGGAATCCCCCGCGCTGTACGAGCAATTCACGCCGCTGGAAATCCTGCGCATGGCGCTGGACATGTACGACATCCGGCGCCCGGACCGGGACGCCTGGTGCATGCAGTGGCTGGAACGCTTCTCGGTGGCACAGAATGCCAAGCGTCGTATCCGCGAGCTCTCGAAGGGCAACGTGCAGCGCGTGGCGCTGGCCCATGC
>Ga0209476_10003782_pt1 | contig 9935 bp, 8 predicted proteins | sample KloWWTrecipitate_FD_187179 | JGI IMG/M metagenome (GOLD analysis project Ga0209476, IMG submission 187179) | Active sludge microbial communities from Klosterneuburg, Austria, studying microevolution and ecology of nitrifiers - Klosterneuburg... | ecosystem: Engineered > WWTP > Aerobic digester >...
TGCTCCTCGAGCCCGGGCTCGCACATCTTGGCCGCCATGACGATCGCGGCGTCGGCGCGGGCGTTCGCGATGCGCTCGAGGAGCATGCGCTCCTTGGGTTTGCGCAGGTCGTGCTGCACCGGGCTGTAGCTCGACTGCTCGAGGTAGGCAGAGGCGAGGTTGCCGAGCGGGTCGCCGGTCGTGGAAACGTCGCTCGTCAGCCAGCGCAGGCCGATCAGCAGGTCGTCGTCGACGACATAGCAGGAGCGGCCGATCGAGCGCACGAGGTCGAGCGGCGGCTGTTCGCAGAATCCGCCCTCGAGCACCACCCGCGTCTTGTCCATCCGCTTGGCCGGGCGCTCCGCAAGGCGCGGCAGCATGAAACGCAGAATCTCGTTGTGCTCTTCGCGCGGCAGGAGCCCGGCGAGGGCGACGAGGACGTACGCCTCGTCGGCCGAGACCAGCCAGGGGGTCTCCCGCTTCAGGCGGTAGAGATCGCGCATCAGGGCGCGGTTTTCGTTGAAGACGGCGATCGACTTCGCGAGCGCGGCGTCCGTGGCTTCCTGGCCCACGGCCGCCTCGACGCTGCGGCGCAGGCGGTCGTACTCGCCGCGCAGCCACGTGGCGGCGTGCCCCGAGTTGGCGTTCTGGGGCAGGTAGAGGATTTCGGCCGGGTAGGGGAAGTTGCGGCCCCAGATCGCGGCGAGGTTGCGGGCGGCATCGCAGATCGGATGACTGACGAAGAGGTCGAGCTCGATGCGCCTGGAGAGCGCGAGATCGAGTGAGGTCTTGAGGATCGAGCACAGGTAGGAGCCGAAGCGCGAGTCTGCCTGGGTCGGTTCGATCGGCGCGCCGCGCACCTTGAAAGGCAGGGCGCCGGCGGCGTGCACGATCTCCTCCGGGAAGTAGACCTGGAAGTGGCCGACGACCTTGCCGCCGGCCGCGCGCCAGCGCTTGACGGTGGGGAAGTCGGTGTCTTCGAGCAGCTCGCGGCATTCGTAGAGTGCCGCCTCGAGCGGCTTGTCCTGCCACTCCGGAAAGACCCGGGGCCGCGGGCCGGTGGCGCTCATGTCGCGGGTCCTTTCGTGGTCGGGACGGGCGCGAGGTCGACACCGCAGGCGCCACAGAAGGCGTGCTCGGCGGGCAGATTGTTCGCGCCGCAGGCGCCGCAGACGCGGGTGGGCGGCCCCCATTGCGTTTCGGAGGAGCCCCCGGCGGCGGCCCGCTCGCGCAGCATCTGGAAGCGCGCCGGGCGCTTCTCGACGAAGGCGCGCATGCCCTCGACCGGCTCCCAGGAGGTGTAGTGCAGGGCGAGCCAGTCCTGGGCGTGGCGCACCGTCTGGTGCCAGGCGAGGTCTTTCCAGAAATTGACCTGCTGCTTGGTGTAGCGCGCGCACTCGGGGAAGCTGGCGAGGAGCTTCTTCGCCAGCTTCGCAACCTCGGCGTCGAGCAGGGAGAGGTCGATCCGGTAGTCGCGCTCGCCGCGCTGGGCGTGGCGGATCTCCTCGGCGGTGGCGTTCTCGATCCACTCTTCGCCGCGCCGGACGGACGGCACCACCCAGTTGACCAGGCCCCAGTCGAGCGCCTTGGCCGCCGGGATCGGCTCGTTGAGGAAGAGGATCTCGCGCGCCCGCTTGTCGCCGACCGTGATCGGCAGCCACTGCGTCGAGCCGCCGCAGGCGACCGAGCCGACGTGGGTGCCGACCTGCTTGATGAATGCGTGCTGCGCCATGACCGTAAGGTCGCAGGCGAGCTGCGACTCGTTGCCGCCCCCGACCGCCATGCCATTGAGGCGCGCGACGACCGGCTTGCCGGTGTTCAGGATGCTCTCGATGTAGGCCCGGAAGAGCGCCATGTACTTCCAGTAGTCGCGCGGCGTGGTGACGTAGTCCTCGGCGTACTCCTTGACGTCGCCGCCGGTGCAGAAGGCCTGGTGGCCGGCGCCGGTGAGGACGATCACCCCGACCGCGTCGTCGAAGCTGGCGTCGCGAAAGGCGGTCGCGAGCTCCTCGAGGGCGCGTGTACTGTAGGCGTTGTAGTTCTGCGGCCGGTGGATCGTGATGGTGGCGACGAAGTCGCTCTTCGCGTAGAGCACTTCCTCGAATCCGAAGCTCGCGGCAGGACGGGACGGAAATTGGCCCATGGGAGGTCTCCGGGCGGTATATTACACGAACGGTACGGTCGTGTGTAAAGTGACATACAAGAAGCGGGCAGGAGGCGGGCAGGAATCGCGATAGCGGGCGGCCGAGCCGCCGGGAGGGTCGGTGGATGGGGCTTCATTTCGAGGAATTCGAGGAAGGGCGTGAGTTCGACTGCGGCGAGCGCGAGATCGGCGACGCGGAGATCCGCGCCTTTGCCGAGCTCTCCGGGGACATGAACCCCCTTCACCTCGACGACGACTACGCGCGGAGCACGCCGTTCGGCGGCAGGGTGGCCCACGGCGCCCTGGGCATCGCCGTCGCCACCGGGTTGATGGCGCGGACCGGGCTCACCGCCGGGACGCTCGTCGCCCTGCTCGGCATCGACTGGCGGTTCGTCGCTCCGATCCGTCCGGGGGACCGGCTGCATCTCACCCTGCGGGTGGCGGCCCGCCGGGAGCTCGCGGGGCGGGACCGGGGCGTCGTCAAGTTCGTCGCCGAGCTGGTGAATCAGCAGGCTGCGCTGGTCCAGAGCGGCGAGATCGTCGAGCTCATCCGGCGCGACCCGGTTGCGGGCGCGAGTGCCGAGACCAGCTAGAGGTCGCCGGTGGCGCAGACCCTCTGGATGTAGCTCTCTGCCGGTTCGGCGAGCACCGCATGGTAGGTCTCGAAGAGCTCGGCGGCGCGGTCGCCGAGCCAACCCTCCGGGAGGAGCTCGGCCGGCAGGAATGGATCGCTCGCCGGGAAGGCACGGTAGGCGTGCACGAGCTCGAAGCGGCGCTCGAAGCAGTCTTCGGGGCTCGTGCAGGGAAGCGCCTGGCGCCCGCGGACCGCTTCCATGCCGGCATGCCGGCACTGCCCGCAGTGGGCGAGCTGCGGCCCCCAACGATCGATGAACTTGCGGTAGCTGGCATTGACCTCGGCCAGGTCCCAACACTGCGCGACCAGTTGGGCGGCGCTCGAGAAACCGGTGTGCTCGGCGCGGAAGATCTCGACATGCCGGGTGACCTTGAGGCGGCGGGCGATGTCGGCCACTTCGCTGCGCACGTCGTGAGGTGTGATCCAGAGGCCGTTGGTCAGCGCTCCGCAGCCGAGCCAGGCGAGCTTCGAGCGCAGGCTGTCGCGCAGGCGGCGGCGGGTCTCGGGGATCGAGTAGGCGACGAGGTACCAGGCGCCGTCCCAGGTGACGTGGCGCGGCGGGTGGTAGATCCGCTGCCGGCCCTCCTCGAGCAGCCGGCGGCCGCGCGGGCTGAGCCCGTAGAAGCCGCGGCCGCCGCGCCGGGTGGCGACGAGCCAGCCGCGCGCCGTCATGCGGGAAAGGGCAGTGCGCGTCGCCGGCGCCGACATGCCCAGTCGTCCCAGGAGTGGGATCAGCGCCCCGACCCAGACCGGGCGGTCGCGCGCCAGGAGATAGTCGCCGAAGAGGGTGAACACGAGGTCCTGCGAACGCGGCGAGGCCATGGCGGCGCTACAGTATGGCGTTCCTGGAACGACCGTCAAACAAATGGCACAACCCGCGGCAGCGGATGGGATGGGAGTGGATCCGGGACGGAGCCCGGGACGGAGCCAGCCTCTTGGGGCGGCGCCCCGCGCTCGCCGCAGGAGGATGATTTGCCCGGGGGAACGACATGACCGATCCATCGCCAACGCAGCGCCGCCCGGCAGTCCTGGTTGTCGCGGCGGTTCTCGCCCTGCTGCGGGCGGGCGCCTTCGCGCAGAGTCAGGCTCCGGTTCCGCCGCTCGGAGAGACCGTCGCGGCGCCGACGCTGCTCACGAACGAGCGCCACCCGTTGCCCGGCACGCTGACCGGCGGGATGCCCAAGGCCGCCCTCGGCGAGAGCGCGGCACCCGCCTTCCAGGCGCTCGCCGCTGCCGGAGTGCGGACCTTCATCGACCTGCGGACCGAGACCGAGGTTCCGCCGGAGACCGCGGCTCTGGCTGCGGCTGCGGGACTCGACTACCGGCGCCTGCCGGTCGCCGGGGAGGCGGATCTGGACCTCGCCAGTGCGCGGGCGTTGGATCTTCTGCTCGACGACTGGGGCCGGTATCCGATCGCGCTCGCCTGCGGGAGTGGCAATCGGGCGGGGGCGCTGCTCGCGGTAAGGGCCTTCTGGCTCGATGGCGCCGATCCCGCGACGGCGCTGGAGCTGGGCCTCCGCGCCGGCCTGACCAAGCTCGAACCAGCGGTGCGGCAGTTGCTCGGGCTGCCCCCCCTGGCGCTCGCGGCGCCCGAGCCGGCGGCAGGATCCGGCCCGCGGGCTCCGGCACCGGAGGTCCCCGCGGCGAATCCGCCACAGCCCCCACAGCCCGATTGAGGAGAAGACCATGGCCGAGGTTCACAGCACCTATCCGTTTTCCGTGCGCTGGCTCGACGGCAAGCGCGGACTTGCCAGCGCGCCGGACGGTTTGCCGAACATCGAAGTCGCCTCGCCGCCGCAGTTCGGTGGCCCGGGCGGCCGCTGGACGCCGGAGCATCTCTTCGTCGGCGCCGCGACGACCTGCTGGCTGACGACTTTCCTGGCCTATGCCGAGAAATCCCGCCTCGAGGTGGTGGCGGTGGAGGCGGCAGGAGAGGCGATCGTCGAGCGCGGCGACGACGGGCGGGTGTCGATTCCGCGCCTCGTCCTGCGCCCCAGGGTGACGCTTCTCCGGGAGGAGGACCGGGAGAAGGCCGAGAAGATGATCCGCAAGGCCGAGGAGACCTGCCTCATCGCGCGCGCCATGCGTGCCGCAGTCGAGCTCGAGCCCGAAGTGCGCGTCGCCGGCGCCACACGCATGCCCGCGACCCCCTAGCGGGGCAGGCCCGCGACGCCTTCGATCTCGAGCAGGAGGTCGGCGCGGCAGATGTCGGCCTCGACGAAATGCAGCGCGGGTCCGGGCCCGAGGCGCCGGCGCAGCGGCTCGCGCACCAGCTCGAGGTCCGCTGCGTCGCGCAGGTAGACGCGGAACAGGTCGAACTCCGGGAGACTGGCGAGAGGCGCTCCCTCGCCGCTCGCCGCCGAGAGCAGAGTCTCGATGTTGTGCAGGGTCTCCTCGAGCTGCAGCAGGAGCTTCCCGACGTGGCGCGTCTCGTGTCCGGCGATGCTCGCCGTGCCGGAGAGGAAGAGCACCTGCCCGAGCTCCGGCGGCGCGATCGTCGCGCGGGTGAACGACGGCGGCCGCGGGCCGTAGTCGGTCGGATAGCGAAAGGCATGCACCTGGCGCGGGTTGCCCAGGTGCCGGCCGGGCGACCTTGCCGCCGCGAACCAGGTCACCAGATGATCGCCGGAGCTGCCGACGGCGGACGAGGCCGAGAAGCGCGTCTCCGCTCCGGCGACGCCGTAGCGGGCGTCGAACGCGGCCGCCCGCCCGGCGTTGAAGAGCCGGTAGCGCTCCGTGCCGTTTTCAGCGGCGTTGATGCCGGGGAGGAAGTTCCAGACCCGGAGGAGGTGCGGAAAGCCCCGCCTCTCCGCCGCCTCGAGCAGGTCGGCAAAATGCGCCTCCGTCTCGCCGGCGAGGTCGCCGGCGAGGCGCGAGGCGAGGCTGCCGAAGAGGATCTCGCGATTCTCGGCCCAGTCGACGCGGCCGAGCCGCCCACGATGCGTCGCGCGGCCGGACGTCCAGGCCTCGACCGGCGGAGTCGAACCGAGAACGCGATTCGCCACCCGGGCACAGGGCGCGGCGCAGGGTGAAGCGGGGATCTCCGGGCAGGCGCCGGGGAAGCGAACGACGAGCAGCGTGCGGTCCCCCACGGCGCCGGCTGCGGCGGCCGTGGCGCCTTCGCCGCGGGCGAGCGGGGGTGGCTGCACGGCCTTCACTGCCTGGCCGATCTCGTCGCGGTTGCTTTCGGAGCTGTGCATCCGGATTTTGAATCTAGACTGCAGCGGCGGGAGCGTTCCCGCTCTTCCGGGTAGGTCCGGGGGCTCCCGGCCGAAACCGGGCTCGGGTGCTGCGGTCTCTTCGTGGCCACCGGGCGAACGGAAGAGGTCAGGGGACCGCGGCGCTCCACCGGCTGGTGTCGTGGCTATCGAAGCCGTCGGCGAAGAGGGTGAAACCAGGGATCCTGAAGTAGGCGAGCAGCGGGTCGTGATCCGAGAGCCGCCGCGGGAATCCGGGCGAATAGTCGTTGCGGTCGATCTCCGCGAAGTCGGCGTCGACCCGGGCATGGTCGAGGCGGACCCGGGAGGCGAGAGCGAGCAGGGCCGGATTCGCGACCGCATGGTCGAGGGTCTGGGCGTTGCCGTCGAAGCTGTAGGAGTAGCGCTGGAGCGGCGCCGTCTCCGCGAGGATCGAGAGGTTGGCCGTCACCAGATCCGCCGCGGCGACGCACACCTGGCTCGCCGGCGCCGGCAGGCCGACGATCGTCCCCATGACGTCCGCGAAGCCGTCGTTGACCTCGAAGGCGTTGAAGTCGCCGACCAGCAGGATCGGCTCGAGCGGATCGGCGACCTGGCGGCTCTCGACCAGTCCGGCGAGGAACTCGGCCTGCTGCTGGCGCTTGTTGCGCACCCGGTCGCCGCCGCTCGCCCAGCCGCCCGAACCGGCAGCGGTGTCGGAGATGCCGTTCAGCGAACGCAGGTGGTTGACCACGACGACGAACGGGAACGAGGCGCCGCTGCGATCGTGCGCCGTCGCCTCGAGCACGAGCGGCGGCCGGTCGTTGAGCAGGCTGGCGCCCGACGTCGGCTCGACGAAGACCGTGTTCTTGCCGAGCTGCGTCACGGTGTCGACGACGACGCGGGCGGTGCCTGGGGCGACCGGAGCGCTCTTGGCGAGGAAGCCGACATCGATGCCGCCGACGTCGTTGCCCTCGACCAGGAACGCCGCGTACCCCGGCTGCGGCTGGCCGGCGGCGAGCGCGTCGGCGTCGATCTGCGCCGCGAGATCTTGAACGGTGGCGAGGTTCTCCATCTCGACCAGACCGACGACATCCGGTGCATGCAGGTAGGCGCGCACGATGAGCGAGGCCTTCTGCAACCGGTTGCTGTAGGCCGACAGGGTGAGGATCGGCTCAGTGATCACCGGATCGTCGGCATCGTCGAAGAAGCGCTCGAGGTTGAACGACGCGATCGTGATCTCGTCGTTGTCCGGCGGGGCGGTCGCAGCCGCCGCCATGCCGGGCGTCACATTGACGGTGGCGCCGGCGTCGGGCAGAACGGTATAGGTGCGGAAAGCGTAGTCGAGGGGTCCGGCGAGGCCGGTGACGACGGCGCCGGTCGCGACGTCGATCGCCGCGTGGCCGATGGCGTCCGAGTCGACGCGCAGCCGTTCGGGGTTGGTGTCGAAGCGCGGTACGTTCGCGGCCGGGCACGAGCCGTCGGTCGGCAGCGGATCGGGGAGCTGCACACCGGCTTCACGGAAAGGGCGCGGCGTCCCCGGCACGACGCCGAAGAAGACGCCGTTGGTCGTCGCCGTCGCCGAGGGCTCGGTGGTGGTGCCGCCGGTCGGTGCCACCACGGTCAGCGACGGCACCGAGACGCGCATCGACTCGTAGCGCTCGAGCTGGTCGAAAGCTCCGCCCGTGGTCGGCTCGTCATCGAGCACCACCGCGGTCGGCAGAGGGTTTCCCGACGATACGAGAACGACACTCGAGGAGCTGACCTCGGTGAACGGCGGCTGCAGCGGATCGGCGGCGGGCGAAAACTCCGAGACCACGCCGGTGACGTCGACCTCGTTGCCCACCACCGCCGCCGCGGGCGGCGCACTGGAGGTGAAGACGAAGACCGCCTCCGAGGTGGCGGCGTCGGCATCGGCGTCGGCATCGGCCGCCTGGAGGAAGAATCCGTTCGACTTCCGCCCCGTCACGATCCCCGAGACGATGACGTTGTCGCCATCGAGCGGCGAGAGCGCGCCGTTGCCCTGCACGTCGTGAATCGCCACCGCCACCGGCGGCAGCGGGCAGGTATTCAACAGCCCCGCGCTCGGGTTTGCCTGGGAGTACGTCGTCGTGTTGCGGGCGCCGCCGGAACCGTCGGGACAGCGCTGGTTGGAGACGACATCGCTGTTTCCACCGCTGTCTTCATTGATCTGCGGCTGCGCCGCATTGAGCAGAACGAGGAGGCCCGCGTCGTCGGCGTCGCTGGTGTCGTAGACCAGGGCGTCGACGAGGTTCGTCGTCGTGACTGGCGTGTTCACCGGAAAGTCGACGGCATTCCCGGTATACAGCGCCACGGCGTCGGCGCCGTTCTGCAAGATGTTGCCGGCGAAGACCAGGTCGACGCCGGGAACGCCGGTGTTGCCGGCGACGAAGAAGCCGGTTCCATCTGTCGACAGGGTGTCGAGGTCGAGCGCCAGGTAGGACTGATCGGTCGCGCCGTTGTAGAACACCAGCACGTAGCCGGTGAGCGAGCTGTTGCCGACGCCGCCGTCGTAGAGCTCGAGGAACTCGGCCGCATCGGTACCGGGAGTATCGGCGTCGACCTCGTTGATTAGGATCTCCGCCGCGAGGGGCGTGAAGGAGAAGAGCAGCCCGCCCAGCACGAGGGCTGCAGAGAGCAACGAGCGCGAGGCGACCCTCTTTTCCATTACTGGTCCTTTTTTCGCTTTTGAGCGGCGAGATACGGCATTCGGAACCCGAGGGCTCCACATTCTACGAGAACCGCCGATAGACTGATTCGAAGCCGTGCCCTGAGAGCGATCGACCCAGATGACGCCCGACCTCCCGCAGGACTCATCCGCGCCGGCGCGCTGGCGCGCCGCGCTCGCGCGCCTGCCGCTCTATCCCTTCGAGTGGATCTGCCTCCTGCTCACCGTCTCGAGCGTCGGCTTTCTGCGCTGGCGCGGCATGCGCATCGACTGGAAGACGGTCGAGTACACGGTCTATCCGATGCTCCACGCGCTCGCCTGGCCGCTGGTGCTCGGTGTCGGACTGCAGATGGTCATGCACCTGGTTCAGCGCAAGCCGCTGTCCGGTTACCTTGCGGCGCTCAAGTCCTGGCGCTGGTGGGGACTCTGGCTGCGCCTTTGGGTCGTCTGCATGGCGCTGACCTACACCTACTTCTGGGTCAAGGTGTGTGTTCCTCTGCTGCGCGCCGACCTCTACGATCCGGTGCTCTGGAAGCTCGACCGCCTGCTGCACTTCGGCTTTTCGCCTTCGGTCTTCGCCACCGCGCTTTTCGAGCACAGCGCGCTCGCCGGCGGACTCGACCGCTGGTACGGGCTCTGGACTACGTCCGTCCTGGTGATGATCGCCTTCTTCACCGCCAGCGCAGATGCCGTGCTGCGCCGCCGCTTCATGCTCTCCTGCGTCTTCCTCTGGGGCCTGGGTTGCTGGCTCTACGTCGCCCTGCCCGCTCTCGGCCCGGTCTTCTTTGTGCCGGAGCTGTGGCAGGAGATCGCTCCCCGGATCCCGGGTGCGTCCGCCATGCACGAGGCACTCTGGGCGAACTACCAGAAGATGCTCACCGGGCGAAACGGGGTCCTGCGCGAGTTCAATCCGATCTATGCGATCGCGGCGATGCCGTCCCTGCACGTCGGCGCGCACGCCCTTTTCGCAGCCTGGTCCTGGCGCCACGCCCGGCCGCTCGCGCTGCTGTTCATCGGGGCGACGATGCTCACCCTGCTGGGTTCGTTGGTCACCGGGTGGCACTATGCGGTGGACGGGTACGCCGGTATCCTGCTCGCCTACGTCAGCTATCGCCTGGCGCTGGTCTGCGAGCGGGGGGCCGATCCGGCCGGCACCCCGGGCGTCCCGGCCCCAGCCGGAGAAGAGGGATGACGCGGGTCATACCCGACCAAATCGGCAGGGTTCATGCTCCATTCCTACCCGGCCGGACGGTGACGGAGTTCCCGGCCCGGAGCCATGCTGTAGCCCTTCTGGAGGAGCGATGCTCGACGAAT